>Ga0163144_10001703_pt1 | contig 51574 bp, 48 predicted proteins | sample OliLak19BULKMAT1_FD_123175 | JGI IMG/M metagenome (GOLD analysis project Ga0163144, IMG submission 123175) | Freshwater microbial mat bacterial communities from Lake Vanda, McMurdo Dry Valleys, Antarctica - Oligotrophic Lake LV.19.BULKMAT1 | ecosystem: Environmental > Aquatic > Freshwater >... | reverse complement strand
GTGCTGGTGCTGGTGCTGGCCTGATGCCATGAGCGGCCCGTGGCATGTCTATGTACTGCGCTGCGGCGATGGCTCGCTTTATACCGGCGTGGCGCGAGACCTGCAGCGGCGCCTGCTGCAGCACAACGGTGACTTGGCGGGCGGCTCCCGCTATACGCGAGGCCGCCGGCCTGTTGAATTGTTGTGGTCTGACACCGAGGCGGACCGCAGTGCTGCCCAGCAGCGGGAGGCGTCGATCAAAAAATTAAGTCGTGACGAGAAATTGCGTCTGCTGCAACCTTGAGCTGGCCTTTAGAGTTACCGATTTTGACCATAATTCGTGCCGTTTAATGCGACTTTTGTGCTGCGCGTTGCGGCAGCGCGATGATCAATATAACAATAGCCAGCAGTAAGACTCCTGTTGCCGAATAGCGGCTAAACTCCAACCCACCTTGCGCTATCGGCTTATCCAGGAAATCACCCACCACGGCGCCTAGCGGACGCGTCAGCACAAACGCCGACCAGAACAACAGAGTACGAGAAATGGCAGTGAAATAGTAAGCCGCGACGAGCAGCAGTAGCCCACCGCCAAAAATAACCGCGGCACCCAGATAGCCCAGGCCGGCTGTGTCAGCCGTCCAGTCACCCAGGGCTGTGCCCAGGGTCTGTGAGAACATGATGGTAAGCCAATAGAAGGCCTCTGCCTGTGGTGAATGGACGGATCCAACATCGATGGAGCCAAGTGTCTTATACCAGCCAAGTAGGGTTGCAATTAACAATATCCCGAGCAGGACTGAACCGCCAAAGTAGCCAATTCCCAGTGAACGATCGGCAAAATCCGCAAGTGTGGTGCCGACGGTGGTTGACGCGATAATGGTTGCCCAATACAGGAGGGGATGAAATTTTTTTTTGCGTATTTGCACTGCAACCGCAGCGACAAAGAGCGTCATAAAGATGATCGTGCCCACCAGATACCCAAGGCCCATCGACATGGATACCGCATCGCCACCAGTTTCTCCGAGAGTGGTAGCGAGAATCTTGATGATCCAAAAGCCAAGCGTGACTGCGGGGACTTTGCTCAATGGGTGCTTGGTGGTGGAAGTCCTACCAATCCAATTGGGGTGCAGGAAATGCAGTCCATCATACGCGTAGAGCGCTCCATTTGTCCCTGCGGCATCGCTCCAGAGATACCATTTACTGTAACAATTCTTCCAGCGTTTGCTGTTGTTCCAACCACAGTTCGTCCAGATCTGCCGCACGGACTTTCAGTTCCCCTTCGCGTTTCAGTAGGCTGGCCAGCGTTTGCCGGTTTGCTTCGGTATACAGTCCGGTGTCGCCCAGTTGCTGCCGCAGCTCCTGCAGGGCCAGATCCACCGCCGCCATTTCGGCTTCGGTTTTATCCAGTTGCTTGCGCAGCGGGCGGAGTCTTTCGCGCGCAGTCGCCGCCTGCTGACGCTTTTCCTTGCGCGAATTGTCGCTGGCGGCGGCGTCGCGTTTTTCAGTTTGCCGGTAGCTGGATAAAATCCAGCGCTCGTATCCTTCCAGATCCTCCCGGTACTCCTCTACCCGACCATCGTGTACCAGCAGCAGTTCCTCCGCGGTATTGCGCAGCATATGGCGGTCATGGCTGACCAGTACCAATGCGCCGTCGTAGGCCTGCAGGGCGATTTCCATGGCGTGGCGCATGTCCAGGTCCAGGTGGTTGGTGGGTTCATCCAGCACCAGCAGGTTGGGCTTTTGCCACACCACCATGGCCAGCGCCAGGCGCGCTTTCTCCCCACCCGAAAATGGGGCAATGACCGCGGTGGCGGCATTGCCACGGAAATTGAAACCGCCCAGAAAATTGAGAATATCCTGTTCCCGCGCATCGGGGCTGAGGCGCTGCAGGTGCAGTGCGGGGCTGGCCTGCATATCCAGGGCTTCCAGTTGCTGCTGGTCAAAATAGCCGATGCGCAAATGTTCTCCGGTGGTGCGCGCGCCGCCCAGTAGAGGCAGTTCGCCGATGAGGCTTTTCAGCAGGGTGGATTTTCCCGCGCCATTTCTACCCAGTAGTCCATAGCGACTGCCTGGGCGTAATTGCAAATCCACCTTGGACAACACTGCCGTGGTGCCGTAGCCCAGTGTGGCCTCGTCCAGGCGCAGCAGTGGGTCGCTGCTCCTTGCCGGTGGTGGGAAACTGAAATCGAAGGGAGAGTCAGCATGGGCCGGGGCCAGGGCTTGCATGCGCTCCAATTCCTTCAGCCGGCTCTGTGCCTGCTTGGCCTTGGTGGCCTTGTAGCGAAAGCGCCGCACAAAATCATCGATTTCTGCGATGCGCTGCTGCTGCTTGTCATAGTCGGCCTGCTGGTTGGCAAGGCGCTCGGCCCGCATGCGCTCGAAGTCAGAATAGTTGCCTTTGTAGGCGAACAACTGCTGTTGCTCGATGTGCAGGATGCGTTCGCAGGTGGCATCGATGAAGTCCCGGTCGTGGGAGATCATCAGCAGGGTGCCGGGATATTGCTGCAGCCACTGTTGCAACCACAGTGTGGCGTCGAGATCGAGGTGGTTGGTAGGTTCATCAAGCAACAGGATGTCGGAAGGTGTCATCAGCGCGCGCGCCAAGTTGAGGCGAATGCGCCATCCCCCGGAAAAATTGCTCACCGCCCGCCCGGCGGCATCCTCGGCGAATCCCAGTCCTTGCAGCAGACGCTGTGCCCGGCGCTCGGCGCTGTAGCCGTCAATCCCCTCCAGTTGGCTGTGTAAACCAGCGGCGTTAGCGAACTTGCCGGCCGCTTCCAGGGCCGCTACGTCATCGCGCAATCGGGCCAACAGTGTGTCTCCTCGCCACACGTACTCCCCGGCGGGAAGAGCAGTCGCCTGTGTCTCCTGCGCCATATGGGAAAGCCGCAGCGTATTCAAGCCTTCGATAGTGCCGGCATCAGCACCCAGCTCACCCAGCAGCAGGGAGAACAGGCTGGATTTGCCGCACCCATTGGCCCCAATCAGCGCCAGGCGCTGGCCGGGCTGTACGGTGACATTGGCATCCTGCAGCAGCAGTTTGCTGCCGCGGCGCAGGGCGATATTGCGCAGTATGATCATGAGGCCGCGAATTCTACCTGCCGGGCGAGCCATGGGCTAGTGTGCACTGGTGCCGCTGGTGTAAGGTTCAGCGTTATTGGACAGGCGCACCGGGTACACCATGAGCAACCCGTTTTGGGACTATTCATTTGCTACCTACAAGCTGGACGGGGTGGCGACCAGCTGTCTGGCGCTACAGGACACCTTTGGCCTGGATGTGAACCTGTTGCTGTATGCGGCGTGGTTGGCGCGTTTGGATCAGCGGCTCAGCGAAGAGCATTTGGCCGCGATGGAGGCGGTGATCTTCGACTGGCGGGACCAGGTGATAAAGCCATTGCGCGCCCTGCGCCAACAATTGCAGGGCTACCCCCGGGCGGCGAGCGTGCGCGACGAGATCAAAACCCTGGAACTGCGCGCCGAACAACAGCAGCAGGATATGATGTTTGCCTTCTTTCAGCAGACCGCCGGCTTACCCAAGACTCCGCGACCCCTGCGGGAAAATCTGGTGCTGGTAGCGCGGTTCGCCAACTCGGAGACTGCTGGCTGGGTAACGGCCCTGGAACTTCTGGGCACACTGATTCCGCCCTGATGCAGGCTGGTGGCTAGGGGTGGCTAGGGGTAGCGCCCAGAGGGGGCGGGTAGTAAGATGGGCCCCGCTGCGAACGCTTGCTTTCCTGCGGACTTGTACGGATGGTTTCCGGTAGATGGCCGCGGGGGTGACTGATTGATGCCCCGAGCAAGACCTCGCTGTGACAGGAGTATCTGCAATTCTCACGATTTCTTTGACGACTATGGAACGAATTATGAAGAAGTATCTACTGCCGCTTGCCTTGGTCAGCGTTGTTGCCCTGCAAGCTTGTAATCAAAAACCACCGGCTGCGGCCGGCGAAGCAGCCAAGACGGAAGCCAAGGCGCCAGCCAGCGCCGACCTGGCAACTTCCGAGCAGCGTTTGAGCTACGGGATTGGCTTTAATATTGGCCAACGCATGAAGGCCGATAGCGTGCCGCTGGTTGCGGAACCCTTCAGCTCCGGGGTAGCCGATGCTATTTCGGGTGCAAAGTCGCGTATGACCGAGGAGGAAATCGCCACTGAAATGAAGACCTTCCAGGAAAAAGCCGCCGCTGAGCACGAAGTTGCCCAGAAGGCCCTGGGTGAATCTAACACGACAGCGGCAGCGGCTTTTCTGGCCCAAAACGCGGCCAAGGAAGGCGTGGTGACGACCAAATCCGGTCTGCAGTACGAAGTTATTACTGCAGGTACTGGCCCCAAGCCTAGTGCAGACGATACGGTGGAAGTGCACTATCGCGGTACGCTGGTGGATGGCACTGAGTTTGACTCATCCTACAGTCGCGGTGAGTCGGTGACCTTTGGTGTAGGCCAGGTCATTCCCGGTTGGACCGAGGCATTGCAACTGATGCCCAAGGGTTCCAAATGGAAGCTGGCGATTCCGCCTGAACTCGCCTACGGTGCCGGCGGTGCCGGGCAGGTGATCGGCCCTAACGCAGCACTGGTCTTTGAGGTGGAGTTGATTGGGATCCCCAGCCAGGACAAACCGGCTGACGCTGAAGCAGCCGCGAAGCCTGCTGCCAAGTAGGACTAAGTAGACTACGGCACCTGTCTTTTTACCAGGCGCCTGTGTCGGTTGTGAAGGCCGGCGATGAGCCGGTCTTCCAGCACAAAGCGCGACTCCAACACCTCTCCCAGGGCTGTCAGGTCGCGCTTTAATTTTTCCATGTATCCCCGGGTGTCGCCGTATTTTTCCTCGTAAGCCAGGATAACTTCCGTGGTATCGCCGATCGCTGGCATCAGTTGCTCAGCCAGGGCGCAGCTGTCGTCGCCAAAACTTTCCGCTTCATTAAGCAATTCGTGAAACACCTCGAAGTGGCCCGCCGAAACATAGTCCACCAGTAGTTGGCAAAGCGCCTTTTGGCGCTGCCGCAGTGCCTCGTCATCGAAGCGGCTGTCCAGCGTAACGACAATCTCTGTGTACTTGCCCAGCACCGCTCGTCGCCCCTTGAGCCAGCGGGTAAGCAATTCCTCTACGGCCTCAAATTGCTGTTTCGCGTCACTTCGTTTGTTGGGCATGATCGACTCCTTGTCTGCTTGGTTGCATGACCGACGGGTGTCCTAGTGCCGGTTCGGATAAGTACGCAAGGTCTGCCACAGGCAGATCAGAATCGCGACGCCAAATACCACCAAAGTTTGTTCCGGGATGCTGAAACCGAGGAAGGTCCAGTCGATTTTGGCGCAATTGCCGTCACCCGCCAAAACGACGTTCAGCGTCTCCTGGAACGGCAGGTTATCCAGCATGTAGTCCAGGCTGGGACCGCAGGCCGGGACCTGGTCTGCGGGCAGGTGTTGCAACCACACATGGCGGGCAGCTACTGCTGCTCCGGCCATGGCAGCCAGTCCACACAGCGCGCCGTACACCCTGCGACCCCAGTGCCGTGGATTGTGCACGGCGCCGAGCAGGGCTATCACGCCCCACAGCACCACAAAAACCCGCTGCGCCATGCACAGGGGGCAGGCCTCCAGTCCAAGGTATGCCTGTAAATACAGACGCGCAAACAACATCGACGTGATGGCCAGAAGAACCAGGCCCACAAATACCAGACGGGGAGAAAGAGAATGCAGCATGCGTTTCGCGCCTCGCTAGTAGCATGTCCAACAGGGTGACGGGGTACACTAGGGTCTTTTTCTGCGCAGTGCAACGGTGCACCGCACCGCGGCGATCACAATACTTCGATCCACCGCTTGCAGAAAGACTGCAACTGCGGGTAGAAGTTCAGGAAGGCCCCTTCCAGAGCGTCCTGTGCCGGGGGCAGGCCCGGGCGCAGTTGCTGGATCAGGGGGTGTTCATCGGTATAGGCGTCTATGGCGCGATGCAATTTTATGCCGCGTTCCAGGTCCGGAGGCAGTGCGCCACGCAGCGGACCCTGCACGTGTTCCCTTCCGGTCCCCTGGCGACCAGACCCTCATCCAGCCAGGCCAGGTGGAAATGGGCTAGCAAGTTCACCGCCAAATGCCTTACAGCGTCTGGTATTGGGCGAAGAAATTGTCCAGGTATTGCTCGAAGCTCACATCGTCAGATTGTTCAATCTCGCGCTGTGCCAACAGTGAACTTCGAGTCTCCTGGTCAAAAGCGAGCTGAATATCTGTTGGCAGCGGTCGCTCGCGAAAATACTGCGCCCACTGTGCACTATAGGTCATGGCCAGGCGAAAAAAGGATACCTTCCGCTCGCGCATCTCCCGCAGTATACGGGCGGAGGGTGTGAGTTCGGGGTCCGCCACCTTGGCCAGCTGGCTTTTCAGGCTGGCGCTGTAGTCGCCGGACTCGTGCACCGCATCCAGCAGCGCGGCGATAGGGCGCATTTCGTCGAGCATGTCCATGGCCCATTGCACCATGGGAATCTCTGTGGTGCCGTTGTTGAGCAGCAGGCCTGGCAGCCGGCCGGAATTGACCACGGCCTCAAGATTGGCAGCCTGTATGACCTGCTCGTGAGCTTCACAGGATGGACTTTCTTCGAGCAGGCAATACAGCAGGAAGGTGTCCATGAAGCGCATTTGACCGGCGTCCAGGCCGACCGGCGAGAACGGGCTGATGTCCACGCAGCGCACTTCTATATATTCAATCCCGGCTCTGACCAGCGCGCACAGAGGAGCTTCTCCTGCGTCGCCCACACGTTTCGGGCGTATTGGGCTGTAAAATTCATTTTCAATTTGCAGCAGGCTGTCATTGAGCTGCTGGTAGTCCCCGTGCTGGCCAGAGGCGATATCACGGTACGCAGGGTGTGGTTGCATGATGGCGCGGGACAAGGTTTTGACGTAATTGTCCAGCGAGTTGTAGCACACATTCAGGCGCTTCTGGGCATCGCTGTTGTACCCGAGTCCGCCCATTCTCAGCGCGGTGCCGTAGGGCAGATACAGGCTCTTGGCCTCCGCGTCGAAGGCTTGCAGACCATGGTTGTCGCGATCTCTGACAAAGCTGGCGCACACCGCAGGAGACGCGCCAAAAAGGTAGATCAGCAGCCAGGAGTAGCGACGGAAGTTGCGAATGAGCCCGAGGTAGCGCTCGCTGATATAGTCTGCGCGTACACCGGGGCGGCCGACACTCTGCCACGCCTGGTCCCAGTAGGCGTCGGGCATGGAAAAGTTGTAGTGAATGCCCGCGATGGCCTGCATCAGGCGTCCGTAGCGGTGACCCAGGCCGTAACGATACACCGTTTTCATACGGGCCACATTGGAGCTGCCGTACCGAGCAACCGGTATGCTCGCATCGCCGACCATAATACAGGGCATGCTGGCCGACCACAGCATTTCGCCGTCGATGCGTTGGTAGGCGAAGCTGTGGATATTTTCCAGTTGTTGCAGACACTCTTCAATACGGGTGCTGACCGGGGTAATGAATTCCAGCAGCGCCTCGGAATAATCGGTGGTAATGGAAGAGTGTGTAAGGGCTGAACCCAACTCGACCGGGTGCGGCGTCTGGGCCAGCTTGCCCTCGTCAGTAATGCGCAGGCTTTCCTTTTCAATGCCGCGATTGATGCCAGTGATCGCCCCCCGCGCCCCCGGCTGTGCCAATGCCTGCAACTGCTCCTGCAAATGGGAAGACAATGGAAACTCCTTTTGATTAACAGGCTTGTCGAGTAGCGCAAGGTGGGCGCCGGGCAGATCTCTCCCGGGGTGGCAATCCTGAAACGGTCACAAGTGTATCTGCCAATGTCAGTGGAGTACAGGTGCGCCGCCATGGGGCGACTCGCGCTATCTTCAGGTAATTCTGTCCATAGTTTTCTGCAACAGCTGGCAGGCAAAATTATTCTGTACCTCACTGTTCTGGCCGGTGGCCAGCATAATGCGCGACAGGATCAGACCATAGCGCATACCGGCGAAGATCTGGTAATAGCCATAGTCCCGTGCGGAGAAACCGGACGCCTGTTCCCAACGGGCAATGGTTTGCTCATAGGAGGGCAGGCCTTCCAGTCGCGGCATTCCCAGACCCTCGGCGAAAGTGGCATCCAGGTAATTGAACCAGGCCAGGTCCTGCACGGGATTGCCCAGCACCGCCATCTCCCAGTCCAGTACGGCGGCTATTCCGTCCAGTGAATTTTTGAAGATAACGTTACCCAGGCGGGCGTCACCCCAGCACAGTACAGTGCGTTCATGCTCTGGCTGGTTGGCCTGCAGCCAGTCAAGTGCCTGCTGACAGATCGCGTGTCCGGCGCCTTCCAGGGCCCAGTCCAGATAATGTTGCCAGTAGGCCAATTGCTGCTGCAGCGGAGTTTTTCCCGGCTCATGGAGTCTGGCGAAACCGAGTTTGTGGTAGTCCAGCCGGTGGAAGCGCGCCAGGGTATCCACTGCCGCCTGCCACAGGTTCTGGCGCTGTTGACTACTGGTTTCATGCATCATCCAGCCATCCATGTTGTAAGGAGGCATATCGGTGGGAATACGACCTTCCGTGCGCTTCATAAGATAGAACTGTACGCCCAGCAGCGACTTGTCTGTCTCCAGCCCGCGCAACTCCGGTACCGGTATATCACTGTTACGCCCGACCGCCTCCATCACCTCGTATTGCAGGCTCAGATCGTAATCTGGAAACACCGGCCGTTCGATGGACGGTTGCAGTCGTGCCACGACCGGTTCACTGCGCTGTTGCCCGTCCTCCTGCCAGTGAATGTCGAACAGGAGGGTCACATTGGACATGCCAGTGGCTTCGGGAATGGACAGTTCCGGGATACTTACCGTGTGTCCCCGGTGCGTCGAAATCCAGGATTGCAGCTTGCGGCGCGTGCCGTCAATGTCTTCAATGAGGGGTGTTGGGCGGGTGTTATCCACGTTGTAGCTCCTGGTTTGTAGTTATGCAGAGCTGCATAGAATACTTGCGGTGCTGCCCTTTGGCTACTGCGCGCCAGATCGTGAATCTGCCATGCAGGCGGATTCCCTGTACACGGAACGGTCGAATCTTGTCATTCAGTGCATCACGACACTTGTCCGTTCGCGGCAAGCTGCTAAAGTATGACGCAATATTCAGAGGGCGTGTCCAGTGCGAATTACCGAGTGGCTAAAAATCCTGTCTGCCGAGAACGGCTCAGACCTCTACTTAAGCACGGGTGCTCCACCGTGTGCCAAGTTTCAGGGCGAGCTCAAGCCAATTGCCAGTGAGATTCTGCAGCCGGGGGAGATCAAGGATATCGCCTACGAGATCATGGACCCGACGCAGCGGGCGACGTTTGAGCAGGAACTGGAAATGAACCTGGCCATGTCTATCTCGGGTTACGGCCGTTTCCGCGTCAATATTTTTCTGCAGCGCAACGAGGTAGGCATCGTAGCGCGAAACATTGTCGCGGATATCCCGCGCTGGCAGGACCTGCGCCTGCCGCCAATCCTAACTGAGGTGGTTATGCGCAAGCGCGGGCTGCTCCTGTTTGTCGGGGCGACGGGTTCGGGTAAGTCAACTTCGCTGGCAGCGCTGATCGATTATCGCAACAGTAATAGCAGCGGCCATATCGTGACCATCGAGGACCCTGTGGAGTACGTTCACAGCCACAAAAAATCCATCGTCAACCAACGCGAGGTCGGGGTCGATACGCGCAGTTGGCACAACGCCCTGAAGAACACGCTGCGCCAGGCCCCGGATGTGATATTGATCGGCGAGATCCGCGACCGGGAAACCATGGAGCACGCCATCTCTTTTGCGGAGACTGGCCACCTGTGTATTTCCACGCTGCACGCCAATAACGCCAACCAGGCGCTGGACCGCATAATCAACTTCTTCCCGGAAGAGCGGCGGCCACAATTGTTGATGGATTTGTCGATGAACATGCAGTGCATTGTGTCACAGCGGCTCATCCCAACGGTGTCGGGCAAACGCTGTGCTGCGATCGAGGTATTGTTGGGGACTCCCATGATCGCCGATCTCATCCTCAGGGGTGAGTTAGACGGCATCAAGGAAATCATGCACAAGTCGGAAAATATGGGTATGAAGACGTTTGATACAGCGCTATTTGAGATGTATCAAGAAGGCCTTATTAATGAAGACGAAGCACTGCGCAATGCTGACTCGCTTAATAACGTCAGGCTCAAGATCAAATTCGCCAACGAGGAAGCGGATTCCGCAAGTGTGGCTTATTCGGGGCTCAGCCTGGAAACTCTCGACGATGGCCAATTCAGTCCAGGTTGATCAGGCGATGCCTTCTTCTCGCAGGGTCGGTATTACTTCATCCGAAAACAGTTTCAGGCTCTGCCATGCCAGCGCCGGATGGATGCCGCCGCATAATGGGTGCAACAGATAGGTAGAGTGCTGACGATGCCCCGTGCAGCGCCTTTTGGCTCCTTGGGGTGATAGACGTTGTAGACGCCGCTGGCACGCAAGTCATCATAGTTGTCAAAGTACTTGTAGGGGCTGCTAATCTGGGCCTGTTCTGCCCATAGTGCGTACATGTTGGTCTCGTGCCGTACATGTGCGCAATCTTTTGCCGGTAGGCGTCGGGGTCCTGTGCGACAAAGGTCACCGCAGCGGGCGCTGCCGGCATTGGTCCCGGGCCGGGTTTGGCAACTGCTTCAGTTCCTCCCATAAGGAGCATGGGTCGGGCCTCAGCTCTCCATTGCCACTATCAACGCCACCCAGCGCTCGATATCGGTGTCATGAGCATTCAATATCTGAAAGCCCGCCATCCACGGGCGCTGCTCATCGTTGCTCGGCAGGCACCAGCGAACCTCTCCTGCCAGGTACAGTGTGTCCTCTGCGCTCGACAGGTCAACGCCAATTTGTAGTATGGCGCCCACCGTTAACTCCTCCTCCAGGATGACTTGCAACCCTCCGCGAGAGACGTTCAGTGTCTTGCATGTGACCATCCTCCCCGGTTCAGTATGGCCCATACGGGGTGACAGCAGCTCGATAAAGGTTGTGCTTTCAATCGGGAGCCGCAGGTGTTCTCTTCGCTGTTCAGGCATAGCTGTACTCCACTGTCACTATTGATCCAGGTTTTTGCGAACTTCTGTAACGTCATCGCGGAAGTTCGAGTTGGTTTCAAGAATGTCGACCAGGCCGCTGTCGATAAGCCTGAGCAGTTCCTGGCTGCTAACCTGTCGCATTTTGACGCCATTTCGATTCACAAAAATGTAGTAGCCTTCCTCCGGATCGTGCACAGCCAAGCGCGCCATCAACGGAGTCTCGCCGTCGTGAAACCCTAGCCAGGCACCCATGGGCAGGTTGATTTGTCGCTTCGGCGCCGATGCCTGTTCAGTGAGAGGGTCCTGACTGACGTTATCGTCTGTTGCCTGTTCGGCGAGTTGGTCTTGATCCGTACTATTGTCGGGGGTCTGTTCCTCTTCGTTGTGCTGGTCTGCGCCGGTCTCCGGATGGGCAACTGGCTGCAGGAGATAACCGCCGCGCGCCTTGATTGCCTCAGCCTGTTCAATAAGAAAGCCGCCACTGCCCCCTGTTTTTTTGCCGACGGGCCGCTGTTTACCAGGATCCTGCCTGTCTGCATGTGCTTCTGCGTTGGATTGAATCTCTTGTTGGCTTGGTGTCGGATGCTGCGCTTCCTCTTGCTCGGATGTCTCATCGACCGGGTCTGGCTCCGGCGCGGATTCTGGCTCCAACGCCGGTTCTGGTTCCGGCTCCGCCTCGAATCTCGGACTTGGCACAGGTTCTGATTGCGCCAGCGCGTTGACCAGGGCATCCAGTATTTCGACAGAGTCGATGCCCACCGCATAGGCCAGACAGAGGCTGAAACTCGCACCGCTGTACAGCGCTTTCACCTTATTTAGCTCCAGTAAGCGGCCAAACTGTGCAAAGCTCAGCTGCAGAACCTTTATCCCAGCCATATTGGTGAACAAAAGCTGCTGCGATTGCTCTACTTTGAGCACCAGTTGCACGCGTACAATTCCCTCGTCGCCATCCACGCTGAACCACTGCCCTTCCTGCCAGGTTTTCAGTGCGTTCGGGTTTGTTTCCTTGCCGCCATTGAAATGCTCACCCTCCACCACTATGGGTTCGATGTGCTGTAGTTCGAGCGGTTGCCGGCGCAGGATACGCAGGTGGGCGCGTTCGACCAGCCCCATGGCCTCATTCACTGCTTCGGTGTCGTGGTGCAGGCTCAGCAGCCAGCGCCGCATCTCTTTCGGAAGCTGCGTAACGACTTCAAAAATATACTGGCGCCGTGTTTCCTGCGTTTCCTCCAGGCTCTGCAGTGAATCCAGCAACGTCTCGGTAGTGGCAGACATTATTTGCCAGTGCTCGGAGTCCGACCCAAACTTCAACAGAAGCAATTGCGCACTGGTGTACCATGGCCCTTTAATGAATTCGCCAATTTCTACCGGTGCGGGATACTTTTCCAGTAGTGCGTTGATCACCCGCGAGGCCTCCTGCTTGGCGGCGGCGGTTTTGACTTTCCCTGCTTCAGCTTCGGCCACGCGTTGGACCATACGCTGGGCGCGCGCCTGATCCCGTTCCGCTGCTGCGGAAAATTCGGCGCAAATACCCCCCAGGTCAGTGGATTTGTTATCGAACCATTCCCTGGACTGGTCGACAGCCCTGGTCACCTGCTGCTCCAGAATGGTCCCCGCTCTATCCAGTCGCAACTGCCATCCAATGGCCCTGGTTTGGATGTTATCCAGCAGTTGGTGGAGGGGGTGAGTGCCCGGCTGCATGAAGTTAGGATCCATGATGGCAAGCGCTGCCGACAGCGGCTTGAGCCGGCGGACCTGGGCAGCGAGGCGCCCTTCCAGTGGAAATTGTTTCTCCCAGATCTCCAGGGCCTTGCCCAGCCAACGCAAAATTGCAACCTGCTCCCGCGATGGTGTTGCGGGATCGCCGATGGCTTCGGTCTGACCCACAATAGCAACCCAGGGAGACAGGTTGAAATTGTCGATGTTTTTTAGATACCCGAGCAACTCGTCAAGCTGCATGGGGTGTGCGTTACTGCCAGCGCCCGGCGGTTCCGCATAGCGGTCCAACACCAGCTCGAATAGTGAACAGGGGAAAGGAACGTGTGCAGCACCGAGTTTCAGTGGCTTAATTTCCCTATAATCATGACAATGAGACTGCCCCACAGCAGTATGAGAGCGACCAGGCGCCATTTAGCCGGTGGCGGTTGCTCCTTGAATTTCAAGGAGCGTTTAACGATGTTATAAGAGCCGCAGGCAGGGCACTCACCGAGTTGACCACTTCTTTCTCCGCGGTAGCTGCAATCTTTGCAGTGGTAGGCCATGCTGGTTATCGGGTGCTCTTCAGAAGTTGGTCGACGATGCGTTCCAGTTGCCTAAGGTTATTGCATTCAGCGCTAAAATGACAGGCGCTTTGGTAGCGCAGCATCTCTGAATCGCCACTTCCCCAGGCCCTGCGCGATTCGGGGTTGAGCCAGATCACCTGCCGCGCACGCTGGTAGATACTTTGCAGAATATCCAGTTTTGGGTCGCCGTTGTTGTTGCGGGCATCGCCGAGAATAATCACCGTGGTATTGCTGTTGATATCGTCCATGGCCAATTTGGCGAAATCCATAAGGCTATTGCCGTAGTCGGTGGCTCCACCATATTTCCAATTGACCAATTCGATAGCCTTTTCGACAGGATAGTCATCGAAGTACTGGCTGACTTCGCCCAAGTGACTGGAAAATGCGAAACTACGGACTTTTGGCAGTACATCCTGCAGGCTGTAAAGGAACAGCAGTAAAAATTTGGCGTAGGCGGCCACGGAGCCACTGACATCACACACCGCCAATATCTGGGGCTTTTCCTTCCTGACCTGTCGCCAGTAGGTGTTGAACATCACGCCATCATTGGGTATGCCCTTACGCAGGGTTTTCGCCATGTCCAATCTACCGCGCTTGAGCTGTTTGCGTTTGCGCGAATGGCGGCTGACCAGTTTTTTGGCCATTTTTCGTATCAACTCCTGCACTTTATGCAGGTAAATATGCTCAATATTATTAAGGCGAGTTTTGCTCAGGATGTCGTCCATGAACTGCCGGGTTTTGCCCTCGGCGTGTAATAGATACTCGCGCTCCACATAATCACGCACCTGCTCGCGCAGAATATCGCGGTAGCGTTGCAGCACTGCCAGCGCGGGACTCTCCGCCTGTTCCAGTGAAATCACCGCATTGCGGATGCGCTCCTCTCCCATGGCGTCTAGAATACGGCGTGTAAACTGTCCTTTCTGGGTAAATATCTGGATTTGCTGCAGGCCCACGCGGTCGGCCGCCTGATTCATCGCGAGGGTCAGTTCTGTGCGGTCATTGCTGATAAGGCTCTGCATGAGGGGAGTTTGCAATAGGGCTTGCAGTGTCGTATTAGTCTCGGCGGCCAGTTGCAGTGCAGCGGCCTGGGCGGCAGAGAAATCTGCTACCTGCTGGGCTGCACTTGCTGGTGGTGACGAGCCCGCCTCCTCGTCCACGGTGGCGGCTATATCCGCAGCGGAAAAATCGGCCAGGTCCTGTTGAAAAAATCGGTCGAAGCAGTGCATGAAAATCACTTCTTCTTCCGGTGTTTTGGCCAGCGTCATTGCCAGGCCGTCGCGCAGCAGACTGCGGTCGGCGTAACCCAGGGTGGTGGCAACATCTACGGCATCCAGCGTCTCCGCTGGGGAAATCCTCACTTCGTGCGTGCGCAAAATCTGGATAAAGTTGACAAGACTGGACTGCATAAACGCTGTTTCCTCGCGCTTGGTCGATACACCACGGACTCTACGGCGGCTTGCTTATAGAGTCTGCCTGTCGACCAAGCGGTCGCTGACCAGTGCGCGCAGCTCGGATTCCGTGGCTTCGATGTCTTCTTCATACTTTAATAGTACGTTGAGTGTGCTGCGCACCAGCTCCTCTTCGAGGTGCTGTGCGTGTAATAGGAGCAGACTGCGCGCCCAATCGATGGTTTCGGAAATGGCGGGTGCTTTCTTCAGATCCAACTGGCGCAGGGAGTGCACAAATTTCACCAACTGGTGGCGCAATTGTTCATCCACGTCCGGTACGCGACTGCGAATAATCCGTTCTTCCAATTCGACGGTGGGGAAGGGGATATACAAGTGCAAGCAACGCCGCTTGAGGGCATCAGAAATATCCCGCGTGTTGTTGCTGGTCAGGAACACCATGGGTGTCGTGCGAGCTTTTACGGTGCCGATCTCAGGAATGGATACTTGGTAATCTGACAGAATTTCCAGTAAAAGTGACTCGAATTCGTAATCCGATTTGTCGACTTCGTCGATCAGCAAAATGGCACCTCTCTCCTGCTGCATTGCCTTAAGCAGGGGGCGTGGTTCCAGAAACTCCTCCGAGTAGAAGATATCCCCGAATTGATGCAGCTTGGCGACGGACTCCGCCAGCCCATGCGCGCCTTGTAGCAGGTCCCCCAGTTTTTCCTTGAGCACTTGGGTATACAGCAACTGTTTGCCGTATTTCCATTCGTACAGTGCCTTGGCTTCGTCCAACCCTTCATAGCACTGCAGGCGAATTAGCGGAATATCGAGCAATAGGGCAATGGTTTTGGCCAGCTCAGTCTTGCCTACCCCGGGAGGGCCTTCGACCAGAACAGGTTTACGCAACTGGCATGCCAGAAATACAGCCGTTGCAATCTTGCGGCTGCAAATATAGCCGTATGATTCGAAACCCTGCTCTATTTGCTCGACGGATGCGAGCTGCGGAAAATCTTGAGTATGCACCGGTTTACCTCAGTCATAGAGGCGCTATTGTACTCGATACGTCCCGTGAGAAAACATGGCTAACCGCCGGTTGTATTCATAAAACGGACAATATCCGGTGTTGTGCTGAGGTCAAAGTGATGGCGCTCGGGTTTGATCGCCATTGCATCGACAATGGTTTGTTTGAGTTTGGCCAGCGTGTAGTCTGGAGCCCGCATTACACCGCGCAGGTCCACGGAGTGCTCATTGCCCAGGCACAATAGCAGTCGCCCCTCCGCTGTGACCCTGACCCGATTACACAAGTGGCAGAAGTTATGGCTGTGAGGCGAAATAAATCCAATCCGCGTTGGCCCAATTCCAGTGCCAAAGTAACGAGCTGGCCCGTCCTGATCACGGGGGTCGCCCAGCGGATCAAGCTTGTACTGGCGCGAAATGATATCGCGCAGTTCCTCGCTGCTACAAAAACTTAAGACGCGATCATGTTCATCAATGAGGCCAAGCGGCATTTCTTCGATAAAGGCGATATCAATACCGCGCTGCTGCGCGAAATTAACCAGATCCAGCACTTCATCCTCGTTGCGACCCTTGAGAATGACGGCGTTGAGTCGTATTTTATCAAAATTCGCTGTGACGGCAGCGTCGATACCGGCTATCACCTGATCCAGGTTGCCGTGTCGAGTGAGCTGGCGAAATCTGCGCGGTTGCAGGCTATCCAGACTGATGTTAATGCGCTTTACACCTAGCTGTCGTAATGTTCCGGCGAGACGCTGCAGCTGGGAGCCGTTGGTGGTTAGCACCAATTGGTCGAGGCCGGGGAGTTGCCCCAGTGGCTCAATCAGCGACAGAATATTGTTGCGGATGAGAGGTTCGCCACCGGTGAGGCGTATCTTGCCAACACCCAGCTCAACAAAGGCGCGGGCCACCTCGAGAATCTCCTCCAGTGTGAGAATGTGGTGCTTGGCCACGAAGGTCATGTCTTCGGCCATACAGTAGACACAGCGGAAATCGCAGCGATCCGTGACCGACAGGCGCACATAATCAACACGGCGTTGAAAGCGGTCGATCAGTACATTGGGCAGCACATTCATAATAGCGGGCAGTGTAGCGCTTCAGGGAGCGCTACTCCAGCGCGGGCTCGTTAACACCACCCGCATGCCACGGGAGGGTTCCAAATCAACCTGATGGGGGTCGCCGTTATCAGTTGTGTACTACGTTTCGCTCATTTGCCGACGACCGGGCAGGTGAATGACTAGAGCAGGGCCATCATTTTTTCGGCAGAGCTTACGTCTACACCGGGGCCAGGTTCCACATTGAGATGGGTAACTGTCCCGTCCTCGACGATCATGGCAAAGCGCTGGCTGCGAGTACCCAGGCCAAATCCCCTGCCGTCCAATACCAGGCCCAGTGCTGCGGTGAACTCACCGTTGCCGTCCGCCAGCATCAGCAGTTCCTCGGCATTCTGGGCCTTGCCCCAGGCGCCCATCACAAAGGCGTCATTGACTGCCATACAGACAAGGGTATCAACGCCCGTGGCCTTGATCTTGTCTGCGTTCACCACATATCCTGGCAGGTGAGTCACGCTACAGCCCGGCGTAAATGCACCGGGAACCGCAAACAACACAACTTTCTTGCCGGCAAAAATGTCCTTGGTGGTGATGTCGACAGGGCCCTTGTCGCCCATGGTCTTCATTGTGCAAGCCGGGATTTTGTCTCCTGTCTTGATGGTCATGTTACGCTCCTTAATGTTGGTGGTGCCTGACGAGAATGGGAATAATAGCAGATGCCCGGTGAAATACACTGCCCGTTGTGTGCGGGAGCAGAAATTTCCTTTTACTCTAAAGACAGGCGCCGCCCCTATCTCTCTTGCAGTACTTGTGGCCTGGTGTTCGTGCCGCCTGCTTGGCACCTGAGCCGGGATGAAGAACGGGCGCATTACGCTTTACATCAAAATCACATTGACGACCCTGGTTATCGGGCGTTCCTGTCGCGCATGATGTACCCGCTCATTGAGCGGCTCACGCCTGGTGCCCAAGGACTGGACTTCGGTTGCGGCCCGGGACCCGCTTTGGCGCACATGCTTCGCGGAGCTGGATTCGGGGTCGCACTCTACGACAGCTTCTTCGTTCCCGAGGAAGAAATGCTCGATGCGTGCTACGATTTTTTGTGTGCCACTGAGGTAGTCGAACACCTCTATCGGCCGGGACGGGAGCTGGAGCGCTTATGGGCGCTGCTACAGCCGGGTGGTTGGTTCGGCATCATGACGAAGTTGGTGCGTGATCCCATTGCATTTGCCAGCTGGCACTATAAAAGTGACCCCACTCACGTCTGTTTCTTCAGTGTGGACACTTGGCGCTGGTGGGCGCGACAGCACGATGCCAGCCTTGAGATCATCGGTGCGGACGTCATACTGCTGCAACGACTGCCCTAGCCTGCGTCCGCCAGCATATTGACGTAAATTGTTTCACAGTCGTGGTAAAAGCTCACCTCGTCGCTGCCCAGATAGGGCGCGACCATGGTCAGCAACTGTAATACGCCCTGGTGAATCGTGACCTGGGGCGTGCGATTGTCATGTAGGAGCGCTTCGTAGCTGAACCAGAAGGTCAGGTTGAGGGTCATGTTATCGGCCAGACCAAGCAACTGCTGGTCTCTGGCGTCGATAACTTCCTGGTGTAGCAGTGTCTGGCAAATTGCATACAGTGCGGCACGCTTGAGCTGCATCAAGCGCTTAAAGCCGCGTTTGATGTCGGGGTAGCGCTGCAGTATCTGGTCGAGATTGTGGTACAAAAATCGATATTGATACATCTCTTCCATTACCACATAAAGATAGTACCAATTGTCTTCGACGCTGCCCCTATCGGGGCTCAGGGGCCGCTCTATCGGTGCGGTCAGGGTGTGGATAATGGCTTGTTCGTACTGTTGGAACAACTCGGTAATGATCTGATCCTTGCCTTTGAAATGGTAATACAGGTTGCCGGGGCTGATGTTCATTTCATTGGCAATGTCTATGGTCGTGGTATCAGCCTCCCCCTCCTCGTTAAATAGCGCCAGGCTAGTGTGGAGAATACGGTCCCTTGTTTTCATAAAGTGTGGGTGTCAGGCCTTACTTGTGCTCGTAGTTGATGTAGCGCGCGTGGAGGACTTTTTGCCGCCCGAAATTTTTTTACTCGCAGTTTTCCTTTTACTGGTTTTACCACGGCCAGGAGTGGGCCCAGGGGCAGGGTTCTTGGCCGTTTTGCTCCGGGAGGCCCTGGCCACGCCCTGTTCGGCCAGGGCTTTGCTGAGGCGGTCTACTTTTCTGGTGAGCTGATCGACTTTTTTGTGCAACACCGTCAGGTCTTCAATGCGGGCGGGGCGTTGATTATGGAAGTTCTCGCGCACGCGGTTGATGCGCTCTTCCACCGAGTGTCGGGCGGCAATTGTGCTCTCCCTGGCGTCTTCTTCCAGGGCTGTGCCCGCTTTTACCAGATCGCGAAACAATTTGGGCGGTTCCATGGCTTTTTCCAGCCTGCCCTGTGCTTCTTCCACGGCCTTGCCATAGGCGCCTATACCAGCCAGCCATATACTCTTGGCGAACTCACTGGCTTTGTCGGTGACTTTGCTTTTTTCGTCGCTCATGTCCTCAGCCTTCACAATGTTCGGGTCTGGTTGGAAGATAACGCGTCTGGCACGTCTATTAAAGCAGATTAGTAGACAAAAAAAGGGGCCACAGAGTGGCCCCGAAAAAACCCCTGACAGGCAGGGATCATAAGTCCTGGATGGGTTCCGCTTAGGCAGCGGACTTGAAACGGACAGATTTCTTCAGCTCACTAAAGCGCGCTTTGGCCTTCTTCAGTTGCTGGTTAAGTTTTTTTCGATTCGTCAGGCTGTCCAGTTCTAGCTTGGGCAATTCGATATCCTGCATTGCACTTTTGGCATCTTTTTCAAGTTTCTCGCCGCGCTTGACCAGTTCTTTGTACAGCTTGTCAGCTTTCTTGCGCCGTTCTTCCAACTGCTTCGGCAGGCTGCTGATCTGCTCCTGTGCCTGATCATAGACCTTGCCGTAGATACCGAGGCCGGCCAGAAATACAGTGCGACTGGTCTCCTGAGTGCTAACAGCGAAGTCTGGCGCGGATTTTTTCGGCGCGGGGCGCTTGGCGACAGGCTTGCGTTTGGCGATAGGCTTGCGTTTGGCGATAGGCTTGCGCTTGGCAATGGGCTTACGCGCGGTTTTGGTTGTTGACTTCGATTTCTCGGCCATGATTGATCTCCTCGGAAGCGGCAATTACAAGTGGGCTCTCCCACCAGCTCAGATTCAGACTACGGAAAATAATTAGAATAAACATACTAATAAAAGGTGATTTTTTTGTGGTGGCACCGACCTTGGTGTTGTGGCTCACGATCTAGTGCAGGCAAGGGCGGTAATTCCGCAAAGGCACGACAAAAAAGGCCCACTAAGCAGTGGGCACTGCGGTAAGCAGATCAGGATGTCAGCTGGATTTCGGCCCAGCTGCGACGATAGCCTCAGAAACATCAAATTTCTTGATGTTCTGCTCAAACAGGGCAGCTAACTTGCGCGCCTGTTCATTATAGATGCTTGCTTCACCCCAGCCCGTGCGCGGATCGACATAGCGAGCTTCGACACCCGGAATCTCGATTGGAAAGTCCAGGTTGAGAATATCGAGGTGCGCAGTGGGAGCTTTAAGTAACGCTCCGCTCTGGCAGGCGTGAACCACTGCCCGGGTTACCGGGATGGGAAAGCGGGACCCCTTGCCCCCCGGACCACCCGAGCCACCAATCCAGCCGGTGTTGACCAGGTAGACCCGGCTGTTGAAATCCTCTATGCGCTTCATCAGAAGTTCCGCGTAATCACCGGCCGGCCGCGGCATAAATGGTGCACCGAAGCATGTGGAGAACGTGGGGTGGATACCTGCTTCCGCACCCAGTTCGGTCGAACCCACTCTGGCGGTATAGCCGCTGAGGAAATGAAATGCTGCCGCTTCCTTGGACAGGATGGAAACTGGTGGCAGTACGCCGGATACGTCACAGGTGAGAAAAATTACACACTTCGGCTCGCCACCACTGTTGCTCTCGGTGCGCTTTTCGACGTGTTCCAGCGGGTAGCAGCAGCGACCGTTTTCAGTAAGGCTGGTGTCAGAATAATCAGCACGACGGGTATCGTCCAGTACGACATTTTCGATAATGGCGCCAAACCGGATAGCGTCCCAGATCACCGGCTCATTCTTCTGACTCAGGTCAATTGTTTTGGCGTAGCAGCCACCTTCGAGGTTGAAGACGGAACCCTTGGCCCAGCCGTGTTCGTCATCACCAATCAGGTAGCGCTCTGGATCGGCGGAGAGTGTTGTCTTGCCTGTGCCGGACAGCCCGAAGAACAGGGTGGTATCGCCATCTTCACCCACATTAGCACTGCAGTGCATAGGCATGACGTCTTTTTCCGGCAACAGGAAATTCTGCACCGAGAACATGGATTTTTTCATTTCGCCGGCGTAGCGCATGCCAGCGAGTAATACCTTGCGCTGGCCGAAGTTGATTATAACGACGCCATCGGAATTCGTGCCGTCGCGCTCAGGAATACACTCAAAACCCGGGACATTGAGGATATTCCATTCAGGCTTGCGAGCAGCGTTGTAGGTCTTGGAACGGATGAACATATTGCGGCCAAACAATGACTGCCAGGCGGTTTCTGTGGTGACTTTAACGGGCAGATAGTGATCGCTGTGCTCACCCACGTGCAGGTGCGTGATGAACCGGTCACGCAAGGCGAGGTAGGACTGCACCCGGTCCCAAAGGGCATCGAATTTGTCGCTATCGAAGGGCCGGTTGACGCTACCCCAGTCAATGCTGTCCTCGGTACTGGGTTCCTTGACTACAAAGCGGTCGGCGGGGGAACGGCCTGTGCGCTTGCCAGTAGTTACAAGCAGGGCGCCCGTATCGGACAGTATGCCCTCGTCGCGTTTCAGTGATTCTTCAATGAGTTTGGATGGTGCCAGGTCGGAGTACTCCTGGGCGGTCTGAATATCTCGGGTCATTGTGCGTCCTATCATTGTAGAGCGTGGCCCCTAGGGACCTCTTGCGCCATTTTTCGGGCTCTAAGGGGGCGCAATTATGTCAGAAACGCGGCGTGATGCGAAATATATTGGAGCATAAATTCGGCGAATTCCGCCTAACTTGCTATCAGTGTAACGTTTTGACCCCATCGCCCTCTAACACTCCCGCCAGGTCACTGCGGTTGAAGCTGTACTGCTGGTTGCAGAACTCACAGTCCATTGTGATGCTACCCTGGTCCTTCAATAACTCTTCCAATTCAGTCGGATGCAGGGTGGTCAGGGCATTGCGGGTACGCTCACGGGAACAAGTGCAGTGAAATCTCACCGGTGACGGCTCGAACAGGCGCACCGGGTCTTGGTGGTACAGGCGATACAGCAGATGATCGGCATGAAGCTCTAGCAATTCTGCCTCCCCCACAGTAGCGGCCAGCGAGCAGGCGTGCTCCCACTGTTGCGTTCGCAGGGTCTCATCTTCGACGATTTGTACAGGCAACTGTTGCAACAGCAGGCCCGCTGCCCGCTGCCCATCAGCCGCCAGCCAGATTCGGGTTTTCAGCTGTTCGGATTGCTCAAAGTAGGCGTCCAGGCTCTGGGCCAGGGAGCCCTGCCGCAGGGGCACGATACCTTGGTAGCGCTGGCCGCTGGTGGGATCAATGGTGATTGCCAACTGCCCGCTGCACAGCAATTGATCATTGCAGTTGGAATTGGCATGTTCCGCTCCACGAGCGATGCCGCGAACCTGCAGGGAATGATCGCACTCCACCATAAGCAGGGGTATCTGGCCTGCCGATCTAACCTGCAAAACCAACTTCCCCTCGAACTTGAGATTGGTACTGAGCAGCACTGCTGCGGACAGGAATTCACCCAATAGACGGCCCACACCATAAGCGTACTCGTGAATGGCGAGTATCTCTCGATAGGCTGAGTCCAGATGTACGCTTTCGCCACGGATATCCGCTTCCTCAAAGAGGAAACGCCGGGTGCGGTCGCCGGTGGCCTGTCGAGGTGTGTCGTCAGATCTGGTCATTCGTGCACGTCTTCAGTTCTCGGCAGCGCGGGTGTCTGGCTGGGCATCAATTGCCCAAGATAAAAGTATACAGTCCAGACATAGTCGCAGGGTTCAGTATTTGAGGCCAGTTGGGAAAAATTGCAATCCTCCGAGGATATTGGCGCAATTAGCAGCTACAGTATGTTTTTGCCGCCACAAACACTAACTCCTTTCCCCTTTGCCGCTTGAGGAACCAGACGATGAGATTCAGTTATCAGATTGGCATGTGCGAACCCGCCCATTACTTCCCGTTGGCCCAAGCCGCAGAGCACGCGGGTTTCGATGGTATCGCGATACCCGACAGTATTTGTTATCCCCAGGAGGCCAGCTCCAAATACCCCTATAACAAGGATGGCAGCAGGGAGTTTCTGGAAAGCGTGCCATTTATTGAAAGTCTTATTGCTGTAGCCGCAATGGCCGCCGTGACCGAGAACATACGCTTTGCGACTTTTGTCTACAAACTAGCTGTGCGACAAGCTCCTGTTGTGGCAAAACAGGTACAGGGTATTCAGGCGCTCTCTGGGAATCGCTTTGATTTCGGTATTGGTATCAGCCCATGGGAAGAGGACTTTGACGTGTGTGGTGTGCCCTGGGAGAAGCGCGGCAAGCGATTCGATGAACAGATCGACATCTTGCGCGGACTCGAAACCGGCGACTACTTCGGGTATGCAGGCGAAATGCACAATATGCCGTCCAACAAAATGAACCCGGTCCCGACCAAACCGACCCCGCTGCTGATTGGTGGGCACACCGAGCCCGCCCTAAAGCGCGCGGCGAAGGTGGGCGACGGCTGGATGTGCGCCGGAGCAAACATCCAGGAGCTGGAGGCCTACATCGGCCGTATAAACCAGTTGCGCCAGGAATACGGCACTGCCGATAGGACTTTCAGGATATTTACTACCGGACAGAACGCGTTCACTCCGCAGGGCATTAAAGAGCTGGGAAGTATTGGGGTGTCTGATGTCATTATCGGTTTTCGCAATGTCTATGAAATGGATGCCGACAAGCCTCTGGATGAAAAAATAGCCATGCTGAACTGGTATGCGGGGGAGTTCATTCATGGCTGAATACGCCGCTACTACCCCGGTGTTGGTGGGCGTTGCCGCTGTTCAGCAAAAAATTGACGATTATCAGCGGGCACTGGAGCCTGTGGCCTTGATGGAACAGGCGTTGCGCGATGCCGCCGCCGATGCGGGTTGTGAGGCGCTTTTGGGCAAAGCAGACGAAATACTGGTACCCAAGAGCCTCTGGAGCTACAGCGATCCGGGGCGCTTGTTAGCGGCCGCTTTCGGAGCGCACTCCGTCACGACACTGCTGGCAGAGTTCGGAATATTGCAACAGAGTCTGTTGACCCGCGCCTGCCAGCGTATTACCGCGGGAGAGGCACAGGTGGTGCTGGTCGCGGGAGGGGAGGCCAAATACCGCTCGCTGTGCGCTGGCAAGGTCGGAGAGGAAGCTCCTGAAACACGGCAGGTAGGTGTGGAGCCGGACATCACGCTGCGCCCGCAAGACGAGATGTGGGCATCAGTGGAGACCGATAGTGGTCTGGGCATGCCCGTGGGTTACTACGCCATAATGGACAGCGCTCTGCGCTATAAACAGGGCTTGAGTCTGGCTCAACATCGGGACCAGATGGCCACGATGTACGCACGACTAAGTGAACTCGCTGCGGATAATCCGGATGCCTGGTCCGACCATTTGATTGTGGCAGAATACATTCGCGAGCATTCAGCTGCTAATCGCATGCTTGCGTTCCCCTATACTAAATTGCACAACAGCCAGTGGAATGTCGACCAGGCCGCAGGGCTGATACTTTGCTCTGCGCGCGTCGCTGCGGATTTGGGTATCGAGCGTAGCAAATGGGTATTTCCACGTGCATTCACCGAATCCAATTGCATGTCAGTGGTCGCTAGTCGCAGGGACCTGGGCGCCAGCCCGGGCTTTCGCATCGCGGGACAGGTCGCCATGGAGTTGGCGGGAGTCAACTTTAACGACATCCGCTTGTGTGAGCTGTATTCCTGTTTTCCTTATGCAGTTCGGGTGCAGTTGCAGGAATTTGGCCTGGATCCACTGCGCAATGTCAGCGTCACCGGGGGGATGACCTTTGGCGGAGGCCCGCTGAATAATTTCGTGTTTCAGGCAACAGTAAAGATGGCCCAGTTGCTGCGCCAAAACCCGGAGGAAACCGGTCTAGTGACCGCCGTTAGTGGTCTCTTGACCAAACAAGCCTGCGCACTCTGGTCGTGCAGTCCCGGAGCAAATGGTTGGGCCTGTGCCGATGTCACCGAACAAGTTCGCCAGGTGAGCGAAGTGTGCGACCTGGTTGCAAACTATTGTGGCGAGGGCTCGGTAGCAGGTTATACGGTGCTTTATCGGGGGCTGGACCCGTGGCGCGCAGTGGCGGTATTCGACCTGCCCGATGGCCGTCGTACAGTGGCCTATAGCGAAGATGCACAGTTAATGGAACTGATGATGGCACAGGAGTGTTGCGGCGCGACCTATCAGGTGTTGGCAGGTGAGTTTCAATAGCGCTAGCCACGGCGCACCGCTCTGGGCGACATCCCGGTCCATTTCATGTACGCCCGGCGAAAATTTGATGCGTCACTGAAGCCGATCATGTACGCGATGCTGGAGAGCGGCAAGCGTGTGTTTTGCAGGTAGCGAGTGGCATGTTCGCCGCGCACCTGATCCAACAATTTCTGAAAGGACTGCACTTCCTCATCCAGCCTACGTCTGTAGGTACGCGGGCTCAGATTCAGCATATTGGCAATCTGGGGCATCTGCGGATACTGGCCTTCCAGTTTGCGTAATAGGCGCAGGGTCTGCTCCGCCACCGAGTTTTCCTCCTCCAGGTCAGCCAGCAGGCGGGCGCACTCCGCTTCGTAGAGATTGCGCAATACGGGATTGGAGGACGGCATTGGCGTACTGAGCAAATCGCGGTGAAATAAAATACGGCCGCGCACACAGTCGAAGTGGACATCCTCGCCGAATACTTCGTAATAAAGGTCTGAGTGCGCTGGCCGGGGGTAGGGCAATTCCATGCGCAGGCACAATCCGGGTGCATTCAACAGGCCACGCAAGGTGTTGATGAGGGCGCCATACAGGAGCTCGTATCCAAACTCAATCGATGTATCTCCTGGTGTACTTGCCATCGTCAGGATGCATTGCTCGTCGATGGTCTCAAATTCAAGGTGCAGGCCCGATGCCAGTAGGTGATTGTATTTGAGGAATAAATCCATTGCCTGAGCCAAGTCAGTGCAGGTTATAAAGGCCTGACCTAATACCGCGTGAGCGCTTAAATTAAGGCGCAACCCCAATTTGAGGCCCAGGGCCGGGTCGCCAGTCAGCATCTGCGCATTGGCGACCAGTTGGTTAAAATCTGCGTCATTGATACGGGCGCCAATACTGGCAATGCCGGTGTCCGCGAGTGTGGTGCCTGCCAGTAGTTTTTTGCGCTCGCAACCCTGCTGTTCCACCATATCGATAAGAAGCAGTATGTATTGGGCTGGTGTGCTGGTATTAGGCATGGCGCTATTTGGCCATAAATGACCTTAATATGACAAGACTTTACCTTGCCGCGATTGCAGCCATCGCGCATAGTCGTTGGCTGATGTAAACAACGGAGAGATGGCCATGCGAGTTGAATGGACTGAAAAAACGCCACGCAAGATACAGCGCTACGCCGGCGCAGATTACCCCAGTGACAATCCTGACCTGGTGGATGTTCTGACCAGTGCGGATGTGGACCATGTCGCCGAAATTTTCCAGACACCGCTAACGGGTTCATATAACTGGGACTACACCATCCAGGACGACAGAATCAAAAAACTCTACGACCTGGGTAAGCGACTTAATTGGGATCCTGAGATTGACATCGACTGGGATCGCCCCTGGCCTGAGGAGCAACGGGCACCGGAGATGATGAATCTCCATGACTACGAGCCCTATCTGTCCATGGACGAGAAAACCAAGGACGAGTTCTGGTTACATATGAACGCCTGGAGCCTGTCCCAGTTCCTGCACGGCGAACAGGGCGCGCTGTTGGTGGCGTCCCAACTATGCTCTTGTGCACCAACGTTTAATGCCAAACTCTACGCGGCTTCGCAAACGTTTGACGAGGCGCGCCATGTGGAAGTCTTCAATAAATACCTGCAACAGCGGATAGGGATGATGTACCCGATTAATACGCACTTGAAAAGTATTATCGACAAGATCCTTACCGATAAACGCTGGGATATGAAGTTCATCGGTATGCAAATTGTTATAGAGGGCCTCGCGTTGTCGGCCTTCGCCACGGCGCGTGAAACTACGCCAGACCCGGTTCTCAAGGATGTGGTGTATCTGGTGACCCGGGATGAGGCGCGGCATGTGACGTTTGGCGTCAACTATCTGGAAGAGTTCATCAAGACTCTGTCAGAAGAAGAGCGTGAAGAACGCGCTCTATTTGCCTACGAAGCTTGTGCCATCAGTCGTGAACGCCTTGTCGCCACTGACGTATTCCGCCATTTTGGCTGGGATGTTGAGGAGGCCCGCAAGAAAGTCCTGGACGGGTTTGTAATGTCCACTTTTCGTAATCTGTTATTCCAGCGTGTGATTCCCAATCTCGGCCGTATCGGCCTGCTGACGGAGAAAGTGCGTCCCAAATTCGAATCACTGGGTATCCTGGATTATGAAAACCTGGCCACCGACGGTGACATCGACTGGTCAATACTGGAGCGCCCGCTGGATACGGAAGAAGCTCAGTCCTACGAGCAGAGCATGTTGGCTGCATTTGCCAAGAAGCATGAGGAAGATGCCAGAGCCAGCACTGCTGCCTAAGTCATAGTGACCCTGGAACAGGGGTATGGTGCAGTTGCTGCAATTCGCCTGAGAACGCCAAGATGGATTGGGGAAGACAGATGTTTGGGGCAATAAAAAGCCGGCTTGGTAGCCGGCTTTTTTGTATCTGGCAGACGCTTTGAGGTTATGCGGAAAGCGCTTTAACCTGCGTGTTGAGGCGGCTCTTGTGGCGCGCTGCCTTGTTCTTGTGAATGATGCCCTTGTCAGCCATACGGTCAATGACGGGTATGGCACTGTCGTAAGCCGTTTTAGCAGCTGCCGGGTCACCGCTACTAACTGCAGCAGTTACTTTTTTGATAACTGTGCGGACGAGAGACCGCAGGCTGGAGTTGTGCGCGCGACGCTTTTCCGCCTGGCGGGCGCGTTTCCTTGCTTGTGGTGAATTCGCCACAGTGTATACCTCAATAGGAGTCAAAAAATCAGGAGGCGCGATTATTCACATTGCTTATTGGCTTGTCAACCGCTGTCTTACTGGTTTGGCCGCAGTCAGCTGATGTATACTAACGCCTATTAGTTATTATTGATCCGCTTTTCCAAGGTGGCTTTTTTAAAGAATGGACAATCCCGCGATATCGATGGCACAGGCTCCCAGCACTTCGGATCGCATTCTTGATGCCGCAGAAGACCTATTTGCCGAGAAGGGTTATAGCGCAACATCTTTGGGTGATGTGGCCGACCGTGTGGGTATTCGCTCCCCCAGTCTCTACAACCACTTCAAGAACAAGGAAGCCCTTTATGAAGCGGTACTCGACCGTCTGCTGGTCGATTTCTCTGCACCCCTGGCGGAGCTGGACAGCGGGCCAGTGACCAACGAGAGGGTCTTTCGTTGGCTGGAGACCATAGTTCGTCAGCATCACGCTAACCCTAATCTCGCCAGACTGCTACAGCACGCGGCGCTCTCTGGTGGGCCTCACACCAACGAGCTGATAGATCGATTATTTCGGCCGATGTTTCAGTCGCGTGCCCAGATAGAGGGGGAAAAGTTTACGCTGTTCGAGAACACGGGACTCCAACCCTGGGCGGTAATGGCTTTCAATAATTTGGTGATGTCCTACGTCACGATGGCGCCCATGTACCGGGATTTGCTGGGTCAGGATCCATTCAGTGACACGGCGCTGGAGAATCAGCTTAACCTTATCAAAATGCTGCTGCGAGCCGTTTTTGACTATAAAGGAAATTAAACTTGGGATACCTTCTTCGCTGGGTAGTCCGTCTCTCGGGTTGCTAAAGGCCTGTCCCAGATTATGTTGATTTCAGATGCAGTGCATATTTGGCGCGAGTCGGATGGCGATTATCTTATAGAATGGCGCGCCAGCCATCCCGACACGCGGGTGACAGTTGAACCGCTGGCAGCGGGTGGTGTGGTGCAGGCTCACTATAGTGACGGCTCCGAGCGAGTCCGTATGTCGGGCCTGGAACCAGCGAGCCGTCACTATTTTCGCCTGCGTGACCAGCACGGCACAGAAGTGCTGGCGGCCGAGCGTAAACTGGGTATGCAGGGGACCCCTAATTTCAGGGATTTTGGTGGCTACCCCACAGCTAACGGATGTTGGGTCAAGTGGGGCTTCCTGTTCCGCTCGGGACAGCTTTCGAGCCTGAGTGACCAGGACGTGGAACTGCTGGCCAGTTTAAAGCTCGATCTGGTCTGTGATTTCAGGAGACAGGAGGAGCAGGAGAGTGATCCCAGCAGACTGCCCGGCAACAATCCGCCTCGGTTAGCAAGTCTTCCGATAATCCCTGGCAGCAACTCGCGATTTTTCGAACAGGCAGCAGGCCAAATGGGCGACCGGCAGGCCATGTTCGATTTCATGTTGGAAATCAACCGTGATTTTGTCGAGGCTCAGACAGCAGCTTACGCTCGCATGTTCCGTGAGATTCTGGAGGTGGAGGACGCGCGATTCCTGGTGCACTGTGCAGCGGGGAAAGATCGCACGGGATTTGCCGCCGCAATCATTCTGTTGGCACTGGGAGTTTCACGGGAGGTCGTAATGCGCGATTACATGCTCACTAGACAATTCTTCCACCCGCATCAGGAAATTGATCGCCTGCGGGAAAAGTATCAGATGCAGCAGATGGATACGCAGTCTATCCTGCCCATGCTGGAGGTTCATGAGGACTATCTGGCGCATGCCCTATTCGCGATTGAACAACGCTTTTCGTCAGTAGATGTTTATCTGGAAGAGGCACTGGGTGTGGGTCCGGCCGAAGTGGCGCATTTGCAGGCTCGCTACCTAGTTTGAGATCTGCGCAATGAATAGTCGCCACGTTGGTGGCGACTCGTCAATACAAAGTGTGTTATTTCGGTGCTTTGCAGGCATCCTTCGCCGCGTTAATCTGTTTCTTCTCGCAGTTCTGGCTGCTTGAGTCTCCCACGCACCACTTGCCACGGTTATCCCAGGCGGTTAGCTCAGCTTTTTTGCCGTTGGAGCATTTTACGGTGTATTTTGCGTAGGGTGTGCCATCGCCGGCGGCGGCATTGGCGTCAAATACAATGCTGGTGGGTTTGGCGGCAAAGCCGCTGGCCGAAAAGATTACCAGAGCTGCCGTAGCCGCGAATTTTGATAACGTCATCATATGTCCCTCTCTATATTTCACTATTGGCGTTGGCACCGATCAAAGGTTCTCCAAGGACCGGGCACTTAAGGTTCCATTATAGGAGGGAAGCACCAGCAAAAAAGAGTTACTAATTCGTAACTTTTTGGGTATTTTGGTAACAAGCTTTTTTGTGTGTGGCGACAACATAGTCCATATATATGATTTATATAAGTAATTTTATAATTTTACGAGGTTTTTCTAGGAAACATTAATTATAATTAATGTCCCCATTGGTAACGAGGGACCCCAGTACCGCTCTTTCTACATTTGCTACAGATGAATGATGGGCCACGTCCCCCCGGATGTACGGCTCCTGCAGTTCTATAGATCGTGTTCAACACCCGCGCGGCATCTCGGTCAGGCGTTGCCTGCATCTGTCGGATGACTCCTCGGGGGAATTTGGTTATGGTGTGGCGCCTAAGGAACTTGGGAAGACTGGCTTGAGCGACCCCTTTGCAGATATCCGGCCCTACAGGGACGATGAAGTGGCGGCGGTCCTCTTGCGGTTGCTCGATAACTCCGAATTTCTGGACACTCTGGCGGTGTATCGTCTGGGTCGGCTGGCATCCATTATTCCCAGTCTGTTGCGCCCATTAGTTCGCTACCTGCTAGCTCGCGAAGTGCGTGGCGTGACAAATGTACGTAGCATGCAACTCGTTATCGAGCGCTACATGACGCGTATGATCGAGAGCGCTACCGGTGGCTTCAGTGTGTCTGGACTGGAGCGCCTTAAGCCTACACGGTCCTACCTCTATATGAGTAATCACCGGGACATCGCCATGGACCCGGCCTTCACTAATTACGCACTGCATTGCAGCGGTTACGAAACAGCGCGTATTGCCATTGGAGATAATCTACTTACCAAGCCCTGGGTCTCGGATTTGATGCGGCTGAATAAGAGTTTTATCGTGAAGCGCTCAGTGAGTGGCCCCCGGGAACTGCTGGCGGCCTCCAAAACGCTTGCCAACTACATTCAACACTCGCTTTTGGAGGAAAATTCACCGGTCTGGATCGCCCAACGCGAAGGGCGAGCCAAGGACGGTGTTGATCGCACCGAGCCGGTCATAATCAAAATGCTGTCCATGAGTCGCGATAAGCACGGTCAGGAATTTGGTGAGCATATCCGCAGTCTGGGACTTGTGCCTGTGGCAATCTCCTACGAACTCGATCCCTGCGATGCAATGAAGGCCAAAGAGCTTTTTCAAAAGACGACCGAAGGCCGTTACGAAAAAGGAGAACAAGAGGATGTCGCCTCCATTGCTCAGGGTATTGCCGGTGAAAAAGGCCGTGTCCATGTATCGTTTGGTTCACCATTAAATGGCGAGGACCTCGACACCCCGGAAGCGGTTGCCGCGGAGGTCGATAGGCAGGTTATCAGTGAATACTGCCTGCACCCTACCAATCTTTATGCCTACCGGCGTTTGTATGGTGCGCAGGCCCCCGTCCCAAAAGAGCTCTATCGGGAGGAGGGCGATTGCAGCGAAGCGGCCTTTGATGCGCGCATTGATGCCATGCCGGAAGCGCACCGTCCTTACGCCCTGGGTATATATGCCAATGCGGTGGTGAGTAAACTGGCGCTGGCGGCTGACCGTTCGCCGTCCCCTTGCTGAGCGAGGATCTCAAGGACACCATCCGCATGGCCTACAACGCCATTGTGGAGTGCAAATCCCTAACTCCCCGTTGGGGGCAGCGCCAAATGATCGCTGAGATTGCCAATACACTGTCTCGTATCCCCAGGGGCGGCGCGGATGGCAGCAAACTGCCTGCAGTCTGCGTCATCGAGGCGGGTACGGGTACGGGTAAGACAATCGCGTACGCTGTCGCTGCCATCCCCATGGCAAAGGCCCTCGGTAAACGCCTGGTGGTTGCCACCGCCACGATTGCGTTGCAGGAGCAGTTCGTGAACAAGGACTTGCCGGATATCCGGCAAAGTAGCGGCATGGACTTCAGTTTTGCCCTGGCTAAGGGACGACGACGCTATGTTTGCCTGTCCAAACTGGATCGTTTGATGGCAGAGAGTCAGGGCGCGTCATCTTTGATACCGCTCTATCCCGATGAGTTGGGAGTACCTCTGGAGGCTGAGGCGCTGCCCGTATACGACGCGATGCTGGAGTCCCTGGGTCGGGGGCAGTGGGACGGTGACAGGGACAACTGGCCCGGCAGCGTCCCCGAGGAAATCTGGTATGGCGTGACCACTGATCACAGCCAGTGCACTGGCCGACGCTGCCCCAACATCAGCCAGTGCAGCTTCTACCGAGCCAGGGACGAGTTGCAAAGCGCCGACATTATCGTCACCAATCACGATCTCGTCCTGGCAGACCTCGCCCTGGGGGGCGGAGCCATTCTGTCGTCACCCGAGGACAGTATCTATGTGTTCGATGAGGGCCACCATCTGCCCGACAAAGCGCTATCGCATTTTGCAAGTTTCTGTCGCTTGCATTCCACCATAGCCTGGTTGCAGGAAAGCAAAAAGTCGCTGGCACAGTCAGCGCCTGCACTGGTTGCGATAGAAAGTGCACAACGGTTGTTACAGACCTTGCCTGCGGAAATGGAAGAAACAATCACTGCACTGCAGGTAGCGGAACAGACTGTAACAGCCCTGTTTGATGCAGCTGATGTAGATGACCGCCGGGACGATCAACAATTGCGGCTGGAGCACGGGTTGGTACCCGCGTCGTTGATCCCGGTGGCGGCAGCCCTCAAGGGGCAATTCCAGAAACTGAGCAGCGCGCTCGCTCGCCTGGAGAGCATGCTCGAAGCTGCGTTGGATGACGATTTTGCCGGGTTGGATAAATCGGATATAGAAACCTGGCATATCAACGTCGGAGGAATGCTGGGTCGAGCGGAAGCTGCATTAGCTCTGTGGCAGGAGTATGCAGTGAGCGGCGAGGGCGAGATACCGCCAAAGGCGCGCTGGATTACACTGATGAGCAGTGCAGGACAGTTGGGCTTCGAATTGCGCTGCAGCCCGGTACTGGCGGCGGAGATCCTGCAGGAGTGCCTATGGTCCAGGGCTGCAGGTGTCATCGTGACCTCGGCGACGATAACGGCCCTCAACTCATTTGATCGCTTTAAATTGCATTCGGGGGCGCCACCTGAGGCCAATTACAAAGTAGTGGTCAGCCCCTTCAATTATGCTAATGCGACTTTTACAGTGCCCGCCATGGACTGTGATCCCAGTGACGCGCAGGCCCACACGGAGGCTTTGATAGCGCAGTTGCCAATTATTCTGGATCACAGTGAGGGCAGTCTGGTGTTGTTCTCGTCGCGTCGTCAGATGCAGGACGTTTATCACGGCATCAGCGGCCAGTTCGGCGGCCGGATATTAATGCAAGGAGATTACAGCAAACAGGAAATTCTGCGCAGGCACAAGGAGGCAATTGATGGCGGCGAGGGGAGTGTTATATTTGGCCTGGCCAGTTTCGCCGAAGGGGTTGATCTGCCGGGCGACTACTGCCGACATGTGGTGATTGCCAAGATTCCCTTTGCCGTTCCCGACAGTCCCCTGGAGGCTGCCCTGGCGGAGTGGGTGGAGGCGCAGGGGCGCAATGCCTTTATGGAAATAAGCGTACCGGACGCAGCCCTGCGCCTGGTCCAGGCCAGCGGCAGGTTGTTGCGCACCGAAGAGGACAGTGGTCGAATCACCTTGATGGATAGGCGTATTCTAACCAAACGCTACGGCCGCGCTATTCTGGAATCACTGCCGCCGTTTCAGCTTCAGTTGGGTTAAACGCACGCCGCGCCTATGTGGCGATGCCCGCTGTGTCCTCACGGCAGGGCTGCGCGCCATAACTGATGCCAGAAGTGCAACAGCGGTTCGTTCTTGCCCAGCAACAGGTCGCGTCTGCCAGCAGTCAGTCCCCGCTGGCATTCCTCGGCGATGGGCAAGTCTTCTCGTTCAAATACGTCGCCACCGAACTCAAAGGCCTTTCTTGCCTGGTCGATGTCACAATTATTACGGCTAACACCGACGAATGTTACCCGTGATTCGCCCGGTCGTTGGCCGGGTTCAGCCCGTATCATCTGTGCGCCCAGGGCATTCACTACAAACATCACCCCCGGATACAGGGTGAACGTCATGGAGCCCTGGATAGTGTCCGGCCAGGAATCCTCGTCAAGCTCGGCAAGAGTCGTAATTGTTTTGAAGGGGAAGGCCCATAGGCTGTGTCGCCCAAAGGTGTCGACCACTGCATTGGGCGCCAGTATTTGGGCCACACTGTCCCGGTGCAGGGTCTTGAAGTGATAGCTCTCCAGACTGAGGTCACTGACCAGTTTCCAGTTGGCCGCCACATTAAACTGGCGTCGTTCCAGGGCGCGGTAGTGTTGAAAGCTAAACCCATCGAGGTAAGCGCCGATCTCGACCAATGCGTTGTCTACGGCGTGCGGCGATACGTCGACACTAATGGCCACGACCACAATTCCGTATTTCTCCGATACCGCAAGTGATGTGAGTGAGCAGGCTTCCCGGGGTGTACTAAAGCAGTGTTCTTCAGGTCGGCCGCGCAATGAACCGTCCATGGCATACGCCCAGCCGTGAAATGGACATACCAGACTGCGGGCCTGTCCCGAGCCGGTTGCAACGCGCGCTCCGCGGTGTGAGCAGGCGTTGATGAAGGCGCGTAGTATTCCGGTTTCGTCCCGGGTGAGCAGTACCTGCATGTCGAGCACCTGCACGGCCAAATAACTGCCGGGCTCGGGTATCTCTCCAGAAAATGCCACGGGTTGGGGCGTATTAATGAACAGGTTTTGTCGCTCAAGTACCAGGATCTCGGGGCAGTAAAACTCACTGGCCGCAATACGGGCCTCACTCCCGGTCTGGTCCGTGGTGTTGTTGCGCAGATTTTCCAGCAGACGCCGGTTGATGTTATTGGTGATCGCTCTATTCACAACGCAGTCCTGCGTGTAGACGGTCAATGGAAAGGATTAATGGAGCGGGTGATGGGAATCGAACCCACGTATGCAGCTTGGGAAGCTGCCGTTCTGCCATTGAACTACACCCGCTTAATCAGCAGTTGGCGGCGGAAACTGGCCCCACGCCAAAATTGCGTACCAGAGTATCCGTATCAGCGCAGTGGGTCAAAGGCCGTACTTTCTGTTCGCCGTGACATTCGGGTAATATCTGCCGACAGCGGGCAGCAATCCGGCCCATAGACCACTTCCAGGGCCTGATTTTCGATTAACCGGCGTATCAGAGAAACAGGGTGTGCATGCATACGGAGGTAGCTGAAGTACTGATCGATATAGAGGCACAACTGCGCCAGCTCGGGCAGTGGCACAAGGTGCGACCTACCACAGAGGCTCTCGCCTCGGACCAGCCCTTCTGCGTGGATACACTGACGTTACCCCAGTGGCTGCAGTTTATTTTTTTGCCGACCCTCTATGCCATGTTGGACGAGGGTCAAGCCCTCCCCGAGCGCTGCGGTATTGCGCCCATGGCCGAGGAATATTTCCGCGGTACTGGTTTAAGAAGCAATGAATTGGTGGCCGCACTGCTGAGAATAGATGAACTGTTATCGCGGGGGGTGCAAAACCGCAACTAACCGCTATGTGATCAAAATATCAGGGGGCTGACGCCTCGTTGGAAACGTGGTATTTTGCGTTAACTGAATATTAAGTGACACTTCCAAAGCGATCGTCCTATGAAACTGAATATCTGCGTAAGAATGACCGCCTTGTCTTTGCTCGCAGCACTGGCAAGTTGCGGTGGTGGCGGTGGTGGTGGCTCATCAGTGCAAACTGGTCCGGACGTCGGTCCGCAAGAGTCAGCTTCCCCCGCAATTTCCTGGTACAGCGCGGCACAGCCCCTGGTGCAGAGGTATTGTGTTGCCTGCCATATCGACGGGGGTGTTGCGCCTTTTTCGCTTGAAACCTACGAGCAGGTCTACGGTAAGCGCTCTGCCCTGGCCTTTGTGCTAGAGAGTGAGACCATGCCCCCCGTGGGCTTTGCCGACCTTAAGCCTGCTGAGGCGCGTCTCCTGCTGCAGTGGCTGGCTGACGGTGCACCGCAAGGTGATGCGTCACAGGCGCCCTACAGGCAGATAGACTCCAGTTTCACTTACCATGGGGATACGCGCGCGATAATTGAGAAGAACTGCGTTACCTGCCATGTAGATGGCGGGGTCGCGCCCTTCCCATTGGATAGTTACGACAAGGTAAAAGCAGTAGCGGCGGCAGCGGCCTTCGCGGTGGAAAAAGGCACCATGCCGCCCTGGCCGCCAACCAAGGGATATAGCCGGTTTACCCACGAGCGTGCCTTGTCACCAGAAGAAGAGTTCGCGCTGACGAATTGGCTGGCCGGAGATTTGGCGGAAGGTAATCCCGGGGACTATGTTCCCCCGCCAAAAGAAGAAGAAGTAGGAGAGATCAACTACAACCTGAAGATGCCTATGCCAGAGGCCTATACTCCTATACTGCGACCCGACGATCAACGCTGCTTCGCCATTGAGTGGCCGTTGGATAAGTTTGCATATGTAACGGCAGTCACGGTTATTCCTGATCAGCTTGCGGAAGTACATCATGTCATCGTCAATATTATCGAGCCGCAAGACACCGGTCCGTATCGCGTCGCCAATGGGCAGGATGGTCGGCCAGGATGGAATTGCGGTCTGTCCGGCGGATTAGCCGGCTCGCCACTGCCTCGCCAGATTGGCGGTTGGGTGCCTGGTGCGGCCCGTGGGGCGCTACCAGAAGGTACGGGATTGGGTATTGAGCCCGGTTCCCTCGTGGTAGTGCAAATGCATTACAACACGCTGGTTGCCCAGCCCACGCCAGACCAGTCCACCATACTGGTTGCTACCAGCGATGCGGTTGATCGCCCTGCCAGCGGCTTTTTATTCACCAATCCTGCGTTCTTGAACCCGGGAGGCATGCCGATTGCGGCGGGTGATCCCGATGCACGACACCAGTTTGAGGTGCCGGCGCGCTTCCTGGCGCTACTGTTTGGAGCGCCCGCAAAAGTTACGATGTCCGATACATGGGCGATACACACCGGATTTCTCCATATGCACACGCTGGCGAAAACCGGTCGGTTGACACTCATTCGTACGGATGGCACCGAGCAGGTAATTGTTGATATTCGCGACTGGGATTTCAACTGGCAGAGTACTTATCGCCTTGAGCGGGAGGTGTTGATCAATCCTAATGATCGTCTCCGTCTACAGTGTAGCTGGGACAATAGCGCGGCGAATCAGGCCATCGTTAATGGCGTGCAAAATGTGCCCAAGTATGTGGAATGGGGTGAAAACACAGGCGATGAGATGTGCCTGACCAATTTCTACATGACCAAGCCCCAGGCTGATTATGACTACAGTTATTCCGCCAGCGTGCACATTGAAACGCCTGCATACCGCCAGCGGTTTGCCCCGGGCGATCTGGTGCCCCTGGCACTGCTGTTCAATAACTTCAGCCTGCACGAGCCCGGCGAGCACGGTGACGCGAGCCATGAAGACAGTGACCACGCGGATGTGCACGAGGGCGACCACGGCGGCGTGTACGAAGGACACTATTATGTTTACCTCGATACTGATGATGACTCGGCTGAGCACCTGACCGCCTGGGATGCGAAGTTCTTCTACGAGTTACCTGAGAATCTCTCTGCTGGACTCCACACACTGCGTGTCAGCTTGCGGGGTTCAGATCACCACGCCCTGGGCGTTGAAGAGACTGTGGAAATTGAGGTGGTAGACAGCTCTGCAGCAGAATCCCTGCAACTGATCGATGTGAATGATTGGGCGATGCAGTCAGCGACCGACGACACCTACAGCGCGCACCGTCCAGCGGAAGTGAACTGCCCTGATAATAGTTGGTACAACGAAGACGGTGCACTCGAAGTGGAAACTGGCTTCTGTAACTATTTGTCCCTGGCGCAGCCTTCCAAGACAGCCCTTGCCAAGGGCAATTCCCTGCATCTGGTGCTGTGGCACGGCAATCTGTCATTTGCAGAGCCGGCACAAGCCCACGTTGCAATTACGATAGATGGCCATACCGCTTGGGAGGAAACCGTCAAGATACCCTCGGAGGCGGATATCTACGACGTGCGTATCCCAATTGACTTCGATGCGCCGGCCGGTAGCAAGGTCGAATACCACCTGCATAACCACGGTTACAATACCTGGACGCTACTGCAGTTGGAGGTTGAGCGCTGAGCATCCTCGGTAGAAGGTTTCTTTTGGGTCTGTGCCTGAGTCTGCCCCTGTGGGTGCAGGCTGCAGGCGTGGCCGTTGGCCAGGCGGCGCCTGCTGTTAGCCTGCCCGCTTTATCCGGAGCAGGGGAGATGAGTCTTGAGTCCTTGCGTGGCAAGGTCGTTTATCTGGACTTCTGGGCCTCGTGGTGCGGTCCCTGTCGTGTTTCCTTTCCCCAATTAGAACAATTGCGACACGAGCTCGGACCGGACGGTTTTGAAGTCCTGGCGATCAACGTGGATGAAGAAGAGGCCGATGCTCGGCAGTTTCTGGCTGATGTTCCGGTAAGCTACCCAGTTGTGCGTGATGGTGAGGGGATCACTCCGCAAACCTACGGCATTCTGGGAATGCCCACCGGCTATCTTATTGACAGGCAGGGTGTTGTCCGCGAGATCCACCAGGGATTTCGCAAGAGTGACGGGGATAAATTGCGCACCGCAATCATTGCGCTGTTGGGAGAATAAATACTTTGAAATATCTGACAGGATTGTTGTTGGCAGTCGCACTTTGCGGCTGTGGAACGGTACAACCGTGGGAGCGTGGCTTGCTCGCCAAGGACGAGATGCAGTGGCAGCCAAATGTGATGGAGGCGCAACTGCGCAACCAGATTTTTGCAAGCAAGGAAGCCTCCTCGGGTGGTTCAGGAGCCGCCGGCGGCGGTTGCGGATGTAACTGATGGCGAGGCGTCCCGACGATCGCAATTCGACGCTACTGGTGCTCACTTCCAGTGCCCTGTTACTCCCGGCCTATCAAGGAGCATTGGCCGATGCGCAGCCGGAGTTTACCGAGATGGGCGTGCGCTACAGCAAGTACGACGAGGACGATATCCTGGGCAGTAAGGCCTTTGGGGGCGGCGGTGAGCGCTATGACATTGATATCGCCCAGTTTCATTTATTGGCGCCCGTTGCCGACGATTGGTCCTTCGCGCTGGATGTGGGTTGGGAGGATATGAGCGGGGCCTCGCCCTGGTTTGTGGGTGAGAGTGCCAATGGCGACCCTAAAGTTATCATGAGCGGCGCCAGCATCGAGGACACGCGCACCGAGGTGAGCGGCACCACGCGATACTATTTTGATCGCGGCAATGCGGGTTTTAACGTGGCGTACTCTGACGAGGATGACTACAAGTCGAAAGCTATCGGCCTGGATGGGGCTTTTAACAGTACTGACGGAATGACCACCTACAGTGCGGCGGTCAGCACGTCCGACGACGATATTGATCCGACGCAGGGCTCGGTGCCGACCAATACGCTGGGCGCCGGTAAGGATGTTCACTCTGCCTGGGTAGGCGTGACGCGCATTGTCAGCAAGCGCGCATTGCTGCGCTTCGGGTTGAGCTACACCTACCGCGATGGCTTTCTGACCGACCCCTACAAGTATAAAGACCAGCGTCCGGATGAGCGTAAAGAATGGACGCTCAGCACTGGGTACCGACATTTTTTTGAGCAACAAAACGCTGCCTTGCATGTGGATTACCGGTATTTTGATGATGACTGGGATGTGGCGTCACACACTATTGACGTCGCCTGGCACCAGAACCTGGGGCAGGACCTCGAACTGACGCCGTTCGTACGGTACTACAGCCAGCACGAGGCAGAGTTTTTCAACAATATTGCCAATACCGACGATCGCTATTTCGCGGATGACTATCGGCTGTCGGCGTTCGGCGCGTTCTCCTACGGTTTGCGCGTGAGCCGCGATTTTGGTAACTGGTCGGTCAACGCAGACGCAGAGCGCTATAAAACCGACGAGAGTTGGGGCGTGTACAACGGCGATGAGTCTCCTGGTCTGGTGGACTTCTGGCGCTACGGCATCGGGTTGGACTACATCTTCAAGTAGGATCAGACCTGCCGATGCAACGCGTCGAGCACAGCTTTAAAGCCATGGGCGGCCCCTGCCGCCTGCGCCTTGAGACAGGCGACGCAGTCTGCGCCGAGGTTGCCATAGCCGCTGCTGTAGCAGAGGTGGAGCGTCTCGAGCGCAAGTACAGCCGTTACATCGATGACTCCCTGACCAGCCAAATCAACCGCGCTGCCGGCGCAGGCACCCCCGTCTCTATTGATACTGAAACCGCTGGCCTGCTCAACTATGCCCATACACTGTGGTGCGAAAGCGATGGCCTGTTTGACCTTACCTCCGGCGTGTTGCGCCGCGCCTGGAATTTCAAGTCCCGCCGCTGTCCCGATCAATCCGAGATTGATGCCCTGCTGCCATTGGTAGGGTGGCAGCTGGTGCAGTGGAACCAGGACAGCGTGTATCTGCCCAAAGCTGGAATGGAACTGGATTTTGGTGGTTGTGTGAAAGAGTACGCCGCCGACAGTGCCGCCATGCAATTACGGCGACATGGTGTGGTCGCGGCCCTGGTGGATTTGGCTGGGGATATGGTTGCGGTCGGTGCGCCAGCAGGTACATCAGGCTGGCCAGTGGGCATACGCCACCCCATTGAAAAAGACAGTGCTATGGCCCGGATACTCTTGCCCGAAGGTGGTCTTGCCAGTAGTGGTGACTATGAGCGTTGCCTGGAGATAGACGGTATACGCTACGGTCATATCCTGCATCCGCGCACGGGCTGGCCCTCTCGCGGTCTCGTTGCGGTCAGTGTGCTGGCGGGGCAGTGTCTCGTGGCGGGCAGTTCGGCGACTATCGCCATGTTAAAACCCGCTGGCGAAGCTCTGGACTGGCTCGAAAAGCTGGGCCTGCCCTGGTTGGCGATAGACGCAAACCTGGTGTGTCACGGACGTCTGGGAGAAGAGGGATTGTCTGGCTAGGGGGCCGGTTGGTCTGTCCCTGCAGCGTGCGGAAGTTCACGCGCGCCAATATCCAGTAAGTCGTAGGGTATCCGCGCCACGGTTCCCACAGGCGGGCTGAACTCCCTCGTGGGAACAAGTGCAACACCTTCTGCGTCGGGCAGCTTCTGTGCCTTGTCGATGGCTGCTGAAGCCGATGGCGGGAGCCAGCTGCCAGGTAGTCTCAGGCTGAGGTTTACGAAGACGTTGTGCAACTCGTTCCCCTTGCCCATCAGGAAATGCCCGACTCCGAAAATCAGGTTATTGGCGACTAACACCTCGCCGGCCGCGTGATTTCTCACCAGCGTGCCATCCCACGCCTCATTCACAAAGGTATTGTTCACGACAAAGAGTCGGCGCTGGCGTTCACTGCGATCCTGGCAGCCCTCCGCGCCATAGCCAATTGCATCGACGTTTTCCGTAGTCTCCGCCTGCTGCATGTCGTTGCCGATAATGTAGCTCAGGCCGCAGTTGGATAGATCCACCAGACGGCTGGAGTTGCCGCCTGTAATATCCTCGATCCGGTTGTACAGTATATGGTTCTCCAGGGCGCGACTCTTGATCTGGTGGCCGCGATCGGTACCTTTTATATGGCTACCCATCAGGGTGAAGCGCTTGAGCGCGCCAATATACAGACCGTGGCTGAAGGTGTTTTCCCGCTTTTGGAACCAGAAGCGGGAGGAGAGGATGTCCAGGCTGGCCTGCGGATCCGCGCCTGTCAGGATAGAGAATTCATTGTGGTGGAAGAAGGTGTCGCGCAGGGTCAGGTTGCCGCCCTCGTGCCGGATACCTGCGCCATTGGTGTCTACGACCTTCGCTCCGGAAAACTCTACGTTTTCAATAACCATGTTGTTCCCGCTCACGATCCAGATCGCCTTGCCATTGGGAATCAGTTCCGTGGATTGCAGGTGTGCCATGCCGCCAACCCCGCGGAGGGTGAGATTATCCTGCTGCCATGAGGCATAGTCGTTGGTATAGAGGCCCGCATCGATTTCGACAATATCGCCGGGTTTGGCAAGCTCCGCGGCCGCGCTGGGTGTCTTCAATGTTCTCCCGGGACCGACTTGCAGGGTGGCCGGAGTGGAGGCAGCCGCAACAGCGCCAAGTCCCAACAGGGCCATGGTGAACAACATCGGCAAACGAATCAGTCGTGTTGCCGCTACATCAAAGTTGTGTCCACGTCCGCTGTGGTTAATACCCATGCTCATCAATGATCCCTGACAACTCGTCGATGGTGTTAAGTCGGTGCCTGGCACCGGTAAAGTCGTGACTCGCTGTAAATTCATTGTAGACCACCGCGCAGTCAATGCCAGCGGCGATGGCTGATTGCAGGCCCCGTTGGGAGTCTTCGACCACCAGACACTCATCGGTACCTGCCCCAAATGTTTTGCGGGCGAGAAGATAGGGCTCCGGATCGGATGTGGACAACACACAGTCCTCGCGGGTGAGCACTAAATCCAAAAATCGCGGCAGGTACTCCTGGTAATAGGCATCCCGTTGTTGCCGTTGCATTGCAATCCGGTTGGCATCACTGCCCGCTGCCGAGGCGAGATCCCGACTCGATTGGCCCTGCACCATGCGCTGCAGATAGGTTTGCTTGTTGAGCGTGACGCCTAGCTCAGCGAGCGCCCGCTGTGTCGCGTGTTGTCCATGTCACCTTGTGTTTTGTGTGCGCTGGAATCGTGATATGGCTACCGACAGTCAAATGCACCTTTTCACGGTTTTCGAAGGCAATTTTTGCCTCGCCTTTGAGAACGGCGACCCATTCATTTTCGGCCTGGTCGTACCAGCCTGATGCTGGGGATGAATTACCTTTGGAGACAATGCGCTCTATTTTGACGTTGTCGCCACGTACTAATTCGCTGAATTGCTCTTCATTGAACTTTTCAGGAATGGATTCAAAAAAATTGCCTATCTCAGTAGCCAATACTTACACCCACTGTACGTAACGCCGCATTTTTACGACCCCAAATAAATCAGCGGACTCAGTTCGTCGGGCCATCATCAACTTGATAGTTTGCGAACAGGTGGCGACGAACTTCATCGGTGACCGGTTCGTTGCCAATCACGACTGGCCGGATTTTGTCCAAGTCAACAGAAAATCCTCGCTGTACAGCGGGTCGCGCAAAGACTCGATCGAGCCATGCGTCCAGATACGGATACGGAGCCTGATTAGGATATCGGAAGCCAAACATCATGAACCATGGAAAGCAGGCAATATCAGCGATTGAGTACGAATCGAGTATGAAGGTGCGGCCTTTAAGGTGATGATTTAGCAACCGACGTAACCGCTCTGTTTCTTGCGTGTAACGTGCAATCGGATAGTCAAGCTGCTCCGGCGCATACTGCACAAAATGATGGAGCTGCCCCATCATGGGGCCAACGTAGCTCATCTGCCAAAAAAGCCATTGCCGCCCTAGCGCCTGCTCTATTGGATCACTAGGCCAGAGGCCACCAGCTTTCTCCGCCAGGTACATCAGGATCGCTGCGGACTCCCAAAGTACGATCCGCTGCCCGCCTGGGCCGTCCGAGTCAATGATGGCGGGCACTTTACGATTAGGACAGATTTCTGCGTACCCTGGTTGGTTCTGATCGCCCGCAACAATATCAATGGGAAGCACCTGATAGGGCAATCCCAGTTCCTCTAAGGCAATGGATACTTTTTGACAGTTGGGAGTAGGGCAATAATATAGATCGATCATGCCTTCTAATTTCCTCAGGTGTTGCATTGATGATGCCTAACGCGTCATGCTGCAGCAAGCGTCCGCAGCCCTGACTTGCTCACGGATTCATTCGGCGATGTCAATTTTGGCGAGCGCATCAGCGATGCTAGTCGTATTATCGGGTCGAACCAGCCGCGCGATTTCATGGCCATTGCGCAAGAATACGAGCGTAGGCCAGAGGTTGACCTTGAAGGAGCGTCCAAGCGGACGACCACTCGCATCCGCAATCTTGATATGTCGTACGCCCGTATGAGCGCCCAAAGCGGACGCCAGAAGCGGCTGGGCTGCACGACAGTGTCCACATGTCGGGCTGCCGAATTCGAGCAGGGTTGGCCCGGCAAGACTGTCGACTTCGGCGCGGGCAGGCTCGTGAGTTGCGTACTCAGTGTTGATTGCCATATGAACAGAGGCCTCCTGATGCCCAACCCCAATGTTGGAAATCTAGCAACGTAAAATTGACGTGTGGCGCAGCATCCAGTAGCTCCATGCGTTTGCATATAGCGCGGATATCCAGGGCCTTGGGCGTCAGCCTTCTACTCCATGCCGTTTCGGCCCTGACCGCCACTGCCGTGTCCCCCTTATACATACATTCCGGCTACTTTTGCTGCGGATTATAGGTGCCTCGGCAGGCAGAATCGATTGGATGCCGGCTAACCGCATCCCGGCTAATTGCTACCTCGACCCCCGGCTAATTGCAACGTAGAGTGACGTCCAATTGTAATCTGCGACCCCAGAAATGGTCTTGTACACAGTTTCAGGTTAACGGAGTTCGATCCTGGCTGCTCGATGGGCTTTATCGCCCTTCGCCCGCTAGGAGTTCGTGATCGCATACACCATGTCACCCACGAAGCGCTTGAACGATTCATTTTCAACGAATTGCTTGTAGAACTGCGTATAGTCCTTCACCGATCCCTGCACCGCCTTGCTCAGCGCCTGGTCGAGCGCCATACGCGCGGTGTGCGGGGTGTTCTCCTTCGCATTCTGGTAGGCCACGTCAGCGGCGACCTTCGGCGCGATGTCCTCGCGGATACGTTTGGCCACACGATCGGTGTCGGTGAACAGGGTGGCGAACTGCTCGTTGAATGACTTCAGGATGTTGCTCAGCCTGTCTTCAACAACCCATCCAGCAGCCCCTCGGCCTCCTTCTCGATGGCCAGAATGTCGGCACTGATCTCCTCAAGCGTGCGCAGCGGCTGCGGCTTGTAGAAGTGCCGCGTGAAGCTCACCTCGTATCCGATCCTGGTGGCGTCCTGCTTGATCCACGCATCGGCCGTGTAGGGCAGCACCTCGCGGCGGATGAACGCTTCGGCGCCGCCGTCTTCGAGCAGCGGCACCTGCTCGGTGTCGCGCAGGTCCGAGTCGGGCTCGTACTCGACGACCACCGCCTTGCCGGCGACTGTGCCCTCGAACATTCCGCGCAGCGGGTCGGCCTTGATCTTGCCGAGCTTGTGCACCTTGGCGATGGTTGGCTACGGTCTCCTTGCCCTGTTCGGATTTTTTCGCCTTGGTCTTGTTGCGCGCGATGCCGTAGGTGTTGAAGCGCGGGTCTTTCTCCACCCCGAAGAGCGAGACTTCATCGACGTTGAACGGCGGATTGGCGAGCACGTAGTCGAACTTGCCTAACGATTGGAAGTGGTCGTCGTAATAGGTGATGCCTTGCAGCACCTGCCCGCGCAGGCCGTTGACGGCGAGATTCATGCGCGCCAGCTTTACGGTTTCCGAGCTTTTTTCCTGCCCGGAGACAAACACGCTGGTGTCGTCGCCACGGCCTTCGAACTCTTCGCGGTGCTTTTCGATAAACTGCGCCGATTGCACGAACATGCCGCCAGAGCCGCAGGCGGGGTCGAATACGGTGCCGCCGTGAGGCTCGATGATCTCCACCACCAGCCGCACCACTGAACGCGGGGTAAAGAACTCGCCGCCGCCCTGGCCTTCCGAGAGCGCAAACTTGCCCAGAAAATATTCGTAGATCTGCCCGAACACATCACCGCTGGCATCGTCGGGGATGTTGTCGAACTGGCGCAGCAAATCGAACGGCAGGCGCTTGGTCTCCTCCGTGCGGGTGAGGCGGTAATACTCGTCCTTGGGCAAGCTGCCCTGCAACTCGGGCTTGTACTCTCCTCGATGGCCTCCATCGCCTTTTCAATGGCCTTGGCAATGTCCTGACTTTCGGGCAGGTTCAGCAGCGTGCTACAGCGGGCATGGTCCGGCAGGTAAAAACCGCATACCGGCTTCTCAACAGAAATTGACTTATATTGAAATGAATAGTCTTCACTTTGTCCCACAGGCACCCGGTGCTGCGTGAATCATTATGGATATTTGTCTGATATATGCGGTGAGATTCAAATTGTGCCCCTGTCAAAGATCGGGCGGGGCGGAAGCAGCCGTTTGACGGCTTTTGTGTGTGCCCTGACCATGCGTTCAAAAACGGGTCAGGACCGTTCTTTCCTAATGCAGTACGCGATCCGATTGTATCTCGGCCTGCAACTCTTTCTTTTTATCGGCGGCAGCCGCCGACTCCTGCTGGTGCATGTAATTGCGCAGGCGTCCCACCACACTGGTCATCACATCAATGGTCTGGCTGATCTGATCCAGGGCCATCAGAATGGTCTCTGTATCGGACGGGCTCTTGTTGCTGTTCGCCATATGAGATTCCTCAATTAGTGCGTACTAATCCCAGTTCAGGGCGCCGCCTGTCTGGTATTCGATCACCCGGGTCTCGAAGAAATTTTTCTCTTTGCGCAAATCCATAATTTCCGACATCCAGGGGAAGGGGTTCTGCGCGCCCGCATACTGCTCTGGCAGGCCCAATTGCGACAGGCGTCGGTTAGCGATGAAGTGCAGGTACTCTTCCATCATCGCCGCGTTCATGCCCAGTACTCCGCGCGGCATGGTGTCGCGCGCGTATTCGATTTCCAGCTGGGTGCCTTCCATGATCATCTGGATGGCTTCCTGTTGAAATGCCTGGGTCCACAGGTGCGGATTTTCCAGCTTGATCTGGTTGATCACGTCGATACCGAAGTTCAGGTGCATGGACTCATCGCGCAGGATGTACTGAAACTGTTCAGCCACGCCCGTCATCTTGTTGCGGCGGCCCATGGAGAGGATCTGGGTAAATCCGCAGTAAAAGAAAATACCTTCGGTCACGGCATAGAAGCCGATCAGGTTGCGCAGCAGGGTCTGGTCCGCCTCGTAGGTGCCGGTTTTAAAGTTGGGATCGCTCAGCTCGTGCGTGTGGCTGATGCTCCAGGCGGCTTTTTTAGCGACCGAGGGCACTTCCCGGTACATGTTGAACACTTCACCCTCATCCATGCCCAGTGACTCGATGCAGTACTGGTAGGCGTGGGTGTGGATCGCTTCCTCGAAGGCCTGGCGCAGAATGTACTGGCGGCACTCGGGGTTGGTGATCAGCCGGTAAATCGCCAGCACCAGGTTATTGGCCACCAGCGAATCTGCCGTGGAGAAATAACCCAGGTTGCGTTGCACAATACGGCGTTCATCGCTGGTCAAGCCCTCCGGGTCCTTCCAGGTAGCCACATCGGCGGTCATGTTGATTTCCTGGGGCATCCAGTGATTGGCACAACCGTCGATGTATTTCTGCCAGGCCCAGTCGTACTTGAAGGGCACCAGTTGGTTGAGGTCAGCGCGGCAGTTGATCATGGCCTTTTCATCCACCGACACGCGGGCCGCGCCCATTTCCAGCTCTTCCAGACCCGGCGCAACATCAGCGTGATCTTGTGCCTCGGTGGGTTTGGCGACAGCCTGAGCCTCAGCTCGCTGCACACTCGATTCGGGCATGGCCCGCTGCGGATGCGCCATGTTCACTGCTGCCGCCGCACTCGCAGGTGCCGCTTCTTCCTTGTGGTAATCGTCCCAACTTAACATCTCTTTCATATCCTGGATTCTTGGTGTGGTCATCGTTTCAATTCTCGCGCGCCTACTGGCAGGCCTCGCACTCCGGATCGTCCAGCGAGCAGGCCATCGGCACCGGTGCCGGCCCCCCAACTACGCCTTTCGAAACCGCGTTCAGGGTGCCGGTATCGATGGTGGATTTCTCCGTTCCGGTGGCGGCCAGTGAACGCAGGTAATAGGTGGTTTTCAGGCCGCTGAACCAGGCCATGCGATACGTGATGTCCAGCTTCTTGCCATTGGCGTTGTTGATGTACAGGTTCAGCGATTGCGCCTGGTCTATCCACTTCTGGCGACGGCTGGCTGCCTCAACCAGCCAGCGCGGCTCTACCTCAAAGGCGGTAGAGTAAATAGCTTTCAGATCCGCTGGAATACGGTCAATGGCCTGCACGCTGCCGTCGTAGTATTTCAGGTCGTTCACCATCACTTTATCCCACAGGCCACGCGCTTTCAGGTCACGCACCAGATAGGGATTGACGACAGTGAACTCGCCCGAGAGATTCGATTTGACATAGAGGTTCTGGTAGGTCGGCTCGATGGATTGCGAGACCCCGGTAATGTTGGCGATCGTCGCGGTGGGGGCAATCGCCATCACGTTGGAGTTACGCATACCTTGCGCCTTGACGGTCGCGCGCAGGGCGGTCCAGTCGAGGCTCTGGCTCTTATCGACGTGGATGTACTTCTCACCGCGTTCGGCAATCAGTCGGTCCAGCGAGTCGAGCGGGAAGATACCCTGACTCCACAGCGAGCCCTGATAACTGGAGTAGGCGCCGCGCTCCGCCGCCAGCTCGCTGGACGCCTGGATAGCATAGTAGCTGATGGCTTCCATGGAGTGATCCGCGAATTCCACGGCCGCATCAGAGCCGTAGGCGAGGTGCTTCTTGTACAGTGCGTCCTGGAAGCCCATCAGGCCCAAGCCTACCGGACGATGGCGCATATTGGAGGCTTCGGCCTGCGGCACCGAGTAGTAGTTGATGTCGATGACATTATCCAGCATGCGCACAGCGGTGCGCACGGTGCGCTGCAGTTTTTCCAGGTTGAGGCCGTTCTCATCAATGTGCTGGGGCAGGTTTACCGAGCCCAGGTTGCATACGGCAATTTCGTCCTTATTGGTGTTAAGGGTGATTTCGGTGCACAGGTTGGAGGAGTGCACCACACCCACATGTTGCTGCGGCGAGCGCAGGTTGCAGGGATCCTTGAAGGTCATCCAGGGATGGCCGGTTTCGAACAGCATACCCAGCATCTTGCGCCACAGGTTTTCTGCCTTGACGGTCTTGAACAGCTTGTGTTTGCCGTTGCGGGCCAGCTCCTCGTATTGGGTATAGCGCTCCTCGAAGGCTTTGCCATACAGATCGTGCAGGTCCGGGACATCGTTGGGCGAGAACAGCGTCCAGTCGCCCCCGTCGAACACCCGCTTCATGAACAGGTCGGGTACCCAGTTGGCAGTATTCATGTCGTGGGTACGGCGGCGGTCATCACCGGTGTTTTTGCGCAGTTCAACAAACTCTTCGATATCCAGGTGCCAGGTCTCCAGATAGGCGCATACCGCGCCTTTGCGCTTGCCGCCCTGGTTCACCGCTACCGCCGTGTCATTGACCACCTTGAGGAAGGGCACCACGCCCTGCGATTTGCCGTTGGTGCCCTTGATGTAGGCACCCAGTGCACGCACGGGTGTCCAGTCATTGCCCAGCCCACCGGCGAATTTGGACAGCATGGCATTGTCCCGAATGGCACCATAAATGCCGTACAGGTTGTCCGGTACCGTAGTGAGGTAGCAGGAGGACAACTGTGGGCGCAGGGTGCCAGCGTTGAACAGGGTCGGCGTGGAACTCATGTAGTCGAAAGCAGACAGCAGTTGATAGAATTCGATGGCTCTGGCATTCCTGTCGTCTTCCGCCGCTGCCAGTCCCATGGCCACGCGCATGAAAAATATCTGCGGCAACTCGATGCGTGTGTTGTTGCTGTGGATAAAGTAGCGGTCGTACAGGGTCTGCAGGCCGAGGTAGGTAAATTGCAGGTCGCGCTCGGGCAGCAGCGCCTGACCCAGCAGCTCCAGGTCGAACTCTTGCAACGTGGGCGCCAGCAATTCCAGTTTGACCCCTTTTGCCACATAGGCCGGCAGCGCTTTGGCGTATAGAGTGCTCATGTCGTGTTGGGTGGCGCTGACGGCTACGCCCAGGAAGTTCAGGGCCTCGGCACGCAAATTGTCACAGAGCAGGCGGGCGGCGACGAAGGTGTAGTTGGGTTCCTGTTCGATCATGGTGCGGGCGGTGATAACCAGTGACGTGCTCAACTCATCCTGGCTGACGCCGTCGTAGAGATTCTTCAGGGCCTCGTCCAGAATTTCAGTTTCGCTGACATCGGACAGACCGCAGCAGGCCTCATTGACAATAGTGTGCAGGCGGTCGAGATCAAGTGGCGCGCGGCTGCCATCTGCCTGTATGACAGTGATATTGCCCGCCGCGGCCTGGGTGGCAGGGGACAGGGCCTGTTTGGCGGCGCGTTTGCGCGCCTGCTGTTCCCGGTAGATCACATAATCCCGGGCTATTTTGTGTTCCCCCGAGCGCATCAGGGACAGCTCCACCTGATCCTGTATGTCCTCGATGTGGATAGTGCCGCCGGAAGGCATGCGACGCTGGAAGATGGCTGTCACCATTTCAGTCAGTTTGGCCACCATTTCATGGATGCGGCTGGACGCTGCTGCTGTGCCGCCCTCTACCGCGAGAAACGCCTTGGTGATGGCCACTGCTATCTTGCTGGCCTCGAAGGGTACGACGGTGCCATTGCGCTTGATGACCCGCAATTGTCCCGGCGCGGTGGCGGCGATGGCCCCGCTGAAGGTGGAAGACTCTGGTCGTGGGTTGCTGGCTTCGGCGGAAGCGCCGCCCTGGTTGATCTCTGTCTGCATGTTTGCTCCGAAGTGCCGGCGTTTGGCTTTATTGGGTGACCGCTTGGCAAAGCTTGTATACCCGCAGTACGCCGCCATGCAACGGGAGCGCGTCCCTGTGGCGGTTGTCGGGAGGGAAATCCCTGCTTCGACGGCTAATTTCCTAAATTTTTTTGTTCGTTTTTTTGCCGCAATACCCAATATGTAGGGGTATATGCTTCACTCAAGTACAAGATAATGCGGGTCCAGGTGCAATGCAAGGGAATTAGCCTGGGTTTAATTTGTGGATAAGGTGTTGATAGCTCGGTCGGTCTGCACCTACTTACCGTACAGGCCTTGATCTGCTTGTGGGGGCCTCGTTGAGGTGGGCTTTAGGCCCGAAAAAGTGGGTATATCAATTTAATTCGTATTAAAAATTCACACTCTATATGCCCAATAATTATTTATTGGCCAGTAGCAGGGTTTCCATCAGGGCCTTTTGTGCATGCAGGCGATTCTCCGCCTCATCCCAGATCACCGTGTCGGGCGCATCCATCAGTTGTGCGCTGATCTCTTCCCCGCGGTGGGCAGGCAGGCAGTGCATGTAGAGGGCATCGCTGGCAGCTCGGCTCATCAGTTCGCGGTTGACCTGGTAGGGAGCAAACAGTTGGGCTCGCTCCCGCTGCTCGCTCTCCTGGCCCATGGAAGCCCACACATCGGTCACCACCAGATTGGCGCCGCGCGCAGCGATGGCCGGATCGTGCTCAATTCTAACCCGATCGCGGTTAGTCTTGAGTAACGTGCTGTCCGGCTCAAACCCCGGCGGACAGGCGATGCGCAGTTCAAAATCAAATTGGCGGGCGGCGTTTATGTAGGATTGGCACATGTTATTGCCGTCCCCGATCCAGCAGACACTCTTGCCGGC
>Ga0163144_10001700_pt1 | contig 51624 bp, 52 predicted proteins | sample OliLak19BULKMAT1_FD_123175 | JGI IMG/M metagenome (GOLD analysis project Ga0163144, IMG submission 123175) | Freshwater microbial mat bacterial communities from Lake Vanda, McMurdo Dry Valleys, Antarctica - Oligotrophic Lake LV.19.BULKMAT1 | ecosystem: Environmental > Aquatic > Freshwater >... | reverse complement strand
CCCTCCCTCTCGCCTCTCGCCCCTCCCTCTCGCCTCTCATTCCCCGTGCGGCAAGAAGAACACGCCAGTCACAAACGTCCCCGTCCACAACACCAGAAACAAGATGCCCAGCCCAACGTGCAGATTTCGCTTGTGTTTGAATCCCAGCACCAGCATCACCGGCAGCAACGCGGCCGACGGCAGCGAGAAGCCCAGATGAATGTACAACGCCTGCTGGGCATCGTGCTTGGCGAAATGCTCCATGAAGATGTTCGGATAGAGCAACCGGGCGACGACTTCCAGGCCGAGCAAGGCGACGATCGTCAAGACGAAGACGAGCACATTGAGCTTGCCATGCAGCTTGTAGCGCCCCTTCGCCAGCGCCGCCAACGACCCGGCGAGCAACACCGTCACCAACGTGACGGCGATTTTGAGAATTAGTATGAGCGTCGCTGCCATTCGTGCCTCGTGTCCATGTTCCTGGAGATATGATAGCTATCGATTGCGAGCGAGGCGACAGGTGGATGAGAACACTCATGCGTCCCCCCCGCCATCATCCGCCTTCTTCTTGCGGCGGCGCGGTTTGGGTGGCGGCGCGGCCTGGTCCGTGATCTGTTTGGCGGCCTCGTCGAAATCGCTGGTCCTGGCCGCTTCCAGTTCGCGGCGTTGGCGTTCGTATCGTTCGTACTGAGCGTGGGCATGTCCTTCCGCTTCCCGATGCGAGATATTGCCCGCATGGGTCAGGATGTCGCGCTCGCTCAGGCGAATGAAATCGTCGAGCTTTCCGATCCAGTCGGCCATGTGCATCGGCCGGTGCGAACGGGATAGTCGATACTGGTGGCGTAGATGTCGGTGATCTTTTGGTAAAAGAGGCGTTCGCTGGCGCGAATGTCGCGGATGCGGGCGAGCAGTTCGTCGAAGTAGTCCGCCCCGATAGTCCGGCCGGCCTTGATGCGTTCGTCGTCCAGCGTGAAGCCCTTGACGAGCAGTTCCCGCAAGCGGGTCGTCGCCCACTGGCGGAAGAGTGTCCCACGAGGCGAGCGGACGCGATAGCCGATGGCGAGGATCATGTCGAGGCTATAGTGTTTCAGCGTTCGTTGAACCTGGCGCGCCCCCTCCTGGCGAACTTGTAAGTATTCCTTACAAGTTGCCGCTTCTGGCAGTTCGCCGTCGTCGTAAATCCCTTGGATGTGAAGCGTAATGTTCTGCGGCGTCGTTTGGTATAGTTCGGCCAACTGAGCTTGGGTCAACCAGACGGTTTGCCCGTCGAGCCGAACGCGCAAATTCACGCCGCCGTCGCTGTATATCAACAATTGGCCTTGCGGTGTCGGTTCGTCGCTCATGACTGGCCCTCGCTCCGAAGAAACGCCCTCGGATGATATCGTCGGGCTTCCGCGAGTTACAACCCAATCCCTTTGAACTTTTTGACGCAGCCCGTGATGGCCACTTCGGTCGGCAGGCGTTCGATGCTGGAGGCGCCGAAGAAGCCGACGATGCCTTTGGTGTTGCGCAGGACGAACTCCGCGTCTTCCGGTTCGGAGATCGGGCCGCCATGGCAGAGGACGAGAATGTCCGGCTTCACCTTCTTGGCCGCGTCGTGCATCGCCTGCACCCTTTGGGCGGATTCCTCAAGGGTGAGCGCCGACTGGGCGCCGATGCTGCCTTTGGTGGTGAGGCCCATGTGGGGGATGAGGACATCGGCGCCGGCCTTGGCCATGTCGCGGGCCTCATCCGGATTGAAGACGTAGGGGCAGGTCAGCAAACCCATTTCGCTGGCTAGGCGAATCATGTCGACTTCCAGGCCATAGCCCATTTCGGTCTCTTCGAGGTTTTGGCGAAATTGGCCGTCGATGAGGCCGACGGTCGGGAAGTTTTGCACGCCCGAAAAGCCGGCCGCCTGCACTTCGCGCAGGAACAACTTCATGACGCGAAAGGGATCGGTGCCGCACACGCCGGCCAAGACCGGCGTCTTGCGGACGATGGGCAGGACTTCGCGGGCCATGTCCATGACGATCTGGTTGGCGTCGCCATAGGGCATCATACCAGATAAGGAGCCGCGCCCCGCCATGCGAAATCGGCCGGAGTTGTAGATGATGATGAGGTCGATGCCGCCCGCCTCGGCGCACTTGGCCGAGATGCCGGTTCCCGCGCCGCCGCCGATGATCGGCTTCCCCGCGGCGACCTGGGCGCGGAGTCGTTTGAGACATTCGTCACGGGTGAATACGCTCATGAGGAGGTTCCCTGTCGCAGCGGCATCAAAGTGTGAATTTGTTCCTGTTATATGAGCTTTGAGAAGGGGAATCGATTGAGAGCGTGGCGGGGTAGCGGGTAGTATCGATGGGACGGAACCAGCGAACGCGCGGCGCCGTTTTCCCCCTCACCCCTACCCCTCTCCCCCGGAGTACCGGGGGAGAGGGACGATGCTTCAACGCGATTGGCAAGAAGCTTGGATTACGGAATGGATTGCGCCTATTCGTTGGCGTCGTGTAAAATGAAGGGGTCTTCGGCGCATCCGGCTTCCCTGGAATCATCGCAATGCCGCTCTTGGATCACTTCCATCCGCCGCTTCGCAAGCAGCGTCACTGGGAAGGTTTTCACGCGCGCTGGGCGGCCGCCATCGCGGACGCCTTGAATGAAGATCTGCTTCCGGAAGGCTATTTCGCGGAGTTCCACCCTCGCCGTTGGCGATCCCTTGCCGACAATGCCCCTGGCGTTGCGCGGCGCAGGCTTCCTTCCCATCGATCTCGAAGCCACATACTCCGAAGCGCGCCAACGTAGTCGTTTGGGATAATTGCCCGGAGATCCATCCATGTCCAGCGTTCTCAGTCGAACGATGACGGCCGAAGAATTCTTCGACTTCGCTCATCGTCCCGACAATCGCGATCGGCATTTTGAGTTGGTGGAAGGGGAGGTTGTGGAAATGTCCCGACCCGGCGAAATCCACGGCGTCGTTTGCGCCAACGTCGGCTGGGTTCTGGGCGCCTATTCGCGCCAGGTCAACCGAGGCTACGTCTGTTCCAACGACACTGGCATCCTGCTCGAACGTAATCCGGACACGGTGTGCGGTCCCGATCTCGCCTTTTATCTGCAATCCAAGAAATGGAAGGAACTGGAAAAGAAATACTCGGAACGGCTTCCCGATCTCGCCGTCGAAGTTCTTTCGCCCAATGACCGCTTCGGCATCATGACGCGCCGCATCGGCCAGTTTCTCGCATTGGGCGTCAAGATGGTCTGGCTGATCGATCCCGACGCACGCAATGCCACCCTTTATCTCCCCGGCGAGATTCCCATCGTATTGGACGAGACCGAAGAAATCAGCCAACTGGCATTGCTTCCCGATTTCACCTGCAAAGTCGCGGACTTCTTCCGCCTCTCCGGAGACAACTAATGGCCGTCATCCTCATCGGCACGCTCGACACCAAGGGACCGGAATATCGCTATGTGCGCGACCTGCTCCACAAGCAAGGGGTAGCGACGCTGGTCATCGACGCCAGCTCGCAGGGGCCTCCGGGGTTTCCGCCGGACATACCGCGCGACCGCATCTTCGAGGCCGCCGGCGCTACCCTCGCGAATATCCTCAAAGCGAACGACCGGGGCAACGCCGTCGAAACCGCGTCCAAGGGCGCGGCCAAGCTTGTCGCCAAGTTGCATCATGAAGGCAAGGTCGACGGCATCGTCGCGCTGGGCGGTTCCGCGGGCACCACCATCGGCACGGCCGCCATGCGCGCCCTGCCCTTCGGCATCCCCAAGATCATGGTCAGCACGCTCGCCAGCGGCCAAGTCAAGCAATGGGTCGGCGTCCGCGACATCTTGATGCTGCATAGCGTCGTCGACATCAGCGGTCTCAATCGCATCAGCCGGACGGTCCTGGGCAACGCCGCCAACGCGATGGCCGGCATGGTCAAAGGCTCGCCTTCGTTGTTTGATCCGCACACGACCGACAAGCCGCTATTGACCGCCACCATGTTCGGCGTCACGACGCCCTGCGTCAGCGCGGCTCAAAAACTCCTCGAACAAAAAGACTACGAGGTTCTCGTCTTCCACGCCACCGGCACCGGCGGCATGACCATGGAATCATTCATCAAGGACGGTTTGCTCGCGGGTGTTCTGGACATCACCACCACCGAACTCGCGGACGAATTGGTCGGCGGCATCCTGTCCGCCGGACCCGACCGTCTGACCGCGGCCGGCATGGCGGGCATCCCGCAAGTGATTTCCCTCGGCGCGCTCGACATGGTCAACTTCGGATCGCGCGACTCCGTGCCCGAGAAGTTCAAAGATCGGCTCTTCTATCAGCACAATTCGTCCGTCACGCTCATGCGCACCACGCCTGAGGAGAACGACAAGCTCGGCAAACAGATCGCCGAAAAAGCCAGCGCCGCGCGCGGCCCCACCGCCATCTTGATGCCGCTCCAGGGCGTCTCCGCCATCGACAAGGAAGGCGCCCCCTTTCACTGGCCCGAAGCGGACCGCGCCCTCTTCCAAAGCCTGCGCAACTGGATTAGCCCGTCGGTGAAATTGATTGAACTCGATATGCACATCAACGATGTTGCCTTCGCGGAGACGGCGGCGGAGACGTTGCTTGCCATGATCTCCACTTCCAAAGCAAAGTAGTATCCCGCCGCTCGCGGCTTAGCGGGACGGACGCAATTGTCACGGAAGCCGCTATCGGCGACAAACACGTCGAATTCGTTAGACTCGCGTAGAAATGTGCGCGTTCCTTCCTTGCTCTATCCATCGCGACGGTGTACGGTTCAAGTACGACACAAATCTCCTTAGCGGCCGATGCATTCATTTCGGCGTACCTCCGCAATGGCACTCCAATGGACGCATTCGATTACATCGCTTTTCTCGTGTTCGCCATCCTTATCGGCGCCGTCGTCATCATTATCGTCGAACTTGGCAGCCTGCCCGGCGCCATCGCGACCAAGCGCGGCCACCCGCAGGCGGCGGCGATCAACGTGGCGAGTTGGCTGGGCATCGCGTGCGGCGGCGTTTTTTGGCCCCTCGCGCTGATCTGGGCGTTCACGATTCCGCGCGACGCCGCTCCTTCCGACCGTTCGGCCACGGGGGCCTCATCATGATTGCTATTTTCCTCATCATCTACACCGGCTTGGTCACGTTGCTTTTCAAGTTCAAGATTCTCAAACCTAGGCCGTTTCCGATTGCCTGGGTGATCGTGGCCGGCGTCTTTTTGATCGGCGGCATCGTGGTGTCGTGGAGCTTGTGCAGCCCCATCTCCTCGCGCGTCGTCACTTCCCAATATGTCGTTCAGCTGGTGCCCTACGTGAAGGGACAGGTTCGCAAGATTCATGCTCAAAGTCGCCGAGGCGGTTCAGAAGCGCATCGAGGCGGATGCCGCCGTCAAGCAAGTCGAAGCGACAGTCAATCAGTCGAAGGCTGTTGTTCTCCAAGCGGATGCAGGCGTTGCCATCGGTCAAGCTGCGGCGGAGCAGGCGGTCGCCGGCGAGCGCCAGGCCGAGTTCGCGCTCCAGGTGGCGAAGATGGATGTCCCGGCCACGCAGGCCAAGCTTGACGACGCCCGCTTTGATTTGGAGCAATGCCGGATGCTCGCGCCCGCCGACGGCTATGTCGTCAACTGGGTGGTACAGGATGGCACAATGCTCGTGCCCATGCCGCTGGCCGCCGCGGGCACCTTCATCTGCACGGAAGTCACGATGATCATCGCGACCTTTCCCCAAAACTACCTTGCCAATGTTCGCGCGGGCGATGATGTCGAGCTCGTCATCAACTCCTATCCGGGCAAACTCTTGGTCGGCAAAGTGGAAGAAGTGATCAATGCCACCGGGGAGGGTCAGTTTGCTCCTACCGGAAATATCCCGTACGCCTCCAAAATCGGATCGCAAGGGTTCTTCGCCGTCAAAATCCGCTTAAACGACGATGCGGAAGCCAAAGCACTCCCCATGGGCGCCGGCGGCACGGTGGCAATTTACACAGACTACGGCAAACCTCTTCATGTCATCTCGAAGGTTACGATCCGCATGAAAAAGTGGCTGCTCTATGTCGTCCCCGCTTGACTCGGACTAGGAGTCTATTCCCAAAGGGCCTTCCTGCCGGATAATCGGCACAGTCCCCGCGCGGACTTGCCGATATAACCATTACATCCCGAAGAATCACCCTTGCCTATCTTTCCATCCGATGGGAAAAGGGACCGCTCGTGCGCCCGCACAAGTACCCTAGCGGCGGGGCGGCGACACGTTTCGCGCGGCCGCTTGTCCTCCTGCCGTTCACGCTCTTGCTTTGTGCGGTTGCACGTCCGTGCGCGAGTTCGTCGCCAACGGCTTCAAGGTCGGACCCGCCTACCGTAAACCGGCCGCTCCGATCGCCGCCGACTGGATCGAAGCCGGCAATCCGCGCTTAAAGAACGACGCGCCCAATTACGCCGACTGGTGGTCCGCCTTTGAAGATCCCATCCTCAATTCACTCGTTCATACTGCTTACGCCCGCGTTCTTCATCACCGGTTCCATCGGCTATCAAGCCAAGGATCTCAGCCGGCTCGTGACGCCGGGCAGCCTCACCGGCGAGTGGGACCGGGATTCAGCTGGAACATCCTTAACTATGGCCGGATCCTCAACAACGTGCGTTTTCAATACGCGACACAGGAATTGGTCGCGGTCTATCAACAGAAGGTGCTGTCGGCGGCCCGCGAGGTCGAGAACGGAATCATCACCTATCTCAACTCCCGCAAGGAAGTCGAGAGCTTGCAGGGCAGCGTGACCGCGGCGCGGCGGGCGGTGGACATTGGCATCGCCCGTTTCGAGTCCGGCGCCGGCGATTTCACCACGGTATTCGTCGCTCAGCAATTCCTGGTCGGGCAACAGAACTTTCTCGCCCAAGCCGAGGGCGACATCGCGCTGGGCCTGATCGGCGTCTACCGCGCGGTCGGGGGCGGCTGGGAATATCGCACCAGCGCGACCATCGGGCCATGCTCGGCGCGCCAATCGCGGCGGACGCGCCCTTTGGAAAACTTCCTTGAGTAACCGACCCTTCCGGCTCGTCATTACCTAAAATCGAAACGAAATACCCGAGCCGACGAAGAAATCCTCCGCGTGCCGATTGAGGCCCACGCCGCCGTAGATGTCGTACTGAAGGTTGGGCCGAAACTTGTAGGTGAAGCCGCCGTCAAAATAATACTCGGGCGACGTATCCGCCGCTGTCGCTCCGTTCGGAAAGAAGGCGAAGACTTCGGTGTACGCCCCCAGCTTTTTCGTCAGCGTGTAGCCGAACGTCAGCGACTGTGCGAGCAGCAAATACGACTGACCGTCGGCGTCGATAGCGGCGTTTCCTTGCGTGCTGCCGCCGATCGACAAGAAGTCGCTCACATCCCAGCCGTACAAATAGTTTAGCCCTGGTAGGACGCGCCCCGCTGTTTGGCTGTCGTGCCCGGTCGGCACCGTCGTCTGAAATAGGATTCGCGATTCCGGCAAAAACCCTTGTTGTTCCGTCAGCGCCAGGCCGATGCCCAAATATAAATCCTCCGCCCCATTCATGGAAGTCGAAGGAGCGCCGTTGAGTCCCAGCAAGCGTGAGTTCGACACATTCTGACCAAGCCGCAACTCGAACCAGTCCGCGAACAGGCCGATGCGCACCAACATTTCGGGATAGCTGTGGGCGTGCGGGATGCCTTGGTCTCGATTTTGGCTGTAGGAATAGCCCATCTCGAACTGAATCCGCCCCCGGCCTACATTCGAACTTGCCTCGGTAAAATCCGGCCGATCCGTAACGATCTCGTCGGGTTCGTCTGATGTATTCTCTTTATCGTTCGCTTCGTCGCCCTCTTCTTTTTTTAGTATCTCCCAAGAGAATAGCGTTTTCGCCCCGTTCGTCTTTGACGCCCGTCGCCGTATCGAAGATGCGTCGACCAAGCCCGGAACATTCAGATTCGCGCCGATTGGACCCGAAGCAGGCGTCATCGCTTGGGACTTCGCAACGCCTGGTGCTGAAGACGGGGCACTGCCGCGCACCGTCGGCACGAGCAAGGCGCACCCCAGAATTAGTCCGACGCTCGATACGCCGCATTGTTCCAGTTTCATGAATCTCGTCCCATCGGGGGTTCGGCGAGAAATCGAGCGGCACCCATGCGGCGCGGGAAGGCGGGTCCATCGCGTCGGACTTATCCAATTTCCCGTGATCTCTCTTTCGGCGTAAATCACCTGGCTTCTTAAATATCGAACACCGGAAGGCAGAACTTTAGACGAGGCTTAAGCATTATTTAGCCAAGACTAAATGCCGGCCCCAGGCGGTCGGACCCATCACGCCAAGGCAGCACATTCGTATAATAAACCCACACGCCGCCAAGAAGATCTCAAAACCGAAATATCCAAGGAGCCACCACCGTGTCGGAAAAGCCGGACCTTCCCAGCAAACTCCTCGCCAAAATGCGCAGCAATTCCGAAAAACTGATCTTGAAGACCGATGTTAAACCCTATCGCCGCACTCGCCGCAAAGTCGAACGCGTGAACCCGCCCGGCGCGAAGGCGGGCAATTCCGAGGGCGAGGCGTCGGACGAAAAAGCGGCTGAATAGTTTGTTGGTCGGCATTCGGCGTGAATATGCCAAGACATTGGTATCAACGGCGTTCATGCAGTTCTTCCCGCGTGTAACGGATTCCACCTCCATGAATCGGTCGCGCGCGCAACCGCTGACGGATTGCCTCCAAAGCCGCCGCCGCCTGAGTTAGCGACCCTTCTGCAATTGGCTCCACCGTTAGGCGGACCCGCGTCTGGTCCGCGAGGGGCAAGGGTTGGTCCGGCTTGAGGACGCCGTTGGACAATGTTGCGTCGACTTGCGTGGTCATGATCCTTTGTTCCTCCCCATTGCGCCTGTCGCGACCGAATAACAGAGTGCGAGCCAGTTCTTGCCCTACTCCTCTTCATCCTCCAACTGCGACAGCAGATCGCGCAGGTTTTCGCCCGTGGGCGCCGACCAGTTGCCGGCGTCTTTCATCATGATGCTGTAATCTGGATTCGAGGCTTCCTCGTTCGCGGGTTTCTGTTTCTTTTTTTTCTTCTTCTTGCGCGGCTTCTCTTCGACGGGTTCTTCCTCCAACTTCGCCAATTCGTCGCGCAACTCCAGCGCGTCTGGAATCGGCATCTCGGCTTGGCTCTCGTCCAGCGGAATCGCCATCGGCACGTCTTGCTCGTCTTCGATCTTGCGTTTCTTCTTTTTTCCCGCGAGCGGCGGCGGCTTGGGCCGCGTCGGCTTGCTCTCCAAAATCCGATCCACCGCCTCGGGCGTCAGGGGATACTCGACGCGAAACGTGATCGGCCCCACCGTGAGTAGATCGCCCGGCCGGAGGACGCTCCACTGCACCGGATACCCGTTCACGAGCGTGCCGTTGGCGCTGTCCAGATCCTCCACCTGCAAGATGCCCTCCGCGACGGTGAGCCGACAATGCTTGCGGCTGACCGATCCGGAGGGGATTTTCAGCCCGCAGCCTTTGACCCGGCCAATCACCATGTCGCGGCCCTTCATGCGAAAGGTGCGTTGCTGCCGGGAACCTTGTTCGATTTCCAGTCGTACGTCCATTGTGCCCACGTCGGATTAGAAGATTGGCCCTTTTCCAGCATACCACACGGGCCTGCCCGTTTCGCGCTCGCTGCCTTCCGGGCAAGATGTCGTGGCCGATGCGTGGCCCGGGTCGGAGTACTGACCCTGGCGGTCGCCTGGCAAACCGGGGTCGGAGTACCGACCCCTGCCACACTACGACAGCTATCCCGCCTCCTCCCTCTCCAACTCATCCCGCGGCGAACCCCAGCCGAAGATCGCCGAATGTTCGATTAGCAATCCTCCAATCGCAAACAGGCAAAACGCGACGGCGAGCCAAAACCAAACCGTGGTGCGCAAGTACAGTTGATTCGCGCCCGGATGAAAGAACGGCGGCGGCATGCCGGGAACAGGTCCAAAGACGTTGAAATCCGCGGGCCGTCCGCGGTTTAAGCGTTCCACATTCGTCTGGGCCGAGAATCCGACGGCTACCTGAATCATGAGCAAAACGAAGGCCGCGAACGCCGGCAACGCCGTCAACAAGATCCGCGCCAATCCGGTGTGCAGCGCCAGTCCGAAAATAAATCCCGCCAACACCAACACCCCGAAGCCGATCGCGAACGGCGAAATCGGAATTTGCTCGTTGGTCGGGACTGCCTTGCCGTTGCGGCGCTCGTGGTCGACGACATACGACTCCGAATACCCGCCGTAGGTCAATTGCAGCCCCGACTGGGAAGCCACGGTGTTGACGCCGCAGCGCACGTCGACCCAGGGGCAAAAGAACAGGAGCATGCAGATAAAGAAAAAGCCCGGCGTGATCAGGCGTCCGGGAAATTGGCCGGGAGGTCCAGCCGACTTGCGCAAGGCCGGCATGTCGCGATAATCGTCGCGTTCGTAGTCGTCTTCGTAACGCGGCCGTCTTGCGCGCGGCGCCGGCGCGCGGTAATCGGAAGGCTTCATCACCGTCCGCGCCTTCACCCAGTCCGCCATGCCCTCGCACCACACCAGATCGTCGGCATCCACTTGCCGGCGATCCACCATGTCTTGCAATTGGTCCGCGGGATACGGACCCATTCGCTTGCCGTCTTGCATCACGAACCACATGGCAGCCATCGCGCTTGCCTCTACAAGGGAGGAAATTGGGCGGTCAACTCGCGTTGGCCATTTTGACCTCTCGCCGGGCAAATTTCCACTGGTCTTTCCCGCGATCCGACCGCACAATGAATCAGACCACCCCCCCCGGTACTCCGAGGGGAGGGGTCGCAGGCAAGGAGAAAACACTCCGCGCCTGAACTGTTGCCTTCGATCTCGAAAGAAAACTCAGCCGTCCAAAAGACTCGTTCCCATTTAGGAGGAATGTTCATGAGGTGCTTGCTGCTGGCCGCGCTTCTCGCCCTGGGCCTCGGGGTCAATCCCGCGTCCGCCCTGGAGATAAAGAATATCCGCAACTGCTACGCGCCCCCCTTCGCCGGCGCGACGCGCCCCAACCTCAAAATTCAGGGCGGCGATCTCATTTTCATCACCTACGACATCGAAGGGCTTCACGCTGCGGAAAAATCCGGCAAGGTAAGCTACACCAGCACCCTCGAACTCGTCGACTCCGCCGGCAAGCAACTCTTCCGCAAAGACACGCCCGGCGAAGTCCTCCCCCAACTGGGCGGCACCAGCGTCCCGGGCGAGATCAACGTCGAAATCCCATCCAGCCAAAAAGTCGGCAAGTACAAGATCCGCATGACCATCACCGACAAGGCGGGCAAGGACACCAAGTCCTTTGAATACCTCTTTGAAGTCATGGCCCCCGCCTTTGGCGTCGTCGGCGTCACCGCTCCCGCCATCGGCCTCATCGGCACTTACCACACCACGCAGTTCGCTATGGTTCACATGAAGCTCGACGACAAGAAGCAACCCAAACTCGAACTGCTCATGCGCGTCCTGGACGCGGCCGGCAAGGAACTCAGCAAACTCGAGAGTTCCTTCCCCAAGGATCTGCCCGCCGACGTCGACCTCGGCAAGGCCAACTTCCTGCCCTGGCACTATCCCATCTATCTCAATCGCACGGGCCGCTTCACGATCGAGATCACCGCCCGCGACTCCTCCGGCGTCGTCACCATCACCTACCCCTTCACCGTCCTCGACGCCACCACGCTTTCGCCGAAGTGATAGAATTACCAGTACCGCTCTGTCGGCTCGCGGCAGAGGGGCCGTTGTCTTTCGTCAGTGGTCAGTCGTCAGTTGTCAGTTGTCAGTTGTCAGTTGACAAATCAAGAACGAAATTCAACTGACCACTGGCAACTGACAACTGACAAACACCATAACAGCCATCCCGACCCCCAATAGACATCGACCATTAATGAATGCACAACTTGAAGAACGTATCGCGCAGTTTCGCAAGATGGCCAATGACGACCCCGACAACGAGTTGGGGCATTTCCGTCTGGGCCAGCTTTTTCAGGAAGCCGGCAAACATGACGACGCGGTAGCGTCTTTCCGCCGCACGCTTGAACTTTCGCCGCAGTTTTCGCGCGTCTTCCAACTTCTGGGCCAGTCGCTGATCCAGCTGGAAAAGACCGATGAAGCTGCGGACGTGCTCACGCGGGGCTACTCCGTCGCCGACGAACGCGGCGACAACATTCCGCGGGACGAAATGGCCAAGCTGCTGACTCAGCTTGGCAAACCCGTCCCCGAACCGACGCGCAAAGCCGCCGCACCTACCGGCCCGGGAGGCTTCCGCTGTCAACGCCCCGGTTGCATGGCGGGCGCCCAAGCTCACCAATTGCCGCGCCCCCCGCTCAACGACGAACTCGGCAAACAGATCCATGAAAGGGTCTGCGCCGAATGCTGGGACTATTGGCTCAAGAACCTCAGCATCAAGGTCATCAACGAGATGCGCCTCGACCTTTCCACCGAGAAGCATGTCGAAATCTATGACCAAATGATGCGCGAAACCCTGGGACTGGAATGAACGCCGCTCCGCTTTCCCCTGTCCAGGATTATTATCTCGTCAACCACGGCAAGAACGGGGCGCTGGGGAGCTTCCGGGTCTCCGCGCCCCTCGCTTTGCGCCGTGGGGAGAAAGTCGTCCTGGAAACCTCGCTCGGCCTAGAAGTCGGCGCCGTCCTCGGCCCCGCCTCCGTCCTTCAATCCCGCCGCCTCGGCGACGCCGGCATGATCCTGCGCCGCGTTCAACACAGCGACGAATTCGAATTGCTCCAGGGCAAAGCGCGCGCCGACGCCCTCTTCGATCAGGCCCGCATCCTCTGCCGTCGTTTGAACCTCGACCTCGAATTGCTCGATGTCGACCTTTCGCTCGACGGCCGTCAGGCTCTCCTCTTGGTCCTCGCAGGGGACAACGTCAACGCCGACCCGCTCATCGAGGAACTCGAGCGTCTTTTCGCGATGGATATCAAGATCCAAAACCGCGCGGCTCCTGCCCCGCTCACCGAGGTTGAGGAAGAAGCCGGCTGCGGCAAGCCCGACTGCGGCAAGAAGGACGACGCCGAGGGTGGTGGTTGTACTTCCTGTTCCACCGGAGGCGGTTGCTCCACCGGTTGCGGGTCCAAGGGCGTGGATCTCCGCGATTACTTCTCCCACCTGCGCACGAAGATGGAAGCCGACAACCGCGTCCCCCTACTGTAGAGAACGCCATGCCTCGCATCCTCTCCATCGGCCAATGCGCCGCCGACAATTATGGGCTGTCCGCGTTCTTCCGGTCGAATTTCGACACGGAGATCCAGCCGGCCGCCACCGCGAAGGAAGCGTTCGAGATCTTGGGAAAAGGGACGTTCGACCTGGTCCTTGTCAATCGCTTGCTCGATTACGACGGCTCGCCCGGCATCGATATCATTCGCCGTCTGAAGGGGGACGCGGAACGCAAAGCGATGCCAGTCATGCTCGTCAGCAACTTGGCCAACGCGCAAATCGACGCGCAAGCCGCCGGTGCCCTGCCCGGATTTGGGAAAGCGCAGCTGAACGAACCCCAGACGCTGGAACGATTGAACGCCGTCCTTAAATAACCACCGCTTGCGGCTTAGCGTCCGCGTGTTCAAAACAGCCGTAGCGACGACAACAACGGCATCAAGAAATAGCCCGCCGCGCCCGCGGCGGCCGCGATCACGATCAGGGCCGTCAGCTTCGCCAATTCCGATCCGGCGTCCGCGTCGCTTATCCGGATCATCGGTGCGTCCTGGGGCGTCGGCGTCGTCGAATGCGTCGCCGTCCTGACCAGGACTTGGGCGGTGTGCGTGCCGCTGGAGAAAGGATCGGCAGGCCCTGCTGAATCCACGAGCGCCGGCTCGGTTCGCTTCGTCGGCGTATTCTTCAATCCCAGCGCGCCGGCAACCGGTCGCGCCGTCGGTTCGATGAGCAGGTCCCGAAACTCGGGACATTTCAGAATGCCGTCAAAAGGCCCTTGTTTGTGCCGACTGATGCGAACATTGGACGCATCGCCCAACAGTCCGTCCCGTAACGATCGGCGAACCCCCGTGGTCGATCCCTTTACGGTATGAATCACTCCTTCGTCGTCCTTGAACAGAAGAAACCACAGATCGTTCTTTTTGAAATCGGTCGCCGAACCGGCAATCCGTCGCGTGCTTTGGCCCGTCAAGTCCTCGATGAATTCACGGCAGCTACTTGCTCTTTGGGCCGGTTCCGAACTCATCGAGCGGCGGATCGCCCAATCGATGCGCTCGGACACTTCGGCGTTTACTTGCCGTGCCGAGAGAAGTTCGTTATTGATCTTTTTCATCCAGGCGTCGAGTGGGCCGCAGGCTTTGAAGGGCAATTCGCCCGTCACCATCATGTACAAGGTCGCCGCCATCGAATAGACATCGCAGCGGGCGTCCGCGTCTTTGGCGCGGCGAAACTGTTCCGGCGCCATGAAATGAGGCGTGCCCAGCCCGCGACCAGTTCGCGTCAGGTTCAAATCCGATTCCATCTCCTTGACCAGACCCAAATCCGTCAACTTCGCCACGCCGTCCGCGGTCAGCAAAATGTTGTCCGGCTTAACGTCCCGATGAATCAATCCCAGCTTGTGCGCCTTGTGCAAACCTTGGCCCACTTGGCTGATGATGCAAATCGACTCCGCTTCCGTCAGCTTGCCGTCGCGCTCGATCTTCTGACCCAACGACTCGCCTTCGACATATTCCATGACAAGGTAAGGCAGATTGCCTTCTTTGCCGAAGTCCAATGCCTTGACGATGTTCGGATGATCGAGCGAGCTGGCGGCGGTGTATTCCTTTTCGAACCGCTTCAGAAACACGGGGTTGGCGGCCAAGTGCGCGGGGATGACCTTGACGGCGACCGGCAAAGCGTCGCCCCGACGGCGGCCTTTGTAGACGGTCCCCATGCCTCCCTCGGCGATTTTTTCCACAAGGTCGTAATCGCCAACCCTTTGCAGCGCCAGGCCGATTGTTTCCACGGACATCCCAGTGCTCTCCGCGCTCCTGCGATCCAGCCCCGAATTGAGAACGGGTTCAATCTCGGGGGCCTTTCCTTGGCATCTCTACTTTGGCTCGCTCCCCGCCCTTTGTCAAAAAATGCCACCCCCAACCCTCATTTCCGACGATTTCCGAACCCATTCCCCCGCGTCCGCCGTCAAACTTCCAATGGACATTCGGCTAGGACGGACTAGCAATGGCGGCGGTTGGGCTTGAGCCTTTTCCGCCCTCCATTCGTAAGATAAGCAGCCCTTGGAGAGGCTCGCAGTCGGTCGTCCGACGTTCAGGGATTGGAACCCATTGCCGCGAGGAACTTTCATGACCTCCTACCGCACCGAACCGAGTATTGCTAAGGGAAACTCGGCAAACTCGACCACGGCTTACGCCAACACCCCCGCGCTGGACTCCGCCCGACAGCAAGCCGTCTTCGTTCCCGGCGGCGGCTCCACACCCCACTTCACGCACGAAATCAATTGCCTCTTGCGCCGCCGGCTCCGCGTCGCGGGCCTCATCGGACTTTTCGGCTTCAGCGTTTATCTTATTCGAGCGTTTATCCTAGCTTCCAACGGCATGGCGCCGCCCGCCATCGGCTTGGCCCTGCATTCCGTCGTCGTCGCCGTTCTCATCGGCGCCGCTTGCCTGCTTTGGAGCCACGTCGCTCTCGACATGGCCGCTTTGCGCTGGATTGAAGTCGGCATGTTCGGGGCCATGGCCGCTTTCTTCGCGTACCTTCATTTCGCCGTTTTTTACCACGAACATGTCCTGGACACCGTTGCCTCCGACGAAGGCAAGGTGATTCTCTTCGCCGCCGTCAACCTTGGCAATTGTTTGCGATGGTTCATCCTGATCGTGCTTTACGGGACGTTCATCCCGAATACCTGGCGACGGTGCGCGACGATCGTGGGCGGCATGGCGCTCACTCCCGTGGCGCTGTCGATCTACATCGGCTTCCAATGCCCGATTCTCGGCGCCTATGTCTGGCACGGCATGTTCGAGATGGTCGTCACCCTGGCGATCGCTTCCACGATCGCCATCTTCGGTTCCTATAAGATCGGCGAACTCCAGCAGCAAGCCTTCGCCGCGCGTAAACTCGGCCAGTACGTATTGAGCCGGCGCTTAGGGGCGGGCGGCATGGGGGAAGTCTACCTGGGCGAACACACGATGTTGCGCCGCGCCTGCGCCATCAAACTGATCCGCCCGGATCAGGCAGGCGACCCCACCACCCTCTCGCGCTTCGAGCGGGAAGTGCAGGCCATGGCAAACCTCACGCACTGGAACACCGTGGAAGTCTACGACTATGGCATCGCGGAGGACGGCACCTTTTACTATGTCATGGAATACTTGCCCGGCCTGAGCCTCCAGGAATTGGTGGAACGCCACGGCCCGCTTTCCCCCAGCCGGGCGGTCTACATTCTGCGGCAAGTCTGCGCGGCTCTCAAGGAAGCGCATTCGATCGGTTTGATCCATCGGGACATCAAGCCCAGCAATGTCATCCTCTGCGAACGCGGCGGCGTTCACGATGTCGCCAAACTTCTCGACTTTGGGTTGGTCCAAGGCATCGGCTTCCAGAGCGACACGGACAAACTCACTCTCCAGGGCACCATTCTCGGTTCGCCTCCTTATATGTCGCCCGAACAAGCCCTCAGCAAGGGTGAGATCGACTTCCGCACCGACATCTATAGCCTGGGCGGACTCGCCTATTTTCTTTTGACGGGACAGCCGCCGTTTGAGCGGGAAACCGCGATGGAAATGTTGATGGCTCACGTTCATGACAGGCCGACGGCGCCGCGCGAGATTCGTCCGGAACTTTCGCCTGACCTGGAAGCGCTGATTTTGCGTTGCTTAGCCAAAAAGCCCGACGAACGTTTCCCCAACATCCACCGCGTAGATCGGGCCCTCGCGGAGTGTGCCGCCGCGGACTGGGATTCGGAGCGGGCCCGGGAATGGTGGCAAGAATCAGAATCGGAAGCGAAGGAACTTACGCCGGCGTGAGCGCGACGACGCGAATGAAAAAAAGTGGAGGCGACCAATGTCGTCTCCGCTTTTTTTCGTCCGTCCGCTCTAAACGTAGCCGTAGATGTATTCGTGCAGCATGTGGATTGTCTTTTCCTGAGTGCTGGACTGGAAGGCATTGAGATCGCCGATTGAGATAAGACCGATGAGGTCGCCATCGTCATTAACGACGGGGAGATGGCGGATGCGCCTGTTTTTCATGACGCTGCGGGCCTCGTCCTGGGGAGTCTGTTCCTGACAGACGACGAGATCCTTGGTCATGACATCGGCGACGAGGGAGGTAGCCGGATCCTTGCGTTGGGCGACGACGCGGGTGAGAATGTCGCGCTCGCTCAATAGGCCCACGAGTTGGTTATCTTGCAGGACCAACAGGCAGCCTACCTTGAATTCATTCATGTACTGAGCGGCCTTCAAGATGGTTGCGGCCGGCGAGGTGGTGAGTACGTTTCTGCCTTTTTGGGCGAGGATGTCCAGAACTGACGGCATGGGAACGGACCTCCGTTGTGAATGGAACCAGTAAGCTCGGAGAAAAGACGTGTGGAAAACGCTTTCCGGTCAATCGAGAAGGAAAGCAGAACTCCGACGAAAAGGCATTGTGGCGCGCGTGAGCGGCATTTGGCAAGAAAAAAATGAAAAATCGCGATGGAAAGATTGGGATGTGCCAAGAAAAGCGAGAAAGGCATGGTCGGAGACGAGGAAGGAAGAATCCTCCGGACCGATTTGAGGTCGAACGAGAAGGGGATGCGGCCATGGCCGCATCCCTCGCTTGCATCCAAGTTCGCCGGAGGGTCCGCGCGGTAGGTTAGAAGCCGCCGCCGAAGCCGCCGCCAAAACCGCCGCCGCCGAGGTTAAAGCCGCCGCCGCCCCCACCCAGGTTGAAGCCACCACCGCCGCCGCCTAGGTTAAAGCCGCCGCCAAAACCGCCTCCACCGAAGCCGCCGCCGCCTGAGTTGAAGCCGCCGCCGCCCAGGGCGCCGATGCCGCCGCCGAGTGCGCCGCCATAGCCGCCCCCGCCGAAGCCGCCGCGCAACCCTTGAGCCTGACCGGAGCCAAGGACGGTGCCGCCGCCGATATAACCTTGCAACCCCTGAACGGGGTTCAAGCCGCCGCCCAAGTTGCCGCCGAAGCCGCCGCCGTTGCCGAAGTTTCCGCGATTTCCGAAATTGCCGCCATTGTTGCCGAAGTTCCCGCCATTGTTGCCGAAATTTCCGCCATTATTTCCGAAATTCCCGCCGTTGTTGCCAGGGTTCCCGCCATTGTTGCCGAAATTACCACCGTTGTTGCCGCCGCCGTTATTGCCGCCTTTGAAACCAACGCCCGAGTTGTCCAACGGCGGACGGGTCGGAATAGCGGTCGGAAACTTGCGGAATTGAGCGGATAGATCGCCGCCAAAAAAAGCCAGGAGACCCGCGGCGAAAGCCCCGGACAAACTCATGCGCGCCATGATAAGTGCCCTTCAGATGGAGTGGTGGAAACGCAAAGCCCCCGTGAATGCGCGGGGAAACGACCTTCCGTAGTGTTTTGTGTGAAAAAAGCGATCCGTGCATGATGGTTTTTAACCCCGCAGGGATCAAAAACAGAACTACACGATATCAGGTCAAAAAAACCGTCTTTTGGCAGGTCGAAGGCATTTGGCGTGGAGCAGTCTCAGGACCAAAATACCCACGGCTTTTCGCGCCCCGACGCGGACTCGAAAAGTGCTTCCAATATCAACTCTTCTGGGGATTCCTAACGAAATCCCGCCCAGCGTGTAGCACGCGGGCATCCTTTTCTGGCGGCGGTGCGCAACGCGGTGATCCACCTATTGGCCGGGAGGGCGCCAAGTCACGCTGCGGCGATCAGACGGCTCAACGCTCGCCCCGAAGAGGCACTCGCCCTTCTCGATCTCCCGCAGCTTCAATAACCGAATAGCCCTGGGCGGCGAAAGCGGCGATAAATCGCCGCACTCCAAAGCCGGCGTTAACGTTCGCTCGAGGCCGAGGTCGGCGTCGACGGGGATTGCTCGCGGCGCAGTGCCATGGGACTTTGGTTGATGTGGAAATGCTGCAAGTAGCCGCATACGTCGCCTTCTTCAAAGATACGGTCGTAGCCCAGGTGTTTCATTTCGTAGATGGCCTCTTCCTGGGTCCAGCCCTGGTAGGCCATGCGAAAGGCGGCGCAGTAGGCGCCGGTGCGATGATGTCCGGCGAAGCAGTGAACCAGGACGGGATAGTTCGCGGGATCGTTCATCACGTCGAAGAATTCCTTCAATCCTACTTCGGCCGGCGTGTCGCGCACGGAGGCGCCGTCGGGGGCGGACCAGGGGCGTTGCGTGATGCGGACGAACTTGACGCCGCGATTCCAGCATTGGTCCGCTTCCGCTTGATCGGGCTGTGATGAACCGTCGCGCAGATTGACGACGGTCTTGATTTTCCGCGTGTCCAGGACGCGCGCGAGGCCCTCGGGAGTCAACATGCCGCTACGATAGAGAACGCCTTCCTCAACTACGCGGAAACGGCGATATTTCTTATCCCGCGCCAGGAAGTACGAAAAGGGCACGGCTACGATCAAGGCGAGAATCGTTAACGCAAACGCGATCTGAACCTTCCGAGGAATCGTCGCCATCCCTGGCTCCTTGACTTTGTTGCTTCACCTCGGCTCTCTCCCCCTCAGGGGGAAGAGCGCGGGATGCGGGTCGGCTATTGTAACGAGGAAGGAAATCGAAGGTCAATCGCCTTATTCCCTGACCAAAGTTGACGCGTCGCGAGGCGTTTCTCGGGCAAGCCCGGAAGCCGCGGCGGCGGGTTCCATGCCGAGGGTCCGGCCTTCCGTGATCAGCCGTTCCAAATCGACAACTTGGGGCAGAATGTTGATGGCGACGGGACAGGGCAGAGCGGCCGCGCTGTCGAGGTTGCGAATCAAGTCGACGATCTCGGGATAACCCGCGCCCATTTCGATCATGGCGCCCATCACGTCTTGCAGGAGCAGACCGCACTGTTGGCGTCGCGGGGCCATGCCGGGCAGGAACCGACTGACCATGCATAGCCGGTCGCCCTTTTCAAGTGTGATGATAAACTCGGGCCCGGCCATGACGCGCGCCGGCGCTTGCACAGCGATCCCCTGGCCGAAGAGGGCGACCTCGGAGCGGCCCTGCACCGTGACCTGGACGAGAGGCGTGGATTCCGGCGCCGGCCGGTGTAGCCAAAACACCCGGCCGATCGGTTCGGTGCGCAGATGCGGGGTGCGATGAGCGGGATCCTCTTCTTTCAAGTCGCGATTGAGCCGCATCGCCCAAAACGCGCCGCAGCGGAGTTCGGTGTCCGGGTTCGACATCAAGAGAGCGAGTTTCTGTTTGCAAAGGCTTTCGTCGCTGGCCGCCAGTGCGAGCAAGCAGTTCATGCGGAACAGCGGAACCTCGGCGGCGAGCTTGGTCAGTTCCTCGACGCCGGCGAGGTTGTTCAGATAAATGAGCGATTCGGCGCACGAGAATCGCACCAGCGGATGCGGGCTGGTCAGGCCCTCCTTGAGCACGGGAATCACGTCCGCGCCCAACGCCTCCAGACGCATCGTGGCGCGTACCGTGTCGGCGGGATCCATCAGCATCTTCGTGAGTCGGCGGCGATAGGGGCCGGCCAAACCCGGATCTTCCCGCAACGGCATCAAGCGCACGACACGCAGAAAACGCTCCGGATTCAAACGATAAACGTAAGGCAGCCGGGCGTGAATCATGGCGGGGCTGACCGCCTTGGCCATGTCCTCGCGGCCCAGAGTCTCGGCGCTGCGGTTCAGATTATGCGTGACGTTTTCCAATAGGAGGAGATGGCGATTGCGCATGACGGCGTCGCGTTTTTTCGCGTCTTCGCGAAACATAAGGTTGATGCGCGTGGCGACGTCGGCGGCGGCGCGGGCGGATTTGTCGTCTTGCTTGAGCGCGAAATAGAAGGGGCGTTCGATCATGCTGACGCCGCCTTCCCAAACCCGGCCGCGACGCTCTTCCGTTGGCTCGCCCGGATTGCCCAGACCCACCAGCAACTTACCCTTGGCTCGGGCCAGCACATGGCCCTTGAGCACGCGGCTGCCGCCCGAGTCCGGACTGAGGCGGCGTGTGTCGGCGTGATTCCAAAGAACCGTTTCGTGGAGATAGCCCCCTGCCAAACTGGAGCACTTGCTGCCTTCCGGCAGCGTGATTTCGATGTCCAGGGGATCGCCCTTGCTGGCCCCGGGAGGAATGAACCCGGTTACGAGAACGAGCGCATTGTTGGGGTCGTTGAGGACGGCTTTTACGTTATTGACGCTTTGCTTGCCGAGTTGTTGTTCGAGTTCCGTCCGAAAGACTCCCTTCGGAGCGTCGCCCGTGCCGGCCAGGCCAGTCACCAGGCCGACGCCGCTGACCTGCCATTGCCCGACGTTGGCGATTTCGGTGACCTCGCCGACGGTGCGGATGTCGAGATCTTTTTCCTTCGCGATCTCCGCGGCCTTCTCCTTGTCAATCTGCCCTAAATGCAGACAGCCGGAAAGGCCGAGGCAAGTTAGTACGGCGGCGCAAAGCAAGCGTTTCATGGGCGGATCCCCCAAAAGGAAGCCCGAAGGCGCCAATCCCGCCGCGCCTTCCCAGCTTGTCCCCAGAAGGAACAAGAAACGGCGCGGATCATCCCCCGATGAAGTCTGGATTGAGGGCGGGGAGAATAAGCACACTTGAGTCGCTTGTCAAGCGGACCTTTAGTTATTCCGAAAGCCCAGGGACGGCCGTCCCTGGGCTTTCGGCCGTCCCTGGGCTTTCGGCTTTCGGCCATTTCTCCCTTTTCCCATTTTGCCGCTTTCCCCATAATGGCAGAACGATGCCGCCCCCTCCCGGAAACAAAAGCAGAGGAGTCCCCGCGACGTGGATATAGAGGAGTTTCTCCAAACCTGGAGCTACCTGGGGGTCTTTCTCGTCATCATCGGCACCGGCGCGGGATTGCCGCTGCCCGAAGAGCTTCCCGTCGTGATCGGCGGCGCTTTGTCCGGCTCGGGCAACGCCTATTGGTGGATCATGCTGCCGGTGTGCATCGTCGCCGTCATCATCGGCGATAGCCTGCTTTATTTCATCGGCCGCTACTGGGGCCCGAGCCTCGTCGAACGACCCTTCATCAAGAAACACATTCTTCCTCCCGAGCGGCTGCTCAAGATCGAAGAGAATTTCCAAAACTACGGCATCCGCATCTTGCTCTTCGCGCGGCTCACGCCGGGCATTCGGGCGCCGATCTTTCTCACCGCGGGCATCGTGCGTTTGCCGCTCATCCGCTTCGTCATCGCGGACGCTATCTACGCGGTGCCGGGCGTGAGCCTCTTGTTTTATCTTGGGTTTGTCTTCACCGAGCAAATGGTGTCGCTCATTCAAAACGAGTTCAAGCACTTCAAGTCGATCCTCATTCTGATCGTGGTGGTCGCGGTGGCGGGGTACTTCCTGTATCGTTTCTTGCGAAAGCCAATGGTCACGGGCGATCCGAGCGACGTGCCGCACATCGCGGAGCCGGTTTCGCATACGCTCGATTCCATGACGTCGAAAATGCTGATGCCGCACGGCAAGCACCACGAACAGCATCACGCCGGCGCGTCTCACGCCGAAGCGGCGCCCAAGGAGTCGGCCCCCGACCCGGCGAATCCGGCTAACATTCCCAAGCCCGCCGAACCGCGTGCCGCCCCCGAAGAAGGCGCCTAACGCATCTCCCACACCTAACCCCGAAAAAATCGATGTTCGTAACGCATCTGGAAAGCGCCCTGGACGGCACGCGACTCCCCGCCAACCAGATTCACACCATGCACCAGGGCCGGCCGCTCTGGGTGCGCTACGATCTCGACGCCGTCCGTCGCGCCGTGACGCCTGCCGATCTACAAGCCAGGCCGCCTTCGCTTTGGCGTTATCGCGAATTGCTGCCCTTGGCTCAAGGAGTCGATCCCGTCACGCTCGGGGAAGGCATGTCGCCCTTGCTCGCTTGTCCGCGCCTGGGCCGGGAAATGGGCCTCTCCAACCTTTTCATCAAGGATGAAAGCCAACTGCCGACGGGCAGCTTCAAAAGTCGAGGCATGGCGGCCGCGGTCAGCATGGCCAAGCAACTCGGCATCCAACGCCTCGCCGCCCCCACAGCCGGCAACGCCGGCGGCGCCCTCGCCGCCTACGGCGCCCGCGCGGGCATGGAAGTCTTCGTCTTCATGCCTGACGACACCCCCGTCATTAACCAGATCGAAGCGTATCTGTGCGGGGCAAAGGTTTTCCTCGTCAACGGCCTCATCAACGACTGCGGCAAGATCGTCCGCGACGGCATCGAACGCCTCGGCTGGTTCGACATGTCGACGCTCAAAGAGCCTTATCGTCTGGAAGGCAAAAAGACGATGGGCCTGGAACTAGCGGAGCAGATGGGTTGGACGCTGCCCGACGTGATCTTCTATCCGACGGGCGGCGGCACCGGCTTGATCGGCATGTGGAAGGCGTTCGCGGAGCTGGAGGAATTGGGCTGGCTGAAGGCGCGGGGCCCCCTTGCTGGCGCGGCGGGCTCGGGGAATATGCCGCGTTTGATTAGCTGTCAAAGCGAGGGATGCGCCCCGATCGTGCGCGCTTTCGACAAGGGCGAACGCTTCGCGGAGTTATTCCCCAATGCCCACACCAAGGCAAGCGGCTTGCGCGTGCCGGCGGCCGTCGGCGATTTCATGATGCTCGACGCCATCCGCGCCAGCGGCGGTCTGGCGCTCGCTGGCCGAGAAGCAACCATCGTCGACTGGATGCGCCGCGTCTCCAGCTTGGAAGGCATCGCCATCTGCCCCGAAACCGCGATTTGCTTCGACGTGCTCGATCGTCTCGTCCGCGAAGGCAGGGTATCCCGCGACGAACGCATCGTCGTCTTCAATACCGGCGCCGCCCAAAAATATCCCGAAGTGGTAACGCTCGACCTGCCCCGCATCGACAAGAACACGCCGGTCGATTACGACGCCCTTCTCACGCACCGCCCGTAGGACAGGCATCCTGCCTGTCCGAACGTAAAACGAGCCGAACGTAGAAACGAAATACCAGCGCCTATCCGGACAGGCAGGATGCCTGTCCTACGGAGAACCGCGACATTTCCATTGCGTGCCTCGCGGTGCCCGGTCAAAATGGACGATGTCCCCATCACTTCATCACCCGCAAAAAGGACCAGGGCGATGCGTCATTTCTCCGCGGTGCGTTGCTTCACTCTGTTGACAGTCGCGGCCATGGCAAGTCATGGACACGGCGCCTGCTGTTATTTCTCGGCGAAAAATGCCGACATCTTGCAGCCGGCGCAGAAGGTCTTTCTGACCTACGACCCGGCCGAGAAGCTGGAGACCTTCACCGTTCAACCGAAGTTTGAAGGCAACGCGCTCGACTTCGGCATGGTGATCCCCACGCCCAACCAACCGAAACTGCACGAGATGCCCAAGGAGTTTTTCAAGCATCTGGCAGTGTATACGATTTTGAAGAAGCGGGAGATGCCGGAGAGTAAACTCCTGTTCAATTTCCGAATGGACCCTATTGCTGATGGAGCTTTCAAATACTCACGATTGACGCATGGAAAAATCGACCACGGTGTAAACTGTCCAATTCCTATCCGCATCCTGGAAACCGGCGTCGTCGGCTCGCTCGACTACAAAATCCTCGAAGCTGACCGCGCCGACGCCCTCTACCAATGGCTCAAGGACAACAAGTACAACTTCAACGGCGACGAAGCCACGCTCGACTATTACGTCAAGAAGAAGTGGTGCTTCACGGTCATGAAGATCGACACGGCCGCGATGAAGAAGACCAAGGACGGCACCTTCGCCGGCGAAGTCACGCCGACGCGGTTTCAGTTTCGCAGCGACAAGTTTATCTACCCGCTCAAGATCACGCAGATTTCCGTGAAGGACAAGACCGAGGCGCTGTTCTACGTGCAAGCCCCGCACAAGGTCGATTTGCCCGGCGACTGGACGTACCAATACACCTGGGTGCCGATGCTGCAAGCCGCGACCGGATGTACGCCGGGCGGGATTCAAGGCGGCGGCGAGGAGTGGGTCAAGAAGCTGGGCGGGCAAGTGCCGGTGTTGCTCAATCGCGCGCGCGAGTTGGGATTCAACTTCAGCGCGGGCCAACGGCCGACCGCCAACGCCAAGGGACACATCCCGACGACGATGGAATGGGCCCGGCGATTGACGGCCGACGATGTAAAGATCCTCAAAGGCGAAGCACCATACGGCGAGAAGGTACCCAACGTCGACGAAGGATTCACCGAAACCGACATGAAGGACGCCAAGAAGGCCGAAGCGATCCGCAAGGTAATCCAGGCCCGCCTGGCGAAATGCCAGAAGGACCGTCCGTTCGGCTACCTCGTCCGCGAGGCGCCCAAGGAAGACATCCAAGCGTTACGCCAGCTAACGGGGCACCTGCAAGCGGGGCTGTTCATCACTAAGTTCCGCAAGACCTTTTGCCGGGATGAGATGAACGAGGATTTGGTGTTGGAAACCGCGCGGCGCGGCGAGGTGGAGGATACGTCGGAGTACCAAGAGATTTTGCCGACCTCGCCGCCGTGAGCGAATGCAACGAGCCGGAAGTCAGGAGCCTTATTTTTGCGCTCGCACTGAATCCTGCCAAGGCCGACTCCGGCGAGAAACCTACCAGTGGGAATCGGGCACGTCTACTAGATCATGCGGCGATGGGCGTGATTTCACCCGTACGATATCGTCACGTCCTTTGGGATGTTTTGGCGACGGAATGCAATCGAATGGAATGCCAATCCGAAATTGCTTGGGATGCAGCAAATCGGAGCGGCACCCGTAGACTTCAATAAGTAACTTGGCATTTATCTCCTTTACGACGGACGGGAAGTGATTTACATCGGACGAACGACCGATCGTCCCCTCGGTCGTAGTCTGTTTGTCGGCCGTCGAGTACATACAACGCGAAGATCCGGAAATTCAGAAGAAGAAAGTGAAGGAATCGCTGGAACTTGCGCTCAACAAACTTTGAGATCAATCTTTGCGGGTTTAGCCGTAGCATGAGTCTTTGAACTTGCTGGTCTCTTCGACTTGCACTTTCGCCTGTTTCACGGCAGCAGCAGTTTCTGCGTGCAGGGCCTGCAAGTTGAGCTTAGGGCATTCCTTCCATCTGCCTGCGAACCGCTTCGATATTGAATTGGCGACTTTTCTCTCGCTATTGTTCGTACGCTTCGCGCTCCCCTTCTTCCCAGATTAGGGGTTCATTTTTTCCACGGCCGCGATCCACTGGGCGATCGACTCGGGATCGTCCCCCCAATCCTCTTCGCGCATGCCGAACCGTTCGTCGCCGATTGCGACCGGTTCCACCATCAATTCGCTGCCTTCCGGCCAATCCACAAGTTCGGAGGGCACAATCCGGCCGTTCGTAAAGGTCGCCTTGATCGCATTCATCGCGCACCTCGCTTTTCCTTCCATTCTAATCGAGAATCCGCGGCGGTGTGGCATGCTTTTGCCGGTCACGCGCGAAGAATGGCTCGCTCGCATTGGCACCGCAAAAGCATGTTTAGGTCGCGGTTGACCAGATCGTCGTTGTCGCGATGGGACGCCGCGAACATGCTTTTCGGGTGGTTTTGCAAGGTATCTTGCCCTTGCGTGGGATCCCGAAAAGCCTGCCACCCGACGCGCCTTTTAATACCGCTTCTCCTTCCCCATCAAGTACGCCGCGACGTTCTCGCCGTAGCGGAGGGTGCCCGCGGTGATGTTGATGTAGCCTGCGGTCTCGGGACTGCTCGGATCGCAGAAGTAACGCGTGAAGCCGCAATCCACGATCACGCGTTTGCCCTTTTCCGTCGGCACGCCGACGAGGGGTTTGCCGTCGCTGGCGCGCATGATCACCTTGAGCTTGGGCGTCTCATCGAAGTGGCTCAGCGTGATCCCCTCGTACACGAAGTTGACGCCCATGAAAAGAGGGTGGTCCCCTTCGATGGCATATTGGCCGCCCCCCCTGCGGATTGCCGAACTTGTCCATAAAGGGAAACTTGGAAACCAACGGCTTCTTGGGCTCCTCGTCTCCCTTCTCCTTGTCGCCCGCCTGGAGGAAGCCCGACGGCAACCCGAACCAAACGCCCACCAACAACGCCGCGCCCGCCCATAGAACCCTGCGCGCAGCGGAACCAACACTGGCATTTCGCACGCCGTGCACCATGACACGCTCCTGCTTTGGGGATGTTTTTCGCCGGAACAGCACGGCCCCGCGCTGCGAGGCCATGTCTATGACGAAACAGGGACGTGTTTGGCTTTGGGCGTTTTCGGATCGTGTAAGAAGGCCGATATTCTCGCAACCAGTCGATCCGCACGCTTCGGCACGGTCTGGCATTCCCACACTACGAGAACCTTCCAATCGGAACGCTTCAACGCCCGCAGAGTTTGTCGATCACGCGCGGCGTTGCGGCGGAGTTTCGCCAGCCAATAGTCCTGCCGTGTCGATGGAATGCGACATCGGCCGCATGTGTGCATGTGCCAAAAACAGCCGTGGACGATGATGATTTTGCGCAGGCGAGGAAACACCAGATCCGGACAGCCTGGGAGAAAGGAGACGTGTAGGCGGTAGCGATAGCCCATGCGGTGGACGAGGCGACGGACGCGCATTTCGGGGGTGGTGTCCTTGGATTTTACGCATGCCATGATGCGCGATCGTTCGGATTTTCTGGTGTTGCTCGGATGGAGGCTCGGCGCACTTGCGGATTACTGAACTTCTCCAAACCCCCGATAATAAGATCGTTCAGTCCGTTCTCGTGAGCACATTTGTTGTACGCATGAAGCAACCATCGCAGAAGTTCATGTGTCGTCCAGATGGAATCAAGTCTCGCATGAAATATTCGGTATGCTAGGAAGCCGTCAAGTGAAAAAATGCACGGCATTCTCCTCCTGTCCATTGATTCGAGAATACGCCGAAGTGGATCGTCCAAATTGGGGGGAGCGATCAACGTTAACGCCGTTGTCGCCTGGATTCTGCTTTCAAGCTCTGTCACCAAGTCATTGTCGATCAAGGGGACGTACCGGTAATGAACGCCGCGAATGCTCCACCAATTGTCTGCGCGTCGCCGGACCGCTAATCGTCGAGTAGTCGTATACGTTGCGGCACAAAGCTCAAGGGCCGCGCAAAGAAGTGTGCGGCAAAATGCAACATCATTGTTCGGAAGCACCTTACCCCGAAGGGCAAGGAACAGGCCTATTTCGTTGAGCTGGTGCCAGTTTCGAGGCAGTTTTAACATTTCGCACCTTGGATAGCCGATCGCCGCGTGCTCCTATTTTGGGAGCATTCTACGCTGCTCTCATAATGGGAGCAATGGAAAAATCGACATTTACTCCCGAATACGCGATTCTTCGCGATCGCCTCATTCAAATTCGAAACGGCGCGGGGCTGACTCAACGAGAATTGGCCAAGCGGCTTGAAGTGGCGCACAGCTGGGTTGCCAAGGTGGAGTCCGGCGAGCGGCGGATCGATCTTGTCGAACTCTGCTTGTTGCTGACGGCCTGTGGAGGTGATCCAAGCGTTGTCACGGGACAACTTGCCGCCCAAATCTCGAAGATACAAGCGAAACGGCATCGGAAGGGAAAATCTGGCTCATCCGACTAGCTCGGGACCGCAATAGTTGCACGCCACGATATTGTCGCAGATTGTCGAATTTGAGACGTAACTTTGATCGACTCGGCGGGGTTCTTGATTAGTGTCGCGCGCGGTAAGGTGTCGACGCTTCCGACGACCACAAGCCAATAGTTTAATCTGCGACAATTCGCCTCGTGCCATTCGTTGTCCGTAAACAGGATTTGACCCCTCATCGCCTTCAAGCCCTTTATTTCGAGTGCCAACGCTGCTAGACTTGAAACTCCAAAATCGTACCCGCAAGCGTGCTGCCGGCAGTCTGTGAGCAACGATGCCTCGATTCCGCATATCGGCAAGGAATTTTCCATAAAGTACGCTTCGGCTAGTCGGCCAGTTCGTAGTCGTTCGGCGACATTTTCCGTATGACGCCGATCGGCCGCCATCGGCTTGGTAACCAGCTCCTCCACTTCTTTGTCCCGTTCGAGCAGACGCGCAACGACCTCGATAATCGCCTCATCGCTTGCATCGCATAACTCGCCAAGCACCCGTTGGCGATTCGGCCTGAGGGGGCGTTTGTGCCAACCCATTCGGGCATTTGAATGCACAGGATCAAACTCGTCTCGCAGATTCTTCATGCTGCTGGGGCGGACGCCGAGACGACGCCCAGTCGCCTGGAACGCGTCGAGCCAAGAGTCGAAGCCGAAGTGAGCCAAGAATACGTCGTCGAGGCGACTCATCGCATATGCGACGATTAGCGCCTCGGTCTCGATTAGGCTTCGTGGGCCATTGTCGCCATGTTGTTCTGGTCGGTGCGGCTTTTCGGTCATGTGGTTTTCTCCGATGACACGGCCGTAGTTGATTCTTCACGCCGAACTGCGTAGGCGGCAGCGGTGGAAGGTCTCGCAAGTCCCACCGAATATTGTCGTGCGAGTGGATGAAGTTCAGGAGCGCGGTGGGTCGAGAATCGCTGACGAATGCGGCCGTCCTGCGTTCCTCGTTGGAATCGTCCTGTTTGGCGATAACAAAGAGGCGCGATCTGCTTTGAGGGATCCAGTGTACGGCATTAAGGATGAAAGCGTCGACGACATAGCCAAGCTCGTTTAGGGCTAACAACGCCTTCTCAAAATCGCGACCCTTCTTGCTCATCAGGAATCCGACGACATTTTCGAGCATCACAAAAGGCGGACGACGTTCGCCAAGGTCACGAAGAATGTCCATCAACCCCCAAAAGGCCGACGATTCCTTGCCATCCAGTCCTTCCCACCGGCCTGCAATGGATAGGTCATTGCAAGGAAAGGAAGCCGTAAACAAATCACAGCTTGGAATTTCATCCGCCTTGAGAAGGTGGATGTCTTCGACGCGGAGTTGCTCGTCCTTCGGCCAGTTATGGAGATAAATCTCTGCCTTGTCAGCGTCGATATCGTTCGCAAAAACTACTTCCCATCCTTTTCGCTCCAACGCGAGGCGAACCAAGCCGATGCCTGCAAAGAACTCTGCCGCGCGGAGTTTGCGGTGAGATTCAGGAGATTTATCGGACACGGAGAGTCGATACGTGTTCTCCAGTGTTTTCTCCAGCGACAAAAGCGCCCCGGGTTTCACTTCGTGAAACTGAAAAAACCGGCGAACCCAGCTGCGGCCGCGCAGGAACCCGCGCGGTTTGCCCGACTTGGCGTCGCTGCCGATGTCGGTTGTCACGGTTTCGTTTAGTCCATCCAGGAAGATTTCGATTGTGCCGTGTTCGTTGCCGGCTCGCTTCGACCCGCCGACCACTGTCTTGGAAAAGAAATCGAGGTGGCCATTGATGTAGAGATGGCTCTGGCGCAGATTGCCCGCGGTGACCTGCAGAATTCGTTTACGATCCGTCATCGCTTCACTCTTGCCGCTGCGGCCAATCGAGGTGAGTCCGTTTTCGGTCATTATAGCGTTGTCCGCCGAGATGGGGTCGGATGCCGATCGTTTCGGCTACACTGGATTAACCATGGACCTCTGCGGATCAACGTCGGGATGCGGTGTGGTCGATCTTCGCCCGGGGGCAATTCGCAATGAGCTGGCAAGCGGGCCGCTTGCCGCTACGGGGGTAATCGATCTCAGGCCGGGGCTGCGCTGGGACCGGGTGAGTTAGGTCGTTCCGCCAAATTGTGCGCGCTTCGGGGTGGTTCTGATCGTCTTATAAGGGGACAATGTGTCGATGCGATCCCTGCGCTTGCCGCGAGAGGGCCTTAACATGTCGAAAAATCCAGGCCGCCGTTTGCTGTGGAGTGCCGCATTGCTATTGGTCTGCGCCGCTTTTTCGGCACCGACGGCGCGAGCGAAGCAGATGTACGTCTATGATCCAGATTCCTTAATTCACCTTAGCACGGACGTCGTCGAAGGGGAGATTGTTCGCAGTTATAATGCCAACGAGATTGACCTGATTGACGTCAAGGTAACGCTCGTCCACAAGGGCGGATTCGAGAAGGGGCATACGGTCGTTGTCAGGCACAACGGCTACCGAAAACCCAAGAAGGGGGATCGCAATCGTGAGCCGCTCGCGGTCGGCGATCGCCTGGCGCTGTTTGTCGTGCGGGCAACGCCGACTAAATTTAATCTCATCCCCAAGGATCCCGTCGTCTACGCGCCCCTGCCCGGCGGCATGAGGCTTGTTCAAGGGGACCACGTATACGGCTTTGCGCAATGGGATAACCCAGGCCCTTATGTCGCCAACGTGCCGTCCGATCCGGCCAAGAGCAAGGCGTTGCCATTGGCGAAGGAACATCACGAGGTGTCGATCCTGCAGCGTGGGTTCGGCACGCCTCAGGGCCGCGCTTTCCTTCTCGCCAAGGTGATGGACGCTAAGGAGCCGATGTCGGCCCGTCTTCGCTACGCGTCCGCCCTGCACGAAGTGGGGCCAGTGTATCGCTCGACGTTCACCGAGATCAGCGCCAATTCTCATAAGCCTGTGGGTGAAGCCGACGAGGGCAACTCAGGCTATCTGAGGCGCATCGCCAAGGCCGCCCTTGACAACGCGAAACATGAACTGCTTTGCGCCAGTCTCATTCGCTGCCTCGGCTATTTCGGCCAGGGCATCGTGCAGAACAAACCCACGCCGTTGATGGTCGATCTGCACGCGGCGTTCCCAGTTCTCAAGGAACTCTACGACGCCAAACCTTCGCAGGAACTGCAGTTCGCGATCGAAAAGGCAACGGCCTGGGACGGAAGCGAGTACGAAAAACTGAAGTCACCCTGCGGAACCTTCATTTCCATCCTTCGGCCCCTGGACCCCGCCAAGTACGGCAAACCGGAAAAGCGGAGCCTGATCTTCGAATACGAATACACGACGGTGCTGTTGAGTCGGGAAGCCGAGGTGCAACCATCCGTGGTGTTGGTTCATCAAGGAACGCTACGAAAGCATGTGCTGCCGACGCGACTTCACATTCGCGGCTGGTCAACGGGAGGCGGGTCACATTCGGTCGAGTTGCCCGGGGATCTTCCCGCGGGTAGATACCATGTGTTTTTTCAACTCGGCGACGGGGACAAGGTAATCGGCACGGGACATTACTTTGCCGCTGATCTGTGATTGCGGATCCATCAGCGGAAGGGGGTTCATCCTCTTCCAGTGTAATCGATCTCCGGTCGGGAGCAATCCGCAACGAGCTGGCAAGCGGGCCGCTTGCCGCTACGAGACGCTTTGTTGCGACGTTGGGAAAGTGTGTGGGACGCGCCGCCCATGCTTTTGGGGTGGTTTTTGCGAGGGATTGCTAAAATGACGCGACCCCCAAAAGCATGCCACACTCTTCACAACTCCGAATCGGTGAACCTGCCACGCGAGCGCGGTGTCTCCGTATTCGTGGCCGGCAGCTTGCCAAGTTGGCCGGTGTTGGCACGGTGGCAAACCCCGGACGGCTCGCTGGTTAGCACGACGCGCGAGCGAGTGAATTCACTCGCTTGCGCGTCGTGCTAACGTGCCAAATTTTTTGGCCAGTGTTATATGCTCAATCGGCCCAGGCCCGACCAATGCTTCTCACCATTACCACTACCCATCAGCCGGCCAACGATCTGGGCTACCTGCTTCACAAGCATCCCGAGCGCTTCCAATCCTTTGACATGAGCTTCGGCAAGGCCCACGTCTATTACCCCGAGGTCGGCGCGGAGCGCTGCTCCGCGTGCCTGCTGCTCGACGTTGACGCGGTCGGCATGGTCCGCGGCAAGAACGCCGATCAAAACTTCTTGCTCGCGCAATATGTCAACGATCGGCCTTACGCCGCTTCGTCCTTCATGAGCGTGGCCATCGCTCAAGTGTTTGGCTCCGCGCTCCAAGGTCGGTGCAAGGATCGGCCTGCGTTGGCGACGACCGCAATCCCGCTTTCCGCACGAATCGACGTCCTGCCGGTTCGCGGCGGTGAGCGATTCCTGCGCGGCGTCTTCGAGCCGCTCGGGTATGAGGTCGAGATCGTTCGCCGGCCGCTCGACGACAGGTTTCCCGAGTGGGGCGAGAGTCCTTATTTCTCGGTGACGGTGCGGAAGACCACGCCGCTGGCGGAGTTGCTGACCCATCTGTACGTCCTGATCCCCGTGTCCGATAACCGCAAGCACTACTGGGTCGGCGACGATGAAATGGAGAAGCTGCTTGCCAAAAGGCTTCGATGCCGCCGCCGTCGTCGAGGTCATCGAACACCTCGACCCGCCCCGCCTGTCGGCCTTCGAACGCGTGCTGTTCGAGTTCGCCAAACCCCGCACAATCGTGCTGACCACGCCGAACCGGGAATTCAACGTCACCTGGGAAACCCTGCCGGCCGGCAAACTTCGTCACCCCGACCATCGCTTCGAGTGGACCCGGCAGGAGTTTCAAACGTGGGCGACGGGGGTCGCCGCGCGGTTCGGCTACGCGGTGCGTTTTTTGCCGGTGGGGCCGGTGCATGCGGAGTTGGGGGCGCCGACGCAGATGGGGGTGTTTCAACGAGGGTCCGAAGCCTGTGTGCGGCCGGATTGAATTTGAAGCCAGGGCTTTGCGTTCTGGCCGGAACTGTGACAATGATCGCATGAAGGCGCCTACCACCATCTTCGATGTGTTCACGTCCTGTGTCTGCGCGATACGGGATGGTAAAATGATTCTGCGGGAAAGTAACAACGACAAAGAATTCCATTTCCAGAACTGGTTTCAAAAGCGGCTGGCGGAATTGGGCTGCAATTATGAGCAAGGAGGCAGAAACAGCTATCCCGACTTCAAGATTGTCCAGGTCACGGAGGGCTACGAGCTAAAGGGCTTGGCTTACCCCGGGCGCGATGCCAATTTCGACTCGAACAGCCAGGTTCCGACCGGTCTTCACAACGGGCGCACCATTTATTACGTGTTCGGCCGCTACCCTAAAATTCCCGATGGCAATCAGTATCCGGTGATTGACTTCGTGCTGTGTCACGGCGACTTCCTAAACGCGGACCATGATTATTGCCACAAGAACAAGAACATAAAGGGATTTGGCAGCTACGGCGATCTGATGATCCGCGACCGAAAAATGTACGTGGTGCCCACGCCTTTCCACCTCGTCGAAGGGGTCGCCCACCAACGAACATTGATACTTCCGGCGGACGTCGTTGGGGAAAAGGGCTACGTGAAAGTGGGACAGCTTGAGCGTGTGGAGGCGAAGGAACTGGTGGTAGCGTATACTTTCGACCTTAAGACGAGCGAGTTGGTGTCGACGAAAGTTCCGAATCCAGACGCAGGCAGGAAACACCTTTTTCGGGCCTGGCGACGCACGGACGATTCAACCGATCCGGTTTCCATGCGCGCGTTCAAATCGTAGGAAGTTCCGCATGAGCCAGGCTAATAGTGGTAAGGCGATTCGGTTGATTGAGACGGACGACTTTCCGTTCGATTTCCTGTCTCAAATCGCCGAACGCGAGAGCTGGCGAAAGGAGATTCACCGTCCGATTTATCACATGCACAAATGGTGGGCGACCCGACTTGGGTCGATCTTTCGCGGCATCTTGTTGGGCTGTGTCGCACCGGTTGAATTTGATCTAACGGCCGCATTCCACCGCCGGCAATCTTTTCCAAAAATGACGGTTTTTGATCCCTTCATGGGAAGCGGCACTACCATCGGCGAGGCCCACAAACTCGGCTTCGCCGTTTTTGGGCGAGACATCAATCCAGTCGCGGCTGAGGCAGTGCGCGTCGTCATGGGCCCGCTGAATCCGCAATTGATTCACGAAGAATTTCGGAGACTCGAAGCCACGGTAGGTCAGAGAATTCGCGAACTTTACAAGACGGTTGACCAAACGGGTGCGCCCAGCGAAGTACTTTATTATTTCTGGGTGAAACAAGTTGCGTGTTTGCATTGCGCGAAGCCAGTGGATCTTTTCAGTTCACGCATTATCGGTCGTAACGCGTTTCCAGACCGGAAACCCGAGATTCGCATCCTCTGCCCGGACTGCGGTGAAATCTTCAACGGGCTAATTCGCGATGCTTCGGCGACTTGTACGTCTTGTGGATGCCAGTTCGACGCCAAGAAGGGGAATGCTCATGGCGCGAAGGCGACCTGTTCAGAATGTGCTCACACATTCACGATTCTCGACTCCGTCCGAAAGGAGAGTTGCCCGCCTCGGCATCGACTCATCGGCAAATTGATCTTAAAGGCAAATGGCGAGAAGCGCTACCTTCGACCGACCGAGGCTGACCACGAAGCGTATGCCTTGTGCATGCGGCGACTCGCGAGTGAAACGGCAGAGGGGAAGCTCGTATTGCCATCGCTTAGGCTTGAGAACGGACACAACACGCGTCAAGCGCTTAACTATGGCTATCAATCGTGGCGAGATTTTTTCAATGATCGACAGTTACTAGCTTTGGCGTGGCTACATGAAGCGATAGGAAACATCGCCGATCCTTCAACACGGGATGTTCTGCTCACGCTTTTTTCCAGCACATTGGAATTCAACAATTTGTTCGCTTCCTATAAGGGCGAGGGTACCGGCGCCGTGCGGCACATGTTTTCGCACCACATCCTTAAACCCGAGCGACTTCCAATTGAAGCAAATGTTTGGGGAACACCCAAGAGTTCCGGCGCGTTTTCGGGACTCTACCGGACACGTCTCTTGCGAGCGATCGAATATCGTGGGACACCTACGGAGATTGCACATCCGACTCAGGAATCTCGTCGCTCCTCGACAAAAAGGGCCATACAATGTAGTGAGCCGTTTGAGGGAAATGTAGAGACTGCTTGGCCTCCAGAGAACGTATTGCCCCGGTCGATTCACCTTTCGTGCGGGAGTTCGGATAACACGGGTCTCCCGGCCAAATCGATTGACCTCATCGTCACCGATCCTCCGTTCTTCGACAATGTTCATTACTCGGAACTAGCGGACTTTTTTTTCGCCTGGCAACAGCTTCGGCCGCGCGGCTTTCTGTATGGGTACAAGACCACCCGATGCGAAAAGGAAGTGCAAGACAATCAACCAGATGAATTCGCGTCGAAACTTGGAGCGGTATTCGCGGAGTGCCACCGAACGCTCAAAGACGACGGCATGCTCGTGTTCACTTACCATCATTCGCGTTCGGAGGGATGGTCTTCCTTGGCCTCGGCCGTCTATGGCGCCGGCTTTTCCATCGTCAATGCTCATCCGGTGAAGGCGGAAATGTCCGTGGCGACACCGAAGGCACAAGCCAAGGAACCGATTCAACTCGACGTGATTCTGGTATGTCGCAAGCGGGCGTCAGACGATCGTTTCCCAACTGCGGGAATGACCGCGCGGGAACGAGCATTCGGAACGGCCGTCGCGAAGGCGGCGCGACTTCATGCCAAGGGATTCACCTTGTCGCGGAATGATCGCCGGGTCATCCTTTTCAGCCAGTTTCTTGCTGAACTTGGGCCACCCAAGAGTACCGAAGACGCAATTCGCGCTATTTCCGAACAACACTCCGAACTTGAAGCCGCCCTTGACGCTCCTTTGTTCTGTGGCCCGCTGGTATTTGAGAAAAAGGCCAGCAGCGGTGCGAGTTATGATGTCGTTCAAGGCGTACTTTTCGAATGATGCACCCATCGAACACGCACCACCTCGTATGCGCCGGAGATCCGGCAAGCGCTTTTGGCAAGACTTGAGGATGAAGACGACGGCGTTCGCAAAGATGCAACTTCCGGCTTGGAGATAGGCCAGAACGTGAATGTTTGAACCGCCGAGAACATCCCCATGCAAGCCATCCTCTTCGTAGGCATTCAAGCCGCGGGCAAATCGACGTTTTATAAGGAACGTTTCTTCACCACGCATGTGCGGCTCAACTTGGACATGCTCAAGACCCGGCACCGAGAGAAACGCCTGCTGCTTGCCTGCATCGAAACCGGCCAACCGTTCGTCGTGGACAACACGAATCCGACACGAGACGAGCGGGAGGTTTACATCCGGGCGGCGCGGGATGCCGGGTTTTGGGTCGCGGGCTATTACTTCCAATCCAAAGTCGAGGATTGCAAACGGCGAAACGGGGAACGGCCACTCGCGCAACAAGTGCCGCTCCCCGGCATACTCGGCACCGCGGGGCGATTGGAGATTCCGACCCGTGCCGAGGGATTCGACGACTTGTTTTATGTTCGCATTGACGAAGCTAAGGGATTCGTAATCGAGGAGTGGAAAGATGAAGTTTGACGAACTCGACGACAAGATGCGTGTGTTCGAGACGGCTCACGACCTGTGCGTGTTGCCTGGGATAACCATGGTGGCTCGCCTGGACGGACGCGGCTTTACCCGCTTGACGAAGGACGTCCACCAATTCGAGGCGCCCTTCGACGTCCGCTTCCGCGACATGATGCTGGCTACCGCCGAACACCTGATGACCGACTGCGGCATCCGATTCGTCTATGGCTACACGCAGAGCGACGAAATCTCGCTGCTATTCGCGCGGGACGATAGCAGCTTCGGGCGCAAACTGCGCAAGCTGATTTCCATCTTGTCCGGCGAGGCCAGCGCCAAGTTTTCGCTGCTGCTCGGGGGACTCGCGGTCTTTGATTGCCGGATCTCGCAATTGCCTATGCCGGAACTCGTCGTCGATTACTTCCGCTGGCGCAACGAGGACGCCCACCGCAACGCCCTGAACGCCCACGCCTATTGGCTCCAGCGCAAAAAAGGAGAAACGGTCGCCTCGGCCACGGCGGCATTAAAAGGTCTGTCCGTCGCGGAAAAGAACGAACTTCTTTTCCAAAACGGCGTCAACTTCAATGACCTCCCCTTGTGGCAGAAACGCGGCGCCGGTCTTTACTGGGAGGAGTACGAACGGCCCGCGGAGAATCCCGTCACCGGCGAAAAGGTATTGGCGCGGCGTCGACGAGTGCGGCGCGATCTTGAGTTGCCGATGAAGGAGGAGTACGCGGGGTTCCTTCGCAAGTTCCTAAACGGCCCATGATGGGCGGTCGGTTTTTCTCTCCTGCATTACGAGGATTGGGTAAAGAACGTGTTTCTTCCGAGTCAAGAACGGGCATTGAGGCGTGCGGAGAAGGTACTGGAGAAGCTGGATTGAATGTCACTGGCATCGTTCACCACATGATTGGAAGCATGAACATCTCCATCCCCAACCTCTCCCTCGTCGTCCTCATCGGCCCCAGCGGTTCCGGCAAGTCCACCTTCGCTCGCAAGCACTTTTTGCCCACCGAAGTTCTGTCGTCGGATGCGTGCCGCGGCCTGATCAGTGACGACGAGAACAATCAGGTGGTCACCAACGAAGCCTTTGCCCTCTTGCATCACATCGCGGCTCAGCGTCTCGCTCTGGGACGGCTGACCGTGATTGACGCGACCAACGTGCAACCTGAAGCGCGTAGGCCGTTGGTCGAGCTTGCGCGAAAGCATCACTGCCTTCCGGTCGCCGTCGTGCTGAACCTTCCCGAGCGCCTTTGCCAGGATCGCAACCGCAATCGAGCCGAACGGAACTTCGGCCCCCACGTCATTCGCGGGCAGCATTCGCAACTGCGGCGCTCACTTCGCGACCTTGGTCGCGAAGGATTTCGCCATGTGTTCGTGCTGGAAAGCGCCGACGAGGTCGAGGCGGCCACGATTACACGGAAGCCGCTTTGGAACGACAAACGCCACGAGCATGGCCCCTTCGACATCATCGGCGACGTACACGGCTGCTGCGATGAGTTGGAAGCCTTGCTTGTGCAACTGGGTTATCAGTCGGTATCACCGGCGCGGGAATCACCTCACTGGGGCGACCGGAGCTACGTCCACCCGGAGGGCCGCAAGGCTGTCTTCGTCGGCGATCTCGTCGACCGCGGCCCGCGCATCGTGGACACGTTGCCGCTCGTGCGCAACATGATCGTCGCCGGCGCGGGTCTTTGCGTGCCCGGCAACCACGACATGAAGCTGCTGCGCAAGCTGCGCGGCAAAGAGGTGCGGCTCACGCACGGCCTGGCTAACAGCGTTGCCGAAATCGACGCCTTGCCCGACGAACAGCGCGAGCCCTTTCGCAAGGAGCTCGCCGAATTTATCGACGGCCTGGTGAGCCATTACGTCTTCGACGACGGCAAGCTGGTCGTCGCCCACGCCGGCATGAAGGCCGAGATGCAGGGACGCGGGTCCGGCAAGGTTCGCGAGTTCGCGCTCTACGGCGAGACCACCGGCGAGACCGATGAGTTCGGCTTGCCCGTTCGCTTCAACTGGGCGGCGGAATACCGAGGCCAAGCAATGGTCGTCTACGGCCACACTCCCGTCCCGGAACCGGACTGGCTCAACCGCACGGTGAACATCGACACCGGCTGCGTCTTCGGCGGCAAGCTCACCGCCCTGCGCTACCCCGAGAAGGAGTTCGTCTCCGTGCCCGCCGCCCGCACCTATTGCGAGCCGGCCCGGCCGTTCCTGCCCGAAGGACAGGCGCCGTCCCAACTCTCGGCGCAACAGACGCAGGATGACGTTCTCGACGCCGACGACGTGCTGGGCAAACGCATCGTTTCGACCCGGCTGCGCGGCAACGTCACGATTCGCGAAGCCCACGCCACGGCCGCTCTGGAGGTCATGAGCCGTTTCGCCGCCAACCCCAAATGGCTGATCTACCTGCCGCCGACGATGTCGCCCTGCGAAACGAGCAGCGAACCGGGCCTCTTGGAACATCCCGCCGAGGCGTTCGACTACTACCGCGTTCAGGGCGCGTCGCAGGTGATCTGCGAAGAGAAGCACATGGGTTCGCGCGCCTTCGTGATCGTGTGCCAAGATGAACAGGCGGCGCGGGAACGGTTCGGCGTTCGCGAAGGCGAGATCGGCATCGTCTACACCCGCACCGGCCGGCGCTTCTTCAACGAACCGGCGCTTGAGACGCAGTTCCTCGACCGCGCGCGCTCGGCTCTTACCGCCGCGCGTCTATGGACGGAACTCGACACGAAATGGGTTTGCCTAGACTGCGAACTCATGCCGTGGTCGGCCAAGGCCCAGGAACTTCTCAAGACGCAATACGCGGCCGTCGGCGCGGCGGGCCAAACCTCCTTGCCCCGGGCGGTCGCGTCGCTGGCGCGCGCCGCGGAACGCCTGACCGGCGCGGAGCGAACCAAGATCGAGCAAGTGCTGAACACATGCCGACGTCAGGAGGAGCATGTCGACAAGTTCGTCGCCGCCTACCGCCGGTATTGCTGGTCGGTCGAGTCATTGACGGATCTCAAGCTGGCGCCCTTTCACCTGCTCGCTTCCGAGGGCCGCGTCCACACCGACAAGAACCACACTTGGCACATGGACACGCTGGCGAAGCTCTGCCGGGAAGCGCCGGACTTGTTGCTGGCGACTTCCTACAAGATCGTCGACGTAACCGATCCGCCCAAGGCCGACGAAGGGGCAACCTGGTGGACCGAGCTGACCGATCGCGGCGGCGAGGGCATGGTGGTCAAGCCGATTGACTTTCTCCTCAAGGGCCGGCGCGGGCTGGCGCAACCGGCCGTCAAATGTCGTGGGCGAGAGTACCTGCGCATCATTTACGGCCCGGACTACACCGCCGACGAGAATATCTCCCGGCTCCGCAAGCGCGGCCTGGCCCACAAACGCTCCCTCGCCCTGGGCGAATTCGCTCTCGGCATCGAGGGCCTTGAGCGCTTCGTCCGCAAGGAACCGCTCCGCCGCGTGCATGAATGCGTCTTCGGCGTGTTGGCGCTGGAGAGCGAGCCGGTGGATCCGCGGCTATAGGCGCACCGTTGGAATGCCGCAGCGGGGGAGCCGAAGACTTGGTTTGTGGTGGCAACGAGGGTTGGGGGCTGAATTGGTTTACTGCCCAGCAATGCGGTGGATTTCTCGCAACAGCGCATTCACAAGCTCGTAGGCTCGGCGTTGTTCCATTTCTAAGTCGAAACCCGTTCCGGCAGTCGCTCCCTCGGCTGTCTGTGCCGCCCACACGGGGCCGATGCTGTCAAGTCGCTCGAATTTCTCCCGTAGGATGGCAATGCCCTCGGCAATAAGTCTGTCATCTGTTTTTCCACGGAACTCCTCGGCCAACTTCTTGTACCCGCCGAGGTAATTCTCGATGCAAAAGTAGATGTCGTAGGCGTCTTTTTCCTTTTTTCGCTCACTAAGCGTAATTGCCTTGATGCAAAGGTAAGCGGCAATGATCGGCATTTTCGCCGTGACTTTGTTGTGACCGCCGTTGGGAAGCGTGCCTTCGACGGCAACATCCTGTTGGAAGGTAAACGCCAAATCCACTCCACGGGCTTTCCACACGGTCAGTTCTTGAATGTGGTGATGCGTGCCGTCTGCGGCTATTTCGGGAAACTCCCCCCGTGATGAGATCGACCTTCACCTGAATCGACGTGCCGGGAATGTTGCGAAAAAAACGATTCGACATCTCGACGGACTGCTGATACCCGGCGTCCGCCAGCTTATTTCTGATCGACTCGTATGCCTTGGGTTCGAGCTTTCGGGCATCGAGGGCGAGATCGACATCGAGCGAACCGATATGACCTTTGTTTGGAAAAGCCAATTCGGGAACCCAACCACCCACAACAGCCAGTTTGTCGAGGTCTTTGGCGAGGACGGTCAGCACTTCAATGAGGACGGATCGGCAAGCATCCACTTCGTTCATTGGTTGCCTCCCGACTTCGGCTCGCCGACTGCCAGCAGCGGGCGAAGTTCCCTCTCGAATATCTCTTGTGCAGCGTCTTTTCCTCGTCCCGACAAGGCCATCAGGTCCAGGTAAAGCTGGAGCGGAGAGACGAGCGTCACGCCGTCGAATTCTTTGGCATCGGTGAACACTGCGGGGTCGTCCATAATCCAGAGCGTGCAGTTCGCTCCCGTATCGACTTCCCTGGCGTCAATGTGTTCGAGCAAAGATTTCAGCCTGTTGCCCGTTTCCAGTTTTCTGTCGATGTAGGCCACGCTCTTGTCGTATCGAACTATCGGCGAGTACCGCCATGCCGCCGCAAGCTGCGTCAACGCATACGTTACCTTGTTCGTCCGGCACCATTCAGCGAGACGGTTTTCGATTGCGTTTGGCCGAGGGATGGCGAAGAGTTGCATTCGCTTTACATGCGGACGATATTCCGCCGACCACCCTTGGAGGAGTTTGACGGCATCTCGCATGTAAAGGAGGCGGTCCCGCTCTTCCAAGTAGGCATCCTCAATGAGCTTGGTCTTTACCTTCGACACCAACCCCAAACTCACGTCGGCCTGCTGTGCCAACTGTTGCACCTGCCAACCCTTGCCGGGATGCGTAAGAAGAATGCGGACGATCCGGCTCGACTTCTTGGAGAAGGGATCGACGGCCTTGCTCACGGTTGGACGATTGGGCCGACCCGAAATGTTGATGAACAACCCCGGTGCGGCGATCCAGCAGTTTCCCACTCCGTCGAGATAGCTTACGTTCTGCTCCCGACACATCTCCGCTACCCGTCGTGAGATGTAGGGAGTGCAAATAAGCATAACACCGTCTGGGCGAATCTCATTGAGCTTTTGGAAGAAGCCCCAGACCGTGTTTGGCAAAAGATGCTGCCAAGTCTGCACGAACAGATCGACCTGTCGCTGGTCAGGTTTAACCGAGAGCGTAATGACCTGATCCCACTGCAAATGCTCGGCACGCTTTGACTCCTCTTCGACAACCTCAAAGGCCGCAGTCTCCTCGGCCAGTCGCCGAACCCAGTCGGTAGCAGGAATGAAGATTCGGGAGCCAGCAATTTCCACAATTTTCATATTTTCACTAATAAGTGAAAATAGCACAAAAAGTGAAACTACGCAACAGAAATTTGCCCCAAGTGGCATTTCACCGAACAGTGAAACTGCCAAATAAAGTGAAGCAGCTTGGTGGGAAGCCCTCGCCAGGGACAATTCTTGGGACCGTCCAGATTCGTCGCCAACAAATAACTGAACAGCCTTCAGCGCAGGGATCCTTCAATTTCCACAAGCTATTGAAAAAAAGCAACTTGTAGAAATGATTGTCACCGATCAATCTCGCCCATCACAATATCAATCGACCCCACGATCGCCGGCACGTCCGCGATGAGGCAGCCGCGGCAGAGTTCGTTGGTCACGGATAGATTGTTGTAGCTGGACGAGCGGGCTCGGACGCGGAAGGGCACCAGGCTTTTGGTGGGATTGCCGACGACATGGAAGCCCATTTGGCCTCTTGGGCATTCGGTTTCGACGTAGCATTCGCCGGCGGGCAGGTGCTTGGGCAATTCGACGCGGTGCGACCCGGCCGCGGTCTTGTACTTCTCCATCGCCTGTTCGAGGATCTTGATCGACTCGAGCACTTCGAGCATCCGCACAAAGAACCGATGCCAACAATCCCCCACCACCGCTTCCGGCGGCGCGGTCGGGAACGGAGGAATGATCGCCTTGAAGTCATACTGCTCGTAGCCGCAATAAGGTTCGAGCTTGCGCAAGTCCCAAGCCACGTCCCCTTTCGCCCCGTTCAAGGAGCCACGCAACATCGGTCCGGTGCAGGCGTAAGTCAGCGCGGCTTCCTTGCTGAGGATGCCGATGCCCGCGGTGCGCTGGATGAAGATGTGGTTATAGGTCAGGAGCGTGTGATACTCTTTGATGCGCGGCTTGAGATAGTCGAGGAATTGTTGGCAGCGCGCGGTCCAGCCATCGGGTAGGTCGTCATGCGCCCCGCCGATCGTGATATAGCTGTAGGTAAGCCGGGCGCCGCACACTTCCTCGAAGAGATCGAGAATCATCTCGCGTTCGCGGAAGGCGTAAAGAAACGGACTGAACGTGCCCAAGTCGAGACCATACGCGCCCATGCCGACCAAGTGGCTGGCGATGCGGTTAAGTTCCGAGACGATGACGCGGATCACCTGCGCTTTTTCCGGGATCTTCATGCCGCACAGTTTTTCGATGGCCAAGCTGTAGCCCAGGTTCATGTTCATGCCGGCGAGATAGTCCATCCGATCCGTGTAAGGGATGTACTGGATAGGCGTCAGGTTCTCGCCGATCTTTTCCGCGCAGCGATGCAGGTAGCCCAGATGCGGGATGACCTCCGAGATGATCTCGCCGTCCGTCCGCAACACCAGCCGCAACACGCCGTGCGTGCTGGGATGCTGCGGCCCCATGTTCACCAGCATTTCATCGGTGCGGACGTCGAACTCGACGATGGTGGGATCGGCATGCGTGGCGGAAACGGGTGGCGTGGCAATGGACATTTATCACCAGATGGTTGGAACCGGATATTGCTGTATGGCCGGATCTTTGCTTATTAGCGACGCGTTTTCGGTGACTCGTCTGGGAGTGGATCGTCAAAATCGTCGGCCATTATGATAGTGCCCGGCCCGAGATCGGGCACTCGTTTCTTCACGGATTCGACCAAAAGAGGCGCCAACATCGCGCATGGCTTCTGACTTTGCACAAGTACAACCTCGCCACCTTCCTTCAGAACTCGAAGCGCCTCCGAAATCTGAGAAGGCAAATCTTTCACTTCAATCGACTTTACTTGCGTCGCCATTGTGCAAACCTTGCTAGAGATGGACGATCGACAGATTTTCACCCTTCCGCGTCCACACGAGCTTGAATTTCTTCATTCTCCGCATCCAATTCCGCCATGAAGGCATCGTGGTCGAGAACGTCCCCCACGCGCAGATCCTCAAGCGACTCCTCGATATCTTTCAACAATGCCATGCGCTCGACCGCGACATGCAGGGGAATGTCATCGTCGAAGCGGCTTACGAGCCGTTGGATCTTCTCTTTGTTAGTCATGGCGTCCTCTCACCGGCCGCGAATGCCGTGGTATTCCAGAGGGAATTCATAATCCTTGCGCAACGGATGCCCCACCCAATCCTCGGACAGAAGTATCCGCCGCAGATCGGGATGCCCCAGGAAGTCGATCCCGATGAGGTCGTACACTTCCCGCTCGTGCCAATCCGCCGATCGCCACAAACCCGTCAGCGTCGGCGCCTCCGGCAACTGTCCGACGCCGCCCTCGCGCCAGCGCGGCAACACCACTTTCACCGTGAAGCGATGCCGATGCGTAAAGCTCTGGAAGTGATACACGATTTCCAGATGCGGCTCGAATCCCGACTTCGGGGCTTTCTTTGGGTCAGGCTCCAGATAATCGACACCGCTGATGTTTTGCAGCGTCTCGAACTTCAGACGCGGATCCGATTTCAAATAGCGACACACCTCGACGAGATCAGCCGGGTCGACGACCACATGCGGATCGAGCGCTTCCGGCTTCTTGTCGCGAATCTTTTCGCCGAATTGCGTTTCCAGAACGCCGATGATTTCGCTTTCGGTCATGGTGGTCGGCCGTCTCAAAGTTGGAGGTGTCGAGGAATTCGAATTACGCCTTCGTCGGCGCCGCCTTTTCCTTGGTTATTTTGACGAAGGCATCGGCCTTCGCGGGGGTATCGAGTTCCGGCGGCAAGAGTACGTAGCCGGTGCGGGCCGGGATGGGGATCTCGGTGATTTGGCCTTTGGTCAGGCTCTTCATGCCGCGCACTTTGTCTTGAATGCGCATCAGGCCCTCGAGCAGTGCTTCCGGGCGCGGCGGGCAGCCGGGGACGTAGACGTCCACGGGCACGACGAGATCAACGCCTTTGACCACGTTGTAACCATACTTGTAATAGGGGCCGCCGCCGCAGGTGCAGGCACCCATCGCGATGACGAATTTCGGGTCGGGCATCTGGTTGTAGAGGCGGCGCACCCGGCTCGCCATCTTGTAATTGACGGTGCCGGCCACGACCATCAAGTCCGCCTGCCGCGGCGTCGCTCGAAACGCTCCCGCGCCGAAGCGATCCATGTCGTAGCGCGACGCGCCGGTCGCCATCATTTCGATGGCGCAGCAAGCCAGCCCGAAGGTCATGGGCCAAAGGCTCGATTCGCGGGCCCAGTTGATTGCCTGCTCGAGCGTGGTCGTAACCACGCTTTCCTCGAAACGTCCCTCAAGCCATCCCATATCGGTATCCTCCAGAAACCACGAGACTCGCTCGTGAATTCAAAGTCGATCAAGACACGTTTGCCGAGGACATACCGCTCGGCTGCAATTCCCGCGGCGCCACCTCCGGCGAAGGAGGCAATTCGGCGAGATCCAGAGGCAAATCCGGCGAATGCGACGTCGACCGCACCCAGTCGATATCCCCGCGCCTCCACAAATACGCGAAGCCCATCATCAAAACGCCAAAGAAAACCGCGATGTCGATGACGGAAAGCCAGGCGAACGATTTCGCCGTCGCCGGCTCGATCGTCTTCGTAGGATCCTCGCCCGGCAAGGGCGGCAGGCCCGGAAGGCTGAACTCGCTCGCGGCAACGGCGCGCTCCTCCGCGACGGTTTGCGACGTCTCCGTCCGCGACAGTTCGTTCGCCTGCCCGAAGACCACCGCCCACGGGAAGAAGAACGCCACTTCGACGTCGAACACCACGAACAGGAGCGCCACCACGTAATAACGCAAGTCGAACTGAATCCACGCGCTGCCGACGGCGGGCTCGCCGCATTCGTAAATCGTCAGCTTGTCGTGCTCCGGTTTGGAGGGACGAATCGCCTTGCCCATCAATAGGTGAATGAACAGGAAGACCGAACCGACAACGAGGAAGACGAGAAGGCAGAATACCAGCAAGGTCATGGGCTCATCCTGTTTGGAATCGCGAGATCATCCCAACATTCATCCACTCAAGCGGGGGGCGCCGGCTTGGGAGCTTCCGCGGCCGGCTTCGCGGGTTCGGGCTTTTTCGTCCACACCGGCTCGGTGACGAGCTTGCTCGCGGCGATGGCGATCGGATTGAGGGACGCCTGGCCCCAGGCCGATTCCAGCGGCAGCCTCGCGAAGTCGACGATGCAGCCATCCCGGCTATAGCAGCTTTGATCGTACGTCGAGCCCATGAAAATGCAATCCACCGGACAGGGATCGACGCACAACGCGCAGAACATGCACTTGGTGTAGTCGATCTTGAAGCCCGTGACCTTGAACCCCTTGAGGGGCGCCGCCGCCTTTTCCTTCTCGATATAGATGCAGTCCACCGGGCAGGCGCGGGCGCACTTATCGCAACCGATGCACGTCGTCAAATCGAAGCGATGAAACCCGCGATAGCGCGGCTTCACGGCCACCGGCAATTCAGGGTACTCGAAATGCTGAGTGAACGCCTTGCGTTTGTACGTCTGGAAAAAATACCAGAGCGTCACCCACATTCCCTGGCTCACCGTGCTTATCGCCGAGGCGACGTTCCGAAACCATATCCGCATGGGAATCTGCTCACAGTCAGGAGTTTAGGGTCCGACGCAATTCATTATAGTGGGTTCCGCCAAGCCGGGGAGTGCTGATGCGAAGCGGATTCGATTTCACGCATTCTCGGAATTCTTGAGCTATAGTTTCGATACACCCGTCCACATCCGAGGCTGAATCACCACGGCGAGTGACAAACCATGAGCAAACGCGAGGCAAACCTGGCGGCTCAGGCGGCCCTCATCCCGCTTTTCGGCGGGCACGAAAAAAAACCGCGCCTCCTGGACCGCGACGTCCTCACCGTCGGCCGCGCCCGCGGCTGCGACATCATTCTGGAGGCGCCCGACGTCTCCACGCTGCATTGCGTCTTCTACCGCACCCAGGAGGGTTATCGCCTACGCGATTGCGGCAGCCGCACGGGATCCCGCATCAACGGCGGTGCGGTGCGCAATCAGGTGCTTTGCGACGAGGACGTGCTTCACATTGGCCCGTTCAGCTTTCAAGTCCACCTTCCCGACCGTCGCGGTGTTAAAGGCACGCGCAAGCCTGATCGGGAGCACCTGGAAAAATCACGGGCCAACCTCGTCCAACTCGCCTTGGAACTTAGGCACCGCTGCCGGGACCTGATCAAAGGCCAAGCGGGCGGCGATCGCGCCGATCTGCGTCGCCGCGAGGCGGAACTGAAAACGCGCATTCGTTCTTACGACCAACGCGCCAACCAGATGGAACAAGCCGAACGCGAACTCGACCAGGAACGCACGCAATTGCTCAAGCAGAAGGACGATATCGAAGCGCGATCCCAAGCGGTCGAACGGGACATCGCCCAACGTCTCGAAGAGACGGACGTTGCCATCCACGAGCGCTGGCAGGAGTTTCAAGCACGTTGCCAAACCGAAGACCAGCGTCTCAACGACTGGTCCAATCGCCTTCAACAAGAAGAAGAACATCAACGAGAGGAAGCCATGCAGACGCGGGTACAGTCTCCCCAGGAGCAAGCCGAGATGGATCTGATCTTTGAACGCCAGCGTCAAGTTCTCGCTGACGCCGAGGCCGGATTGCGGGAACAACGAGTGGAATTGGGCCGCATGATGGCCGACCTGAGGCAGATGCAGCAGGCCGTGCGCAATCAGCAGCAGGTCGATGCGCCCGCATTGGCCAAGGAAAATGAACAGCTGCGCCAAAGCACCGCCGACTGGCAGCAAAAGGCCGTCCTGCTCGAAACCCGCGTCGTGGAACTCGAAGAGCAACCCGCGGCTTCCACGGCGGCGCCCGCCGCCGACCAAGAACTGCTGGCCCAGGCCGAACTGCTCGACACGCTCAAGTGCCAACTCACCGAGTTGGAAACAGTGCGTGATCTGGTCGGTCCCCTGCGCAAAGAGAACGATCAAGCCAAGAAATGGCTCGCCGAAAAAGACCGCATGCTGGCCGAACGCGACAAACAGATCGCGGAGCTGCAACGCAAGATCCAAAACACCACGTCGCCCTCGCATGCCGTCATCGATCTGGAAACCTATGAAACGGAACTCAATCAATATCGCCAGCAGCTGGAAAACGACCGCAGCCGCCTCAACAAGGAAATGGACGCCCTAAGGCTACGCAACGAGGAATTGGACGAAGCCACCCGCGAAATGGAAATGGAACTTTCCCGCGAACGTGCTGAATTGGCCCGCGAACGCATTCGCCTGGATCGCCTCCGCGAGGAAGTCCGCTCCGAAACCGAACGCACGCAACGCGACGCCGGCGTCCGCGAAAGCCTCGCCCCCGTGCAAAAACTTCGCGACGAACTCAACCAGAAAAAAGGCATGGCGCCGGATCCGCGCCTCAACGATCGCCTGCGGAATATGCGCGGGCAGTTGCAGGAATAACGTCGTGCTAACGGCTGATCCGTGCTCCTGTCTTGCCCCATTTTCCAAGCAACAGGTATAAGGAAGGGAAGTGGTTGGTTTTCCCGCCGACAGGAGGTCGCGTCATGCCTTCTCGCCTTTTCCGGATTCTGAGTTTCTTGGGCTTTTGGGCACTCTTCGCGCCGCCCGTGTCCGCGCAAACTCCGCCGCCGCCGACAATCGAAAAGGCGGCGCTGAAGAAGGTGCGCGACCCCGCCAAGCTGAACGTGCCCCAGCGCAGCGTCTATCTCTCGGCGCAGCGCGGCATGGAATGGCTGCACAAAACGAACAGGCCGGACGGGCGTTTCGTTTACGGTTTTCTGCCCGCCCTGCGCGCGCAGATGGAGGGCGACGATTACCTGCATCAAGCGGGGGCGGCATTCGCTTTGGCGCGGGCGGCACGCTTCTTCGACGATGAACGCGCCGGCGCGATCGCCCGGCAAGCCGTGCTGACGCTGCTTTTGGAAACCACCGACGATCCCAAGGAGAAGCACCTCCGGTACACGGCCGCGCCCTCACATTTGCTCAATCGCCCCGCCGCGACCAGTCTTCTCGTGCTCGCGATTCACGATTTGCCGAACCCCGCGAAAGATCTGCTGGATCAAGCGGACCAGATGACCAATTACCTACGCACGCTGCTGAACGCCGACGGTTCGGTGCGGGTCGAAGATGCGCCCGCGGATCCCAAGGCGGCCCGCTCCAGCGAAAGCGCGGACGAGGCTACGCAACATTACAGCGGTCTGGTACTTTACGCGATCCTGCGCAGCAATCAGCTCAGGCCCGCCGCCTGGAAGCTGGAAGCCGTCCGCAAGGCCTGCCCCTATTACCATGGCTATTGGCAGCGGAACAAGAACTTCCCCATGGTCGCCTGGCATACGGCCGTCTGTTCCGAAGCGTACCAGGCGACGCGGGAGAAGGATTTCGCGGAGTTCACCTTCGCGCTTAACGATTGGCTCAGCGAACACCAATACACCAAGCATGTGGCAAGGCGCGGGCATTGGCGGGGCGGATTCATGAGTTGGCGCGACGGCAAGATGTTGAGCCTGCCCCCGGATGTGCGCGGCGCCGAAGGAGCGATTAGCCTGGCGGAAGCATGCCGGGTCGCACAGGTCTGCGGAGATCTCCCGCGACTGGCCCGTTATCAAAAAGGCGCCGAAAGCGCGCTCGTTTTTCTATCCAGCCTGCAATACACCGACGCGAGCACGCAGCACTTCGCGGAGTGGTTTCGACCCGCGCTCGTGGGCGGCTTCCACGCCTCGCACCAGGACGGCAATCTGCGCATTGATTTCACGCAGAACGCCTTGCTCGCGCAGATACACTATCTCGCGAACCTCGTCGACTGGTGAGAAGCAAGCGAGTCGCTTGCTCTATGGCTTGTCCATCCGATAGCCGTTCCAATCCCCTTGGCGTATATTACCCCTTCACGAAATTGGAGTGCCCAATCCCGATGTTCAAACCGTGCCACGCTGTACCCTGATCCGACCCAGGCGGTCGCTTCGATAGTTTCGGTTGTTTCCATGAATGACGATCGCGTCCCATCGGCCCGTCCCGCTTGCCGTTCCCTGACCGGGGTCCGCGTGCTAGCGACCGGAAGCTATGTACCCGATGCGGTCGTCACCAATGCCCACCTTCACGAGCGTTTCGGCTTCGATTCGGATTGGATCGTCAAACGCACGGGGATTCTGGAGCGCCGTCATGTGTTGCCGCACCAGGCGACGAGCGATCTGTGCCTTGCCGCCGCGCGGCGCTGCATCGAGCGCGCGGGCGTTAAGCCCAGCGACATCGACCTACTCCTCTTGGCGACCTTTACGCCGGATATGTCGTTCCCCTCGACGGCGTGCCTGGTGCAAGACGCGCTCAGGCTCAGTTGTCCCGCCGTCGATTTGCAGGCGGCCTGTGCTGGCTTCATGTACGCGTTCATCACGGGCGCCGCCTACATCGCCTCGGGCGCGAGCGATCTTGCCCTCATCATCGGCGGCGATGCCAACAGCCGCATCGTCAACCCCAACGATATCAAGACGTATCCCCTGTTCGGCGACGGGGCCGGCGCCGTGTTGTTGACGCGCGGCCGCAAGGACCAAGGCATCCTCGCCTACAGCCTCGGCGCGGACGGCTCGGGCGGCGACTTGCTCTCGCGGCCTGCCTGCGGCAGCCGGATGCCCCCCAGCGCGGAATTGATCGAAAAGGGACTGCACTACATGCACATGGACGGCCGCGCGGTATTCCGCTGGGCGGTCGCCATCCTGTGCGACACGATTCAAGACGTTCTCAAGCACGCCAATCTCGCGACCAGCGACGTCGATCTGTACATTCCACACCAGGCCAACATCCGCATCATCAACGCCGCCATTGACGTATTGCGCATCCCGCGCACCCGCGTGTTCAACAACCTAGACCGTTACGGCAACACTTCAGCCGGCAGCGTCCCCCTGGCCCTCGACGAAGCGATGCAAGAAAACAGGGTGCAGCCGGACAATCTCGTCCTCCTCTCCGGCTTCGGCGCCGGCCTCGCCTGGGGCACGGCGGTCGTGCGCTGGTGAGTCGGCGAGCCGGAAGCGTAAGCGCTTAAGTTTAGTCACATCTTCCGTGACCCCGATGGCGGCTGCTCCGTCAAGCATGGCTTGGAGATGCATCCAGCCACGCCACAGGATCAGCCATCCGGGCGGATGGTCGCCTTTGCGGTTTTG
>Ga0163144_10001699_pt1 | contig 51641 bp, 41 predicted proteins | sample OliLak19BULKMAT1_FD_123175 | JGI IMG/M metagenome (GOLD analysis project Ga0163144, IMG submission 123175) | Freshwater microbial mat bacterial communities from Lake Vanda, McMurdo Dry Valleys, Antarctica - Oligotrophic Lake LV.19.BULKMAT1 | ecosystem: Environmental > Aquatic > Freshwater >... | reverse complement strand
CAACACCAGAAGCACCCGCAAAGACAGATCCAACAAATGTAATTTGAAAGATCATGGCACTAAGGGCGAATGAAAAAAAACTTTTACTATTTGAAAATATTACCTGCATAAAAACTACCCTACGCAAGTTAAAATAAATTTTTTGAAAACTAATTTCCTGTATTTGTTATTTCGTCATATAATGTGCAATCTTTAACAAATAGTGGCTTTTACTCAATAAATCCTAAATGCTCATAGAATCTACGATTTATTAGCATTTATCATCCAAGTTGAGTGAATTACTCATGTTATTACTGATTGGCACGTTGGCAAAGAATTCTGCTTCTGGTATTCTACGTTTCTTGCATTTTGATTTACTACGAAATTTTCTTAAGGATAAATATGAGTTTCTTCTTTGAAGGCCTTTGGCATCTCTCTTGGTGGGGTATCGCAATATTTACTTTAGTAGCTACTCACTATACTTGCCTAGCAGTAACTGTCTTCTTACATCGCTGCCAAGCTCATAGATCAGTTGAGCTTCATCCTGTAATTGAACATTTTTTCAGATTTTGGCTCTGGCTCTCTACTGGCATGGTAACTAAAGAGTGGACTGCTGTTCACAGGAAACATCATGCTGTTGTCGAAACAGAAGAAGATCCTCATAGCCCAATTATACACGGAATATGGAAAGTTGTTTTTGGTGGTGTTGGTCTTTACCAAAAAGAAGCCTGCAAACCTGAGACTCTGAAAACTTTCGGTCGCGGAACTCCGGATGATTGGCTAGAAAATACAATTTATGCCCCAAGACATATATGGGGAGTCGTAGTAATGGCTATTATAGATATAGCTCTTTTTGGTGTATTTCCTGGTGCATTAGTTTGGCTCGTGCAAATGATCTGGATTCCACTATGGGCAGCGGGTGTAATCAATGGCATCGGGCATTATTGGGGATACAGAAACTTTGCTACAAAAGATGCCAGCACAAATATTGTTCCTTGGGGTATTTTAATTGCTGGAGAAGAGCTTCACAACAATCATCACGCCTATGCCAGCTCTGCTCGACTATCTAATAAGTGGTTTGAGTTTGACATCGGCTGGATGTACATCCGTATTTTTGAAATTTTGGGATTAGCTCATGTTAAAAAAGTATCTCCAAAAGTTTGTTTTGATGAAAAGAAAACTGTCTGTGATCATGAAACTCTCAAAGCAGTTGTTCTTCATAGATTGCATGTCATGGCAAATTTTAAAAAAGCCATCAAGCATACTTATTCAGAAGAGCTAAGAAAGATTAAAGAAACTACTTCTGGTCCTGCATTAAGTGACATTGCAGCTCTAGAGAATGTTAAGCCAATTCTTTATCAGGATAATACTGAATTACCTGCCGAAGCTTCTGAGCAATTAAATAGTGTGCTTTCAAAACACGCTATGCTTCAGAGAATCTATCAGATGAAAATGAGCCTTGTCTCATTTTGGGACAGTGCTTCTGGTACACAAGAACAACTTGTTGATAACTTAAATGAATGGTGTCATCAAGCTGAGCAAAGCGGAATTGATGCCTTGGCCAATTTCTCGAGAAGGCTTAAAACTTACTCATTAGCTTAGTAAACAGTCCGTAACTAAGAGTCCTTGCAAAGATAAGATTTATTCTTATAACTTTGCGAGGACTTTTGAAATCTCATTCATCCCCGGAACTTTATCCACTACTAATTTAGATCTGCGTATACAACCCGGAACTAAACTGGCATAAAATTCAGATTTCTTAGTTTGTGCCAACTTTGAAAACTGTCCGGCTAGTCTTAAATGTCTATGCAGTAAGACTTGATTGAACATTAATTCCTGATCAGCAATAGGTCTACTTTTAAAAAAATACCCTTTAAGACTTTGAATTAAAGGCTCACCTAGATCTAAATCTATATCCCGATCAGTCAACAAAGAAACGAGATCATGTAAAGGAGAACCCAAAATGGCGTCTTGAAAATCAATCACGAAAAGTGAGCTATCGCCCCTGATATGGATATTCCAAGGCATAAAATCTCTATGACAGAGGACTTTTGAATGTTTTGCGATAAGAGAGCTAAGCTTAAAAAGTTCTTCCTCAACATTCTTTGTTTCATTATCGCTAATACCTAGTGGTTTGGCATAAAAATCTATAAATCGTCTGGCTTCTAAATAAAGCTCATTTTCTCCAATGTATCGCTGGAAAGGTAAACTGCCATCATTGGGTATTTTTTGTATTGCAATAATAATATCAATTGCATCTTTAAATACCTCTAGAATAGGTTTCTGGCCTAAATTCTCTCTGACATATTTAACTAAAGAAACATCCCCCACATCTTCAACTATTAAAATCTTTTCTTCTTTAAGATTCACAATAATTTTTGGAACTGGAATTTTATTTCTAGAGAAAAGATCTGCCACAATAGGAAATGTTTCATCTTGATTAGTGCTCAATCCACCGCCAGCTACGGGACCCAGCTCTGAAGCTAGCTGCATAATAACAACCGATTCAGAAGAATAATTTGATAGATTTATTCGAAAATATTTTCTGCCAGAAGCATCTCCTTTCAATTGAGTAACTTTCTCGACGATAGCCTCTCTTGTATCTTTAGATTTTTTTAAAATGTCAGTCGCTCTTGCTAAATCCATTTCACGTTTTATAAAATACTTTCCAGAATAAGTATTCTACCTTTTTAGAATAAAAAAATAAGGGGTACGCTCAAATTAAAGCATGATTTTCTATATGGCGCACAGAGTCTTTACGATCTAACAATTAGCAAGTTATGCAATATGGGAAGGCATAATTTTTTAGCTGTATTTTTTAAAATGTTCTTTTCAAATTAAGGGGGAAATAAAATGTATCAATTCTTCGTGCTGGCAACTTTTACAGATCATGTTAGAGCCGATACTATTTGCGGAGCTTTGGAGCAGATGCAAATACCAGTAATGATGGAGCATGTTAGAATCAGTGAAGATAAAAAACATGCCTCAATGATACGAGTAATGGTTCCTTCTGAATTTATACAAAGGGCTTCGGCTATTTTGAATGGTTTTGATGCCCCGATGGTGGCAAATCTTCACTAGTTTTCTAAGATTTTGCTACATCACTTAGTTTCTCAAGGACGTTTCTCAAGGACGTTTCTCAAGGACGTTTCTCAAGGACGTTTCTCAAGGAAGTGCTTAGAGGAGTCTATCTAAGAGTACTCCAACGAAAAAAATCACACTAGCTAATCCGTTCCTAACGAAGAATGCTTCGTTAACTCTAGAAAGATCTTCAGCTTTAACAATAAAATGTTGACTAATGATCAGTCCAGCAAAAATAAACAGTGCTGCGAAATACAGAACTCCCATATTTGCGGCATAACCAAATCCAACTAGAAACAACAATGCGATCGTATGTAAAGAACGAGCTAACGTTAAAGATTTATGAATTCCAATCTTTGCCGGAACTGAATAGAGGCCCTTGGAAACATCAAAATCGCGATCTTGGCAGGAATAAATAATATCAAATCCAGCAACCCAAAATGCTACTGCTAACATTAACCAAATTGGCAGAATCGCAAACTCGGCTGTCAAGGCATACCAAACGCCCCCAGGTGCCATTGCTAAACATACACCTAGAACAAGATGTGAGAAGGAAGTAAATCTTTTGGTCCAGGAATAAAAACTTAAAATCAAAAGTACTACTGGAGCAAGAACAAACGCATGACTTCCCAAAGCCGAGGCAGCAAATAAAAAAATTCCATAGGTTAGCAAAAGAAGTAATGATGCACTTAAGGGAGTAACTATGCCTTGTGGCAGCTCTCTATTATGAGTTCTAGGATTTAAATGATCAATTTTTCTATCCAGTATTCTGTTAAATGCCATAGCTCCAGTACGAGCAGATATTAGGCAGATTACAATCCAAAAAAACTGAAAAAAAGAAACAGAATATATTTTACTTACGATTACAAACATACTTAAGGCAAATGGCATTGCAAAAATTGTATGGGAGAACTTAACTAGCCTTCCCCACTTCAAAATTTCTTTTTTCATGGATAACTTACTTACTGTCATTTTCACTCTTTTGATTCTTCAAACACCGTGATAATATCTACGAACTTATGAACCTAGACAAGCCAATTGGAAATCCTTCGTATGGGCTGATGTTTTTACGTCTTGCCCTTGGTGCTTTTTTTCTTTTCTCTGGGCTCGCTAAGATAGATGACCCTGGAATTCTTATTCGGCAAGTCAAAAATACTGGCATGTTGCCGGATCAATGGGCAACAGTCTATGCGATCTTACTGCCCTACCTTGAAATACTGGGCGGCGGTCTTTTAGTAAGCGGTTTTTGGACAACTCTGGGATCTGTACTTATAACAATCTGCGTAGGATCTGTTATGCATATTTTTGGTCCTGGACTTGGACAAGTTGTTTCAGCAACTGGGGTGTTCAAACCTTCTGGCGTCGTTACTAAAGATTTAATTCTCTTAGCAGCCTCAATCGCAATGATGTTTACTGGACCAGGAGCCTTCTCAATTGATGGCTTTAGAAAGACCAATTAATCCCCATCGGATCTGATAGGCTCTTTCAGCTAGAAAAGCACAAAGTCCACTGTGAAAAGAATTGTGAAAAGAATTGAGAGAGAAATTGCTAAAACAATTCTCAGTGGACTTTGTAGTAAATCTAATTCTTTTACTATTTTCTGATATTACCGTGTCGTCCATCAGGACGAGCAACTCTAATCCACTTACCATTAACGCCTTCAATCAGAATATTATTACTTCCGACGAGGTTTGCTTGATTTAGAAAATCAACAGCATCCTGACCAGACCCACCTGATCGAGAATAATATCTAGAACCATACGGCTGATCTGTAGCAAATAGACCAAGAGCACCTATTACTTCGCAACGAGCATTCCGCACTTCCACAGTTTGCTTATTTGTACGCTCTGAAACTTTCTGCACAAGAAAGGAAGGTCCTCTTCCGCCATGAATGTTTTCAGACTTATACAAAACACCACCTTCAGCAGCCAGGTTATTATTTAAGGCATCAATTGATACAACTTTTCCTGCACACACCGAACTTGCCCAAGCTGATCGTGTATTTAGAACACTATCGGTTAAGATAGGATCTGCTAAACAGACATTTGAAATACCAACTAAAGCACAGAGAGATAATATTTTTTTCATAATTTTTTCCTTATGCGCAATTTCCTGCTGATTGAATTGATTGACCTGCCTGAGCTGCAAAGCAATCATTAAAGAATGAGAGTCCATCGCAAGTACATACTGCAGAAACTAAGGCAGCATCACATGTTGCTGGGATCTCAGTACATTCACCGTCTTGACCACATAGGCCTACTTCATACTTACAATATTGGCCTTCTTCACATAAAGTAGTTGCGTCACAACTTGCGCCACCGCCTCCGCCGCCACAGGCAGCAAGAGAGACTATTAATGATATTGAAAATAACAGAAATTTGATCTGTCTCACTTCATTTCTCCTAATGCAATTAAATAAAGGTCCTTAAAAACATATGCCCGTTTGGATACTAACATCTGACAATGCTTCGTAAAGAGCTGAAAATATTTAGTAACAAAGTTTGTAAGATGCTCTTACGGGCCTGTTGCAAAACTATCTCCGTAACGAGAAAAGTGAGATTTGTGCCGAGACAAGGAAATCGAGAGAGAAAACCGCAAGCATATCCTCTGGATATGTTAAGGCTTTTCTCTCGAAGACTGACGATGTCGCAGGCCAAAGATCGCTTTTCGCAGTCGGAGGGGGTTTTGCAACAGGCCCTTTACATAAGTGCTCTAAAATATTGATATCCGAGGTCGTTTTAGAAGAACTTCGAAGACTCATCCTTCCTTTAACTACTATAGATAGCTTGCAAGAATAATTTTCTAGTTCAGAACAGGTCTATTTAGATTCGCCGCTCCAGGGACTTTCTCAAAGTCCATACCAATGTCTTTTAATGCCTGGATAATATCTAAGGCTTTTTTGGTCTCTTCGGGACTATGGGCACTAAGATCAATTCTTGCAGAATTTGATCCAAAAGAAAGATTAAGCATTCCCGATACTGGATCTTTTACTAGATCTACATCATCTACCTGGGAAATATTATCAAGAAATAAACGACTGATCATCAAAGCTCTTAACGGTATTTCAGCTTTCAAAAGAGGATCTTTTTGTGTGGCAAGTTGTATTGAAAAGAATCGAAAACCTGGGGTCTCGTCTTGTAAGGTTCTAAGTTTTTGTAGATGCAAGAATCTCTCTTCCCAAGTTTGATTGGTTGAAATTGCGAGGGAACAAGCTGATTTTGCTCCAAACCTATGAAACCACTTCATTGTACTTAGCCACTGTGAAGCAGTGTATTCAGCTCCCACAATCTTACCTAGATGTTTATCAATCAGCATTGCACCACCAGTCTCTGGCATAAGATCTAAGCCAGCAGTAACTAAACGAGAGGCAATTTCACGAGTAGCCATTCCGGAGTTTTCACTGAACCACAAAATATCGGGAACTGAAAACATCTCTATTGGATAAAGCAATTCTTGTCTTAGTCTATGAAGAAGGTTTTCATATTTTACAAGATTAGTAAGCTTGGCTCCAGCAATTTTGATAGTTAAACTACCTGCCCGAGTATCGGAAATTTGTGAAATCTTCTCTTTTAATACTTTTAAATCGGAAGCTTCATTTTCGGAAATTGTCAGAGCAAAACTCACACTTCTTTTATCAAAAATTTTTGAACGCAACATATCAGAAGCCATTGCCAAATCTGAAAGGGGAGCTTCCTCTGCTAGCTTGGTCGCCTCGGCTATACTAATTCTTTTACCTGCTATCGAATCTTCTAATATACTTGAGATTGATTTTGGACTCTTCAGAGTAGCTGCCTCTCCACTAGTCATCATATAACGTGCAGTTCTGTATGGTTCGTCAGGCAAAAGATTTAATCGAAAGGACCGTTTATAAAACTCGCTCATCCCTGCCAGACAATCTTTATCTAAATGATATATAACGGTATCAGAAATATGCTTTGAAGCTTCGATCACTGGTAAAGCGATCTCTTCTCTTGAAGCTACTGCTAATGGCTCTCGGGCTTTAACTGCTTTATTAAATACGGCATTAATTTCTTGATCTAGCTCTCTTGATAACGTATCTGGACGAGTGGCCCAAACACAAAAAACAAATGGCAACTTTGTCAGCGCAAACCATTCTTCGGCCAAATCAATTTCAACTGGATATTTACCGCGAATGTTCAGGGCCATATCGCCAGTAACTAAGGCAGCAACTTCTGATCCTACCTGATTCAATAAAGTGTCATGCGCCACTCTGACCAGTTCTGGACTAAGTCCCCAACGCTCTTTTAAAAGAAGCCTCAATAAACAAACGGAGGAATTTGAGTAATTATCTAAACAAATTGTTTTTAAAGATTTTAAAGGATTCTTGCTAAATAGCACGACTGCATCTATTCGACTTCTGCCAGCAATTCCAAAATCTAGGCCAACATACCCTCCATGGATAGCAAATTCAGTAATAGGAATTAAGGCAACATCTACTTCGCCTTCATTTAACATTCGGGCATTTTCTACAGGAGAGGATTCTCTGTATTCAACAAATTTTAACGAGGAAAGGAGTCTGTAAGGCAGCGTTGTATAAGACTCAATATTTGAAACCCTAATTTTTTCCATACCGTTTTCAAATTATGATTCAGATACTTTTTTAAGATCTGTATTCAGTGGAAATTTTAGATTTAACTGAGGGCTCTGATCCACAGCTCTAAATCCCAGATCATTTGCACCAAAGTAAGAAGCATAATGCATTGTTGCCTGGGAAAGGTACAAAGCTGAGGCTCGAATGGTTGGCACTGACTGTAAAACTAATGAACCAATTGCCATCACGCGTAGTAGTTGAAAGTCACTGGCGGCAGCTCGTCTCCAATCATTAGTCTCTCCGAGTACTCCGGGAGTCCATGAATCAACTAAATCTTCAAAGCTAGTTATCTCACAAAGATGATGTAATTCTTGAGCCAACATGTGATCGGAAGAAAACTTATCAACTGGAGTTATTAAAGAATTCTGGAATCCTAGTTTTTTTGTAAGATGAAGAAACTCTGTCTTAGATGAGGCTCTGAGTCTCTTAAATCCACAGTCTCGTAAAGTTTTTAAAATATTTTCCAATCTTTCACGTTTATCGAAATGAGCATCTCTAACAGTATCTACAATTTTATCAATCGAAGGTCCTTCAAGGATAAGCCCCCGTCTGGATTTGGATATGTTAATGACGATTTCGGCAAAATTGCCATCTAGATTATTAAGATCTATTTCATCAAATGCTACTTGAATTTGATTTTGTTGAATGCTTTTTAAAAAAATGCTTGCTTGATCAATCACCTCTTTAGATGAAAAACCAAACTTTAACCAATGTCCAACAGGCAACACTACGGCTGGAGCTATAGAGATTTTCCCTTGTTTTCGGGATGAGAAGCTAAGTAATTTCAGTAAGACTGGGAATCCAGCATGCACGATTAAATGCTCAATATCTCCAACGGATAACTCCTGTCGTTTAATAATTTTTTGAGCAATCCCAAGGAACCCAAACTGGCGTAATGCTTTTAATGAAAAGGTATCAAGAGTAGATGGTCTTGGAGAAAATCCGACTATCCCTTCAGAAGGAAGACGTTCCCCATTGATAATACCAAATCTAGCGAGTGCCATCTATTAGAACTTGCCTCCTTTTATTGGAACTACTATCGGTTCTTTAGAATTAAAGTCTGAAGAATCCACTCCCCAACGCTTAACAAGATCATTAGGAACACCCATCTGATCTAAAATCTTCATTACCATCATATCAACAAGATCTGAGAGTCTTTCGGGCTTATGATAAAATCCTGGCATTGCTGGAACCATTCGCACCCCAAGGCGCGAAAGCTTAAGCATATTCTCAAGATGAATTTGACTTAATGGGGTTTCCCTTGGAACGATGACCAGCCTTCTACCTTCTTTAAGACAAACATCAGCAGCTCTATGAATGAGATTATTCCCAGATCCATTAGCGATTAAGCCAAGAGAAGCCATGCTACATGGCACAATCACCATACCTTCAGATTGAGCTGATCCAGAGGCACACCAGGCTCCAATGTCTTTTGGATTGTGAAAATAAACATTGGCTCTTTCATTTCCAAGAAGAATCTTTGAACTTATAGTAGACTGAGAGCATTTTATATCAAGTTCTTCGTAAAGAACTCGCAATGCAGCTTCTGAAAAGATTGCATGAACTTCATCTGTTCCTGAAGAGAGAAAATCAATTAAACGAAGTGCATATGGCATGCCGCTACTTCCAGAAACTCCGACAATCCATTTTTTGACAGTAGAAGAATAATTTTTCATTTAAAATCCAAAAAAAACTTAAGTCACAAAAACATGGAGTTTAAAACTAAGACGTTAGAAACTTGTTAGAAAACGAATAATTATTAAAAAAGATCAGTTAGGCTTACAGTCAGGATCCACTCAGTCATATCGAATTTGATATGATAAAAATCATACTTGGAAAACAGAAGTTGCACAAAACAGTGTAGGAAAACAGACTGATATTGAAATTAGACAGTCGGACTATTTTAATAGCACTTTTAGATGTTTAGGTCAAACAAAGCCCGACAAATGCCAAGTTTCCTATAGAAAAGTGCAAGCTATGCCGACTCTATTAAATTGTAGGAATAAACTTATACTGTTTGTGGTTTATAAAACTACCTTTGGCCTGAACTAAAATCACTTTTTAAAAATACTAATGAAAATGCTGGAGGATCCAAAAAATACTGAATCTAGAATTTCCACTTCAAATCAGGATCTGCCACCTAATTTCAAAGAAGAGTTACAAGCCGCAACCTCTGGGAAGACATATTCTCCCGATCATCTGCTTGGTATTTTGTACAAAGATTAAATGTTGAATTTGGCAAGCAAGCTGTCCGTGAGGGGTATTCAATTGGAGAGCATACCTGGATGTTTCATCAACAATGTTGCAAATACTTTCCAAATGGGATCCCTGGACTTTCTTTGGCTGCAACTGCAATCGGAATAAGCTTTCATGATATCGGCAAACGAGTTTCAGACAACACTGGTGAACAACATCAACATACAACTGATTTGATCAAAGATTATCGAAATACATTACCATTAGAAGATCATGAGATAGATTACCTGTATTATTGTTGATCCAATAAAGTTGTTGGAAAAAAGAGTCAGTGATCTAGTGCTTTATCCAGACAATTTTTTTATCTAGAAAATTTCGGATGCCGGATTTTCAGCAAAATCAATTTAAATTTAACTCCATTTAATTGAGCAACCAACTGGATGAGCATATGGTAATCGAATTGATTTACCAGCAAGTAGATCTTCGATTGCAACCTGAAGATATCTCTCCTTTACTCCCCCAGGGTTCATGGGATTGTCATTTATCGCGCCGTGAAATACTAGTTTTCGATCTTTGCTAAAGAGAAAGCATTCTGGAGTGCAAGCAGCATCAAAAAGTCGAGCTGCATTTTGAGTCTCATCAAAAAGATAGGCATAGGGAAGCTCCATAACCTCAGATTTCTCTTTCATCTTTTCAAAATTATCATCAGGATATTTTATTGGATCATTCGAATTGATCGTAAAAACAGAAAGTCCCTCTTTAGAATACCGCTCAGTAAGTTTTATCAGGGCATCCTCACTTCCTTTAACATACGGACAGTGGTTGCAGGTAAAAACTATAAGTAAGCCTTTCTCAATATTTATAGATTCACTTGAAACTATCTTGCCATCAGTAGCCTTTAGACTAAATTTTGGCAAAATTGATCCTATAGGAAATTTTGAACTTTCAGATTCGCGTTTCATTAACTCTCCTTACTGGATGATTATTTTAATTGACGAACCTTATTTTACTCAAGGTATGTGGCTTTACCAGCATTTTCTCTATTACTTGACATAAAGTTGGTCGAAGTCTATTCAAAACGGTAAACACTTCACTGGGATATCTATTCATGAGCAATACAAATCGATCTTCCGTAAAGCTTGCAATTATAGTTGCAGCCTTAGGTTATTTTGTTGATGTCTATGATCTTCTTCTCTTTAGCATTGTCAGAGTAGCTAGTTTAAGAGATTTGGGAGTGCCGGAAAACGAACTGTTATCTACAGGTGTATTTTTATTAAATAGCCAGATGGCTGGATTACTTTTGGGAGGAATTTTTTGGGGTATCTTGGGAGATAAAAAGGGTCGTATCTCTGTACTCTTTGGCTCTATTATTCTTTATTCAGTTGGAAATATTTTAAATGGATTTGTAACTTCTGTAAATGCTTATGCCGGACTACGATTCTTGACCGGCATTGGATTAGCTGGTGAGCTTGGAGCAGGAATTACTCTTGTCAGTGAGATAATGCCTGCAAAAACTCGGGGCTATGCAACAACGTTTATTGCTTCAGTTGGAGTTGCTGGAGCAATTGCAGCCTCACTAATTGGAGAGATCTTTACCTGGCGTATTTCTTTTTTTATCGGAGGCGGAATGGGTCTTGCTCTTTTAATCCTCCGTGTTGCAGTTGTTGAATCAGGTCTTTTCGATGCCATTAAATCTAAAGCTGTCAAACGCGGAGATCTCTTAATGCTCTTTGCATCTAAAGAGAGATTTTTAAAATACTTGAGTTGCATCGCAATTGGAGTGCCCATTTGGTACGCCATCGGGATTATTATTACTTTCTCGCCAGAAATAGGAAAAGCACTACAAATGACAGAAATACCAAGTGCTGCATCTTCTGTTTTTTATTCTTATCTTGGACTTACTGTTGGCGATTTAATCAGTGGATTACTAAGTCAGTTACTTAAGAGTCGCAAAAAAGCGATTCTGTACTTTATAGTTTTAACAACACTCTGCTGTGTTTTAATCTTATGCTCACCGAAAATTTCATTAGATCAATTCTATCTCTATACTTTCTTTCTGGGATTTTCTGTAGGCTATTGGGCAGTTTTCATTACTACCGCCGCTGAGCAATTCGGTACAAACCTAAGAGCAACTGTAACAACCACGGTTCCAAATTTTGTGCGTGGCAGTGTAATTCCAGCTACAATTCTTTTTAAAACATGGTCAGAATCTATAGGCTCTCTTAATAGTGCTTTGATTGTTGGGCTAATTTGCATATCTATTGCAACAATTGCCACAATGAATATCAAAGAATCATTTGCCAAGGATCTGGATTTTCTTGAGAGTTAGCAGTGCGACAGTTAACTCCTACTGACTCAACATTTTGGTCAAAGCCAAGGCTCTTTCAGGAGTCATTAAGGATAAAATTTGAGCAATTCTTTTATCAGGCATTCTTTGAAGTAAAGATAATGCAATTGTAATGTCTAGCTGATCCATAAGTTTGGCTGATTCTTCTGGAGCCATGGATCCATAAACTTTCGAGAGCTGCTCAAGCTGTCCGTCGCGTTTTCTTTCGTTTTGTTCACGCTTTACTTTAAGGCTATCTGTCATTGATTTAAGCTCAGCAAATCTTGCAGCTAATTCCATTTCTCGTTTTCCAAAATCTTGCTCCCTATCTGCTATTCTCTCGCTTCTCTCTTCAAGCTCTGCTCTGCGCTTATCGAGCTGTGTTAAGATCTCAACTTCTTCTTTACTAAAGGGTATTGTTGCTGAGAGTTTTGCTAATGAAACTCTTTCTTGAAGCACAGAGGCTTTGGCTTCTTCAATTTTCCCAAATCCTGTGTATTCAACAGCAGAAATGGAAATTTTAGCTATTACTATCAAAACTAAAAAAACAAATGCAGCTCTTTGACCATCAATATTAAATTTAAAAGGATTTGGCATATTCATTTTTTGCATCTCTTTAGCTATGCGCGAGCTGGCACTACTAAATTGAGCTTTGTGTCTTTCTGGACCTTTAGTTGGAGGTAAATCATTTTTCATCTGACCTAATGTTTTTTGAAGATCTTTGTAAAGCTCTGCTGCTTGATCTCTTGATAATCCTTTTTGCTTATTTTCATTCATACTTGCTCCTAATGATCTCTTTTTCTTCTTTGCACACTCAACTCATCTAAAAATTTATCTTCAGCTCTCGATACTTCAGCCTGATATTCTTGCTGCTTTCTGACTCTTAGCACTTTTAAAGCCTCGTGCTCCTTGACTGATTCAATGTACTCTTCTTTAGCTTTCTCAGCTTCGTAAGTTAACTTTTCAATCTCAATTTTGGCTAAATCTATTTCTTTCATCAAACGAGATTCGTAGTTAGCTACAATTTGCAATTTTTGTACCTGAACATCCTGCCCAACGGATTTGTCACTAATTAATGCTTTTTTTAGGGCATTGAGATTATCTTGAGCTTCATTAAGTGCTTGATTTTTGATTAAAAGTTCTTTTTTCTTATCGTTTCTAATAACTTCGCGGTATTCTAAAACTCTCTCTAATCTAAATTTAAATGTCTTTGCCATACTCTTATTCCTTTACTACTTCTTAGCTTGAATAGTTACTGCAGGGGGATCTGCCAAAATTTTGGCAAGATCGAGCCAAGAATTCTCAACTGTTGATTTCTCATTAACCTTTTGTCGCAGAAAATTTGTTATGGGATCAATAAGTCTTACTGCTCGATCTACACGCACATTTTGACCAGGCTTATAAGCACCAATTGTAATCAAATCTTCTGTTTCTTTATATGTGGCAATGATATCTCGGGCTTGATTGGCCATATCCACAACTTGAGGTGGCACGATATCCGGCATAACTCTTGAAGCACTTTCTAAAACTTCAATTGCTGGGAAATGCCCTTTGCCAGCAAGTCTACGACTTAGAACAATATGACCATCTAAGATACCTCTAGCTGCATCTGCAATCGGTTCATTCATGTCATCGCCTTCTACTAACACTGTATAGAGTCCTGTAATCGAGCCCTCTCCAGCTGAAGTTCCAGTCCGTTCAAGTAATTTTGGAAGCATTGAAAAAACTGAAGGAGTATATCCCTTGGTACTTGGAGGCTCTCCAACTGCTAAACCGATTTCACGTTGAGCCATGGCCAATCTTGTTACAGAGTCCAACATTAAAACAACTTTTTTACCCTGATCACGAAAGTACTCTGCAATTGCAGTCGCATAATAGGCAGCTCTAATTCTTTTAAGAGCGGATTGATCACCGGTTGCTACGACAACAACTGAGCGTGCCAAACCTTCTGGTCCTAAATCGCGCTCAATAAATTCTCTTACTTCCCTACCACGTTCACCAACTAATGCTATTACGTTAATATCACTTTTAGAGTGCCTAGAAATCATACCAAGAAGAGTAGATTTTCCCACTCCCGATCCAGCCATAATGCCGATTCGTTGTCCGGATCCAATAGTTAAAATACCATTTAAGGCTCTAACACCTAAATCAAGTGGTTCTGTTATTCTCTTTCTGGTAACAGGATTTGGAGGAGATTTGTATATGTTAACCATCTTACCTTTGACAATCTCAGGCCCACCATCCATTGGGCGACCAAATGCATCAATTACTCTTCCTAAAAATTCATCTGAAGCAAGAACACGTGAGGATGCTCCTGTAACTTTTATTTTTGCTCCGGGTCCTACTCCTTGAAGCTCATCATATGGCATCATCAAAACACGATTGCTTTTAAAGCCAACTACTTGTGCAGTAATTTCCTGAAGTCCACTTTGAACTGTTACATTTGTTCCAACTGGAACAGATGGGCCATTGCCTTCTATAATCAACCCAGTTACGTCAATAACTGAACCACGCAATTCATATCGACTGGCTGTTTGAAGTTGGGCCAGCGCTCGATCTAAGAGAGCTGTCATTTTAATACCTTTACGATTGAGTCAGAGATTCTTTCCCAAGCTTTATCCAGTTGAAAATCAACTTCGCCAGCTGAAGTTTCAACAAGACAACCCGAATTGATTGTTTCATCAGCTTCAAAAATCCAACTACCATCGTACTCTTTCAGTTTTTTACTTATTCCCATTACCTCTATAAATTCCATATCTTGTTTACTAATGCGAACTTTTTTAATTGTAGCACTTCCGGCTAATCCTAAAGCTCTCTTAATAAGATCTACTAAGTATTCTGGATTTATTTCAACGGCCTGATCAATAATTTTTTTAGATATTGCCAATGATAATTCCAAGGCTTGTTTTTCTAAAGTCGTAATTTTTTCAATTGTTTTAATCTCTAAATCCTTGAGAAGGGCACATGTACTCTCTGAAAATTTAGCTATTTCTTGCTCTCTCAATAGCCTGGCTTCTTCCAAGGCTGCGGCTCTGGCGTTTGTTTGAGCTTCTGTTATCAATTGCTGAACTTTCTCTTGAGTAAATAATGGAGCGGAGTTTACAGCTTCAGTCTCGGTAGATAATTTATCCGAGGCTTGCCAACGCTTTGCTCCACTTAAATTTGAACCTGATCCATAATCTTCAAACATCGGATCCACTGAAAATTTAGAAGATGACATGACTTCAATATTAATTGGCTCGAATGAATACGCTTCTTGGAATTCCCCCATCACTTCCCAACTAACTTGGGAAAATCCAGTAGCTGAATAAGAAGATTGCTTTGATTTCTCAGCAATCACTCTTGAGGACTGTGGGGATTGAGTATCTTGATCGGACATAACTTATAGCTCTCTTTTTACTAAGCTGCTCTACCATCATTTAGCCAATACTTTATAAGAAGTGCTGCTTGACCTGGATTCTCCTTCACAACTTTCGAGTTCTCAGCCATCAATGCTTCGAGTTGTGCAATATCAACAGATGCTGGTGTATCAACTGGTACAACAGCTTTACGCTCTTGCTTTAGTTCCTGCTCTAATTCCTCGATTCCTGTAGGCAATAGTCTGCTCAGATCAATCTCGGCTTCGGTAGGAGTAACCATAAATCTTACTAAAGGACGAACAACAATTAAAAAGAATAAAATAATAAATAGTCCTGGAACAACCTTTGATACGACATTGAAAATGAAATCTTGAGTAGCCTTGCTATCTAATTCATGAGCAAAGGCATCTTGTTCAACATAAAATGGGATATTCTCAACGGTAAGCGTATCTCCTCTTCCGGGATCAAAGCCCACTGCACTTCTGACAACATCTTCAATTTTCTGAATTGTTTCTGGAGGTAATGTTTTATAAATCTTAGTTGCCTCTTCTCCTTCTTTAGCCGCTGGAATAATATCGTAAGTGCCATCAACTAAAACAGCCACGGATAACTTTGTAAGATTTCCTCTTGGAGAACTTGTTTTAGAAACTGCTCTAGAAACTTCAAAGTTTTTTACAGATTCTTTTCTTCTTAAATTCTGACTTTCAGATTCCGGATTTTGTTGGGCTTGTGCATCAGTCAGATTCGAAACTACCCCAGGAATTCCTCCTTTAGAGTTGGATCCAATACCCTCTTCAATACTCCTTTCAGATCTTGCCACTTGGCCACCTGGATCATAACTCTCCTCTTCTCGTTCATTCTGAGAAAAATCAAGTTCTGTGGTAACTCTGGCGATAACTTTACCTGCGCCTAAAATCTTGCTTAACATCTGCTCGATTCTATCTACATATCCTCGCTCAATCTGATGCTGATACTGAATTCGATCAGAATCACCACCAATTTCATCATCTTTGGATTGAATTTTATCAGAAAGAAGATTACCAAAAACATCAACGATATTTACATTCTCAACTTTTAAACTCTCAACACTTCCGGCAACTAAATGTGCAATGCCCTTAATTTGTTTGGCATCTAACTCTCCACCGGCTCTTAGCTTCAAAAGCACAGATGCCGTTGGTTCGGAACTCTTTTTAGCAAAAACAGTCTTCTCAGGTTGGGTAATATGAACGCGAGCAGAAGCTACTGAATCAATAGATGAGATCGTTCTCTCCAGCTCTCCTTGAGTAGCACGAACAAATTTTAAACGCTCAACAAAGCCAGTAGTACCAAAGCTACTGGTATCAAAAAGTTCATATCCAACCTTTCCACCTTTAGGAATACCCTCTGATGCCATTGTAATTCTTAATTCATGCACCATCTCAGCAGGAGTAATGGCAACGGTTCCACCATCTCCACGAATTTCATACTTGATTTTTTGTGCCTTCAATCTTTCTACCACTGCTGAAGCATCTGCTGCTTCAAGATCTGAAAAAAGTACAACATAATCTGGCTTTGCAGCCCAGTTCGAAACAAATACAATTCCCCAAATTGTACCAACAATTATGATCGGAAATAGAAGCTTCTGCGAAAGAGGAAGCTTCAAATAATTTGCAGTAAATTGCCCTAAAATTGCACCTGGATCAAAAGCCGACGCCACAATAACCTCCTAAAAAACCGTATACAAAAAATTAATAAACTAAAATCAAACTTGTGTTCTTAAAACTTCTTCATAGGCTCTAATAATCTTACTTCTAACAGCATTCATAAGTTGGAAAGCTACATCTGCCTTTTCCATAGAGATCATGGCTTCGTGAGCTGTTACACCTGGCTTATTAGCAACAAGGCCCTCAATCTGTTGATCGGCTTTTACTTGAAGCTGACTAACCTCACCCATTGCTTCTTTTAAAAAACCACCAAAGCCATCTTGCTTTTCAATACCTTTAGGGGCCTCAATACCAGTGCTCCCTTTCGGATTCACTATGGATTGAATATCTTGATAAGCCTTTAAACCAGTTATGTTCATAATATTAACCTAATTAAAACGTGGCTGAAATTTTCCGTGCTTCACGAGTCATATCAGAGATCGCTTTTGAAGCTGATACGTTAGCTTGATACAATCTAGTTGCAGTCATCAAGTCCGTCATCGATTCAACAACATTGATATTTGGATAAGCTACAAATCCACCTTGATCAGCATCCGGATGTCCAGGTTGATAAACTTTTTTTGGCTCTGATTGATCTTCTACAACTGCCAAAATAGACGGCTTGGCTAATGACATTTGATCTAAAGCTGAGTCAAAAGATGACGGAGCAGCTTTTGCCATCATTACTACATCTTTCTTCTTATAAGGACCGCCTTCAGGAGTGCGCGTAGTCTCGGCATTTGCTAAATTAGAAGCTATCGTATTCACTCGTAAACGAGTAGCACTTAATCCAGCAGCAATAACTTCTTGAGCATCAAACATAAGCTATTAACTCCCAGCATATCTAATTAAGGTTGCGGCATTTCGTAATTTTTTTCTAATGAGCAACGATGCTTCAGTAAATTCACTAGAATTTCTCTGCAATCGTCCCATCTGAATATCAATATCAACGCTATTACCATCTGCTTTAACTGTGCCAGTTCTGTCTTCGATAATATGTGCCCCACCAGTTGAGCTTATGTCCATATGTCTTGAATTAGTCTTTTTAAGATCTCCAGTTTGAGTATCCATGGCATTTTTTAATTCTTGACCGAAATCTAAATCAATTGCTTTGTATTTAGGTGTTTCTGCATTCGCTACATTACTTGCTATTGTTTCGCTTCTTCTCCAAACAAGATCTAACTTCTTTTCAAGAAGTGGCATGTTGCCATCAAAAACTTTATCTATGAACGACATCTGTCCCTCACTCAAAACCGTTTAATTCCTATTCTTAAAATCAGAATCCACAAAAGATAGTTGCAAACTTTATGCAGAGATCCTGGCTATTAAAACTTACTATTTTCAAATAGTTAGCCATTTTAACAAGCCTTATATGCCAAAATATTGACTGTACTATTCTTGATTCTGACGTTGCTGCTGCCCCAAGCCATATTCATTAAGTTTATTTCTCAGAGTTCTGATACTAATTCCCAATAGTTCAGCGGCTCTTGTCCGATTATCTCCAGTTGTTCTTAATGTCTCCAATATGAGATTTCTTTCCATCTCATGAACTGTCATACCAGAGCGAATAGAAACTGGTGCTAAGTTCATCAGATTTGGTTCTTTTTCAACTGTTATCTGATCACTCAATGTTCTGCTGCTAGAAACATCAGATATAAAAAAATGTGATGTACTTGGAGAATTTCCCGCAGCCAAAATTGCTGCTCTTTGTACAGCATTTTGAAGTTCTCTAACATTCCCAGGCCATTGATAGTTCTCAAGTGCAATTACAACGGCTTCAGTTAATGCTGGAGCCTTTTCCCCCAAAAAATGTTTCATAAAGTGTTGTACAAGCAAGCGGATATCCCCACGTCTTTCACGGAGTGGTGGCAATGTAATTGGAATGACATTAAGACGGTAGAAAAGATCCTCTCTAAATCTTCCTTCTTTAACCATTTGTGATAAGTTTCGATTTGTTGTGGCAATAACTCTGACATCGATACTAATTGGCTCTTTCCCGCCAACTCGATCAACTTCTCTTTCTTGCAAAACTCTTAAAAGTTTGGCTTGAAGTCCCAACTCCATCTCTGAAATTTCATCAAGCAAAATTGTTCCTCCATGAGCAAGCTCAAATTTACCTTGTTTTGAACTTTGAGCTCCTGTGAATGCTCCTTTTTCATGTCCAAAGAGTTCACTCTCTAAAAGATTTTCAGGAAGAGCCGCACAATTTACAGCGATAAAGGGTTGCTTGCTTCTTGGACTCATCATGTGAACAAATCTAGAGATTCCCTCTTTACCTGTGCCTGATTCTCCTTGAACTAAAACAGTTGCATCACTTTTAGCAACAGCCTCAGCAACTTCTAAGATTTTAATCATACGAGGATCGTTACTAACTATGGGATTACTACGCTTTGAGTCTTCTTTTTTTGTTTGGGCTCGAAACTGCTTAGATTCAGGACTCAAGACTCTTTCAACTAAACATAAAAGATCTTCTGCTGAAAAAGGTTTTGTAATAAAATCAGCAGCACCTAGTTGCATAGCTTTAACAGCCTGATCTATCGTTCCGTGAGCAGTGATCATTATAAAAGGAATTTTTGCTTCTTTCTTTTGCATCAACTCAAGTAACTCTTGACCTGACATTTCAGGCATTCGTTGATCAGATACGATTAGATCGAATTCTTTTGATTCGATCATTTCCGCAGCTACTCGACCATTTGCTGCAATCTCCACTTCATAACCTTTCCTACTTAAAGTAGTCTTAAGGGCAAGTTGCATCTGAGGTTCATCGTCAGCAACAAGTATTTTAATGTGTTCTTTCATAATCTTCACAGCCTCATTTCATTAAAACCAATTGAAAACTTTATTTTAAATTCAGCACCATCATTGTTTTCCACACAAATCGAAGCTTTATGCTGATCGAGAATTTTTTTCACAATCGCTAAGCCCAAGCCAGTACCTTCTTCACGTCCGGTAACGAATGGTTCAAAAAGGCAAGGTAAAAGTTCTACTGGAATTCCTGGCCCGCTATCATTAAGAAGTAAAATCAAAGAATTTTCCTTTTCATTACTCAATAAATTCGTTTTGATTATAATCTCGCCTTTAAATCCCATTGCTTGAGCTGAATTAAGAAACAGGTTGTAAAATACTTGCCCTAATAACTTTGCATTACCAATGACGAAGGCATGCTCACATAGTTTTAAAGTAAAGTTAATTTTACCCTCTCGATCCATTTTTTTAAAATAAGAAACTTGATCATAGAGCAATGAATTTAAATTGACTGGAGAAAGGGCGATTTCTGTCTCTTTTGCAAATTGCAAAATATTAGAAACAACACCGTCAAGACTTGAAATACTACGATCAATCTCATCTACCAATTCAAGAGACTTAGGCATGCTCTGGATATCTTCGCGAAGTAATGAAGAGAATAATCGAATTGCTCCCAATGGATTTCTTACTTCATGAGCCAGAGCAGCGGCAGTTTGGCCCAGAACAGCCATTCTCTCGGCTCTTCGAACCTCAAGCTCTTTTTTCTGAAGTTCTTTTTTCAAGAACTCTGCTTCAATTCTTAAAGATTCATACCGCTCTTCAAGTCTGGAACTTGCTTCTTTAAAATTTTCAAATGCTCTCATTAATGTTGTTTGGTTAACAACTCCATTAGGAGCAACATCAATTTGAGAGATTATTTTATGTTCTTGCACTATCAGTTACTCCCCTGTGGTATTTTTAGACTTGGAATTTGATTGCCAAAGATACTGCTCGGCAATGGCTTGAAGTAGAATCAACCAGGAGTCAGAAGGAGCATATCTACCTATTGCCCCATCATATGTTTCTTTCAATTTATCTAAATCTTGCAATTCTCCATAAGACTTAACTAATGCGTAATCTACCCAACTATCCAAAAAAGCATCTTCAAATTCTTGACGACCTTTATTCAGCCAAAATATTGATTCCTCATATTTATCAGTTTCAAAAGCGATATTAGCTAATCCTCGAATAGCGATTGGACCTTTTAAATGCCTAAGTGGAATTGATTCAAAATTCTTTTTCGCTTGATCTAACTTACCTAATTGCATCTGACATGTTGCTAAAAGAAAATGAAGATCCCCCTTACTCTCCGCTCTAACTCCATTAAGTGCTTCTAAAAGTTTTAATTCTGCAAGATTTTGCTTGTTGAGTTTTAATAAGCTCTCAGCCCAAAGTGTGTTGATTTCAGAACGAAGTGGCCCTACTTCACTAACTAACTCAACGGCTTTTTCAGCATAGACTATGGAACTTTGATAATTTTGATCTTGAAATTCGACAATCCCACGGGAGAAAATTATTCTAGCTTTTTCAGAATCAGAAATATCATTTTTAATACTTGCTATATTAAGAGCATGATCAAATTCTTCTTTTGCTATTTCTGCTAAACCTAACGACCATGCACTTTTTGCAGCTGCTACCGCAGATGCTGTTGTGGCCACTCTTGAAGGCATGCGCTTAAATGTTGCTAATGCAGCCATATAATCTCCACTAGCCGCTTGTTTTTGAACTTCAACAGGATGCTGTGCTTGAGCAGATGCTACAAAGAGCATCAAAGTAATTATGATTATCTGTTTAATCAAACTTAACATAGATTCTTACCTGTCTATTTAAGCCTCTTGATTTATTTCAATCTGAGATTCTAAATGAGTATAGAGACCCTTCTTTTTAATCTTTTCAACTAGGGTAGTTCTATTCAAACTTAAAAGCTTTGCTGCTGCTTTTTTATTGCCATTTGTTTTGTCCAAAGCCGAATTAATTAAACGGGATTCAAAGTCATCAACCAATCTATTAAAATCGACTCCGCTATCTGGTAGTTCGGTAAAAGTTTGTGATACAACTACTTTACCTGATTCTTCAATTCTCATGTACTCTGGCAAATCGCTCATATAGACTATGTTCGTATCGCAAAGCACGGCAAGTCTTTCGATTAAATTTTCAAGCTCTCTGACATTTCCTGGCCACGAGTAACTTAGAAATCTTGCTTCGACTTCAGGAGAAAAGCTAATTGCATTTTTCCCAAGTGTCTGACAAAACCGTTCTAGAAAGTGTCTAGCTAATAGCATCACATCACTTGCGCGCTCAGTTAAAGTTGGCAACTCTACTGGAACAACTTGTAGTCTATAATATAAATCTTCTCTAAACCTTCCTGCTTTAACTTCTTCTCGTAGATCCTTATTTGTTGCTGCGATTACTCTTACGTCTAGATCTATAGATTTTATCGATCCGACTGGTTCAATTTTTCTTTCTTGTAACACTCGAAGTAATTTGACTTGTAACTTAGGACTCATGTCTCCTATTTCATCAAGAAATATTGTTCCACCATGAGCCAATTGAAATCTTCCCATCTTGGTACTGATTGCTCCAGTGAAAGAGCCTTTTTCGTGACCAAACAGTTCACTCTCTAGAATATCTTCAGGAATAGCACCACAGTTTACAGGCACCAATCTTCCCAAACGGCCGCTAAGCTTATGAACAGCATTGGCTATTAATTCTTTACCTGTTCCGCTCTCACCTAGAATTAGAACAGTGGAGGTAGTACGAGCAACTTTCTTGATTAAATCAAAAGCTCGCAACATTTCAGCACAACCGCTGACAATGCCCATAAATGTATTTTTATTGACTGAAGTTTTATGAATGACTACTTCAGTATTTGATGAAGGTACTGCTGATGAAACAATTCCAGAAAAACCTTCTTCGAAGGTACTCGCAAGACCACTTTGCATAAGCTCTCCTTAGCCTAATTTAAAAACCTATCCTTGGTTCTTGTTGCGCAGCTCCGACCTTTGTTCGGGCGAAGCAGAATTGGGAATCAATCAGTAGTTAAAGAAGAAATGCCCGTGAATCTTCAACAACTAACCAAACCCTCGCAACCCTCTTATTGGGAAGAAACGATTGAGCTAAAAAACGAAAACCTCAAAGCCCCAAACCAAAAAAACAATGCTTCAATAGATATTTTTTTTTAGTTCTTTATCTGTTCAGCAAAAGAAACCCAATCTGTTTCATCCCCAGGACGATCTTCAATAGATTGTCCTGTGTCATTACCTTGGCAAATTACGTACCAAAAAATCAGCACGTGATAGGAATTTGACTCTTTTTGAGGTCATAACGGTGCGCCGAAGATAACATTCTGAAACGATTTAGGATTTTTTTACAAAAGTATTACAATTTTAGTAGGGTGAGCCCGTATTTAAGAAAAATTAATCAGAAAGATGAAAATAATTAAAGAAAAGTGTACAGTTTTGGCCTCGGTTGGACGATAAAGTTGCGCACTTTGTACATCTACCGAAGGCTGTTCTTTATATTCACAAACATATAATTGACACCTAGCTTAGGGCTCTTAGATAACCTAAAAAATATTAATAAATATAAGTAATTATGGAAACAAGAAATTCTTCTAATGATGAATCTAACAAAAAAATTAAAGAGTTAGAGAGTCGTTTAAAATCAAATCGTTCAAAAAATGTTAGTAATTATTTGGGTAATTTGAATCTTGCTACATTAGCAGACAATCTTTTTGAAAAAGCACCTTCCCTCTTCATAGAAACTTCAACCGTCAATGATCTTGTCTCAATCTCAGAGCGTTGCTTTGAAACTTGTGAGCAATATTTTGCCACCAAGGCCTCTGTTTATGTGACCTCAGGTATTGAAGAAGATCATTCCTACCTTATCATTGCTCTTGGCGATCGACCTTTTATCGTTAATTCAGTTATTTTATCCGTCAGAGAGTGTGGATCTGACATTCAAACCTTGCTACATCCTTTAGTGGCCCTGGATAATGGCAGACGACTTTCCTTAATGTATGTTAGGATTGATTCATTAAATGCTGAGACCTTAAATCTTCTTCAGGAAAGAATTAAGCGTTCATTAGAAGATCTTGTTCTTGTTACAGAAGATCATCCTACAATTTTAAGTCAAGTTGAGACTGTTGCAAGACTACTTAAAGAACGAGTTCCAACTAACACCACTGAGAGCGAAAGAAATGAAGTATCAGAGTTTCTTAGATGGCTCTCTGATGGTGGTTTTGTTTTCCTAGGCTACAGTGAATGGAGAATTGAAGAAGAGTCTAACGAAAAATCTAAAATAGTTAGATACATAGATGACAGTCCTAAAATACTTTTAGGTCTTTTTAAAAGTACAAATCCTTGGTCTACACAGTTGAAAGAGGAATGTCGGAAAGATGCCCTTAGAGCTCTTGAATCCCCTAATCTACTATCAATCTCTAAACTACTTTTCAGAAGCATTGTACATCGCTCAGAGAGAGCCAGTCATGTAGTACTTCCACAATATGGCAGCGATGGAACTGTTACAGGAATAATTTCTGTAGTTGGCTTATTTACATCTAAAACCTTATCTCAAGAATCTTCTACTATTCCAAGTATTCGAGAAAAAGTTAAGAAACTAATTTCCTTAGAACAGGCTATTCCAAATACTTTTTCCTATAAAAACATTATTAAAATTATTGACAGCATGCCAAAGGAATTGCTGCTCAGATCCGAAGTTGAAACAATTAATCAACATCTTAAAATGATTACTGGGATTCAGCGTGAATCTGAAAGTGCAGCACTAGTACATGCCGATCCTTCAGGTAGGGGCGTTAACGTAACTGTTGCAATGCCTAGAAAAAGATTTAGCGAGCAAGTCAGAACTCGTCTACAAAAACATATTGAATATACCTTTGGTGCTGCACCTGGTTCAGGAGATTTACAAGTCTCTTTAAATGTAAAACCACTAGTACTTTTTTACTATCATATCCCAGTATCAGCTTCTCATCATCCGATTGTTGATATGACAAAACTGGAATTGGATCTTATCGATCTTACCAAGACTTGGCTAGATAACTTACATGACAGAATCATTTTAAGTGAAACATTTGAGGATCCTGAAAATATTTGGTTAAAATACAGAAATAGTTTTCATGATGAATACCAAGCCAGCTTCACCGTTCAAGAATCTTATCGTGACATAACAATAATTGAAAAATTAACAAACGAAAATTCAATTAAAGTTGACATCTCTGGCCGAACTGATTTTTCCGAAGGATTATTTCAACTTAGTCTTTACTCTTGGCAAAAAGAATTGGCAGTTAGTCATGTTTTACCTATCTTAGAACATGCTGGTTTACATATTATTCGAGAACAGGCTCATCAAATAACAGGCAATAATTCAGCAACTACATTCTTGCATCGATTTATTGCTATAACTAAAGATAAAAATTTAGTTAATATTGAAGCTTTCAAGGATAATCTTTGTACTGGCCTTGAAAAAGTCCTCTCTGGAGAGGCCGATAGTGATGTCCTTAATTCCCTTTTGATTAGTGCAAACTTAGAGATCAGAGCAATTACATTACTTCGGGCTTACTGTGCCTATCTTTTTCAAATCAGTGCATTTATATCAAAAGGAACAATCAGAAATACATTGGCGGCAGTTCCATCAGCAGCAACCCTGCTATGGAACATTTTTGAAGTTAGATTTAATCCCGAACTTAAACTTTCTCCTGAAAAAAGAAATGAAAAGTTTGAGGCAATAAAGAAACATTTTCTATTAGCATTAAGAAATGTTCCCGATATCACACAAGATCGAAATCTACGGGTATTTTTAAGCCTTTTAGAAAGTACTGTAAGAACAAATTTCTTCAGTGGCAGAAATACTATCGCTTTTAAAATAGATCCTTCTAAAGTTGATGTAATTTCAGAACCACGTCCTTTCAGAGAAATCTATGTTCGTGGACCTGAAGTTGAAGGAATTCATATTAGATTTGGTGCCGTTGCCAGAGGTGGAATTCGATGGAGTGATCGTAGAGATGACTTTAGAAATGAAGTAATCGGACTGGCTAAGACTCAAAAAGTCAAAAATGTTGTGATTGTTCCTACTGGATCAAAGGGTGGTTTCATTGTTAGACATCCAACTGATGTGCCAGAACAAGTTCCAACACAAGTGAAAAGTTGTTACCAAGACTATATTAGGGCATTGCTTTCAATAACTGATAATCGTGTCAGAGGCTCAGTTCAACATCCAGAAAATGTTGTTGTATACGATGGAGAAGATCCATATCTAGTCGTTGCAGCTGACAAAGGTACAGCTACATTCAGTGATACTGCAAATAAAATTGCTGTGGATGAATATAACTTTTGGCTTGCTGATGCTTTTGCCTCAGGTGGTTCTCAAGGTTATGATCATAAGCACTATGCGATTACAGCAAATGGTGCTTGGGAATGTGTAAAGAGACATTTCAAAGACATAGGAATTAATTATGAAAATCAACCTTTTAGTGTTGTAGGAATCGGTGACTTATCTGGCGATGTCTTTGGAAACGGACTTGTATACTCTGATAAAATTAAACTCCTTGCTGCCTTTAATCATAAACACATCTTCTTAGATCCTAATCCTGATCCATCTGAATCTTTTCAAGAACGAAAACGACTCTTTACTTTGCCAAGATCTCAGTGGAGTGATTATAATCCAAAACTAATAAGTAAAGGTGGTGGTGTTTTCGGAAGGTACGACAAGGAAATAACACTTTCTGCTCCCATCAGAGAAGCCCTTTCTGTACCTGAAAATACTCCAGAAACTATCAATGGAGAACAATTAATATCCTTAATGCTCAAAGCAAAGGTAGATCTTCTTTGGAATGGTGGAATTGGAACTTATTTCAAAGCCAGCACTGAAACAAATACTGATGTCAATGACGGAACTAATGATGCAGTAAGAGTAGATGCCAAAGACATGCGTGCCAAAGTAATTGGCGAAGGTGGAAATCTAGGCTTTACTCAATTAGGACGAATTGAATTCGAGCGTTGCGGTGGCAAACTAAATACTGATGCCATTGATAACTCAGGAGGTGTAGACCTCTCTGATCACGAAGTAAATTATAAAATTTTCTTCTCCGGTCTTTTAGAACAAAAGAAGATTACTCTTGAAGAGAGAAACAAAGTTCTTAAAGAAGTTGCTGAATTTGCTTGCGCTGATGTACTTCAAAACAATGCAAGCCATGCTATATTACTAACTTTAGGGAGCCTGCGTTCTTCCGCAAGAATAGAAATATTTAAAGGATTAATAAGAGAACTTAGTCGAGAAGGATATCTAAACAGAGTCGTAGACACCTTACCTGATGATGAGTCTTTGGGACGACTTGCAAAAACACATACTGGATTGACTAGACCTGAGCTTTCTAAAATTTATGCCGCTGTAAAAATGCAGCTTAGAGATGTATTACTTAACTCAAAATTGCCTAATGATCCTCATCTAGAAAAATATCTAATTGGCTATTTCCCTCCTGTTTTTGCTGAACGCTGGCAAAAGGAATTATTACAACATCCTTTAAGAAATCAAATCATCGCGATGAAACTTGTAGGCGAACTTGTTAACACCATGGGTGCAACATTTGTTTTTCGAATTTGCAAAAACTTCGATGTGGATAGCATTGAAGTACTAACTGCCTATGTTGCAGTAGCAGAGATGTTAGATTTGGCTAAAATTAAAAATGAAATTAAAAAATTAGATACCGTTGCTTCAACAAAACAATATATTGAAGCCTGTCAAAGATTAAATGTAGTCTTATCAATAATGATTAGCTCTATAATCGAATTTGGCAAACTTGAGAGTTCTATTTCAAAGATTAAAGAGACATTCGAAAAACCATTTAAAGAACTGCTTCCTAATTTATTAAACATTCTTTCTGTTGAATCTCAGGAATTATTTAAAACAGATCTAGCTAAATTTAAATCTTTTGGCTTATCTGATTTATTAGCTACAACCTTGAGTGTTTCTCCATTTATAGCTTCTCTTTTTGAGGTAATTTGGATTAGTAATCAAAGTGGACAGAAATTGAACCAGATTTCTGAGTTATATAATTCGATCAACACTCTCATGGGCTTAGAAGATGTATTACATCAACTTGAAAATTTCTCTGCCCCAAATAAATGGGATCAACTTCTATTAAGCAAATCTAAAGTTCAAATAAGAAAAAGTGTTTGTAAATTAGTTATCAAAGCCGCCGAAACTAAACAGAAAGACATCTCTTTTTGGCTTTCTCAAAATTCGAAGGTTCAAAAATCGCGAGAAATTGCTGCTGATTTAAAAACTCATGGCATTAGTATTGCTGGGATAGCAATCATTTCTGAAGAACTAAATAGTAATGATTAAAAAACGGTTAAAGCCCGTATGCCATCTTTATTACTCTTTTTCATGTTCATAATTTGTCGTGAAACTTCTTCTGCTGTAAAGATTGCAACATCTTCATCAACATTCCAATCTTGAATTATGGACATGGCTTTCTCTTTCATTCCATAATTGAGATAACTTCTCATTGCAGCAAGCCTTAACACAGGTGAGGCATGATAAGATTCTCCCAATTTCACTAACATCTCAGCTCCCATTTTGCCGCCCATCATTCGATCAAATTCAAAACAACCCAGAATTGCATGAACAACAAGTTGCTCAGTAATTGGCTCACCTTGAGTTAGTGCTAATTCCATTAATTGCATTGCTCTTGTTAAACATAAAACTGAGTGCGACAGACTAACTTCTTCATATTTTATTGCTGAGATTACATAAACAAGCATTGCTGCGTAATTTTTATATGGTGCTTTTATATTACTTAGTAACTGTACTCGATCTAAAACTTCTTGAGCTCTTACTTTAGTAGTATGTTTTTTTAAAACTTCTTCTCGTCCAGCATTCCCAATCTCTTTACAAAGCTCAGGCTTACTCAAATAAATGTTTATGGCATTGGCAGCTTCTTCAACATTATTTCTGCTATAAGTTATAAAATGCTTGCCGTCTTCAAATAAATCTAAAAGTCCATTTGTAGATTTTTCAGTCAAAAGTAACGAACCGCTCATCAAACTTTCAAATACCCTAAAGTTAAGGTCTCCCTTTACTGTTTGATTTATAACAATCTGGCTATGGGGAAAGATCTTCCAAAATTCGCCTGATATGACTTCGATTGGTACTAACTTTTTTAGTGCTTCAAAAAAAGTTAATCGATCAGGATTTAGCTTTGTATCAAGTGTTCCTACAAATACAACTTTATGTTTCTTCTCTTGACTTGGTTCTATTATGCGACTTGCCCAAACTGGCATCCATTCAGCATTTACACCCTCGGCTATAAATTCTGGCAAATAATCCTTGTGAGCAACTAAAGTCTTAGCACAAACTAAGGAGAAATATTTATGCCAATGTACATGATGATGAGCATCCACTGAATAAAATAAAATTGGGATATCAATTGATTCAAGATCAAGAAATGTAAGTGGCATGCTATTATCTAAATAGACAATAGCATCGGGAGTCCCAGAAAATTTAGCTTGAAGAATAATATCATTAATCGATCTTAGAGGAGTATCAACATTAATATCAAATCGATCTCCCTGACCACATGTGACAACTTCATGTCCAGAGGCTCTCCATTCTTGGGCAAACCAATCCTGATTTAAGATCAGTATCCTCATAGTAAAATCTATTGATTTTTAAACTCAGCAGTCGAAGCAACTCCAACTTTGCTATAAATCAAATCTTTCAACTCAAGTGCATGCTGATTATCTGGCTCAAACATTAATACCTTTTCTAATTCTTCCAAAGACTCTGGATATCTACCTTGAGCAAAATAACAACCAGCTAATGAATAAATAAAATTACAATCAGCAGGATGTAAATCTAAGTATCCCTTAACCCCATTTTCTACTTCTTTCAGTCTTTTAAACGGATAGCCAAGTTCAATCACTCCCAAAAGAGCTCTTAAATTCTCAGGATTAAGTTGCAAGGCTTCTTGGTAGTAATCCCAAGCTTTCATTGGATTTCCGGAATTACCGTAGCACATACCTAGACCAGCAGCAGCAATATCACATTTAGGGTCAGCGTTTCGTGCTTCCTGAAATTTAGCTTCTGCAGCCAGCCAATCGCCCCTATTGGCACTTAGTGCAGCTATTCCACAAAGTGCTCGAGCACATAAAGGATTTGTAATTAATGTTTCTTGATAAATTCGAGTTGCTTCATTCAGATCTCCATCCAAAATTGCAACTTCGGCTTTGAGTACTTTTGCATAATCAATCTGATCGGGAGTTGCCTCTCCCTTAAACATAATTCGATCACAGCCATGCTTCACCTTTTCAAGATTACCATTTCGTTTTTCTTGATTTAGTTCGGCAAGTTGTATGTCAATTTGATGATCTCTCTGTATCAACTTTCTATTAGCCAAAGTGTTGTGAGTAAAACTAATATTAACATTTGAATTCGTTACTGAATCAACAGTTACTATTTTAGTCTCAATTTTTGTTTCATTAGTATCAATCTTTGCTTCAATGGCTGATGGTACTTCCATCTTATTGTTTTTCTTCATCTCAATTAATAGTTCATTAGCAGCTTTATGATCAGGAGATTTTTTCAAAACCAACTGAGTTTGAATCTCAGCTGCTTGTATTTGAAAGTTTTTATAATAACAGGCGGCTAAGCAATATCTCATCTCTAGATCATCCGGCATGCTTATTAAATAAGTTTCTAACGCAGAGATTACCTCAATATACTTGCCAAGATTCAAACCACATTCAAGGAGTTGATAGATTGCAACAATTTCCAAGGGAGCAGATTTTAAAGCATTCACAAAGTAATCAAAGGCTGAAACATAAGATCGTGTAATCGTTTCACACATTCCTCGTCCAATCAGACATTTTGCATCATTCGGTGCGAGGCTCAAGGCCTTATCAAAATACTTTGAAGCTTCAACAGATTCACTGTTTGAGAGATGTAAAGCACCTAGGGCTTTCATTAATCGAGCTGAGTTTTGGTTCATTTTTTCAGCTTTTCTTAAAAGCTCAAAAGCTTGATCAATCTTTCTACTCTTAGTTGCGAGCTCACCTTTTTCAATTAAATCTTGAAAATCAGTTAACTCAGAATCCATATCATATGTAGGTGACATAGCATCTCCATTTACATTCAAATTTATTATATTATTTTCCGTTTTCATTTTTATTCCCAATATACTCTGATATGCCTCTAAAGTTTTCTTGCCCACATTCTGCCAAGTATACTCATTAACAATATCTTGAAGTTTCCGACTTCTTGGAGCTTCAAATGCACTAAAAACTGCTCCTCGAATTGATTCCTCATTATCTGCTGAACAATAAAAACCACTTGTACCTAAATAATTTTTGCATGTACCTGCCTCTCCAGCGACGACATTACATCCATAATAAGCACCCTCAAGAGAGACTAACCCAGGTAGCTCATACCAACTTGGAAGTGCATGCACTTTGGCTGCGCTATAGGCACTTGCAAGCATCTCGTTATCTAATCTTCCGAGTATTAAAGTAGGACCTCGGCGCTTGAATGCTCTTACTGCTTGATCATAGTCAGGCTGATATGAAAATCCACTTCCAGCAATTACCACTGGGATCGAGTCATCTTCCAAAGCTTTAAGTAACATCAATTGATTTTTACGACTCTCAATGCGACCAACACACAAAACAAAGTCTTTAAAAGAAAACTCTTTGATAAATTTATCTGCTGCTACTCGTTTTGAAATTTCACAACCCAACTTTATTTCAAAAATCTCCCCGATATCTTTATAATCACGTCTTAATGCCTTTGCCTCTTCTTCTCCAGTAACAAAAAGACCCGCTGCATGTGCCGCAGTCCAGGTATTATCAAACTTGGAAATTTTTGTAATTTTTGAAATGTCTGGTTTATTCTTTTTCCACCACTCTTTATTTTGTGCATTTGAAACATAACCGATTAAGCAACTTGCTATTTCTCTAGATTGATTATGAAAAGAAGGAATATCTTCATAAAGAGTAGTAACTACATAAGGAGTACCAGCGTAAAAGGCTCTTTCTGCTAAATATTTCGTATATTCTGGAGTAGCAAAATTAAAAAGATGAACCAGATCGTACTTAGCAGGATCTTCTTTAGAATCAAGATCTATTGTCACAGTGACACCCTGAAGTTCTAGCTCTTTTTTGATACGATCCATCACTACAGTATCTCCACCAGGATGAGAGATCGCTGTAGGTCGATTTTGCATCAAGACTCTATATGAATGCATATTTTTATTCTTCTTGGTTTGAATTTTTATATTTTCAGATTTTGAAAGTTCTATACCCATCTCTCTAAAAATAGTATTTAGTTTATTCTTAATCTCCTTCCATGAATTTCTATTATTATATTCACCAGCATTTTCTAAAATTGTTTTTCTTATGATTTCATTTGTTAAAAGTATTTCCATGGAAAGTTCAACTGGAAAACCGCTGGTAATATGCCAAACAGCATTGCCAAAACTTAAAAACGGAGGAGCAATGGAGGTAGCAACTAAGGCCCCTGCCCCAATTGCCAATGAACAAGCTCCTGAGGCTTCATAATGTTGAGAATGATAATTCATCAATACAAGATCTGATGCAGCTAGATGTTCTTGCACAATTCGATCGCTTACAAATCCAGTTGAGAACTTTATATATTCTGAGATTCCAAGTTCTTCTGCGTATTTAATCAACTGCTGTAAGTATTGCTGACTTTGAGGATCACTGTGATTAACACCACCTACTATAAAACCTTTAACTGGGATTCCTTTAGTTCTTAGATAGGCAACCCCTTTAATCAGACCTTCCATGCCCTTGTGTGGTTGAACAAATCCGAATGCCACTATCATCTTTTCAGAAGAAGTAATTCCTAAATTTTCTCTGATTAAGTCTCGATTAGGCTCAAAGTATTTTTCTACTCCGTGGGGCACAACACTAATTTGGTTAGAACTTGCTCCATTGGCAATAACTTCGAGTTTATTCTCTTCTGAATGTACAATTACATGGTTAACTGATTTTATAAGTTCTTGTTGATCTGGATGCAAAGTGAAGGGGTTATGTATATGAGCAATAACCTTAACACCTTGAGACTGAATCTTTTTGAGAAAAATTGAAAATTCTGGTTGCTTAAAAAATCTATACTGACAGTTAAGATACAATATCTTTAAATTATTTAACTCAATAACTTGTTGAATTTTATCAAAGTTAGAATCCCCTTTCTTCCAACATCTAGTTACAAAAGGTTCATCACTTGAAATTCTGTCACCTTGAGATTCCTCGGCGAGGACAATAAAAGTATCTTTATCAAATTGATTCAGTAGATACTTGGCATAAGTGGCTAAACCACACTGCTGATTCCAAGTTGTTATAAAACCTATCCTGCTCTTGATCATAAAAATTTCAATCAACCCGTCTTCATTTTGACACGACAATTTCAATCACATACACACTTAGCGACACTTTATATGAAGCCCTAAGTCCCAATCCTGGTTCAATAATCACTCTATTTAACTCCCTTTCGCATATGAACCATTCAAAATTGGCAACTTTGCCCTAACATTAAACTGTGCAAGACTTATACGAACCCCCTTCCTCATCTAACCCTCTGATTTTATTGAAGGTCACTTTGTGGACACCCATCAATCAGTCATTTTCTTGACGATCGATAAAGTTACAAAAATGTTACAAGATTTAGGACACCCATTGATCCTCTTTCTGAATCTTACCTATATGAGGACACCCAATCTCTTAAGTGGATCTAGTCCATTTAGGAGATTGAGTGGGATATAGGTTTATAAGGTTTCTTTAGGTTAGTTTTGAGGACCGTCTCTAGAAAGCTCTCATGAGCATTATAGAGACGGTCTCTCGAACAAAAGTTTACACCCGAATTGATATGTTATTTGTTTTATCTCTTTTTTTAGCTTACTGGTTTTTTTTGGTTCATTGCCTGTTTGCTTCTGGTTTTTGTGAAGCTAGATTGTTTTTTAAAAGTCCCACTCGATCTAACAATTCTTCTTTATAATACTCAAATTTAATTCCTTACTTCTAAATTTCCAGCAATCGAGATAGATTTAACTTCACTAGTAATAATGAATCTCTCTCGGAGTTTTTGTGCCTTCAATAAAAATTATAAATTCAAAACCTTGCACTATACTACCACTTGAAAACCTAAGTTCTTTATGGAATGGCATCAAAATTCAAAATGGATTTGAATATAGCGTTTCTCACGACTCCAATTATATTAATTTAATTATTCAAAGTAATTGCACCCCTTGGATATTTCCTGAGACTAGCTGTAATACTTTCTATCAAGGACTATGGCAAAGAGATCTCTTCGAAATTTTTCTATTTGATAAAGAAACTGGGCTTTATCAAGAACTAGAATTCGCACCGAATGGAGCTTGGTGGTCTTGGGCCTACCCTGCCCCCAGAACTTGGCTTATTGGTTTTCAAAAGCCACAAGTTCAAGTAGTTAAAGAGAGTATTATGATGGGATGGAAAATTTCAGCTTCAATAAAAATATCTTCTTTATGTATAAATTTTAACAGCAAGAATCTTTATGGAAATATTTGCGGTGTAATCGGAGAAAATCCACGAAACTATTTTAGCTTAGTTGAGCTACCTGGCTCTAAAGTAAATTTTCACCAACCAGATCGTTTTATAAAAGTGATTACCTAAGTGTATTTTCTGGCTTATCTAAAACCGATCTTACTGTAAGTAGAAAATCATTAATAGAGAATGGTTTACTTACTCGAGCATCTACTATTTGTGAAGATTTATCATATTTAGAAAGAACACCAGGATCATAACCTGAACAAAGAATTACTTTTAAGCCAGGCTTTATCTTCTTAGCTCTCTTAGCAACTTCCTCTCCATTCATAATAGGCATAGTCAAATCAGTCACAAGCAAATCGCAATCTTTATTCGCTTTTAAATACTCTAAAACTTTCAAGGCATCTGTAAAACTTTCAACTCTATATCCGTTCTTTAATAAAATCTCTTTCCCCAACTCTGCTACCATCTGTTCATCATCAACTAATATAACTTTTTCGGAACCTTTCTCAATTGTCTTATGAATTGTTATGGCTTCTAAGATAGAATTATTATTCTGTGACAGTGGAAGCAAAATATCAAAAGTTGTTCCTACTCCAAGCTCGCTATTAACTTGTATTCTTCCTCCATGATTTTTAATTACACCATGAACTACTGAAAGACCAAGTCCAGTTCCCTCACCAATAGGTTTAGTAGTAAAAAATGGGTCAAATATTTTATCTTTGAGCTCCTTAGGAATTCCATGTCCGCTATCAGAAATGCTTAGGCGTGCATATTGGATCATTTTATCAAATCTTAAATCCCACTCTTCAAACGAGTTTAAAAATATTACTAAATCACCTCCATTCATTTTCATTGAATAGATTGAATTTGTGCAAAGATTCATAAGAACCTGATAAATCTGACCTCGATCCACTAAAACTCTACAATCAATTTGAATCTTTTTAATAAATCTTATATTCAAAGGTAGTGCAATTTGAAGAAGGCTTACAACTTCATCAATCACTTCTACTAAGCGAACCACCTCCTTCTTGCTTTCAGTTTGCCGTGAGAAAGTTAAGATTTGCTTCACTAAATCTTTTGCTCTATATGCCCCTGTAAGAACAGCATCAATGCTCTTATCTATATTCCTACTTGCTCCAGGATCTATTTTTATAAGTTCCGCATATCCAATTATTGAACTAAGTATGTTATTAAAATCATGGGAAATGCCTCCTGCGAGCGCTCCTAAGGCTTCCATCTTTTGAGATTGTCGAAGTTGTTTTTCTACTTCATGACGATGTTCTTCGGCTAGTTTTCTCTCAGTTATGTCTTCGGCAATACCAGCAATTCTGTAAGGTTGCCCACGAGAATTTTTAATTGGAAAAGCTCGATCTCGCACCCAGCGCATAGTTCCATCGGGACGAAGAACTCTGAATTCTATATCATAATCACCATTCATTTGTTTTGGGATCGATTCGAATACTCGAGACTTATCTTCAGGATGTAAGGTATCGATCCAAGATAGAGGATCGGCATAGTGTGACTCACAAGATCTTCCCCAGATTTCCTCAAAAACAGGACTAATATAGAAGACTGTTTTCTTATCAATTGAACTAAGCCAAAATACTTCTCGAATATTCTCAGTAAGCTGTCTAAAAGTTGCTTCGCTGCGCAAAAGTGCATCCTGGGCTTCTTTGCGATCCTTATTAACAAAAGCTTGAGAAATTTGATCTGCAAGATCTGCTGCAAAACTTATATCATCAGCGGCCCACTCTCGTGGTACTCCAATATGCTCATTACAAACAACTCCAATAATCTTTCCTTGATATCTTAAGGCAGCATCCAACATAGAGCTAATTGCCAAGGGTTTTAAATATGATTCGAAAAATTCAGAAGTTCTTAGATCATTATAAGCATCACTTGCATCTACCGCTCTTCCAGATGATAAAGCTTCAAAATATTTTGGATAATCCTTTGCTTTTAGAATCATTCCATTGGTGTGTGAATTTGTGGCTGCTTCAAAAAGATCCAAACAAATTAGCTCTTTTGCATCAGAATCAAGTATCCACACACTTGAGCGAGCAATTTCTAAGACAGCAGTTGCCATTTCAGTCACTACTCTTGCAGCTTCTTCGACATTGCCATCAATAATCGCAGAGTTAGTAACTAGTTTTACAATAGCAGATTGCTCAATTTTTGCTCTTTCCAATCTAGTATGATTATCATTTTCGCTTTTTAAGCGATCCGTAACATCTAAGGCTAACGAAGCTACTGCAAAAACTTTTCCATTTTCATCTAGAAGTGGAGTATTATACCACTCACATATAATTCGCTTGCCATTTTTGGTAATGTTCTCGTTAGTACTCCTAAAGCCACCAACGTTATTAATCAAAGAATCAAAAATATTATCGATATTTAAAATAATTTCTGCTGGTACGATTAGATCTCGCCCTGACTTGCCCATAGCTTCATCTTTGGTATAACCAAATATCTTTTCAGCAACGGGGTTCCATTCGACAACTTTAAAATTACGATCCCAAACAAAACTTGCAACTGGAGTATGATAATTATAGGCAATAAGACGCTGCCGAATTGTATTGTATTCTCCACGCTCTGCTGGCCAGGCATAGAAAAGTAGATATCCTAAAATTAGAATGACACCTAAGTAAAGAAAGCCATGATGTAGGCTTATATAGTTAAGAAATCCCAGTTGAAATAGATCGATTTTTGTAAATTTTGATAGAAATAAACTTATGAAATAAAATAAAGAACAAAATGCTAAAAAAAGACCAATAAACATGATCTCTTTATTCGCTTCATTCTTAGGTCGTAATGAGTCTGGCATTTGGTTACTACCTTCCAATGCTACCTGTGCAAAACATTTAGTAATATTTGATTAGTGAAACACTATATAGTAAGTCCAAAAAGAACTTTCCTAAAGGAAATCTTTTTTGGACTTAAGATCCCGCGGAGGAATGATAAATAGTTGTCCCAACTAAATATCTTAAGTAAACCCAAGGTTTTCAGCAGAAAAGTATTCGGAAATTACTTGTTGGGATAACTATATAACACAAATTTAGTAATATTTTAAAAAACTTATCTCAATAATCATCAGAGTGAATTGAAGAGCTTATAATACAGGTAGTTATGTAGTTTTTGAACCTAAAATAACCTTGTTGTTGATTAGAACTTGAACGGCCTGAAGTGTTTTTAAAATTAGATCTTCATTCACTATCATTTTTAACTGTGCTGCACCTTTATCGATCGCTTCTCTTAGCGAACATTTTGAGGTCATTACTGCATCAAGAATCAATAGAATGAACGAACTGATTTCTGAATAGTGAACTTTGTCAGTTTCAGGATGTCGAAAAGTTAATAAAAAATAATTTCCTTTGAGAACTTCATTGTCTTTAAATTGACTCAAATCTTCTGAAGTCATTCGAAAGATAGGATATGCAAGTGAACTTACCCGATGTTCTGGATTCACTATAAAAAAGTTTTCAAGAAGCGGTTCAATAATTTGTTGATATGGATCTGGTTCAACATCTTCCATCATTTGAACTTCAATTTCAATCCATTCAAACTCGAGAAGATCTCTAAGATAAGGATACCTATCTAGTCCAAAATTAGTTTGCTCAACAAAATCGAGTAATCCTTTTGGCATTTTCCATAGTTGAGGAGAAGAACATGGAAATTCGGCAAAAAATTTAGTTATTAGTTTTTGCCATTCCACAGCAGGAAGAGTTGCAACAGTAATTGGATAAGCAATAGTAAGTGCATCTGAGACTAAATTAAAAACTAATCTACGGTAAGTCGAAACCCTATCTTCAGAACCAACTCCAGGAATATCAGGATAAACATTAGTACGGCAATACTCAGCAAAACGCCTTTGATACTCTTGAAAATTATATGACTCAGGAGTCTTAAGCTGCATTTGCTATTTTCCATCGAGCATCAATCATAGACTGAAGTCTCAAAAGTTCAGTTTCAATTTCTTTTGGATCTGGGAAATTAAAATCACGTTCCAATAGAACTGGAACTTCTTTTACTTTTTGCAGAGTCCAATCAAATAAATCATAAACAGGTTCAATTATTGGCTCGCCATGGGTATCGATAATCAAGGTTGGAGATTTTTGTTCGTGACCAGCCATATGAATATATGCCACACGATTCAAGGGAAGTGCATCAATAAAACCCTTTGCATCATAACCGTGATTAAAAGCATTGACATAGACGTTATTAACATCAAGAAGCAAATTACAATCTGACTCTTCGGCAATTGCGGAGATAAAACTTACTTCATCTATTTGAGGAGCAACTGGAGTATAGTATGAGACATTTTCGATGGCGATTTTTCTTTCAAGAAAATCTTGTACGATTCTTATTCTTTCAGAGACATGATGAACCGCCTCCTCGCAAAATGGAATTGGTAGAAGATCGTATAGGTGCGCATTGTCGCATTTGTTAAAACTGAGATGCTCAGAGTAAACAGCAACATTATATTCTTGTAGAAACTTCTTTACCCCTGCCAGAAAATTCAGATCGAGTGGTTCAGGACTTCCTAAAGAAAGAGAAAGACCGTGGCAAGTTATTGGAAACTTCTCTGCCACGGTCTTTAATATTTTCTTCCATTTACCACCAATCTCCATCCAATTTTCAGGAGCAAGCTCAACAAATCTAGGAGCGACTGAATCAGACGACAAGAAATAATCCTTGATATCTCTTCTGAATCCTAATCCAGCTCCACTTGGCAATACTTGCTTCATTAAATTGACTCCGATTGGTAAGCAAAGAATAAACTATTCCTTTTTCTCTCCACATGTTGCTTCGGCAGCTTTACCATCTTTTCCTTCGCCGCACTTACCTTCACCACATTTTCCTTCGGCAGCTTTACCATCTTTTCCTTCGCCGCACTTACCTTCACCACATTTTCCTTCGCCGCATTTTCCTTCACCTGCCTCTTTATCGTCGTGCTCGTGTCCTTCGTGAGTTTCAGCAGCATGAGTTGGAGCATCAGCAGCATATACTGAAACCTTATTGTTCAATTCAACTTTATTCATTATCGAATTGCGCACCTGTGCAGCTGAACCAAGATCTCTTACTGAGACCTGTTGAGTTGCACTAGCGGCTGTTGCGAATAATGATGCAGTAGCGATGGCAGCAATCGTGCCCTTATTAATTCTTATGTTCATGAGGTTAACTCCGAATATGGGTCAATAAATATGTAGAAAGCATGTTTGTCAAAAAAAATTTCTGGACACCCATACTTTCTTAGAATAAAGACGAACAATCCAAAAGAAAATTCGTTTTATATAGACCAAAAATTGCAGATTTTTACACTTTTAGCCAAACCAAAAATGGGATAAAACTCAACTATTTAGATAAATCACTCCTCTTATGCACGGATATACAACTAATTGTAATCTATAGAATTTTAGCTTAATTTTTACGAAGAAAATTTATGGACACCCAAAGTTTTGAAATCGATCAATTTAGAGGCTTCTTACCTGCAAAGGATCCACTCACAAGTCTTTCAAGTTACTTTGCTGCATGGGAACAGGCGGCCTCCGAACTGCCAAAGCTTCTGGTAACAGATAGAATCAGAGGCATTCTAGATCAGCTCCCAATCTTGGACACCCAAAGTTTAACAAATAGATCTGAAATAGAAAGATCTATGATGGTAATATCTTATCTTGGACATGCTTATGTTTGGGGCGAAAAGAAATTGTGCACCTTATTACCAAAATGTATCGCAATCCCATGGCAAAAACTTTCTCTGAAACTTGGAAGACCCCCAGTTCTCTCTTATGCGTCTTATGCACTTTGGAACTGGAAGCGAATAGATCCATTTGGTCCATTAGCACTGGGCAATATTGCTCTACTTCAGAACTTTTTAGGTGGCATCGATGAAGAATGGTTTATACTTATTCATGTCGATATTGAAGCTAAGGCAGCACAGGCAATCAATGTCATTGAAAAAGCTTTTGAGGCATGTGACCAATTAGATTCACAAGGATTAATAAATGCACTTAAGGATGTATCCATATCACTCATAAATATCAATAAAACCATGGATCGAATGACTGAGCATTGCGATCCGTATATATATTATAATCGAGTTCGTCCCTATATTCATGGATGGAAAGATAATCCTTCAACTCCCAATGGGATTATTTATGATGGTGTTATAGAATATAAAGGACACCCACAAAAATTTAGAGGTGAAACTGGCGCCCAAAGTTCCATTATACCCGCACTTGATGCACTACTTGGAATTCATCATGACAACGATCCTCTGCGGCACTATTTAAATGAAATGAGGGACTACATGCCGCCGAAACATAATGAGTTTATAAAATCTGTAGAAGCTCACGGATCGATTAGAAATTTTGTTTCAAAGAATAAGGAAACTAATATTGAGCTAAAAGATATCTATAACCATTGCATAGAGCAATTGGATAAATTCCGATCAACTCACCTTAACTATGCAGCAACATATATTAACAACCAAAAACAAAATTCATTGTCTAACTCTAATCAAGTTGGCACAGGAGGCACCCCTTTTATGGTATATCTCGCCAAACATAGAGATGAAAGTAATAAACACCTACTTTAATACTGGACACCCATAATTTAGGAAACTTTCCAAAAAAATCTCCGAATACTAGATAAAGGAGATTTAATATGACCGTTCCAAGAAAAGAGATTTTTATCCCGACTGAAGTTGGACATTACCACTGTATATCTCGTTGTGTTCGAAGAGCTCATTTATGTGGCTTTGATCGATTAACTGGTCGTTCATTTAATCATCGGCGCGAGTGGATTAGAAAACGCCTGGCTTTTCTTGGGAATTTATTCTCAATGGAAATTGTTTCCTACTCATTGATGACAAATCACATACATACTCTACTAAGAAATCGACCTGATATCGTAACGGATTGGAGTGACCGAGAAGTTGCGATAAGATGGCGTAAACTTTATCCGATAAAAAAGAAAATTAGAATGAATAGAGAGCCAACAGAAGAGGAGATTTCGGCAATCACAATAAATCCAGAATTAGTAAAGACGTATAGAGATCGTCTATGCAACATCAGCTGGTTTAATAGGTGTCTTTCTGAACATATTGCACGGCGTGCAAACATAGAAGATAAATGCACGGGAAGGTTCTGGGAAGGTAGATTTAAATGTCAGCGCATAGAAGATTTTGCTGCCATATTAACTTGTAGTGTCTATATCGATCTTAATCCAATTCGAGCAAATATTTCTAAAACTCCCGAAACAAGCAATTTTACGAGTATTCAGGACCGTATTGATCAATTACAAGAATCAAAAAAACTACATAGAAACTTTAATTTAAAAACCCTGAAACTTGTTTCTATTGAAAATCTTACCGGAGGATCTTTTACTACTCAGGAATATATAAATTTAGTCGATCTTACTGGACGAACGATCATAAATAATAAAGGTAGTATTTCGGAAAACCTTGAGCCAATTTTAAAAAGATTGAAAATAAATTGTGAAGCTTGGATTGATGTTTCATCAAATCTTAATAAAAGATTTCGGCGCATAGTTGGATCTGCCGCTGCTCTTAGACTTGCAGCAAAGAGAGTAAACAAATCTTGGTTTCAAGGAATAGGATCGGCTCAGAGGGTATTTTTATAAAAAATTAAAGTGCCTTTTCACATTAGAAATACTCTTCATACATTAATAATAAAAAAATATTACTAGACTAATTCATTTGAATTTTTGCAATTAAAATTTCACGATGAAATTTATAATAATAACTTGAGATCAAATGATGGAAATTGCGATTCAATTTTTATGGGTGTCCGTAATTCTTGCTACTCCATCTAAAATTGCAGCTTCCATGACTTTCTCGGCAACTCTTTTTGGGACACCCATATTAAAAGGATCTGGTATAATATTCTCTTCATTTAACTCATTCTCAGGTATGGACTCCGCTATTGCATTTGCAGCAGCCAGCCTCATATTCTCTGTAATCTTAGTTGCTCGACATTGAAGAGCCCCTTTAAAAATACCTGGAAAACAAAGGACATTGTTAACTTGGTTGGCAAAGTCAGATCTGCCTGTAGCTATAATTCTGGCAATTCCTTTTGCTTCATCAGGCATAATCTCAGGAACTGGATTTGCTAAAGCAAAAATAATAGGATCCTTCGCCATTCCCAACAAATCTTCTCTGTGGATAATTCCTGGTCTTGAAACACCGATAAAAACACTGGCTCCTTTCAAAGCATTTATGGGTGTCCCCATTTCATTATCCTTATTAGCAAACTGCAAGATTTCCTCCTTCATGGAGTTCATCCCTGACCTACGACCTCGATAAACAATACCTTCGCTATCACATGGTACTATGTTTCCTGCTCCAGCTGCATTCAGGGTTTTCGCAATAGCAACACCTCCAGCTCCCACTCCACTTATCACAATCTTTAAATCTGACATCTTCTTGCCAGTTACTTTTAAGGCATTTAAAAGACCGGCTAAGACAACACAGGCTGTCCCATGTTGATCATCATGGAAAACAGGAATATCGAGTCTTTTTTGCAATTCTGTTTCAATCTCAAAACACCTTGGTGCTGAAATATCCTCTAAATTTATCCCCCCAAAACTAGGGGACAAATAGGCAATCGTGTCTATGATTTTATGGGTGTCCCGAATATCAAGACAGATCGGAACGGCATTCAGCCCGCTAAACTGCTTAAAGAGCATGGCTTTGCCTTCCATGACGGGTAGTCCGGCGCGTGGGCCGATATCACCAAGGCCTAGAACGGCAGTGCCATCTGTTATAACTGCAACTGTATTTCCGCGCATGGTGTAATCAAAAGTTGCATCAGGATTATTCGCTATATGTGTACAGATTCGCGCAACTCCCGGAGTATACGCCTGTGATAACTGATCTCTGGTCTTTAAATAGAGCTTTGGTTCAATTGATAACTTGCCACCCTTATGCATTTCAAAAACATCATCTGTATAACTTTCAAATAAAATATCATCTCGCTCTTTGAGCAATTTTATAATCCTCTCTGCATGGGCTTCATTTTTACAATGCATCGTAATTTCTCGATGCTTATAGTGAAAATCAGAAGCTAAGAGTGTCATCTCTGCCAATGAAACTCCTTCGTCCCCCATCAATTTTACAACTTTCGCTAATTGTCCTGGAAAATTTCGAATACTTATCCTAGCAGTAATCGAAAATGCAGGTGATGCAATATCTTTATAAGCCATAATAATTCGGATAAATTTAGCTTTATAACCTGAGTTTCGCTTAAGAAAGCTACTGCGAAAGCTAATATACTGTAATCTTCGAAATAAAAAACAAGCCAGCGCAAAGCTCTGGTAAAAATTGCTTCTCAATGTGACAAAGCCACGTTTTCACAGCAATTTTTATTTTTTTTCTTTCAAATCTTTCAGCATCTTAGCTTTCTCGCTACGCTTCTTAAGCGAAACTCAGGTTATAAAATTAATACTTCTATATTACCATTTAAACTTAGGATCGAAAGTCATGATATAAAGCTAAAAACGGCGTGAGCCATTTTGCCAATAGATATGCAATTCTAACTACTGTAATTGCTTTCTAACTTCCTCAGCTTCACTACAAACTTCAGTCACGAGCGAATCTATAATGGAAACTTCTCTTTCACCTAATTGCAAACTCAACTTTAATCGCTCTTCATATACACTTAATTTTTTGGCACTCTCCGAAGCTCCTGCTTCCAATAATAACCCTTTGATAGTGTGTATAAGTTTTGCCACTAACAAACTCTCAGTTCGAGTATCAAGTTTATGTAAATCAGTTAATTTAGATTTCGAAGTCTCAATAAATGATTCTAAAACTTGAGCCATAATCTTTGATTTTCCAGCAGTTCTTCTTTTTAGATCATCAAGATCTATAAATTGAGTTTGCACTTGAGTGTCATTTACTTTCATTGGTGTTATTTTACCAATTAGAAAATCAAGTTCATCTAAATAAACAGGTTTTCTTAAGACCGAATCAAATCCCGCCTTGTTCAGAGAATCTGGCTCATCAATAAAAGAATATGCCGTCATTGCAACTATCGGAGTATGCACTCCTAAAGTTTTCTCGTGCTCGCGTACCTGTTGAACGGCTGAGATACCATCCAAATGCGTCATTGTAATATCACAAAAAACAAGATCGAAATTGTGTTTTGCATTCAATAATTCAACAAGTTCTAGACCATCTGAAGCCTCAACAACAACATGATTATAGCTTCTTAAGTGCTCACTAATCCTTAATCTCGTTGTTTCCACATCATCAACCACTAAAATATTTAGAGGTCGTTCGAAAGCAGGTAATTTGATTTTCTTATGTGAAGAAGCAACTCCATCTTCACCTAATAAGCATTGAATAACTGAGGTTGAAGATAAAGGTAAAACTAGAAATCTTTTAAAACCAAAAGAAAGAAGTTTTTGCCTTAAATGAAGTTGATCATGCCTGAATAGTACAACGTATCTTTCCTGTTTCTTAAAATCATAAAGCTTGCCGAGTTTTTCAGAACACAAATCAGATGCATCGATAAAAATTGTATCTGGACCCTCTTCTAAGATTGGATTGCTAACTGGAATCGGACGAATACCATGAAAATAAGCAATATTTGCCAGAGTAATAAAAACCTCGTTGGCATTTGCGTGAAAGCGCATGATATTTGGAAGTTCACTTGCTTTTCTTGGCTCAATTGCAACTTCTGCTTTAAATTTTGCTGTAACTTTCGTTCCTTTATTCTCTTCTGAAGCGATCTCCAATGTTCCTTCAGATTGATTAACAATTTTATGGGCGGCTCTTAATCCAAGTCCCAACTCTGAATACTCTCCTGGACCTAAGTTTCCACAAAGTTCAAGATTCATTAAATCTAATCTTGTTTTTGGAATACCGCGTCCAGTATCTGAGCATGTAACGATAATATTGCAATCTTGTCCTTTGGCAAAAGAAGTACTATTGGTCGAGAGCATAACTTCTATATGACCATTCTCAGTAAATCGAACTGCATTTTCAACTAAATTCCCTAATAAATGCATCAATCTCTTCGGATCTGCCTTGATGGAGTGCGGCAATCTATGATCAACCAAGAAATATACAATTATATTGGGCTTCTTACTTAACGGTGAGGCAAACAATTCCGCCAGATCTTGTGTAACTTGATTTAGATTCACAGAACGAGCATCATTTTTCTTTTGAGTTGTAGCAGTACCTAATTCCAAAGCATCATTAATACTACCCATTAATTGAAACGAGGAGGCGGTAATGGCATCTAATTTAGCAATCTCAGAATTATTCGAAGTAGCACTTGATAAGGCTTTGATGCCAGTAATAATATTTAAAAGCGGTGTTCGAATATCTTCAGAAACAGTTCTAATGAATCTTTCTTGTAAGTAATTTGCTTTTGTCGCCTTAAGTGTTGCTTGTGAAGCTGAAAATTCTGCCTCATTCAATCGTTTTATGATCAAACCAATTGAGTCATGAAGTCTTTTTTCAACATCCAGCGATTCTCTCCAACCTTCAGATGTCAATTTAGAAGTTTGTTCAATTCTTTTTAAAATTGGGATGAGAATTTCATCTGTACTCGTCTCTACAATGCGTGATGAATAATAAAATACTCCAAAGTAAGTTAGACAAATCGCAAGTGCTCCCAGTCCTCTTGCAAGCCAAACAAGCTCATTTGGCAAAGAAAATACAAGTGGTAAAAAGAAGAATCCAAGACATAAACCAACACCTAGGCTTAAAGCCAAAAAGAGCAAAATTAGATACTTCGGTGAGCTACGACCTGCTGTCATATTCTACTTAATAAATTCAATTGAAATCCAACATCAAATGTTTAGATTTAAAGAGACTGTCTATTAAATCGACCACTTAGGCTTGAAAGTTGAGGGAAAGATCGCTATCAAAATACCATAACACCTTTAACTTGTTGAAAATTAGAACTAATCTTTCAAAAAACTCTAACCAACAGTAGAAAAAAAACCCAATGAAAGTTAAACTGAAAACAGAGGGAATGAGGATCCTTCACATGTCTTTTTAGCTTTTCTTACGTTACTCATCGGACTCAAAAAATTTAGAGTGTACTTTCCTTACATGGATAATGCCGACCCTTTAAAATGAAAAGTTAAACGCCTTTTCATCTAAGTAGAGCTTATTGGTAGGGGTTATTAGTTGATCTAAGAATATTTACTAGACTAGTTTGTTAAATATATCGGCCACTGTCTCAGGATAGAGAGGTTTTATAAGCACTCCATCAACTCCAGCCTCTTTAATCCTTTGCTGCTCCTCTTTCATGGCATGAGCTGTTACGGCCACGATTGGTAGGTGAATTTTATTCCCCTGTTCCTTTTCAAGAGCACGGATAGCTCTGGTAGCTGCATCTCCATCCATAATCGGCATAGAAACATCAGTAAAAACTATATCGAATCTTTCAGCATCTGCTCGACCCATTATCATAGGGGTAAGTTTATCTAAAAGTGCTTGACCATCAGTTACCGAGACAACATCATGCCCAGCATCAGCCAGCATGTCTTCCAAGATCATAATGTTCATCGGAGTGTCATCGGCAATTAGGATCTTTAATTTTCCGTGTCCTTTTAATGGATCAAAAACTGGTGAAGCGACCGCAGGTTTACGATTTATACTACCTTGATAAGCCAAGATTATGTCATCTGCTAAAACAGGAGTAGTTAAAGCGTGCTCCAGACCCTTTGCGTATAATTGATCTTTTAGAACTAAACTTGATGGTTGTAAGATCACAATCGAGGTTCCGATCTTACTTGAAAGTCGTTTTTCTAGGATTTTATTTAGAGCAATCTTTTTAAGGGCTCCTTCCGAGAATACAATCAGATCAGCATTATGATACTTGGTATTAAGTAAGTCTTCATCAGTTTTTTCATCTATATCAAAATGTTTAACCGAGCATCCAAACTTGAAAAGATTATTTAGTATCGTTGAAGTAGCGATAGATTTCTCTGAGACTATAATTAGATCTTTTGGATAGCTGGCTTGTTTGTATCTCTCTTCGACTCCATTTGATTCTGCGCTTAGTTTAAAAGGCATAGATACCGAAAACGTACTGCCCTCTCCAAGGGTGCTTTCTACCTTAATGTCACCACCCAATCCCTCAACGAATTGTTTTACAATACATAATCCTAATCCAGTTCCTTGATATTTTCTGGTAACTGACTCATCGACCTGTTTAAATGATTCAAAGACTGAATCAATTTTATCTGCAGGAATTCCAATTCCGGTATCATAGACCTCAAATTTTAATAGGGGATCTTGAGAGCCTCGTTTATTGATTGTAGCTTTTAATCCGACATAACCACTACTAGTAAATTTAATGGAGTTGCCAAGCAGATTAATCAAAATTTGCTTTAATTTAGTTGGATCACCAATTAGCTCTGCTGGTATTTCTGGATCAATATCAAAGATTAGTTGAACCCGCTCTTTCTCCTCAGGTTTGTATTTCCCCTCAAGCCGTCCGGAGATAACAGCCATTGTTTCACGAGCAACCGTTCGAATATCAAAAGGGATTTTTTCAAAAGTTAACTCACCAGATTCCGCTTTTGCAAAATCTAAAATTTCATCAATAATTGCCAAAAGCCCATGAGCAGCGCTGTCTCCAAGTTCGATAAGTTCTCTAGTTGCCCTAGTTAATCCATCCTGCTTTTTAATAATCCGATTAATTCCAACAATTCCACCTACAGGAGTTCTTAGCTCATGACTTACTCTGGCGATAAACATTGATTTCGCGGCGTTTGCGGCGTTGGCGATGTCTTTGGCTTTTTCAATCTCTGATTTTGATCGATTCAGCGTCTCCAGCATGTCATTAATATCAGATGTTAATAGACCAAGTTCATCATGTCCTAAGTGTGTCACTTTTGAATTGGTATTTTTTGACATAGATATTGCACGTAGCTCTTTAGTCAGCAATGCAAGCCTAGACAGAATATTCATGTTTATGAAAACAAACATTGAAATCATCACTAGTAGAATGGCTATGAATATGAAAACTAAAAGAAAATTTCTGGATCCAAGCCCCTGTTGATAGATGTCACGCGCTTGCTGTGTTTTGAGTAACATAGCTGGAGTGTTGTTTACATCATGAATTAAACCAAATCCAAAAATCGTGATTTCATCTGGAGCAAGTATTCCAATATCTTGATTTGAAAGAGCCAGCTCGTACCCTATGCTGTCTATCGTGTCTGAAAATTTAATATCTTTAAGAGGAATACCTGCAATATCAAGACGTGTTTGCTCACCTACAGCGGCTATAAAGTCCGATGATAGAATCTGAGTAAATATTAATGTCCCATTAATAGGATTAACTCGTTTGCTATCAGTGATTGGAATTGCTGCTATTAGGACTAATTCATCTTCGAGCCATAGGAACCCGGAGACTCTGTTATCGACAGTATCATGCTGAAATAGCGAAGTAGTATTGAGAATCGCCTTAAGTTGACCCGATGGAATAGGAATAACTTTCTCTTCTTCTGGTAATACTTTAAATGATTCTATGACTTTTTTGTCAGTGTTGACATAGACAACATGTCGCATCTGTAGTGCGGCTAATGTTTCGTAGTTTAATATCGAGGCAATGTATTTATCGTTGCGATCTGTAATAAATTCGTAGGTATCATCCCATTGTGCCCAATCGATTGTTTTTGCAATTAGCGTTTGACGCGTGTTTTCCATTGCTCCATTTACACGCTGGACATTGTCACGCATCCGCGATTCTTCAATTTTTCTAAAATCTTGAAGTAGAATTGTGTCAAAAATGAAATAGAGAGCAATACCCAATATAAATAATGGAGTAGCAATAACAAGGGCTGTTCGTTTTTGTAAGTTCATTAAGTATTCCCAAGACTTTCCCAAGCTATATATCGACTTGTGAATGCTATAAACTTTAATATCAATTGGAGCCTTCTGAATAACTTACTGTCTATACAGAGAAAAATTCTATTAAAACTGATGATTGTATGATAGATTTCAAGTAAATATACTATAAATATCCTCCTCAATTTTAACTATAAAGAGATATATGACAGATAGCACAAAGCCAAAGCAGTTAACTAAGGATCCTGTTGTTGCCAAATTAGTCGAGGATTTCGACCAAGACGCAACCACTTTCTCTAAAAACTACCTGAGAACTTATTATTCGGGCAGTATCCCTGATCCTGATGAGCAGGAGGTCTTGCGTTTCTGTGTACAAAACTATCCAAAGATGGGACGAGTAGATAACTTTCTTGAATTAGGTTGTGGACCAACCATACACCACCTGCTACCTGCAGTGGAGTATGCAAATACCTTTGAGGTTGCTGATTATCTACCAGATTGCATAGAAGAGGTGAAATTATGGAAAGAAAAATCTAACAATGCTCATGATTGGTCAGTGTTTACAAAGTTTGTGCTTGAGTGTGAGGGCATTGATCCCACTTTGGATGCGATTGGAATAAGAGAGAACTTAGTAAGATCTAAGTTAGGTAATTTTAACCATTGTGATCTGAGGAATCCCGCTCCTTTAGGGATAGCTAGACAATTCCCAGCCGTTGGATGTTTTTATACAACTGAACAGGCATCAATGGTTGGAGAGGATTGGAGTAAAGATCAAAGAAGAGATGCCTGGTTGCAAGTAATGAGCAATCTATGCAGTGTAGTAGCACCTGGCGGCTGGTTATTTATGTCATGCGTAAGAAACTCTGATCATTATGTCACCTACGAAGTTGGATCTGATACTCCGCATAGACACCCATTGCCAATAGTTAACGAAGATGATTTCTCAGCTGCCTTGAAGCAGTTTGGTTTTGATCTTGCCCGCTCAGAAATTGCGGGAGTTAAGTTTGTAGGGCAGGAAAGTGAAGGAGTGCCTGGAGCTGTCCTTGTAGCAGCATTAAAAAAGTGAAGACAAAACTTCTATTCCTACTTTAAAAGAGAGATCGGATGTTAAATTTTTTACTGCTTGTAATTTGTGTATTATTGTTTTCTGCATCTGATTATTTTGCAGCTAAGTGGGGTTATGAACGAGATACTAGAGCCCTCCTTGTTGCAATTGTGCTTGGCCCCTTTTCATATCTACTCTTTGGTTATCTGACAGCAACTACTTCATTATCAAAAATGGGAACATACGTCTGTATGGGGATAATCATATGCTCAATCCTTGCGGGATTTTTCCTTCTAGGTGAACGACCTAATAGAGTGACTTGGATTGGATTAACTATAGCAATGCTTGGGCTTATTATTCTAGGTTTTGGGAAAGTGGAGCATGTTGATTAGTTGGGATTGATGATGTTCGTGCTTCAATTCAATACGCTGCAAAAAAAACTAAATCACTCTATTTTTGTCGCATGAAAATTTGGATAGATGTTCAACTTTATCCAAAGCTTTTATTAAGTTGTTACCTATTTAAGATTCTAATCACTTCGTCATGTAACTCAGAATTTGAGGCGACTATACTTTTGCCATTTACCGGATCGTTTCCTTGATAATCGGTAATAACTCCTCCCGCGCCACGTATAATAGGAATAAGACCCAGTAAATCCCATGGTGACATAATCGGATCCACAAAAATATCGGCCAAGCCTCTACTTAAAAGTGTATACCCATAACAGTTGCCCCAAGTTCGGGAAAATTTTACTTTACTTGTTAATTCGCGAAATCCTTTTTCAGGCTGGAATTCGCCGACATTCAGGAGATCCGTAGCCAAAAGAACGGCTTCTCGTAAATTCGGACAATCCCGCATTCTAATAACTTCATCATTAAACGTACATCTGCTGTTGTTCCCTATGACAAGATGGTCAAGGATAGGTTGATTTATTACCCCTAGAATAGGTTGTCCTTTATGAAGTAATGCAATTACGGTTCCAAAATCAAAGTTGCCTGAAATGAAACTCTTAGTTCCATCTATTGGATCTACAACCCAAACAAACTCGGCTTCGGATCTCATCTCTCCTAATTCTTCACCTATAAAACCATGCTCTGGAAATGTTTCAGTAACAATTTCGCGCATTGCCTGTTCAGCTTCACGATCAGCTACAGTGACCGGAGTATGATCGGCCTTGCCTTCT
>Ga0163144_10001698_pt1 | contig 51666 bp, 47 predicted proteins | sample OliLak19BULKMAT1_FD_123175 | JGI IMG/M metagenome (GOLD analysis project Ga0163144, IMG submission 123175) | Freshwater microbial mat bacterial communities from Lake Vanda, McMurdo Dry Valleys, Antarctica - Oligotrophic Lake LV.19.BULKMAT1 | ecosystem: Environmental > Aquatic > Freshwater >... | reverse complement strand
CGCAAAGTTTCTCAGGTTGAATTCTTCCAATGAACCGGATATCCATTGGAATGGCTTTGCGTCTTTGCGCCTTTGCGGTTCAAAAACTCTTTACTGGCAAGTTTTGAGAGGACGCGTCCCTAGTGTAGGAACCCTACACGAATGGGTGACCCCGCAGGCCACCTCATGGGGCCGCGGATGGTCAAGGTGTTGCTCATGGAAAAACCCTACTAGATGCTGTCATTGCTGTCGATGCAATCGCGAGAGATGAGGATACTCACTCCAGCTTCCCGAGCGACCTCAGCGTCTCCAGGATCTCTTCGATCTGGTGGATTCTTGCCTTGGTCTTCTTCCCGAAGCAGGCGGCGAGGGTGTTGGCGTCCGGGCCGGTGGCGGGGAGGAGTTTGCGGATCTCCGCGAACTGGGCGGCGGTGCTGGTGGGCCAAGGAATTGATGATTGGATATTGGAGATTGGGCGGAAACCTCGGTGCCGGGGAGGTGGGTTTGTAGCGGCGACCGGAGATCGCCGCCACTTTGGTATTCCGGGCGGAGCCAGCGGATGTGGCCGTTCGCTTCCTCGGTGGCGCGCTCGTGGTTGAGGGCGACGAGGCGGGTGAGGAGTTCCTGTTCCGGAGCCGCGTTCTCCAGAACGCGAGCCCCCTCCGATGCGGGTTGCGGGTCGCGTTCTGGAGAACGCGGATCCGTAAGATCCTCCCAGCCATACGCCTTGAAGACGGCGGCATTGAGGTCTTCGTGGATCTGTTTCAGGATGCTCACCAAGCCCTCGTCGTGGATCTTCCTGTCCTTGTCGGAAAGCGGCTCCCCCGCCCTCAGTTTTTCCAACACGTTATACATCCCCGTCAGCGTCAACCCGGGGTGCAAGGCCTGCCGCTGCTTCCGGTGCGCGTCGAGCTTCTCCCCAAGTTCCCGTATCCGCGTAATTTGTTTTCACAGCCCTGCACGCTTCTTCAGGACTTTTTCCACATGCGATTTGTATTTCTGGAAATTCTTTAGCCTGCGCCCGGCGATGAATCGGCTGCACTCCTTGATGAAGGCTTTCCGGGTTCTCCAACAGGGATGGCCGACCGGTGGCACGGCATCGTTTTTCAAGCCATTACAGCCTGCGCAGCAGACCTCCATGTTATTGGAGTTATGAAAGGTCACTCCACTTGCTTCAAGGATTGACCGCGGCAGCAAATGTTCTTCCGTAGATTCAGCAAGGGCATCCGTGCTGGCTGCCAAATCGCGTGCGCAATAGACGCATTTCCCATCACTCTGCTCGAAGACATCCACCCAGCCGAACCTTGAACCACGCTTGTTCCCGCCCAGCCACCAGGTAGGGGCGGTAAGTTTCTCATAAAATGCTTTCCGTTCGGCATCGCTCCGGAACTTTTGGAATTCGGGTGTTTGGGTAGAGTTCATTTCTTTAAATCTTAAGCTGATCTTCAATCTCAACTTCAGCCGACGGCTATTTGGCAGCGGCGGGATTTCCCTCATCAAATCGCAGAATCCGGCATCTGCGATCCATCTCTTTCACAATCTGATCGATCAGTTGCTCATTGATCTTCGAAAACTCCTTCATTATTTGCCCTGCCACGTTCTCCGCCTCACAGATTGCCTGGTTCCCATCCTTCCTGTATGAAACGGACCAGCCAGGAAGAACAACCAGCGCTTTCACGTAGGAAACCGGAATACCCGCATCATTCAGTAGATTCCACAACGACCGTGCGTTACCGCGCGCCTGTTTGGTGAAATCTTTCTTCCTTCCATCTGGGAAATTCACAATATCTACGTCGACCGTCACTTTCCAATTACCGCGCAGATTTACTACCGACCTTGATCGCGCCTTTGTTTCCAACACAAAAACGCCGCCTTTACCCACCACCACGTGATCAATGTTGTAGTGTTTGCCGTTCGATTCCATGGGCACGTCATGAAAAACATGCCAGCCATCCGCGATGAGAGGTAACAGTTTCTCGGCGACGAGAGCCTCTCCGAGGAATCCCAGCCATGCGGTTCTCGCCGTAAGCACCTGCTTACGGATACGATAGGCGCTAAAAACCGTGGTCGGCACCAATACAATCGCTAAGCCGACCACAGAATCCTTCGAATCCATTATCGCTGCATAAGCTAGGATTCCCCAAAAAATCATGGTCGCGACGATCAGCATAGAAGCCTCCGCGAGCGCGTCTTCCCTTCTTTCGATGCAGCCCCAACCAGGAGGCCGCAGTATCCCACCCGACAGAGTGTCTCTCCACGAATTCCGCCATGACTTCTTCACACGCAAAGCCACCCACAGGAGCAGCGCCGTCACCACCGCCATTGCCACGAGAGCTCCAATCGATACCACGACCAGATCGCCGAATGCCTTGCTCAATGCTTCCATCATTTTCCTCTCAGTAGGGGATTCTCATCACCACCGGCATCGGTGTATCTTGAAATCAGCCTTTTGGTTTCCTCATCCCAGTTTGGAAAACATTCCTTCAACCTCCCTACCGTATGCTGCCACTTCGGCGTTGTCGGCTGACATACCGAGTTCTGGTTCCCGAAAAGCCCGATTTCATCAATCGCATTCTGCTTTTTGCGAGTTTCCAACCACCTCACGCGCACGAAATACTCGGCTTTATCCGGATCTTCGGCAGTGTTCCGGTAAGATTCCCCGTGCCTGAGAACTTCCATCGCAGGTCGCTCTACCCCGCCTTCCATCACTTTGAATTCGTCCATCCGTTGCACGGTCTCCTCGACCACACAGACACCCACATAGCCTGTCTTCGGGATCTTCACCCATACACGGTCGCCCTGGGAAAGAAGTTTCAGGGTACGGCTATACCAGGCTCCACCTCCCGCACTGATGAATCCGTATTTGCAGGCATCCTCCCAGGATCTTGATGTCATGTCTCCAAAGGAAGCGTAGTATTCCCCATTCCAAGGGATCTTCGGCCCTTTTACTTTGCTCGTGGTAACCGCATTGACCTGCGTCTCACCCGGATCAATTAGCCACGCCCGGCTCAAGAGCTTATCCGTCCCATTGAGGAATACTTGGAAGAAAATCGCGTTGATCGCGAGATCACGTGCATTCAGGTAGTTGATGATTCGTTCCGTCGAATCGTCCAACTCCGACGCAACGATTATGATCTGATGGGATTCATTCAAAGTCTCCTCATCCAGCTCAGCATCGAACCTCTCCTGGAAATCCTTGTCCAGATTTCCTTCTGGGCGGAATCCTTCATAGATTTGCGCGATCTTGTCTGCTTTGAGATTCTCCACCCATGATGCGTAGTCCAATACCTGTGCCACGATCTCCCGGGGAGTCTTGTCCCGTTTCAGTTCAACCAACACCAGAGAGCCATCCGGCGTGATCGCAAGTAGATCGATAATTCCCCCGTAGCTCGTTCGAACCTGTTGGCCGATCAGCATCCAGTCCGGAGAAAGGATTTCCGGCTTCAAAGTAATCATGTCCTCAAGCTCCTTTTCAGAGGCAAGCTTCGTAGGACTCAACGATTCGGGAGAACTCCCGACTTTCCAGATGGCGTGGTGGATTGGCATAATAATGGTCTCTCTGAGGCGGACTATTCGTAGCTGACAAGATAGTTGGTTGGCTGTAAATGGGACTCTTGAAGGAGATCGGATTTCATCATTGTGATCTTCGGTTGCGATGTCCCTGCCCCGCTTACTAGATAGAACCAATAATTTCCCCGCTCCCGGCTGTTGAGCCACTCGCCAGACGACAGGAAGAAACGTCTGCCGTTCGAAACGTTCTTCACCTCGATGTAGCGTTCGGTTCCGTCTGCCTCGAAGGACTTTATGTCGTATCCGAGACCCGGTCGATCAGCGACACTCACTACTTTAGCCGCAAGATTTGCAAGTCCGCAGTCCAAAAGCCGGATACGTTCCGCTTGCAGAGATATTTCCTCCGCAATCTGCCCCGAAGCATGGCACTTATCCGCTTTCTCCCGCATGTTCCGAATCTCCGCATCGTCTTTTGGAGAGAATATCACGGTGGGAGTAGAGGTCGCCAGTTTCCCGTCGAAGGTTTGAAAAATAGCCGGATTAATTTTGGTCTTGGTAGATTTCTCGGGTTCATTTCGCGCGAGTATCCAGCAGAACGAATGAGCATCTAGTAGCGAGGCATCCACGATCCCTTCCGCGTGCAACCTCGTCCGAACTTCCCGGATCGCGGAGATGAACATCTGATAATTCTTCCAACCGCAGCTCTTACCGGTTTTCAGATCAACTCCCAATTCGGCCAAGGCTTTGTCAAAGGATTGAGTGCGCAACGGCAGGAATCTTCCTGGATCCGCAATGAAGAACAGATAGCCAAGTAGTTCATATTTCTTTCCGCACAAACGGACGATGCCTTCGAAGGTTTCTTCGTTCGCAACCCTGCCTTTGAAAAGATTGTAGAATAGTTCTTCAATCTCCTGTCGTGAGCCGGGTTGCGTTTGTAATTCGAAAAGCTTTGAATGGGCTCTGCTACTGGGACCATGGCGACCCTCCCATTGCAGAAGATTGTTACCTGGCAATTCGATTGCCTGGATTACCCTTTTGAGGATATCCCCCTTACCAATCTCGTTCCGTGTCCAGCGGTGCGCTTTCAGAACCGCTCCAGCCCGCACAGGGATCGCGTGTTTGTATCCCTCCCACTGGAAAGCGAACGAATCCCGGTTGGAAAAACTCTCAACAGGCCAACCGCATTCCTTCGTATGTATCGCCTGAAACCTTCCGAAAGCAGCACGGAACCGCGTGGGGGAAATGGAAATAGATCCTTCCTGCCTGAATAAGCCCCGGTAATTAGACTCGATCATATTAGCATACTTCCTGAAGACTGAACGTTGGTCCATTGCCTGCTTCGAATCCCACTTAAAATCAAAAGTAGGATCACCCTTTGCAACATCGACAAGCTCGGCGATTAAACGGTCGGCATCCCGCTGCGTGGACAGATCCTCCGGTCCGAGGGAGCGTTCCAAGCGTCTAGACGCAGTATTCATACCCGTCTTGTATTTCGAGCTACCCCTTGGAACCCCGTTTTCAAGGAGATAGTCGGAAAACTCATCGAAATATTGAAACTGTGCTTCGCGTGCCATGATGTTTTATTTTTGATGGTTGATTTTTAATCTCACTCCAGCTTCCCGAGCGACCTGAGCGTCTCTAGGATCTCTTCGATCTGCGCTTCTCTTGGCTTGGATTTTTTGCCGAAGCAGGCGGAGATGGTTTTTGCGTTTGCGCCGGTGGCGGGGTGGAGTTTGCTGACTTCGGAGAATTGGGCGGCGATGGTTTTTGGCCAGTTGAGCTTCTCGCTGGTGAAGATTTTGGTGACTTCCGTGGTGCCGGTATCGAGTCCCATCTCGTCCTGCCTGGGCTGGGGGGCTTTTGCTTCCTCAGGTGCCTGGTATTCCGGGCGGAGCCAGCGGACGAGGCCGTTTGCTTCCTCGGCGGCGCGCTCGTGGTTGAGGGCGACTAGGCGGGTGAGGAGTTCGTCTTGGTAAATGCTGAAATGCTGAGACGCTGAAACGCAGAAATTTGAAGAGGCGGCGGGAGATTGTTTCCATAAATCCTCCCAGCCATAGGCCTTGAAGACGGCGGCATCGAGGTCGTCGTGGATCTGTTTCAGGATGCTCACCAAGCCCTCTTCGTGGATCTTCCTGTCCTTGTCGGAAAGCGGCACCCCCGCCCTCAGTTTCTCCAGCACGTTGTACATCCCCGTCAGCGTCAACCCGGGGTGCAAGGCCTGCCGCTCCTTCCGGTGCGCGTCCAGCTTCTCCCCCAATTCCCGTATCCGTCCCTTCAACTCCCCTTCTTCCAACGCGGGGAAGGGAAAGGGCTCGAAGCAGCGGGATTTGTTGTAAACAGGACGATCCTCTAAACGCCCTCCCGTATGAAGTGCCCATGAAGTATGGATTGATGATGAAACAATGGCCAAATGAAACGCATCGTCAGTGGCAATGACCACTAACCTGTGTTCGGGTTTGTCCACCCCACCCAAAAACATGAAAACGCGATGCTTTGCTGTCTCCGGAGTAACGATGTAACGGTTCAGTGCAGCAGTGCTTCCGCGAAACTCTGTGTTTGCTCGTCGAAACAACCACCAGAATTCTTGTAACTTCGGATCGTTGTTTGTCTGCCTAACATCATAGACAGTGTTCTTCAGGTGCTGCCATGCCGTCGGAGAAACGTCCATCAACTCTTTCTCGGACAACCCGTAAGCATCCACAGCGAAATTACCTGACCAACGATCAGTTATGTCATTTCCATTCCAGATAGGATGAGCCAGTGGGCCGTGGTTTACGCTCTCACGGTTTATTTCTGAGGCGAGTTTCTCGGGAATCTTGAATCCCTTTCCACCGAGGATCAGTCCTAGACAAGAGATGCCGTCATTCGATTTCAAAGCCTGGGTAGAATGTGTGGCTGCACCACTCTTAAGATTTGCAGCGATCATCCCAAGCTCCCCTTCCAGCACCACATCATTCTCCCCGTCATCCCTCGCCTCTTCCTCGACGACTTCCTCCAGCATCCCCGCCGCTTTCCCGCCTTCCGCGACGGTCATGGAGATCCGCACGGCGGCACCGTCCGCCGAATCGACCCACGGATGATCCGGGATCGCGTAGGCGAGATGGATGGGCTTTTTCTCATCCGCAAGGAATGGCTCCAGCACGCGGCGGTTGAATGTCTGGTGGATGGAGTTCGTGGTGATGAAGCCGAAGCGCTTGACCTTCTTCGCGGCGAGAAGTTCCGCCGCTTTCCGCCACCAGAACATCACAAAATCAGCTGAATCAGGCATACCACCTTTCCATGCTTTGCGGAGGGTTTCCGTGTAGCCATCGCCGAGCGCACCACGCATCCGCTTGTTCCCGATGAACGGCGGGTTCCCGACGATGAAATCCGCCTGCGGCCATTCGGCGCGTTTCGGGTTGGTGTAGTCGAAGACGTTGGTGCGGGCGCTCTCGTCCGGGACTTCCTTTCCGGTGATGGGATGGGGCTTGGTGCTGCGACCGTCCCAGATGGTGACGAAATTCCCGTCCTCATCCTTGCGCGGGATTTTCTGATCGTAGGCGAGCACGGCGTCGCGGTTCTCGATGGTGTTCTTCTTCGGGAGGAGGGGTCTGTCATTGGTATCGGCATTGCCGGTGGTCTTTTTCACCCACTGGAAGTAGCCGATCCAGAGGACGATCTGGGCGATGGCAGCGGCGCGGGAGTTCAGCTCGATGCCGAGGAAATTGTCCGGGCGGACGAGGATGGTGTTCATCTCCAGGGCGCGGTCGCCGCCGAGTTTCTCGAAGAGGTCGAGCACCTCCGCCTCCAGCGTTTTCAGGAGGGCGAGGGAGACGTAGAGGAAGTTCCCGGAGCCGCAGGCGGGATCGAGCACGCGGATGGCGGCGATCTCCTTGTGAAAAGTCTCCACGGCGGCGCGGGCTTCCTTGACCTTGTCCTTCTCCTCCAGTTGCGCGGCGGCGGCGCGGACGGCCTCCCACTTTTCGCGGAGCGGATTGATCAGAGTCGGGCGGACGAGGCGTTCGACGTAGCTGCGCGGGGTGTAGTGCGCGCCGAGCTTGTGCCGCTCGCGGGGATCGAGCGCCCTTTCCAGCAGGGTGCCGAAGATGGCCGGCTCGACGTTTCCCCAATCCTGCTTCGCGGCGTGGATGAGGTAGAGGATCTGATCCGGGCGCAGCGGGAGGGCGGCGCAATCGGTGAACAGGCCACCATTGAAGTGCGGGACGGCGGCGCGGATGGTGGCGGAGAAATTCGCACCGGTGGCCATGTCTTTCCAGAGGCCGTTGAGCAGGACGGGGAAGCCCGCCGGGGATTCTTTTCCGATTTTCAGGAGATCGAGGAAGGATTCCTTGGGCAGCAGCTCGACATCCTCGGCGAACATGGTGAACAGGCAGCGCTGGAGGAATCCGGCGGTGACCTGCGGGTCGTGGCCGTCCTTTTCCAGGGATTTTGCGAGATCGGCGAGGGCTTTGGCGACTTCCCGGGTGACTTCCGCGGCGTGCTTGGAGGGATCGAGCGAATGGGGATCGCTCCATATCGCGCGGAAGCGGGCGCGAATCTTGGGATCATGGAGATCTTTTAGTAGGATGCGGTGGTTGCGCGGATCAGGGAAACGCTCGTACTGCCCGCCGGTGCCGGAGAACTCCGCATAGATATCGAAGCAATACCCGGCGTCGCAGACGATGAGGAACGGAGGCCGCCCCTCCTCGGCCGGGATGGCGTGGATGTATCGCTCGCCCTGGGCGTGGGCGCGCTCAAGAGCTTTGTCGAAGGCGCGGCTGCCGCGTTCCCCGTGACCGGAGGAGACGGGTTCCTTTTTCTCTAAATCCGGGAGGAGCGGCTGGTTGGGATCGGACTTATCGCGGTTCGGGTTCACGCCCTGCTTGGTCTCCATGACGAAGTGGCGGGATTTGCAGAGGTCGATCCAGTTCGGCGCGGTGCTGCCGTCCGCCTTTTTCCGCTCCACCCGGCGCTCGAAGGTGTAGGCGTTGTGCTCGTTGTCGGCGCGCGGAGGATCCGGCTCGTCGAGACCGAGAAGTCTGCAGAAATCGAGCAGGAAATGCTGGGCGGCGCCGCGCTCGTGGCCGCCGGATTTCTCCCACTTCGCGATGAAGGAATCGATGGCTGCGGGGGTGGCGGGGTCGGCGGAATCCATTTGCCTCTTGGTTCTAACCATTCCTCGCTCTACGGGAAGGGAAAAAGGTCTGTGGCCGTTTTCAAAATGTCCCTTCCAACTTGGTTTGTGCGCGGCGAAAACGCCGACATAAGCCGGCATGGAACACAAAGGTAACGTTGCCGCCGAGCGTCGGATTTACACGATCGTCAGCACCTTCTCGACGATCCTTTTCGGATTCGGGAGCTGCTCGTTCTCGATGTGCGGGGAGTAGATGGCAGGGGCGTCGATGGTGCAGACGCGCTTGATCGGGGCATCGAGTTCGTCGAAGGCGTGTTCCTGGATCAGGTGGGAGATCATCGCGGAGACGCCACCGAAGGGTTTCGATTCATCGACCAGAACCACGCGATGGGTCTTCGACACGGAGGCTAGGATTGCATCGACATCGAGCGGGCGGATCGAGCGGAGGTCGAGGACTTCGGCGTCGATGCCGTGCTCGGATTTGAGGGTTTCGGCGGCTTCGAGGCAGTGGAGGACGGAGCGGCCGTGGGCGATGAGGGTGATGTCCTTGCCTTCGCGCTTGATTTCGGCCTTGCCGAGCGGGATGACGAAATCGCCATCGGCAGGATCAGGAACCTCACCGGTGTTTCCGTAGAGAAGGGTGTTTTCCATGAAATAGACCGGGTCGTTGTCGCGGATGGCGGCCTTGATGAGGCCCTTTGCATCGGCGGGGGTGGCCGGGGCGCAGACTTTCAGGCCGGGGAATGCGGCGAAGAGGCCTTCCGGGATGTGGGAGTGGGTTGCGCCGACATTGGTGCCGCCGTTGGCCGGGCCGCGGACGACGATGGGGACATTGATGAGGCCGCCGGACATGTAGCGGACGCAGGCGGCGTTGTTGACGAGCTGGTCGAAGGCGACGGAGTGGAAGGACCAGAACATCAGCTCCATGACCGGGCGGACGCCGAGCATGGACGCGCCGATACCCATGCCGATGAAGCCGGCCTCGGAGATCGGCGTATCGACGATGCGCTTGTCGCCCCATTTTTCCCATAGGCCCTGGGTGACCTTGTAGGCCCCGTTGTATTGGGCGACTTCCTCTCCCATGATGACGACGTTTTCGTCGCGGGCGAGTTCTTCATCGAGTCCTTCACGGAGGGCTTCGCGGTAGGTGAGTGTGCGCATGTCTTGGTTGGATTGGCGGGGTTGGTGAGGTCAGATGCTTGGAAGACGGATTTATGAAATCCGTTCTTTCCAGTAATCGGGATGGCGGGCGTTGTGGGCTATGGCGAGGATGATGAGGGTTTCGTCGCGGATGATGTAGGGCAGGTAAAAGGGGAATCTTTCCAGATTGGGCGGCGGAATTTGCTTTCACGTAGCCGGAATAGCTGGGGATGCGTTTTGATATCCGAGATCATCCGATTAATCCGCTTTTTGAGGTCGGCTCCGAGTTCCCGATCAATGTTCCGATAAAATCGAAGGGCGGCCAGCAGTTCAGGTTCAGCATCGGAATGATAAATGTGGATCATAGACCGAGTTGTGCGCTTACCCGCGCCATCACTTCGTCCCCGTCCAGAAGCACCGCCTCGCCGCTATCGACTTCAGCGATCCTCCTCCTGATCTCCGTGTCCCATGCGGCCTCGACCTCGGGATCGACGACTTCCTCGTCCATCTCCCGGATGCGGTCGATGAGGACTCCGCGCTGGCCGGGGGTGAGCTTCGCAACGGCGGCTTCGATTTCCTCGATGTCTGGGGTGTCCTGGGTGATCGTGGCCATGGCGGGAAATGTAGCGGAGAATTCCGGGGTTGTCAGGCGAAGAAGTGGTGGCCGATCTTGGAGGCTTCGGTGTTGTTGTCGGTCTCCCAATAGACATCGGTGGAGATGTCGGCGACTGTCGGGGCTGGGGCTTCCTCGGCGAATTTCACGGCTTCCGCGGCCTCGGCGTTCGCGGCCTTGCTGATCTGATCCGCTTTTTCCTCCGTGAGAACGCCTTCTTCGACAAGCTTGCGGCGGAAGACGGCGAGGGGATCGTGGTTGGTCTTGTAGTTCTGGATTTCCTCCGGGGTGCGGTATTTCTTGTCGTTCGCATCCGCGACACTATGTCCGTAGTAGCGGTAGGTATCGATCTCGAGGATGGTCGGCTTCGACTCGTTCCTGGCGCGCTCCATGGCGATCTGGGTCTTGGCGCGCACTTCGTAGATATCGGAGCCGTTCACGACATCCCATTCGATGCCGTAGCCCTCGGCGCGCTGAGCCAGGCAGCCTGTGTAGGCGGAGGAGCGTTTCTGGGAGGTGCCCATGGAGTAGCCGTTGTTCTCGATGATGTAGATGACCGGGAGTTCGAAAAGGGAGGCGAGGTTGAGCGACTCGTGATAAGCGCCCTGGTTAACCGCCCCGTCGCCGAGGTAGCAGAGGGCGGCGCCTTTTTTGCCGAGATATTTCAGGCCGTAAGCGAGTCCGAGGCCGAGCGGGGTTTGGCCGGCGACGATGCCGTGGCCTCCCCAGAAATTCTTGTCCGGTGCGAAGAAATGCATCGAGCCGCCCTTGCCCTTCGAGCAGCCGGTTTGCTTTCCGAAAAGCTCGGCCATGCACTCGTTCATGTTCATACCGGATGCCAGGGCGTGGGCATGGCAGCGGTAGGCGGTGATGTTGTGGTCATTCTCGCCGCAGAGCGAAAGCGTGCCGACAGCCACCGATTCCTGCCCGATGTAAAGGTGGAGGAAGCCGCCCATGCGGCCCGGCTTCTGATAGTGGGCGAGGGCCACCTGCTCGAAGCGCCGGATCCGCACCATCTGCGTGTAGAGCTCGATTTTCCCTTCCGGGGTGAGCGATTGGTTGACCGGGGATGAGGCGAAATCAAGTGCTGACATGTTTGGCGGTGGATTGGCTGGAAACTGGTGCTGGGTAAAGGCGGCGGCGGTTTGCGGCAAGGATTATCTGGCTGCGGCCTGAGCCTTGGCGATGCGTGCCTGCGGAAGCGCGATGTGTGCCGAGAGGAAAACGGTGGTGAAAAGGAGGTTCGCGCAGGTCATGTTGCGCAGGAAAACCCATGAAGGGATGGCGCTTCCGACAGGGCCTGCCCAAAGTGACTGCCACAGGCCGGCCGGGTTTTTCGGATAGAGCGGGCTGCCAATCCATGCCGCGCCGTTGGTGATGAGATGAAAGGTGAGCGCTGCGGCCACCGAACCGCCAAGCAGTGTTGCGATCCCCCTGCCGGAAAGTTTTTTCCCGATGAGGAAAGTGGCGGCGAAGGCGAGGGCGGTGGTGATGATGACGCCCACCGTGAGATATCCCGCATTCCCCTGGATCATCGCGGGAGCCGGGTAGGTGATCGCCCACGCCGCGAGCGGGATCGCCCAGCCCTGCCAGCCCCTGCACATCAGCGCGCCGCAGAAAAACAGGGCGGCGAGCGGCTGGAAGTTTGGCAACGTTTCCGGGAATGCGCTTCCAATGATGCGGAAGGCAATGAGAAGGGCGACGATCAGTGCCGTAGGCAGCAGGCGGTTCATGCGGGGAAACTATCCGCAGCACCTGCCCTGCGGCGAGGCGAAATTTTTCTGCGTTCCCATCCGTCGCCAAAACCCGGAAAATGTGCCCGATTTGACGAGACACACCATATCTTGTGGTTGATGCGGAAAGATTCTTGGTTTCCCGGTGACTGAGGGCTTGCCAAGGGGTGCTGGAAACCGAAACTCGTGCCAAGCGCATCCGTGCCTTTTCACTATGAAGTTCAAGATCTCAAAAGACGTTTTCCTGGAAGGTTTGCAAAAAGTGCAGCACGTGGTCAGCTCACGCACCACCCTTCCCATCCTTTCGAACGTCCTGCTTGTCGCAAAGGACGGCCGGCTGGTCTTCACCACAACCGACCTCGATGTCGGGATCACCGGCTCCGTCGAGGCTACCATTGACAAGGAAGGGGCCACGACGCTTCCCGCGAAGCGCCTTGTCAGCATCGTCAAGGAACTGCCCTCCAGCGAGGTCGAGGTCAGCGTGGATGCCAAGAATTACGCCACGATCAAGAGCGGCCCGTCCACTTTCAAGATCATCGGGCTGAGCGATTCCGAGTTCCCGCCGCTTCCCGATTTCGAAGGTGCGAAGACTTTCAGGATCCCGCAGGCGGATCTGAAGAGCGGCCTCAAGAAAACCGCGTTCGCGATCTCCACCGATGAGACCCGCTACGTGCTCAACGGCATTTTCGCCTCTTTCCGCGAGGGCAAGCTCGCCCTTGTCGCGACCGATGGCCGCCGCCTCGCGATGGCGGACATGGATCTCGAGTTCCCGGCTTCCCATGAAACGGATGTGATCATCCCTTCCAAGGCGGTTGCGGAAATCCAGCGCCTGCTCGGCGATTCCGGCGAGGTGGAGGTGAAACTCAGCGACAGCCAGATTTCCTTCACCGTCGGCGACACCTTCCTCGCCTCCAAGCTGATCGAAGGCAACTACCCGAACTACCGCCAGGTCATCCCCGGCGATAGCAACGAACGGGTGATCATCGCCCGCGAAGCGCTGCTCGAAACCACACGCCGCGTTTCCCTGCTCTCCTCCGATAAGTCGAACTCGGTGAAGCTCATTTTCACGGAAAACCAGATCGAGGTCACCGCGAACTCGCCGGATGTCGGCGAGGCGCAGGAAACCCTCGAAGTCGGCTACACCGGCCCGGAAATGCAGATCGCGTTCAACCCGGAGTTCCTCCAGGCCCCGCTCCGCGCGCTCGACACCGACAACGTCTATCTCGACCTCATTGACGAGATGAGCCCCGGCGTTCTCCGCATCGACGGCTCCTTCCTCTACGTGCTCATGCCGATGCGCGTGACCAACTAACTCTTTCCGATGGGCAGGCATTTCGAATGCAGGAGAAGGGCCAAGGAGTCGCGCTGGGCGACGATGTCCAAGATTTTCCCCAAGCTTTCCCGATCCATCACGCTGGCGGCAAAGGCCGGTGGCGCGGATCCGGAATCAAATGCCACCCTGAGGGTCGCGATCCAGAATGCGAAGGCGGCGAACCTCTCCAAGGAAAACATCGAGAACGCGATCAAGCGGGCTTCCGGCAGTGACGCCTCCGAAATCACCGAGGTGATCTACGAGGCGAAAGGCCCACATGGCTCCCAATTCTTCATCGAGTGCGCCACGGACAACACCAACCGCTCCGTCGGCAACCTTAAAACCATCCTCGGCAAGAACGGCGGCGAGATCGTCCCGAGCGGTGCGCTGAATTTCATGTTCAACCGCAAGACGGTGATCGAGTTCCCCGTCCCTGCGGGGAAAGACCTTGAGGAGCTGGAGTTCGAGCTGATTGACGCGGGCCTTGAGGAAATGTCCGTGGACGACGGGATTGTATCCCTGATCGGCGAATACACCTCTTTCAACAGCCTGAACTCCGCCGTGGAGGGAATGGGCATAGCCACCACGAAATCCGGCCTACAGCGGTTGCCCACCCAGCCCATCGAGCTGACCGAATCGCAAATGGTGGATATCGAGGATCTGCTAGACAAGATCGAGGACGACGACGACGTCCAGGAGGTTTACACCAATCTCGGATAGGAAAGCCGTCCTTCCAGGCGGCAGGATTTCGCCCAGATTTCCCTCTTGAGAAAGAACGAAGACTTGGGCTCTGCTGCCGCCTGGAAGGACGGCTTTCCAAAATCAGGCCACCTGAAACGCCGCCGCCTGCCCGGGGGTGAGTTCTATGAACTGCCAAGGCAGGCCGTTTGCATTGAGGTCTTCCATGAAACCGTCCGGGTCATGCTGTTCCATGTTCCAGACGCCCGGTTTGTTCCAGCCGCCTTCGAGCATCTGTTTCGCGCCTATCATGGCGGGGACGCCGGTGGTGTAGGAAATGGCTTGTGAACCGACCTCAGCGAAGCATTCCTCGTGATCGCAGATGTTGTAGATGTAGATCGCCTTGGGTTTCCCGTCCTTCACCCCGGTGATGACGTTACCGATGCAGGTTCTGCCCTTCGTGGTCTCGCCGAGATCGCCGGGGTTCGGGAGGACGGCTTTGAGAAATTGCAGGGGCACGATCTTGACGCCGTTGTATTCGACCTCGTCGATGCGGGTCATGCCGACATTCTGGAGCACTTCGAGGTGCTTGAGATAGTTTTGCGAAAACGACATCCAGAACTGCGCGCGCCTGATTGTTGGGATGTGTTTCACAAGTGACTCGAGTTCCTCATGATACATGCGATAGATCTCGTAGGTGCCGACTTCCTGCGGACAGGTGAAGGACCGGTGCCTCGACATCGGGGCCGTCTCCACGAATTTCCCGTCCTCGTAATGGCGACATTCCGCAGTGACCTCGCGGATGTTGATCTCCGGGTTGAAATTCGTGGCGAAGGCGCGGCCATGGTCTCCGCCGTTCACATCAATGATGTCGAGGGTGTGGATCTCATCGAAATGGTGTTTGAGCGCCCACGCGGTGAAGATATTGGTGACGCCGGGATCGAAACCGGAGCCGAGCAGGGCGGAGAGGCCGGCCTTTTCAAATTTTTCCTGATAGGCCCACTGCCAGGAATACTCGAATTTCGCGACATCAAGCGGTTCGTAGTTCGCGGTGTCCATGTAGTGGATGCCGGCCTTGAGGCAGGCGTCCATGAGGTTGAGATCCTGGTAGGGGAGGGCGACGTTGATCAGCAGGGTTGCGCCTGTCTCCCGGATCAGGGCGGCGGTTTCGTCGGAATTGTCGGCATCGACCTTCGCGGTCGCGATCGTGCGGCCGGTGCGGCGATTCACAGATGCGGCGATGTCGTCGCATTTGGAAAGGGTGCGGGAGGCGAGGGTGATTTTGCCGAAGGTTTCCGGGAGCATGGCGCATTTGTGGGCGACGACGCTGCCGACTCCGCCGGCTCCGATGATGAGGACTTTGTTCATGGTTTGATTCGAATTCGTTGATGATGGGAGACTGCTTGGCAAGCTTTCGATCAAGCCCATGTCCAGTTGAAAACCATCTCGATATCCGGGCTGAGCGAGTGGTGTACGGGGCATCCGCGGGCTGCGCTTTCGAGGAGCTTGCGCTCCGGATGCGAATGCGGGACTGGCATGTGGATATCGAGCTCCAGCCGTGAGATGCGCCGGGGAGCATCCTCGGACATATGCTTTCGCACCTCGATGTTCATGCCTTCCAGGGAGATTTCCTTCCTTTCCGCGACGATCCCCATGACCGTCGCCATGCAGGCGCCGAGAGCGGTGGCGAGGAGATCGGTGGGTGAAAAAGCCTCCCCCCGGCCGTTGTTGTCGAGCGGCGCGTCGGTCTGGATGACATTTCCCGAGGGCGCGTGGGTGGCGGTGCAGCGGAGCCCGCCCTGATAGCTTAGATTGATGCGAACCATTGGTGTTTATCCTTTCGCAAAAGGGATAACCGCTGGACGCGCGGATGGAACGCCAATTCTCACGCCCTGCGAAAAAATGCGCTCCCTAGCCCTCGGGGAGTTCCAATTCCTCCGCCGGGTCGGTTTTGGAAAGGACGACGCGGAACCCGTAATAGGAGCTGTGGACGGAAGCCGGGACAGGGTTGCGCCAGCCGACGAGGAGATTTTCGCGGACGTAGGTATTCCATCCGCCGCCGCGGACAACAGCCAGCGAGCTTGTCGTGGTGGTGGAAATGTCATCCGAAACCCATTCCTGGACGTTGCCGCTGACGTCATGGAGGCCAAGCTCATTCGGAGCGAAGGAGCCGACAGGCGCGGTGCGCGGAAAGCCATCGCCGTAATCCGGGATGACACGGTCGGCGCTCACGCCGGGCAGCTCCGCCGCGGATGTGTCCGCATAGTTTGCGAAAGCATCCGGCGGCGGCCACGTCGTCCCCCATGCATAAAGCTCCGGCTTGTTGGCATCGCGCTGGCCCGGGCCGTCCCCGATCTCGAAATGGAGGCCGGCCATGCGGCTCCATTCGGCATCGGTCGGCAGCCGGTAGCGGTGGGATTGGGCGATCCGCTCCTCGACGCGCTCACGCTCGGTGAGCCATTCGCAGAAAGCCTCCGCCTCCTTCCGGGAAATGTAGATCACCGGATGTTCCGGCTGCTGGGGGAAATCCGGTTGCCTCGGCCGTGCCGCCCTGCCTCTCCTGATAAAGATCTCGTAATCCTTCACCCGCGTTTCCCATACGGATACCATGAGATCGGTTCCGAGAGGTTCGAAACGCATCCCCATCCCGTTCTGCCACGCTTTTCCGAAAACGACGCCCGAGTTCTTCTCAAGGGTCGCGGAAAGCGGCAGGTTCTCCCCGGCACTCACTTCCGCGCGGAGGGTGAGGGGCTTGTAACCTTCGAGAACGATGAGGAGTTCCACCGGGCCGGGTTTCACTTTCGGGATGAGAAGGGTGCTTTCCGTTGCCCCCACGGCGATCCCGTCCATGTAAACCTCCGCACCGGGCGGGGTGGTGGTGATCTGGATGCCGCCATAGCTGTATTCCCTCACCACCGTGCGGAACGGGCTGAGCCGCTCGCGCCGCGCCCTTTCGCTCAACTTGGGATCGTCGAATGAGCGGTCGATCAGGGCCGCCACCTCATTGTCGGTGGTAAGGAAACCTTCGCGGATGCCACCTGCGCGGATCCAGTCGCAGAAAGCGATGATCTCCGGCTCCGAGGTTAGGACGATCCTTTCCTGCTTGCCGTTTTCCGAAACTCCGATGAATTCGGATGCGTTGGGCGGTCGCTTCGAGGATGTCAGGAAATCGCGCCAGATCCTTTCGCCCACATATCCGGAGCTGACATGCCCGTCACCTTCGGGCAGGTATGTCACGCCGAGGTGATCCTCCCATTTCTCGCCCGGCACGGGCGGGGAGAAATTCTGCAGCTCGCCGAAAACCAGCATGGGATCCTTTACCGATTCCTCCGTGACGATGGCGGTGAACTCAAGCGGCCTGTAGCCCTTTTTCCTGGCGATGTAGGTCAGCTCGCTTCCGACCTTGGCTCGGATCGTGGAAGTCGGCGTGATGCCGACGAGGGTGCCCTCGCCATCAAAAACCTCAGCGCCCTCTGGGGTGGTCACGACGCGCAGCAGCCCTTCAGCGACAGCGGCTTTCGGCACAAGCGGCTTGTTCCATGGCATCAGGGAACTGTCCTTGAGGCTGATCCAACCGGCCCATCCGGCGAAGCCGAGCAGCATGGCGGTCGTGGCCCAGATGGACAGGCCGCGGCGGCGGCGCTTTCCGCGCTGGAGGTTGTGGAGGGCGGCGGCGAGGCCGGCGGCTGTGGAGATCTTGCGCCTGCTGATGCGCGGCTCGCAGACATCGCAGATGATCCTGTTCAGCTCCAGCCAGCGCGTTTTCTCCAGCCCGGTGGGCAGCTCGTCGGGAAGCTCGGGGAAATCCAGGCGGTCCTTGCCTGTCGCGATTTCGTAGAGGACTTTCCCCAGCGAATAGACATCCGCCTGCGCGGAGCCGGGCCCTTCCGGCGGCACGAAGCCCTCGGTGCCGACGAATGTCCTCTGGTCGCGGGCGGCGACGAGGCCGATATCGGCGAGCTTCGCTTTCCCGTTCACGAAAATGACGTTGGAGGGCTTCACATCGCGGTGGGCGAGATCGCAGCCGTGGAGGTGGCCGAGCGCTTCCGCAAGCCGCGCCCCCACATCGATGCAGACCGAAGGCTCAAGGCGGACCCCGGCTTTCCCATCGGGTCTCAGCGTGCGGGCTTCGTATTCGATCGGGTTGATCTCCTGGCCGGTGCGGACATCGTCGCCAAGCTCCATCACGTAGTAGTAAAAGGAGACGCCGTCCGGGCTGCGGCCGACGTGGAGGATGTTCACCAGGCCCGGATGATCCCGGGAAATCGGCTCGAATTTCAGGATGCCCTCGAACTCGCGCTCGAAGGTGCGCTCGTCATCGAAGTCCTCGCGCCAAACCACCTTGACGGCGCGCATGGCGCCGGTGACACCGCGCGCCATCCAGACCTCCCCGTAAGCCCCGCCGCCGATCTTGCGGAGGACATCGTGGTCCGGGATGTTCGGGTGTGTTCTGTTAGGTGAGGCCATGAACTTTCAATTATCAACTCTCAAAATTCAACGATCAAGGAAGATGGTGCTGTCCGAAGAGTTGAAAACAATCCACAATATCACTCCAAGGATCTTCCTTAAATTTCGAGGGTTGAGATTTGAGATTTGAGATTTGAGATTTGAGATTTGAGATTTGAGATTTGAGAATTGTATTTTCACTCGGTCTCGTCTTCCAGTTTTGCCAGCTCTTTTTTCAGGACGGCGCCGACGCGGTGCTTGGCGAGATAGACCTGCGCCATGCTGACGTTGAGCTTCGCCTGCACCTCATCCGCATCCATCTGGCGGACGACATAGAAATCGAAAATCTGGTATTGCTTGGGCGAGACCTGCGCCTTGACCCGGGCGAGCGCGGCATCGGCGATCCCTTTTTTCCACTCCACATCCCAGAGCCGGGAAAGGACATCGCCGTTGGGATCCTCGATGCGGTCGATGACGGCGGTCTTACGGTCGTCCGCCCACTCGCCGGTCACCATCGCGGTGTCCTTCTTGCGCTTGCGGAACTGGTCGTTGATGCGCCAGCGGGTCATGTTCATCAGCCAGGTCTTGAAGGAGCCTTGCTCGGGATCGTAGAGTTTCTTTTTGCTCTGCTTGGCGATGGAAAGGATGGTTTCCTGCACGCAGTCGAAAGCCTCCTCGGAGCGCAGCCCGGCCTTGATTGCCACGGAATAGATGAGCCGCCAGTAGGTTTGGTAGAATTCGTCCCATGTTTTCTGGTCTTCCCAGTTGTCGAGGCGCGCGATCAGGCTCTTGCGCGTCTTCGCATATGCCTGGGTGAGCACTGCGTCCTCCTCCTTCGCGGTCTTGGTCTCTTTCTCTGCGGACATCGGGGACTATGTATCACTTCCCCGGGCGCATGTCTTTCCCCAAAAAGGCATTTTCGTCAGGCCACTGGGGCATACGGATCCGGCTCGCGCATCGCCTTGTCCCAGAAATACCTGCGGAAAATGACTTTCACCGCCGCCGTCAGAGGCACCGCCAGCAGCGCCCCGACGAATCCACCGAGAATCAGCGACCAGAACAGCATCGAGAAAATCACCGTCAGCGGATGCAGCCCCACAGAGTCGCCCACGATTTTCGGCGCGGTGACGAGCGAATTGATCTGCTGCACACCCGCGAAAATCAGCACCACGAAGCCGACGTAGGGCCACGGCTCCAGGTGGAAGGGCGCGTTACCCGTTTCCGCATGGAGATAGGCGATGATGCAGGCCGGGATCAGGCAGAGGATGTTCCCGATGTAGGGGATCACCCCGAGGATGGCCATGAAAACGCCGATCAGCAGCGCGTAGGGGAGATCGAAGAAAAACAGCGAGATGCCGACCAGCACCCCGTCGATTGCGCCGACCAGGACCTGCCCGCGGAAGAAAGAGATGAGGTAGCCGTTGATTTCCTGCAGCGTCCCCACCAGCTCCGTTTTGAAGCGCGATGCCTTGAGCGGCACGTATTCGTGCCAGTGATCGCGGATGGAGACCGAGTCTTTCAGGAAAAAGAACAGGTAAACCGGCACCATGATCATGCCCAGCACCAGTCCCAGAAAACCGAGGACTTTCGTCGAACCAACGCTCAGCCATGCGAGGATCTCCGTCTTGTATTTCACCAGCATCTTCCCAAGCCGCGTGCGCCAGAAAAACTCCAGGGACTCCGGTGGCGGCGCGCCGTTCGCGTAGGCGATGGGCTCCCCCGAAGGCTCCACTTCCGTCAGCACCCAGCCGATCGGGCCATCGCTGTATTGCACCCGCAGGTTGTGCAGGGAGCGGGCAAGCGCCGGGGAAAGGTCGCGCTCCGCCGTGTCCGCAACCTCGCCCGCGTCCTCTTCCGGGGCCGTGACCTCCGCCGCAGCCCCGTCTGGCTCCGCATCAATCTCCGCCACGTTTTCGACCAGCGGTTTCTTTGAGAAAATTTCCCGGAAAAACGTCCTTCCGCCCTGGATCGCGGGCAACACCGCCGCAACCATCAGCGTCAGCGCCACCAGCACGCCGAGGAATACCGCCACCACGGACCACAGCCGGCTCATACCCCGTTTTTCCAGCCAGCGCACGACCGGATCCAACAGGTAAGCGATGATCCCCGCCACCACCAGCGGCACCAGCACCGGCTGCAGGAAACCGAAGATCTGGCCGACCAACCACACCAGCCCCACAAGCAACGCGCCCAGCACCAGCATCGACAGTCCTGTCGCTGCGCTCCACAACGTTTTCTGCTGGAATCTCGTTGGATATTTCATCTGCGGGTGTCTATTACCCGTCCGGATCGGATTTCACAACCTTTCTCATGTGGGAACTTCCGCCTTGGCAGCAGGCCAAGCAGAGCCGCTGCTCAGGCTTCCTTCGCCAATGTCTTGCGCAGCCTGTCCGCCTTGAGCATTCCGCAGCCGGCGGCGACGTCGATGCCGCGGCGCTGGCGGAAGGTGCAGGGGACGCCGGCGGCGCGGAGGGTTTCCTGGAAGGCACGGCCGGATTCGCTACTATGTCCGTCGTAGCCGGCGGTGGGGTTGAGCGGGATGAGGTTGACGTGGCTGGCTATGCCTTCGAGAAGCTTGGCGAGGCGCCCGGCGGTCTCCACGGAATCGTTTTTCCCGGCGATCAAAGTCCACTCGAAAAAGATTTTCCTGCCGGTGCTTTGCGAGTAGCTGCGGCAGGCGGCGATGAGGGATTCGAGATCCCACTTCTTGCTGGCGGGGACGAGGGCGGAGCGCTCCGCCTCGGTGGAGCCGTGGAGGCTGACGGCGAGGCGGTAGGGGCGTTTCTCCTCCGCCATGCGCAGGATGTTCGGGACGTACCCGACTGTGCTGATGGCGATGTGCGAGGGGCCGACGGAAGATCCCCCGGTGTGCGATACGATGTCCATCGCTTTCATGACCGCATCGTAGTTGTGCAGCGGCTCGCCCATGCCCATGAGGACGAGGTTGCGGAGGCGGCGGTGGGGGTGGCTTGCGGCGAGGGCGCGGCGGACGTGCAACACCTGCGCAACGATTTCCCCGGCGGTGAGGTGGCGGACAAAACCCATCTGCCCGGTGGCGCAGAAAACGCAACCCATCGCGCAGCCGGCCTGAGAGCTGACGCAGGCGGTGAAGCGGCCTTCGTATTCCATCAGCACGGTCTCGATCACCTGGCCGTCTGAAAGTTTCAGAAGGTATTTCCGCGTGAGGCCGTCGCTGCTGCTGATTTCATCCGCCTGTTCCGGGAGGTCGATGAAATATGCTTTTCCCTCGCCCACGTTGGCGGCGGCCCAGCGCGTGAGGGGAGGGGAGAGGGTGGCGGTTGATGGGTCCGTGATCGCTTTGCGATGGATGGCTCCCCACAGCTGCTTGGTGTGGTGCGCGTACACACCGTCCGCAGAAAGTAGGTTTCCGAGCTCACCGAAGCTGAGTCCGAGAAGGGAGGTTCCGGGATTCTTCACGGCTCGACGGGCAGGGCGCGGGGGACGGCGGGCTCTTCCTCCACCGGCTGCGCCTTGAGGATATCGGGCTGATCCGGAACGACCTTCGCCTTCGGCGGGGCGGGCTCAGGGGTGATTTTCGGTTTTATAAGGATCGCCTTGGGTGGGGCGGGTTCCTCAACCGGCCTTGCCTTTGGCGTGATCTTGATCGGTTGGTCGGCTGGCGGGGTTTTGCGCATGCGGATCTCGACCCGGCGATTCGGAGACTGGGAATCGGCATTGCCTGTGGTAACGAGCGGCTGCGTTTTTCCATAACCGCGGGTGATGATGCGCTCCGGGTTCATCCGCATTGATTCGACCAGATACGTTTTCACAGCTTCCGCACGTAGCTTGGAGAGCTGGATGTTGGGTTCGTCGCCGCCAATGAGATCGGTGTGGCCCTCGATCCAGCAGTAGAGGCTTGGATTCCTGTCGATGAGGAGTGCGAGCTTCATCAGGCCCACCTTCGCGCTCTCGCGTAGTTCCGCGCGGTTGAACTCGAAGAGCAGGTCGCTGGGAAGCATTGTCTTCTTGGAGAGGAGGAGGTTGGGCGGAAGGTCGAGGAGCTGGTCGAGCGACTCGATGCCATCGAGCTTACCGTTGTCCACGAGACCGTTGTTGCCTTTCTTGATCAGCTCGTCGGTGAAGGAGTTGAGCTCGCCGTCGTCCACATCGAGCGCACCGGGATCGACCGTGATCTGGCCGATGGCGGCTGGTTTCAGCTCCTCCTCCATACGACCGAACTCGGGCAGATCCGCGCTGATGTCAAAGCTTGAGGATAGCTTTGTATCCGGCGCGTCGGGTTCACCCTCGGCGAGCGGGCTGGACATTTTCAGGGCGTATTCGGGATCGGTGACACTGGGTGAGATGTCGATTTCCACATCCTCGGGAAGAAGCTCCAAAAGATCCACCTCTTCAAGCAGGGCGGCGGATTCCACGGGCGGGGTGACGGTTTCCTCGGGCGGCAGCGCCATCTCGGGTTCGTAGGGTTTCACCTCCACCTGGCGGACGTTGATTTGGCCGGTGGAGATCTCTTTCGGCTGGGAAATGCCAAGGGCGATCCTGACATGATCCAGCGCAAAGAACACCAGCACATGCAGCAGGACGGAAACCAGCATGGCCGCCGTCGCCCAGCGCCCGAGGTGCTCCGGGCCTGGGAGGCGGTAGCCACCGGTATCGCGCATGTCGCTCCAGCGATAGTCCTGATCCATGTTTAGGATGATAAACCAAGGATTCAGGCTGGCAATGCCGGAAAAAACCGCCTATGCGAACCCCGGCACTGAACGTGCTACATCCCCAACTCACTCCAAAAGATCATGCCTGCAAAGAAGTCAACCAAGAAGGTGGCGGCCAAGAAGGCCGCCGTGAAACCCGTCCCTGCAAAAAAAGCCGCCGTCAAGAAAGTGCCCGCCAAGAAAACGGCAGTCAAAGCCGCTGCGAAGGTGGCTGCGAAAAAGGCTCCCGCCAAACAGGCCGTTGCTAAACCGGCATCCAAGAAGGCCGCACCGCCGCTCGACGCCGTCGCCAAGGCCGCTTACCTCAACTACCGCCGCCGCATGGAACTGGGTCTTCCCGGTGACGACGACAGCGATTGGCTTGAGGCGGAGCGCTCTGTGATCGGCTGAGCGGATCTGTTTCCCGGCGGGCAACCCGCGTTGCAAAATAATGCTGGTGCCGCAAATTTAGCGGTTGTCATCGCGCTGCAAAAATAGATAGTTCACATATCTTGATTAAAAGAGATGTCAGTAGGCCGCCCTTTGGGGGCCCTGCAAGGGTCGTTTCCGGCCCGTTCCGACGCCCCCCCGGCATTCCGGTGCTCCCCGTCTCCGGCGCGTCCGCAATGCTCTTCCGTTTTTCCGCTGCAATCACCCGTCAACCCCAAACCCATGAGCCCCAACATCGTGTCCATGCAACCCGCCCTGTTCGAAGAATCGCCTTCCGTCTCAGCCCCGCGAAAACCCCGACGCATCTCCGCCAGCCAGGCCATCGAGGAATTCGGACTCAAGGCACCTTCGGTCCAGGGAAAGAACTACGTGCTCGATACGAATGTACTCCTCCACGACCCCGCCTGCCTTGAGCGTTTCAAGGAAAACCACATCTGCATCCTCGTCGATGTCCTTGCGGAGCTGGACAAGTTCAAAAGCGAGCAGTCCGAACGCGGTGCCAACGCCCGGCGCGTTCACCGCAGGCTGACCGACATCTTTGCTACGTCATCCCTAGTAACAGGCGGCGTGCCCACCGAGGGCGGCGGCACCATCCGCCTGGTGATCTACGATCCCTCCGCCTGCCCGGACAACTCGGAACAGCTCAAGCAGTTCTACCGCATTTTCCCGGACCGCGAGCGCGTCGATCACCGCATCCTCGCCGCCTGCTTCCTGCTCAAGCAATACAACCCGCACGGCCAGGTCGCGCTCGTCACCAAGGACATCAACCTGCAGCTCAAGGCGCGAGCGGTGAGCATCGAGTGCCAGGACTACCTGAACGACAAGGTCGATGCCCGCGAGGTTTCCAACTACGATGTCCGCCGCGTGGAAGTCGATACTGCGGAGCTGCACCGCTTCGCCAGCAGCGGCGAGATCGCGCTTGAGTCGGAGCGATACACAGGCGTTTCCACCAACGAATATGTCCTGCTCTCATGCGGCGAAAAGCAGACGATCCCCGCCCGCCTCCAGTTTGATGGGAAATTTGTCCGCCTGAACATTCCGGAGGTTTTGAAAATCCCGGATGGCCAGGCGCTCAAGCCGCTCAACCTCGGCCAGCGCTGCCTCATCGACGCGTTGCTCAACCCGGACATCTCGCTCGTCACCTGCTACGGACACGCCGGCACCGGCAAGACCTTGGTCGCCGTCGCCGCCGGCCTGCACGAGATGTTCAACCGGAAATACAACGGCATCACCGTCAGCCGACCTGTCGTTTCCATGGGCGATCAGCTCGGGTTCCTCCCCGGCTCTCTCGATGAGAAAATGCGCCCATGGCTCCAGCCCATCCATGATGCGCTCGATCTGCTGATGCGCCCCAATCTCCCGCTCGGCCCCAAGCGCAAGCAGACCAAGCCGAACGCTGGCGGCGCTCCGCCCAAAAAGCCCTACGAAACGCTCATGGAGCAGGGGATTTTGGAAATCGAAGCCCTCTGCTACATCCGCGGCCGCTCGATCCCGAACCGATTCTTCATCCTCGACGAGGCACAGCAGCTCACCCCGCAGGAGGCGAAAACCATCGTCACCCGCATGTCCCGGGACTCGAAGCTCGTGCTCGTCGGCGATCCGGCGCAGATTGACAATCCCTACGTGGATAGCCGCAGCAACGGCCTCGTCTATACGCGGAACCGCCTCAAGGGCCAGCCCTTCACCGCCCACGTCGCGCTCAACCGCGGCGAGCGCTCGGAGCTTGCGGAGGCGGGGGCGCAACTGATGTGAAAACCGCCGCCATCCTCCTCTGCCAACTGGCTTTTCTGCCCATCGCCTTCGCGGAGGAAAAACCCGCCATCCCCGCGAAAGGGCTTGTCCTGGATCTCGATGCCACCAAGGGCGTCGCGCTTGAGGACGGGGATCGCGTCGCCTCATGGAAAAACCAGGCACCCGCGCATCCGGACATGTTTTTTGTGAAACGCGACGAGTGCAGGAAAAATGCGGGCAGCGGTCGCCCGTCGCTGGGAAAGCCGGGCGGGCGTCCGGCCCTCGTTTTCCTCCAGCAGGAACTCGTCTGCATGGATGAGGATGCCTTCGACGGGTTGACGACCGGGAAAGGCCACACTTGGATCGCAGTCATCGCTGTGCACGGACAGCGCGTTGGGGTGAAAGACGTGAATTCATTTTTCGGGAACCTCCGCAACGGTGGAAAATACGAAGGCGTCTGGGGCTGTCTCGATGATGACAACACGCCCTGGTGGGGCGCAAGGAACGGCCGCAGCTTCGGGCGCTTCGACGAAAACAATCCAAAGGTCGCCGGGACTGTGCTGGAGCAGGGGGAATTCCATGTCATCGCAGGCCGTATGGAGGCCGGAATCGGCACGGTGAAGCTCTTGTTTTTCGTGAACTCTGCCCAACCCGCCGCCACCGCAGATTTCCCCGTGGATCCCGCCGCCAACGCCTCCCGCATGGCCGTCGGCCAGGAGCGCGATGCCATCGAGCACCCCGGCAAGGAATCCTTCGACGGCGAGATCGCCCGCCTGCTCATCTGGGAAAGGCCGCTCGATGATTCGGAACTCGCCGGGGCAATGGGCGCGCTCGCCCCCGCACCGTAGATCGTTCGCACTCATCCGGCAGCCCCACGGCGGCCCCGTCCCGTCCGCCTCAGAAGCTATCTTTGGGTTTGGGCGATTGCCTCATTCAAGCTCCGTATTCTAGCCATCCCGTCCCGGAGCATCACGCAAACAAGAATGGTCCAACATACGGGAAAAAGAATGGGACTGAACCTGGAGCCGAATGGAGCATTTTGCCAAACGTCACTGAACGCTCGGACGGTCAAGAGAACTGCCACAATGATTCCGACCAGCAGAAAAACAAAATACAACACCTGTCTGAACCATAAAATCCGCAGAGAGAACTCCGGATGTTTCAGGAGTGCATTCTGCGCCAGCATTCTATCGTGATGGTTCATCTTGATTAAAGCCCAACGTTAGAGCGCATCCGCGGCGGGATGGAAGCTCGAATTCAATTTGCGTACTTATCGCCATCGGATGGCGCGGCTTGTCCGTCCGTTCTGTTTCTGTTTGTTACGGCCTCAATATCGTCTGCACTTCCGCTCCTGCCATCCCTTCCAAATGAGTGGAATGACCACCTCTCATTCTTCTTATCGAAGGTTGTTATGATGGGGATCCCCCAACCGTCCAGAATCTGCTCTCCCTGAATCCCGCAGCTGTTCCAATCAATTCTCGATGATTCCAAACTGTCGATCAGGTCAGCAGTAGTCCGCGGGAAGTCTGCTTCTTCGATCTGGTCGAGCCGTTCGGTTATCTGCCTGATGGCGAAATGCGTTTGTGTCTCACGAATCTTGGCGGACGAAAAATGATTGATAAGCCACATCGAGATTGCGCTTGCGAACGCCACAATCAGCACAATTGGCAGAAAGGGAACAGGAAATGGCATTCGGAAGCTCATTCAATTTTCAGACGAACAGTGTGAAATGTCACCCGGGCAATACCGATTTGGGAACACTCCGTTGAGTGCGGATAACCCCGGGGCGCAACAGGGAGCCTACACTATGGAGATTTTGGTTGCCGCACCATTTCTTCAGCCCCGGTAGGGGCGACCCGAACGTAGCCGGGGAGTGGAGCGCAGCGCAACCCCCGGACCTACGGCACAAAGGATATAGCGGGCAAGGTGAGAAGTCCGCCACCCGTTCAGCTCCGCCGTAGCCCGGAAACGGCATCGCTGGTATCCGGCTTCGTCGGCACGTGTGAGGAGGCGGGGATTTCCGCTCGCCGCCGATATTTTGGAGCATTTTACCCCGGGTTTCGCTGCGCTGCACCCGGGGCTACGCTCGGGACACCCCTCTGGGGTTGAAGATACGGAGCATTCCCTAGTGTAGGCACCCTAGTGGGCGCAAGGGGTTGGGTTGGAGCGGCTAACGTTAATGTTTCGGATCGCCCTGCCTGCCGGGCTACCGGCACGGCTTGCTACCAAGGAATTCAGCGAGCGCCTGCAATCTCTTCCTGGTCTCATACCGCAGGAACCGCGCCATGACAGGCTCAAGGAGCCACCCCAGGGCCCTCGGCCTTGCGGTAAAGCGGAACTTGTAGGTCGCGAGCGATCCGCCGGCGTTATCAAGGTGCCGGATGCTTGCGGCAAAGCTCGCGAAGAAAGGCGGGCGGTTGATCATTTCGACCGCAGCGATCGCGCCGGGAGAGAATGTGACATACCGCGTCTCAATCCCGACCCATCCGAAAAGCGGCTTGCCGACGCATAGCGAAGTCGCGCCCTTCGCAGCCACGGCATGGCCTTGCGTCAGACGGGCTTCACGGAGCAGCGTGTCCCACTCCAGCCGCCTGGAGTAATCATGCAGAAGCCCGAAAACCTCCGCCGAAGGGCAGGGCATTTGTTGGCTGACGGTCGCGGATGGCATGGGTCACATCATACGATGCCATCCTATTTCGGCAAGGTTGCCGAAGAGGGTTTCCCGCGCAAAGCCGCAGAGGCGCAAAGGCCCCGACGATGCTCGGATTTGGAATGAGGAAGGCAGGAAGTTAGGAAAGGATAATGAGTTACGGTGCTTCCTGCCTTCCTCATCGAAACCTCTTCCTTTGCGCCTGCGGCTTTGCGCGAGACTTATCTCCGCAGGAATTTCTCCTCCTGCGGCACCTCGGCGGCGGTCGCGCGGTCAACCACTAGCACGGCACGCAGCGTGCCCTCTTCCTCCGGGAAAGTCATGGTGCCGGCGATTTTCACCCAGCCGTTTTCCGGGAGCATGGGCGGCTCCTTCCCGAACTCCAGGATGATGGGGATGGCGCGGGAGTCTGCCACGCAGCAGGTCATGAACATCCGGTAGAGCCTCATGCGGGTGCCTTCGGGATTGTTGACCTTTTCCGCGACGATGCGGCCTTCGGTCTCGACCTTTAGCCCGCCCATGATGTCCTGCAGCTCCCTGTCGCCGGTGGCGAAATACAGCTCCATCAGGTTGAACTCGAGGTAGCCGTCGGAGGTTTTCCGGTGGCTTTTCTCGATCTCCCCCAGGGTCAGCGGCGGCAGGGCGGATGCGAGGAAAGATGGCTGCACATCCTCATAGAGTCCTTTCCGGGCGAGCGTGGCCTCGGAGAACTGGTCCTTGGTCCATACGCTGGAGAGGCCGACGGGCAGAACCATGAGCAGGAGGGCGGCGAGGGGGTTCATATCGCCGCCTTCGTGATCGTGGGCCTCGCCGTGGTCATGGCCGCAATCGGCCTCGCGGAATGCGGTGAGGAGATTGAAAAGCCCCATGACGGCCAGGCCGAGACCGCCGGCCAGGGCGAGGGGGCGGAAGTCCGGCGCAAGGTATTTCACGATGCGCCCGGACTGGTAGAAATAAATGATGCACGCGGCCCAGAGCAGGACGGCGAGCGAGAAAAGGATACGGCGGGCAACCGGATTCATGGCATCACCGCCTTTGCAATCAACATTTCCCAAGCCACCGCCACCAGCCAGATCACCACGAAGATCGATACCGACATTGCAAGGATGAACTTTTTCCTAAGCACTGTCTGATAGAGAAAGATCAGCTTCACATCCAGCATCGGCCCGAGGACGAGGAAGGCGAGCTTCGCACTCCAGGTGAACTTGGCGAGGGTGGCGGCGATGAAGGCATCCGAGGTGGAGCAGAGGCTGAGGATGAAGGCGAGCGCCATGAGTGCGGCGGGTGCGACGAACACATTTCCCGCAAGGGTGTCCAGCCACACCGCGCCTGGGGCGATGCCGGTGTTGAAAAGGGCGGTGATCGCCACGCCGATGGTGAAATACACCCCGACATCGACGAAGTCCTTCTGCGCGGAGCGCATCGCGGCGATCAGGCGGCTGTCGTCCTTTTCTCCGTGGGAATGCTCATGGTCATGGTCATGGTCATGGTCGTGGTCGTGGTCGTGGTCGTGGCCGCAGCAGCCGTGATCATGCCCATGTGTCGTATCGGACTTATGGGACGCATCTTTTTCGATGGAGTCCGCGATGGATTTGCGGAGGACTTTCCTGACGGAAATCCGCGCCACCACCAGCCCCACCCCCACAGCCACCAGATAGCCTAACAGCATCCGCCCGCCCGTCATCATCCACGGCGCCTGACCCTGGAAGGCCTTCCAGGTGCTCAGGGCGGTGATCGGGTTCACGATCGGCGCAGCGAGCATGTAGGTGAGGGCGCAGCTCATCGGCAGGCCTTTCCCGACGAGACGCCTGATCACGGGGACGACGGCGCATTCGCAAACGGGGAACACCGCACCCAGCAGCCCCGCAACCATCACCGCGAGTGTGCGGTTTTTCGGAAGGAAGCGATCCATCGCCCCTTTGGGCAGGTAGATGTCGATGAAACCGCTGATCACCGTCCCCAGCAGGATGAACGGAGCACCCTCAAAAAGGATGCTTAGGAACGCCAATGCGAAATCCTGCCGTGCGTCACCGTTCATCTGCCGGCAAGGAAAGCCTCGATCAGCCCGCAGCGTCAAACATGATCGCAGCGGCGACCCCATTCTTCGCCTCCGCCCCCATCAGGATCCCCACCAGCTCCAGCCCAAACTCCACCGCTGTCCCCGCGCCCCGCGATGTCAAAATACCGCCATCAAACACGCTGCTGTCATCCAGAAGATCCGGCAGTTCCCCCGACGTCGAAAAATGCGCGGCGAAATTCACATCCCCGAGGACTCCCGCGTCCTTGAGCAGCAGCGGGGCCGCGCATATCGCCGCGATCAATTTCCCGTCCCCATGGAATCTCCGGATCAGCCCGATGACCGCCGGATTTCTCCTCAGATCCATCACCGCAGGCCCGCCGGGCAGGAAAAGTGCATCGAAACTCTCGTTGGCTGCGTCTGTCAGCAGCGCGTCGGCAACGACCTTGATCCCGCATTTCCCGGTCACTTCGGTTCCTGACACACCGGCCATCATCACCTCCACCCCCGCGCGGCGCAGCAGATCCACCGGCGTGATGGCCTCAATTTCCTCAAAGCCGTTTTCCAGGATGCAGAGCACGCGTTTCATCACAGCAGACCCACGGCTTTCTTGATGCGATCCAGGGTTTTTGCCGATTCCTCACGGGCGCGAAGCGCACCTTTCGCCAGCACATCATCCACATAACCGGGATCGGCTAGGATTTTCTCCCGGCGCAACCGCATCGGCGCGAAATAGTCCCAATACGCATCTGCCAGGCGCTTCTTGAAATCGCCGTAGCCGAAGCCGCCGCTTTCGTGATCCGCAATCATCTGCGAGAAGGCCGGTTCTTCGGCGAAAAGCTTGTAAAGGGCGATGACTGTCGAGTTTTCGGTCGGCTTCGGATCCTCCACCGGTGTCGAATCCGTCACGATTTTCATGACCAGTTTTTTGAGTGTTTTCTCATCACCGAAGATCGGGAGGGTGTTGTGGTAGCTCTTGCTCATCTTCCTCCCATCGGTGCCGATCACCAACTCGGTCTCTTCCTTGATGATCGCATCCGGAATCACCGCCGTGCCCTCGCCATAGCTTTCGTTCAGTTTGGTCGCAAGGCTGCGCGTCACCTCCAGATGCTGCTTCTGGTCTTTCCCGACAGGCACCTTGTTCGAATCATAGAGCAGGATATCCGCCGCCATCAGCACCGGATAGGCGAAGAGCGCGTGGTTCGGGGAAATCCCCTGCGCGACCTTGTCCTTGTAGGAATGGCATTTGTTCAGAAGCGGCATCGGGCAGACCGTCGAGAGGATCCATGCAAGCTCGTTGACCTCCGGCACCGCGCTCTGGCGGAAGAAAACGGATTTCTCCGGATCCAGCCCGCAGGCGAGGAAATCGACCGCCAGCTCGCGGACATTTTCCCGCAGGGCTGTGGCGTCGCCGCCCGAGGTCATCGCATGGTAGTCCGCGATGAAATAGAAGCACTCACCCTGACCTTGCAGCTCCACCGCAGGTTTCATCGCGCCGAAGTAATTCCCCACATGCAGTTTCCCGCTCGGCTGCAAACCCGTCAAAATCCTCATGCCCCAAACCATGCCGCCCCCCGCTCCCCACGGTCAAGCCAATGGAGCGAAGAGGCAGCTTCCCCTGAATTGAAAGTTGAAAGTTGAAGGTTGAGAGTTAAAACAAGCGCATGCGCATCCTGATCACCGGCGGAGCCGGATTCCTTGGCTCCCATCTCTGCGAACGCCTCCTCAACGAGGGCAACGAGGTCGTTTGCCTCGACAACTACTTCACCGGCAGGAAACGCAATGTCGCCCACCTGCTCGGCAACCCTTACTTCGAGCTCGTCCGCCACGACGTGACGGAGCCCTTCAAGTTCGAGGTGGACCGGATCTACAATCTCGCCTGCCCGGCCTCCCCGCCGCACTACCAGCACAACCCGATCAAGACCATCAAGACCTCCGTCCTTGGAGCGATCCACACCCTCGGCCTCGCGAAACGCACCGGCGCCCGCGCCTTCCAGGCATCCACCTCCGAGGTCTATGGCGACCCGGAAATCCATCCCCAGCCGGAATCCTACAAAGGATCCGTCAACCCCATCGGCATCCGTGCCTGCTACGACGAAGGGAAACGCTGCGCGGAAACCCTCTTCTTCGATTACCACCGCCAGAACGGTGTCGATATCCGCGTCGTCCGCATCTTCAACACCTACGGGCCACGCATGTTGCCGGATGATGGCCGCGTGGTTTCCAATTTCATCGTCCAGGCACTCCGTGGAGAAGACCTCACGATCTATGGGGACGGCACCCAGACGCGCTCCTTCTGCTACTGCGACGACCTCATCGACGGCTTCATCCGCCTCATGGAAAAGGACGGCATCACCGGACCGGTCAATATCGGGAACCCCGGGGAGTTCACCATGCTCGAGCTGGCGGAACTCGTCCTCAAAAAGGTCGGCGGGAAATCCAAACTCACCTTCCACCCCCTCCCCGGCGACGACCCGAAACAGCGCCGCCCGGACATCACCCTCGCCCAAAAGGAACTCGGCTGGGAGCCGAAGGTGAAACTCGAGGACGGCCTCGACCCGACGATAGACTATTTCAGCAAGCTGCTGGCGGAGTAGCCGCGACCTGAGACTCTGCGGCTATCCTCTCCCTTGCCTGATATACTGCCGCGCATCAGGATTTGTGAAATCTGATACCCGAGCGGAAGCGCAGCCGTAGCCGTTGTGTCACCCCTTCAGGGCTTTATGATTTCTTGGGTTGGGAGTCCCAGGGCGCTGCCCTGACTTTTACGCACAAGTTCCGCTGAAAAACTGCGCTTCCACCTCTTCAGCCCTGGAAGGGCGTCCCGAACGTAGCCGGGCGGTGGAGCGCAGCGAAACCCCCGGAATACAACGACATACATCATTGTGTCCCGGAGGGCCACCGGAGGCTACACGCCCATCTCAGAGGGGTTAAATGCAACGAGTGGTTCCTTGCCGAGATACTTCCGGCGGCCCTCCGGGGCGCAACGCCATTCACACCACGAGCTCCGGGGGTTGCGCTGCGCTCCACCGCCCGGCTACGTTCGAGCCACCCCTCCGGGGTTTATAATACGGACTACTTGTTCGCGGAAACGTGTCGAACTTACGGAGAATGTTTTCTTATTGAAATGCTCACATCTCCAGCATCAGCCGGTGCGGCGCCTCAAGGCAGTCCTTGATCCGGATGAGGAAGGTGACGGCTTCTTTTCCATCGACGAGACGGTGGTCGTAGCTGAGGGCGAGATACATCATCGGGCGGATGGCGACCTGGCCGTTGAGGGCGATGGGGCGCTGCTGGATGGTGTGCATCCCGAGGATTCCGCTTTGCGGCGGGTTCAGGATGGGGGTGCTGAGGAGGGAGCCATAGACGCCGCCGTTGGAAATGGTGAACACGCCGCCGGAAAGATCCTCGATGGTGATTTTCCCGCTCTTGCCCTTGGCTGCGTAGTCGAGGATGTCCTGCTCGATCTGGGCGAAGGATTTCTGATCGCAATCGCGGAGGACTGGCACGATGAGGCCCTTCTCGGTGCCGATGGCGACGCCGATGTCGTAGAAATGGTTCTCGATGACATCCGTGCCGTCGATGCGGCCATTGATGGACGGCACGTCTTTCAGCGCCTGGGTGACGGCTTTCACGAAAAACGACATGAAGCCGAGCTTCACGCCGTGCTTTTTAACGAAGTCTTCCTGCACGCTTTTGCGAAGCTCCATGACGGCGGTCATATCGACCTCGTTGAAGGTGGTGAGGATCGCGGCGGTCTGCTGGGCGTTGACGAGATGGGTCGCGATCTTGCGGCGCAGCATCGACATCTTCCGGCGGGTGGTGCGGCCTTCAGCGGCGGGTGCGGGTGCTGCCTCCGCTTCGCGGGGTGCGGAAACGACGGCGAGATCCGGCTTGGTGCGCGGGGTTTCGGCGGCGGGTCTCTCGGGGGCTGGGGCGGGTTTTTCGGGTGCGGATGGGGGGGGCGCACCGGCGTTCGCACCTGCGGGTTCGATGCGGGCGATGACCTTGCCGATGGATACCTCTTCGCCTTCCGGGACAAGGATGCGGAGGGTGCCTGCGAGGGGGGCTTCGACTTCGTTGGAAACCTTGTCGGTTTCGAGGGTCACGAGGATCTCGCCTTTCTCGACGTGCTCGCCGTCCTTCTTGCGCCATGCGGCGACGTTGGCGGAGGTGATGGATTCGCCGGCGGCGGGCACTTTGATTTCCACGGGCGATCCGGATGGCGCGGAAACGGCAGGAGCCGGAGCTGGAGCGGAAGTTTTTTCCAAAGGCGCTGCGGCAGGCGTAGCACCGGATGTTTCGAGTTTCCCGATCACCGTGCCGATGGAGACCTCCTCGCCCTCCTGGACGATGATGCTGAGAACGCCGTCGGCCTCCGCCTCAAGCTCGTTGGAAACCTTGTCGGTTTCCAGGCTGGCGAGCGGCTCGCCTTTTTTGACGGAGTCGCCGTTGTTCTTGTACCATTTCGCGATGTTCGCGGAGGTGATGGATTCGCCGGCGGCGGGCACTTTGATATCGATGGCCATGGTGGAAGTCGGTTGTTAGGGAAATCAGATTTCGAAGGCATTTGTGAGGAGCGCCTTCTGCTCGCGGTAGTGCATCGCCTTCGATCCGGCGGCGGGAGACGAACCGGGCTTGCGGCCGGCGTACTGGATGGGGGAGCCGAGGGTTTCGTGGAGACGCGGGGAGACGTAAGTCCATGCGCCCATGTTCTTCGGCTCCTCCTGGCACCAGACGAAGCGTGAAACCTGAGGGAACTGCCCGGCGAGCGCGGCGACCAGAGCGCCATGGAATGGATATAGCTGCTCAATGCGGATGATCGCGGTGTCCGTGATGCCCGCTTCCTTGCGATGTGCGGCGAGGTCGTAGAAAACCTTCCCGGAGCAGAAGACGATGCGTTTCACATCGGCAGGATTCTCGAAAACCATGGTGTCCGGGAGGATTTCCTGGAAGCAGGTGCCCTCGAGGAAATCGGCTTCGGAGGAAACCGCCTCCGGCCTTCCGAGAAGGCTTTTCGGGGTCATCAGGATGAGAGGCTTGCGGAAATCGCGGTGCTTCTGGCGGCGCAGCGCATGGAAATACTGGGCCGGCGTGGTGAAGTTCCCGACGATCAGGTTGTCCTCCGCGCAGAGCTGCAGGAAGCGTTCAAGGCGCGCGCTGGAATGCTCCGGCCCCATGCCTTCGTAACCGTGGGGAAGCAGCATGACGAGATCGGAGGGCGTCTGCCATTTCGATTCCGCCGAGGAGATGAACTGGTCGATGATGACCTGCGCACCGTTGGAGAAATCGCCGAACTGGGCCTCCCACATCAGCAGCATGCTCGGGTAGGAAAGCGAGTAGCCGTAATCGAAGCCAAGAACGGCGAACTCGGAGAGCAGCGAGTTATAGACGCAGAATTTCGCCTGGTCTTCGGACAGGTGTTCCAGCGGGATGTGGCGCTCGCGGGTCTCGTAATCATAGAAAACCGCATGGCGCTGGGAGAAGGTGCCACGGCGGCAATCCTGGCCGGAGAGGCGGACGGGCGATCCCTCCATCAGCAGCGCACCGAACGCGAGCGACTCCGCGAAAGCCCAGTCGATCGGCCCGCCGTTGGCCAGCGCCTCGACGCGGCGCGGGATGAAACGTTTCTCAAGGGTCGGGTTGAGCGAAAATGTTTCCGGGACGGTGGTGAGGACTTTGCCGATGTGCTGGAGCCGGTCCTGGGTGATCCCGGTGGGCACCTGGGCATGGGAGTAGGGCGGCTGGACGATGGCGGTCGAGCCGCTGAAAACCGTGCGATCACCCGATTCGCTCATTTTCACCATGCTCTGATGACCCTCTTCGAGACGATCCCAGATCGCCTGTTCGAGTGCGTCCGCATCCGCCTGGGAAAGCACATTTTCATTGACGAGCTGGCGCTTGTAAACCTGTCCGAACGTCTCGCGGGCGGCGATTTCCTTCGCCACCAGCGGCTGGGTGAAGGCCGCCTGATCCGCCTCGTTGTGTCCCTGGCGGCGGTAGCAATACATGTCGATCACGATGTCGCGGCCAAACTTCTGGCGGAACTCAAGGGCGAACTTGGCCGCCCAGAAAAGCTCCATCGGCTCCTCGCCGTTCACATGGAGGATGGGTGCCTCGATCATTTTCGCAACGTCCGTGGCATAGGCCGAAGAGCGGGCATCGGCAGGCATCGTGGTGAAGCCGATCTGGTTGTTGATGATCAGGTGGATGGTGCCGCCGGTGCGGTAGCCGGGGAGCTGGGAAAGGTTCAGAACCTCCGCGACGGAGCCCTGGCCGGCGAAGGCCGCATCGCCGTGGAGCAGCATCGGCAGCACCCGCTTGCGGTCGGTGGAGACCCCGTCATCGCCGAGCACCCGCTGGCGTGCACGGGCCTTGCCCTCGACGACAGGGTTGACGGCCTCAAGGTGGCTCGGGTTCGCCGCGAGGCTCACGCGGACATTGCCATCGGGAAATTCCCGGACGCTTTCATAACCGAGGTGGTATTTCACATCGCCGTCTCCGGCGACAAGGCCCGGCTCGTAGTTCGGGGTGAACTCGTAGAGCAGGGTGGTGAGGGATTTGCGGACGAAATTCGCCAGCACGTTCAGGCGGCCGCGGTGGGACATTCCCATCTCGATTTCCAGGACGCCCTGCTTCGGGCAGTTTTCCAAAATCGCATTCAGCAACACCATCGTGCCCTCGCCGCCCTCCAGGGAGAAACGCTTCTCGCCGAGGAATTTCTTTGCGAGGAAGTTCTCGAAAGTCTCCGCCTCAAGCAGCCAGCGCAGGGATTTCAGCTGCATATCCATGGTTTTTTCCGCACCTTTCGAGCCGTGCTGCTCGATCCGCTCGCGCACCCAGTGGCGGACTGTGGTGTTGTGGATGTGCATGAACTCGAAGCCGATCTTGCCCGAGTATGTCGCCTTGAGCGCGCCCACCATGTTGCGCAGCTTCATCTTCGCGCCACGGAAGAAGAAAGGGTTCGAAGCCTCGCGCTCCATCTCCGCCTCGGTGAAATTGTATTCGCTCAGGCTCAGGCGGGGATTGATCTCCGGCTTGTCGTCGAGCGGGTTGATCTGCGCCTGGGTGTGGCCGAGCGTGCGGTAGTTATACACCAAGCCCACGACCTTGCCGTTGAATTCCAGGTCGATCCCCGCCGCTTGCTGAGGCTCCCCGCCTTTTGCCTTCGCTTGGGAAACCCCGAGTTCGAAGCCCTCGAAAAACGACGACCATGTCGGCTCCACCGAACGGGGATCCTCGCACCATTGGGCGTATTTTTCGTCCAGGAGATCCGCGTTGAGACGTGCCGAAACCGATGAGTTCATGTGCTTTTGCCTTGGGGGCGTGCCTTGAACGATGAAATTTCCACCCACCCGGCTGCGCGCAGGGAGTAGTTAAAGGTCTCGCAGGCTTGCGTCAACCATTGCAGACTGAAAATATCCCCCCGCCCACCCGCCGATGATCGAAGCCACAAACCTCTCCAAACGCTACGGCCGCCACCTCGCCGTCCGCGATGTCTCCTTCTCCGTGGCACGCGGCGAGATCATCGGTTTCCTCGGGCCGAACGGTGCCGGGAAAACCACCACCCTCCGCATGCTCACCGGCTACCTCCCGCCCTCTTCCGGCTCCGCCCGCATCGCCGATTTCGATATCTTCCGCCAGTCCATCGAGGCCAGGAAACGCATCGGCTACATGCCGGAAAACGTGCCGCTCTACGATGACATGCGCGTCAGAGAATACCTCTCCTTCCGCGCGAGGATCAAGGGTCTCTCCAACGGCGATGCCCGCCGCCGCGTCTCCCACGTCATCGACACCTGCGGCCTCGAAAGTGTCCGGCGGAAAATGATCAAGACCCTCTCCAAAGGCTACCGCCAGCGCGTCGGCCTCGCAGACGCCCTCGTCCACCAGCCGGAACTCCTCATCCTCGACGAGCCGACCAACGGCCTCGATCCCATCCAGATCCGCCAGATCCGCGAGCTGATCAAGCACCTCTCGCTCAACCACACCGTCCTCATTTCCAGCCACATCCTCAGCGAGGTGGAAATGATCGCCAACCGCGTCATCATCATCGACGGCGGGAAAATCAAGGCCGCCGACACCCCGCAGAACCTGATCTCCGAAATGCGCACCGCAGGCCGCGTCCAGGTGGAGCTGGAGGCTACGTCCGAAACGGCGCTGCCCATCCTTTCCGACCTCCCGAACGTGAAAAAGGTCACCGCCGATGATCTCGCCGAAGGCTGGATCCGCTGCACCCTCTGGTCTGATTCCGGCACCGACACCCGCCAGTCGATCTCCGCCATCGCCTCCCACAACAACTGGCCCCTGCGCTCCCTCTTCCGCCACGAAGCCACCCTTGAGGATGTTTTCGTGGAGCTGACAAGGAAGGACTGAGGGATGTAAAATCCCAGGGATGTACCGCCATAACTCACCATGGCCGATCATCGCCCAACTCCGAGGCAAGATCGACATTACCGAACACGCTCCAGACGGCTTAGGATAGGGACGCGTCCTCTCAAAACCTTGCCAGTAAATAGTTTTTGCACGGCGTAGGCGGGTTTCTGATGCGGATGTAAGGAGCGCGGCTTTTCAAGACGCTTCCCCGCACACCGCTCACCCTGGGAAGCCGCAGAACCAGTGGAGCCAACCCAAGCGGCTTGGAAAAAGCCGCGCTCCCTACCGGAAGCAGGGGATTCTTGCTTGAAATTCGGGGATTATGGTTTGAGGTTTCGGCGGAGCCGCACAAGAATGGCGCGATTCCATTTTCCTTCCCAATGAACGCCCTCACCCGCAGCGCCACCGCTTACTGGCAATCCTCCATCGGCAAAAAACTCGTCGTCGCCTTCACCGGCCTGGCGATGGTCTTTTTCCTCGCAGGCCACCTGACGGGGAACCTGCTCATCTTCGCGGGCCGCGAGGCGTTCAACGAATACGCAAAATTCCTCCACGACGCGGGCCACGGCGCGCTCATCTGGGTCGCACGGATCGGACTTCTGGTCGTTGTCACGCTGCATGTCTGGGCGACGATCCTGCTGACCAGGGAAAACAAGGCGGCCCGGAAACAGGAATACGAATATAAGGCGACCATCCAGGCCTCGAAATCCTCGCGGATCATGATCTGGTCCGGCTCGACCATCCTGGCCTTCATCATCTTCCACCTCCTGCATTTCACCGTTCGCGTCACCTACAACGACGCGGACCTCATCGATCCGCTCGATCCCAAGCGTTTCGATGCCTACGGGATGGTGATCCGCGGCTTCCAATTTGGATTTTTGAATTTCCTCGTCGTCGTCTTCTACATCATCGCCATGACGCTGCTCTGCTCGCACCTCAGCCACGGGGTTCAGTCCATGTTCCAAACGCTCGGCCTGCGCTCGAAAAAGGCCAGCGACCTGATCCACAAGATCTCCATCGGATACGCCGTCGTCATCTGGGCAGGCTTCATCTCCATCCCGCTCGCCATCTTCCTCGGATTTGTGCGCTGAAAAATTGAATATTGATAATTGAACATTGAGTATTGCGAAGATGACCCCTGAAGAACTCAAAGCCCGGTGTAAGGAGTTTTCGCTGCGTGTGATGCGTCTTGTGCGCGCGCTACCTGATGACCGGGTCAGTCGCACCATCGCCAATCAACCCGTCCGGTCGGGAACCTCTGTAGCCGCGAATTACCGCGCCGCCTGCCTCGCCAAATCCCCTGCCGATTTCGCCTCCAAAGTCGGCACCGCCGTCGAAGAATCCGATGAGTCCGCCCTCTGGATGGAACCAATCATTGGAGGCGACCGAACTCACCGCCATATTCTGTGCCTCCATCAAAACCAGCCGCCAAAACAATGGCTGAGGCAATATTCAATAATCAATTCTCAATAATCAATTCCACCTCCATGTCACTCGATAGCAAAATCCCCGCCGGCCCCCTGGAGCAGAAATGGTCCAGCCACAAGATGAACTCCAAGCTCATCAACCCGGCGAACAAGCGGAAGTTCAACATCATCGTCGTCGGCTCCGGCCTCGCGGGCGGTGCCGCCGCCGCGACGCTTTCCGAGCTGGGCTACCAGGTGAAATGCTTCTGCTACCAGGACTCCCCGCGCCGCGCCCACTCGATCGCCGCGCAGGGCGGGATCAACGCCGCGAAGAACTACCGCAACGACGGCGACTCCGTTTACCGCCTCTTCTACGACACCATCAAGGGCGGCGACTTCCGCTCCCGCGAGGCCAACGTCTATCGCCTCGCAGAGGTTTCCAACCACATCATCGACCAATGCGTCGCCCAGGGCGTGCCCTTCGCCCGCGAATACGGCGGGCTGTTAGACAACCGCTCCTTCGGCGGTGCGCAGGTCTCCCGCACCTTCTACGCCCGCGGCCAGACCGGGCAGCAACTCCTCATCGGCTGCTACCAGGCGCTCGAAAAAGAGATTCACAAGGGCGGCGTGAAAATGTATCCGCGCACGGAAATGCTCGATCTGGTGAAGGTCGATGGCCACGCCAAGGGCATCGTCGTCCGCGACCTGAACACCGGCGCGATTTCCAGCCACGCCGCCGATGTTGTCATCCTCGCCACCGGCGGATACGGCAACGTCTTTTTCCTCTCCACCAACGCCATGGGCTGCAACGTCATGGCCGCATGGCGCGCCGCACGCCGTGGCGCCCTGATGGCGAATCCCTGCTACACCCAGATCCACCCGACCTGCATCCCCGTCTCCGGCGAATACCAGTCGAAGCTCACCCTCATGTCCGAGTCGCTCCGCAACGACGGCCGCGTCTGGGCACCCAAGACCAGGGAAACCGCGAGAAAGATCCGTGAGGAAAAATTCAACCCCAACGATGTCCCCGAGGACGACCGCGATTACTTCCTTGAGCGGAAATATCCATCCTTCGGAAACCTCGCACCGCGCGACATCTCCTCCCGCGCCGCCAAGGAAGCTTGCGACGACGGCCGCGGCGTCGCATCCACCGGTCTCGGCGTCTATCTCGATTTCCGCGATGCGATCAAGCGCCTCGGCGAGGACAAGATCCGCGCCAGCTACGGCAACCTTTTCCAGATGTATGAGAAGATCGCCGGCGAAAACCCCTACGAGCGCCCGATGATGATCTACCCCGCCGTCCACTACACCATGGGCGGCCTTTGGGTGGACTACAACCTGATGTCCAACATTCCCGGACTCCACGTCCTCGGCGAAGCGAATTTCTCCGACCACGGCGCAAACCGCCTCGGCGCATCCGCCCTCATGCAGGGTCTCGCCGATGGATATTTCGTCATCCCAACGACCATCGCGAACTACCTCGCGACCCAGAAGGCCGGCTCCGTCAGCACCTCGGATCCCGCTTTCGCGCAGGTCGAAGGCGAAGTCCGCGAGCGCATCTCCAAGCTCCTCACCATCCAGGGCAAGCGCACCGTCGATTCCTTCCACAAGGATCTCGGCAAGGTTATGTGGGACAAATGCGGCATGGAGCGTACGGCGGAAGGCCTCACCTGGGCGCTCGAAAAGATCCCGCAGATCCGCGAGGAATTCTGGAGCAACGTCCGCATCCCCGGCACCGCCGACACCCCGAACATGGAGCTGGAAAAGGCCGGCCGCGTCGCCGATTTCCTCGAGTTCGGCGAGCTGATGTGCCACGACGCCCTCCAGCGCGAGGAATCCTGCGGCGGCCATTTCCGGGGCGAGCACCAGTTCACCGAGAACAGCCCCGAGGTCAAGGAAGGCAAGACCCAGCCCGGCGAGGCCAAACGCCACGACGACACCTTCGCCTACGTCTCCGCCTGGGAATACCACGGCCCCGGCCAGACCCCGACCCTCCACAAGGAGGAGCTGAAATACGAGACCGTCAAACTCTCCGTCCGCAGCTACGCGTAAGTAGCGGTGACCTTCGGTCGCCGTTTAAACCTCCGAACCCCAATGAAACGCCGCCATTTCCTAACCATCTCGACCCTTGCGACAACAGTCACAGGAGCTTCCGCCGCCGCCGCTCCCCGCGAGGATTGGTGGGAACTGGTGAAAGAGGACAACCTGCGTTTCACCGCAAAATCCGAGGAAGGGAATCTCACGCTCGATGTGGAGCTCGAGGTGCCTCCGGAGGGAGAACTCAGCGAAAGGAAGGATGAGGAGGGCTCCATAACGGGTTACAATTGGCGTGGTGAGATCCTTCCCCAGCGTTGCTGGCCCGGGCAGAGCCTGATCAAGAAATTCGATTTCCAATGGGACGGAAAACCCGTGGTGGTCGAGAGGCGTTTCTGGAGGGACTTGGCCGGATTCGGCATACAGACAGTGCCGAACAAGCCCGCCCTTCTCGCAGACGAGGACTGGCGCTACAATGACTTCCTCGCCAGCCTACGCCAGCCCCGTGTGATGCTCTCCGCAGATGGTGGAACCGCACTCATCGAGTGGGTTCGCCCGGAAGAATGCGACAGCAGCTCCACCACCCGCTGGATCATCAGCCGCTCCGGCACCGTTCTCCGGCACCGCCACGAGCCACCACACGATTGCTGAGCGGTAACGCTTCACATCAATTACGCGCAACGTGCCCCGCTTTTTCCAACTGCGTGTCCTACTCAGGCAACAATCCGTAACCCTCGGCCTCATCGCCTTCATCACGGCGGTGTTCATCGTCCAGTGCTTCACCGGTGATTCGCTCACGTTGCGCTTCACCGCCGTCCCGCACGAGATCGTCTCCGCATGGGGCGAGATCCGTTCGGGAAATTTCAGCAAGGCCGCTGCGGAGGAAATGTTCACCCTCTTCAGCGCGACCCTGCTGCACGGCGATTTCAGTCACCTTTCGGGAAACATGATTTTCCTATGGATCTTCGCAGCCATCGCGTCGGAGCTTCTCGGCGCGCGTTGGCTGATTCCCATCTTCGTTTTCACCGGCATCTGCGGCAGCATCTGCCATGTCGCGCTGAACGCGGACTCACCCATCCCATGCCTCGGCGCATCCGGGGCGGTCATGGGTTTCGAGGGGCTGTATCTGGCCATGGTCGTCCGCTGGAGGCTCCCCGATCCACACGTCTGGCCGATGGCAAGCCCTGTCGCTCCGGGTCGCCTGGCGTTCCTAGGCGTCCTTGGACTGATCCTGGATTTCAACGGTTACATCGGCGGTGAAATGGGCGTCGCCTACAGCGCGCACCTCGGCGGCTTCATCGGAGGGCTGTTCTTAGGCAGCTTCATCGTCCCCATGCCCCGCGTCGCCCTGCCGAGGTAATTCTAAAAGGGACATTGGGAATTTGTGATTGGGATATTATGTTCTCAGCCACAGCCTTCCCGTAGGAAGTTGAAATCCCTAATATCGAATTTTCCAATCCCCGAATTTCTTCAGAATATATCCCCGAAATACAAGGCGAACGGCTTCGGCGTTCAATATCATGTTCAAAGAATTGCAATTCATCGACATGAAAGATTGACGTGTCGATCCCATCGACATAAATTCCCGACCTGTCGATGAATCCTGAAAAAACCAACATGACGGCGGTTTGGCGCGCCGATCAACCGTTCGACGGCATTCCCTTGCTGCCGCCTGCGCAGGATTTGGAAACCAAGCGGATTTTGAAGCAGTGCATTGAGGCGCGGGCGGCGTTGGCAGAGCTGAAGCAGGCCGCCGGGTTGCTTCCCAACCAAGGGGTTCTGATCAATACGCTGCCGCTGCTGGAGGCGCAGGCGAGTTCCGAAATCGAGAATATCGTCACCACGGCTGACCGGCTTTTTCAGTTCCGTGAAAGCGATGGAGGGGCGGATGCGCCCACCAGGGAGGCACTTCGCTACAGCCAGGCCTTGCTAGAGGGATTCCGAACCCTGGCGGAGCGCCCTCTGAACACCCGCACGGCGGAGGAGGTTTGCAGCAAGATCAAGGGCACCGCCATCACCGTGCGCCGGGTGCCGGGCACGACCTTGGCCAATGACCGCACCGGGGAGGTGATCTATACCCCGCCGGTGGGCGAGTCCCATCTGCGGGATCTGCTGGCGAACTGGGAGCGCTTCTTGCACGGGCAGGACGATCTGGATCCGCTCATCCGGATGGCGGTCGCCCACTATCAGTTTGAGGCCATCCACCCGTTCACGGACGGCAACGGTCGCACCGGGCGCGTGCTCAACAGCCTTTTCATGATTCAATCCGGCCTGCTGAGCCTGCCCATCCTCTACCTCAGCCGCCACATCATCACCCACAAGGCGGACTACTACCGGCTGCTGCTTGGAGTGACGCGGGACGCGGCGTGGGAGCCATGGGTGATCTTCATCCTGGAAGGCATCACCGGGACGGCCCGCTGGACCACCGGGAAAATCGCCGCGATCCGGGATCTCCAGGAAGCCTGCATCCTTCATGTGCGGGGCCAATTGCCCAAGATCTACAGCCGCGAACTGGTCGATGCGGTCTTCGAGTTTCCCTACTGCCGGATCAGCAACCTCGTGGATCGCGGCATCGCCAAACGCCAAACCGCCTCGGTCTATCTGAAAGAGCTGGTCCGGATCGGCGTGCTGGAGGAAAAGCGGGCCGGAAAAGAGCGCCTGTTCGTCAATCCCCGGTTGCTGCAACTCCTGACCCGCGAGGCGAACGCGCCCGCACCCTACGCCGCATGAAGAAAACCTCAGCCCGGCACGATCAAACCGTATGCCCGCCATTGCTGGGAATGATTGAACCGCCAAGACGCCAAGCCCGCCAAGGAAGACTTGAAATGGTTTCAGAAACACCCAACGGGTGAATGCCGCCCCACACGCAAGTAGCTGATTTCCAATCCCTAATATCGAATTTTCCAATCTCCAATTTCATTTCCAAGTTAACCTCTTCCCTTGGCGAACTTGGCGTCTTGGCGGTTCAAAACTCTTTCCAAGCATCACCCCGGAGACCATTTTCCCTAGCATAAGCACCCTGTCACCGGATCTCAATCTTCCACCTTGCACCGCACCTCCCGATTCCGCGGCTTTTCTGGAATGGATTTCCTCGCCATGAAATCCAATCTCAAATGACTGATGCCCACGACAAGAAGCCGACCCCGGACTCGATTCTTGCGCATGCATTGGAAAAATTTCACTTAAGCCAACCGGGAATCAGGAGCGTAGAAGTCTCGACAGTGCGCGGCACGCGACCCCGGTTTCCGGAAGCGAACCAGGCCGCGCCTTCTTTTGTACCGCTTGACCGTGACAACAGGCCGTATTCGCAGCCTTACACCTCGCCTTCCGATCTTGTACGCCTGCTGCAGACACGGGGACTTGTTGTGGAAGATCCAGCCTTGGCGGAACGATGGATCGAAAAGGTCGGTTACTACCGGCTGAAAGGCCACGGACTTCATTTCCGGATTCCTGATACGGGCGGATATCTCACCGAGCATTATCAGGCTGGAACCCGGTTTGAGGCCCTGATCGACCTTTACGAATTCGACCGCCACCTCCGCCTGCTTGTATTGGACGCCATTGAACGCATCGAGGTGGCATTCCGTTCCCGGTTCAATGATACCGTGGCTTCCCGTCAAAGAAAGGAAACCTCAGGGGTGTGATCGATGCGAATGATCGCCTCTTCGCCCAGATCGCCACCGTCATTTACTGCCTGTGGTCAGTCGAACCGAAATCCCAATGGTACGAAGCACTCGGAAAGCTGTTGAAACAACACCCGACTGTTCCATTGCAGACAATGGGTTTTCCAATCGACTGGTGTGAGCGCCTGAAATCCATTCGCAACTTCTCATGACAGAGAGACAGGCATCCAGTCACCTCTCCCCAGCTCGGCCCTCGACAAGAAAGGAAAGCCGTCCTTCCAGGCGGCAGCGGAACCACAGCCCGCCATTGCTGGGAATGATTGAACCGCCAAGACGCCAAGCCCGCCAAGGAAGACTTGAAATGGTTTCAGAAACACCCAACGGGTGAATGCCGCCCCACACGCAAGTAGCTGATTCCCAATCCCTGATATCGAATTTCCCAATCTCCAATTACCTTTCCAGATTAACCTCTTCCCTTGGCGAACTTGGCGTCTTGGCGGTTCAAAACTCTTTCCAAGCATCACCCCGGAGACCATTTCCCCTAACGTAGGCACCCTGCCACCGGTTCCCAATCTTCCACCTTGCACCGCACCTCCCAATTCCCCAGCTTTCCAGCAACGAAAAGCGAAGATCCCCAATAAGGAGAAGGGTGTTTCCAACCCCTTTCCACAACCCAAGCCTTCCGAACCACTCGACACATGCTCTCCGAACTCGATCTCCTCCTTGATGTCACCCGGCGTCTCGAAGAGGCTGGTCTGGAATACATGCTTACCGGCTCCATGGCACTCAACCACTACGCCCAACCCCGCATGACCCGCGACATCGATATCGTGGTCGCACTTGTTCCCAAGGATCTCGAAACACTCCCACAAATCTTCGGCGACGAATTCTACTTCAGCGAAGAGGCCGCACGCGGGGCAGTCCTCTCCCAAACATCCTTCAACGTCATCCACAACGAAAGCCTGATCAAAGTCGATTTCATGATCCGCAAGCGCGAGGACTACCGCCTCGTCGAGTTCGCCCGCCGTCAGCGGATCGAAGTTCTCGGCAGCCCCCTCTGGATCGTCAGCAAGGAAGATCTCATCCTTTCAAAGCTTGATTGGGCAAGGGAATCCCAAAGCCAAAGACAACTCTCCGATGTGGAGAATCTCCTCGCCACCGGTGCCGATCAAAGCTACTTACAGATATGGTCTCAAAAATTGAACCTGACCGATATGCTGACACGGGTTTCTCAATAAGAGACACCCCGGCGGATCTGAACGACCACCTTTTCCGGAAGATGATGGAAAAGCCCGGAGCCGAACGCCTCATCATCGGCTGCCGCATGGGAGACTCCGCCCGCCAGCTTGTCTGGTCTGGAATTCCAAGCGACATCCCCGAACAGGAACGCCGTCAAATTTTCCTGGATCGATTCTACGGCAAAGGACTTGAAGCCCGATAAGGAGAAGGGAGTTTCCACCTGTCCGCCGTAGCCTTGGCGTAGGAGGAAACCCTTGGCGCAACCCCAACCCGCAACCCAAGTCCAACGCCCCAAAGGGGCAAAAAACCTCAGCCCCAGGCTGTCCCGAAAGGAACCGCGATTTAGAAATCGCGTCAACCCCAGCCGTCAACTTCCGTCCACCCGCTCCAAAGGGGCAAAATACTACAGCCCAAGGCATCGCCATAGGTTCCACCCCATCCAAAAATTCCCCAGCCCTGAAGGGGCGAAACATCCGCCCAATCCGCCCCCAGCCGCCTCCACCCCGGAATCAACCTCAGATGTCCGATCTCAACCCAACCCTCTACCTCTTCGCCGGTTCCAACGGCGCGGGCAAAACCACCTTCGCCCGCTCTTACCTCCGCCCAATCAAACCAAACCTCCGGGCTTGCTTCTCAGTTCCGAAAACGCGAACCTCAATGAATTGAAGAACCGTCTATGAAGGCAACGATCAAAAAGGCCAACAAATCCAACAAGTCACTCAGCCCTGTCGAGCGCGGCAGGCTGGCGGCCAAAGCCATGGCCAAGGAACTGGTGACCGATCACAGGCGTTGGAACCTACCCATTCTCTCTTGGAAAAACGGTAAAATTGTCGCAACCCAGCCTTAGGAACCTACCAACTCGAAATTGACTGAAATGCGCTACGAACTCATCCTCTACTGGAGCAAGCAGGACAACGCCTTCCTCGTCGAAGTCCCCGAACTCCCCGGCTGCATGGCCGCCACCCAATAAGGAGAAGGGTGTTTCCAACCCCTTCACACACAACCCAAGTCTTCCGAACCACCAGCCCCGACTCCAACCAACGCCCAAACCACCAGCCCCAATTTCAATCCAGCAAACCGATCATGCAAACCACCGTCGAGATGAAAAAGGAACAGCGCGGCCATATGGCAACCCAGACCGCCACCAACGCCGCAGCAAAAGAGGGACTTGTCCGCCGAAGCCCCAGCGAACGAGGATTCGCCACCGCCGAGAAAAACGCCTGTTCCCTCCAAGCCAGAATGGACGGCGAAGAATGCGAGGCTTGGCGGTAAAAAATATTTGCTTTTTCGAATTTGTCTCCACAATTTTTCACCTGATCTACTTAAAATGGAATCAATCCGGGTAATTAATCTTCGCTGTCTGGAGGATACGGGAGCAGTCGAAATCAAACCAATTAGTTTATTAGTGGGAGCCAACAGTTCCGGCAAAAGCTCTTTTATTCGACTCTTTCCATTGCTTCGGCAAAGTTCTGAAACACAAACATTAAGCGGCCTTCTGCTCAATGAGGGCGACGTCAATTTCGGTTTTTTTGACGAAGCCATTCATCGACACGCCGATCCTGCCGAATTGGGTTTAGAGTTCACACTAATCCTAAAAAAGGGAATTCATCACGGCGCAGACTTAAACAAATTCTTAAAAGAGCCGCTTAAAGTTACTTGTGCAATCTCCTATGCTAAACGAGCCAGAGATCCTCATTACCCGTATCTAAGACTTCTCCGACTAAGATTACATGGACAGAGCCAAGCAGATCTGATCGAACTCACCGCAGATGAATCCGGAAAAATCATCTACTTCAAAGTCAATAACTATGATGCCCTACAAGACGCATCACCACTTAAACTTAAGGTGGGCCGAGGAATTATCCCTCATTTAAGCCGTAGTCTTGAAGACGATGCAGAAGGTGAAAATTCCCCCATTGAGGTTTTTTCGGAAATGTCGCTATTCCAAAAACGACTTCTTTCACAGACAAGATCATTGTTTCACGGAAAGACTGGCGCGGATACAATGCTGGCCGCGCTTCGACAAATAACAATTGGTTCGATCTCGTCGATGCTCAGTTCTGTGAAAAACGATGTCCCTTCTTCGTCTTGGAAAAGAAAAGTTGAGGGCTGGAATATAGAAGATGCAGAGTTTATCAAACTTCGAAACCTACTATTGGCCAGAGGAACGGGGGAGCTATTAACATCGATAGGCTTGCATGTCACAGAATTAGCGCGCTCAGTGAATTATTTCGCTCCGGTTCGGGCCAGCGTTGAGAGAGATTATCTTTCGAGGGATGTAGGCGTTGGAAGCGTGGATCCAGCAGGACAAAACGTAGCGATGGTCTTGGATGCGCTTCCACCGGCCGAGTTAGCGAGCTTCAGAACATGGATGCAAAAGCATTTTGGCTTCGACATCTTTCCCAAGCGCGTTGCCGATGGGGCGAGAATCGCCCTCAGAATGCGGGAGGAAGACTCATCCGAGACATTTAACCTTGCCGACATGGGCTTCGGGTTTTCTCAAATGCTTCCATTTTTAGTGCAAATTTGGTCTATTTCGGATCGCCCTCTCAATCGTAGCTCGCGCCATTTTTTAAGGAGATTCAACTTTTCCAACGCCGCTATCGATTTTGCATTTATAGTTGCCATTGAACAACCGGAGTTGCATTTACACCCTGCTCTTCAAGCTAAACTGGCTGATGTTTTTGTCACGGCGGCTAACCTAAGCAAAGAAAAGGGATTTCCGATCAAGTTCTTTCTTGAAACTCATAGCCCTACAATCATCGAACGAATTGGGGCCCTCGTCGAAGCCGGCCGCATTAGCAATGATGACGTCCAGCTCCTTCTTTTCGAAAAGAGATCCGAGGCGACGGGATCGGACATCACAAAAGTTACATCAACCAAGTATAATAGTGATGGGATATTAGAAAACTGGCCGTTCGGCTTCCTTTCTGCCCCATATGATGCACTTCTATCCTCAAGTGAAGAAGTCAAGGATTCAAAAGATCTTAGGTAGCATGTTATACCTAATTGATGAAAGTGTTCCAGAACTCATCCGCTCAGGCAATGCGCAGCCGGCTGATTACAGATCTTTAGACTACTTGCTACTAGGGGCAGTTGACGGGCATCATAAGGTATTAGGCAGCCGAAAGGTTCTGGGAACCCTACTATCATGCGGGAAGCTTGAGAATAAATCTTACTCCGCAATTCATCGCATATTAGAGAGAATCGCCCGCGAATTCAACTTAACAAAGAATTTACCTGTCTATGGGCACGTAGTATCAGGCGCAAACACTTCCGTCATTTCATCGCAATCCTCGACCCAACGGATTATTACTTTCCCTCTGCGGTGGTTTGATTCATCCGCTAAAATCCAACCTACCATCTTACTTGGAGAGCACATTGAAGACTCCTACACTCTTAAGCTGTTCGCCGAAGTCGCCACAGTAATAAATAATATTCCTTATTTGCCCATTAAATTGCAACACGACCACGGTGGGGGGAGCGCGATCGGAGATATCCTGCAACATCATGCTTCATCTTCCTCTCAATGCATATGCGTTGTTGACAGTGACCGCTCTTGCCCCGGCGGGAACATCGGAGGCACAGCACAAACTGTTCAACGCTTTAAAAGTTCGACTTCCTACCCACTAATAGACGTCATGGAAACCATAGGCCGGGATCTAGAAAACACTCTGCCTGACTTATTTTATAATGCTTCATATGGAAGCGCTTCGACTTCTGGGTCGATGACAAACCTCCTAAAAAAGCTAAATGATTTAGGAGAATACGATCTTAGAAATCACATAGATATCGAGAAAGGCCTAAGACTGTCTCACGTATTTGACTTTACCGCAAATCCAGTTGAAGACGTTTTCTGGAAGAACAAACTACCAATAGTTGATGGCTGCTTAAACATCGATCAGAGCGCTTTTCCATGTATGTCAGATCAGAAATGTTGTCAAGTGAGGAAGTCGCAATGTACTTGCATTATCCTTCAGGGAAATACATCCAACATACTGAAGCAGTTTAATTTGGATTACGGGAGCATTGCTCGGCATCAATTAAAAAATTGGCTCGATGATTCGGTGATTCATGAGTGGTCGAGAATAGGACTCGCAATCGCTGGTTGGTGCTGTGCGGACGAGAGACTCCGGATCCCGAATTGATTAAATCGAAGTATGTTTAGGGTCAGTGATATCGCATGTGTCTGGGGTCAGGTGTCTCTTTTAAACATTTTCTGAATCCAGAGCCTCCCATTCAAACAGCCACTTGACACGGAAGCCTTAAACTGTTCAAAAGAACCCATGAAGCGAAAGCCGATCAATCCCACCGCCCCCACTTGCATCGAGATCTGTTCCGGAGCCGGAGGGCAGGCGCTTGGGCTGGAGATGGCGGGGTTTGAGGCATTGGCGCATTTTGGGAACGACAGGCACGCGTGTGCGACCTTGCGGCAGAACCGGCCGGGTTGGAATGTGTTCGAGGGGGATGTGCGGGGATTTTCCGCAAAGGGATTCGAGGGGGTGGAAAAGGGGACCACACGCGCCGTCGCGTGTTGTTTGCGGCGCCCTCGCCGGAAACGTGGCTCGAACCTGCTGGCAGCGCCGACACAGGATCCCAACGCGGTACGAACCTTGAATCCGGCCGCCGGGCAGCGAGGGCGCAGCCCGGAACACGCGGCGGCGCGTGTGCTCCCCGTCGGCTTCGCCGCCGATCTGCCACCGCTTTCAGTTCCACGCGATTCCAGCGACTTTCTTGACAAACGCCTCTAAAACTGTTCAAAAGAACCCATGAAACGAAACCCGATCAATTCCACCACCCCCACCTGCATCGAGATCTGTTCCGGTGCCGGAGGGCAGGCGCTTGGGCTGGAGATGGCGGGGTTTGAGGCATTGGCGCATGTGGAGAACGACAGGCACGCGTGTGCGACCTTGCGGCAGAACCGGCCGGGTTGGAATGTGTTCGAGGGG
>Ga0163144_10001697_pt1 | contig 51675 bp, 36 predicted proteins | sample OliLak19BULKMAT1_FD_123175 | JGI IMG/M metagenome (GOLD analysis project Ga0163144, IMG submission 123175) | Freshwater microbial mat bacterial communities from Lake Vanda, McMurdo Dry Valleys, Antarctica - Oligotrophic Lake LV.19.BULKMAT1 | ecosystem: Environmental > Aquatic > Freshwater >... | reverse complement strand
CGGGTTGCACGGCCGAAGTTATTTCTACCAAAGGTTTAATTTTAACTAACCATCATTGTGGCTATTCTTCAATTGCTGGTTTAAGCTCGGTTGATAAAGATTATTTAAAAAATGGCTATTGGGCAATGAAAGCCAATGAGGAATTGTATTGCAACGGTTTAACCGTAACTTTTATTAAACGTATTGAAGATGTTACTTCTAAAGTAATTGAAAATTTAAAACCTAATTTTTCTGAAATTCAAAAAGATTCAGCAATAAAATCTACGATAAAAAATTTAGAAAAACTTGCAAAAAGTGATTCGCAATTTGATGCTTTTATTCGACCGTTTTTTTATGGTAATGAATATTATTTATTTGTAACCGAAACTTTTAAAGATATACGTTTAGTAGGTACACCACCAGAAAGCATTGGTAAATTTGGCGGAGAAACCGATAATTGGGTTTGGCCGAGGCACAATGCTGATTTTAGTATGTTTCGTATTTATGCAAGCAAGGATAATAAACCTGCAGAGTACAGTGAAAGCAATTTGCCTTATGTTCCTCAGCATTCATTTCCAATTTCATTAAAAGGCTACGAAAAAGGCGATTTTACAATGGTTTATGGCTTTCCGGGCCGTACACAGGAATATCTTACATCTTACGCAGTTGATTTATTAATGAATCAACAAGATCCAATTATTGTAAAACTTCGCGGAAAACGTTTAGAAATAATGGAGATAGATATGAAAAAAAATGATACCCTCCATTTAATGTATGCTACCCGCTACGCCAACGTTGCAAACTATTATAAAAAAAGTAGCGGCGAAATGTTAGGTTTAAAAAAATCAAATGCAGTACAACGCAAGTTAAAATTAGAACAAGAATTTTTAAATTCCTTAAGTGCAGATGCTACTAAAAAAGAAAAATATACAAATCTTTTAAACCAATTTAAAAAAGTATATACCGATTTCGCACCTTTAAGTAGGCAATATGATTATTTTAGAGAATGTTTGTGGGGAATTGAATGTTTAAAGTTTGCATCAACTGCACAAAATTTATTTATTGAATTAAAAAAGAAACAAGCTGGTAAAGAAAATAAATTCGAAAAATTATTAAACGAAATGAAAGGTATTATTCCATTTAAAAATATATTTCCCGAAACAGATAAAAAAATATGCGCCTCAATGTTAAATGTATACGCAGAGGATATCGAATCAGTTATTCGCCCACCGTATTTAGATTCGCTTTTAAACGCCTATAAAAATAACGGCCAAGCCATAGCCGATTTCTTATATAACAATAGTAGTTTTACCGATAATAAAAAGGCTAAAATAATGGTAGATGATTTTGAAAAAAATTATCAGCTATACGAGCGCGACCCTATGTATTTATTGGCTTGCGACATATTAAAATATTATCAAAAAGCAGTAGTTCCCCAAGCAAATTACTATGAATTGCAAATTACTGAACTTCAAAAAGAGTATGTAAAAGGTTTGCGCGATAATTTAAAAAACAAAAAGTTTTATCCTGATGCAAACGGTACTTTGCGCGTATCTTATGGTAAAATAGATGATTATTCACCTAAAGATGCTGTTCAAAATTTACATTATACAACTATTGATGGTATGGTTGAAAAATATAATACTGGGATTGATGATTATTATGTGAAGCCTCGTTTATTAGAGCTTTACGATAAAAAAGATTTTGGAAACTACGTAGATAAAAATGGAAAATTACGTATAGCATTTACTGCTAGCAATCATACAACTGGCGGTAATAGCGGCAGCCCCGTACTTAATGCTAAAGGCGAATTAATTGGAATCAATTTTGATAGAAACTGGGAAGGTACAATGAGCGATATAAATTATAATGTAACATTTTGCCGAAATATTGCTTTAGATATTCGTTTTACGTTATGGATAGTTGATAAATATGCGGGCGCAGGTTATTTGCTGAATGAGATGAAATTGATTAAATAAAAATCCATTTTATTATTTTACTATAAAAACTTATTAGCAAAACGTATTAATACCCTAAAAAAAATTACATTAGCACTCACTATGGCATTAACTATAAAAAAATCAAAATTACCAAATGCAGGCAAGGGCTTGTTTACTACTACTCCAATAAAAAAAGGTGAGTTAGTTTTAGAATACGAAGGTGAAATTATTGATTGGAAAGAATACGAAAAGCGGGTATTGGAAGATAAAGACGGCTACCTATTTTATATTAGCAAAAAACGCTGCATAGATGCTTATGCTACACCGCAGCACAAAGGGCGTTATGCTAATGATGCAACTGGCTTAACGCGCGTAAAAGGTTTAGTAAATAATTGTGAATACGAAATAAAAAAAGACCGATGCTTTGTAATTGCTAAAAAAAATATTGCTGCCAACGACGAAATCTTTGTTTCATATACTAAAGAGTATTGGGATTGCATTCGCTATAATATTAAAAACAAGTTGTATAAAACTAAATAATCAAGCGTTTAGCTTAATTATTTTTTTACTTCGTCTTATTTATTTGTTTGTTTAAATAATAATTTGTTATTTGGTGCAAAAGAATAACAGTTATGGTAAGCACTACAGATATTACAATAAACAAAATTCAAAAATCGCGTGTTAGCGATTACGATGTAAACAATGTGCCCTTCGGTAAATGTTTTAGCGACCATATGTTGGTAGTAGAATATTCTGACGGTAAATGGCACAAACCAACAATTATGCCTTATGGCGATGTTCCTCTAAGTTACGCTATGAGTGCCTTGCATTATGGCCAAGCAATTTTCGAAGGTATGAAAGCCTATAAAAACGATGCTGGAGAAGTATCTTTATTTCGCCCAACCGAAAATTTAAATCGCTTAAATAAAAGTGCTATTCGCATGGCAATGCCCGAAGTGCCTGAAGAAATTTTTATGGGTGGTTTAACCGAATTAATAAAATTAGATGCCGCTTGGGTACCAACTAGCGAAACGGGTAGTTTATATATTCGTCCGTTTTTAGTAGCTACCGACGAAGCCATTGGTGTTAAAGCCAGCGAAACTTATAAGTTTATAATAATTACTTGCCCAGCTGGTAATTATTACAACGAACCCATAAAAGTTTTAGTAGAAACAAATTATTTTAGAGCCGTACATGGTGGCGTGGGCTTTGTAAAAGCTGCAGGTAATTATGGCAGAAGTTTATTTCCAACAAAATTAGCGCAACAAAAAGGATACCAACAAGTAATTTGGACAGATAGTATTACCCACCAATATGTTGAAGAAAGCGGCACTATGAACTTAATGTTCGTAATTGGCGATACCGTTTTAACGCCTGCTTTAGGTGATACTATTTTATCTGGTATTACTCGTAAATCGGTGTTAGCATTAGCTCACGAATGGGGAATGAAAGTAGAAGAACGGAAAATTTCTATTCCCGAAATATTAACCGCGCATGCTAATGGCACCCTACAAGAAGCCTTTGGTTGTGGCACTGCTGCGACCATTGCACAAATTATAACTATTGGATACGAAGGTAAAGATTATGAATTACCAGCTATCGAAACACGCAAATTTTCAACCAAAGTTGACGAAAACTTACGTAATATTCGTAAAGGAAAAGTTGAAGATAAAATGCTTTGGATGCTAAAAGTTGCTTGATAGCAATGCTTACAAAACTATTACCTCAGGTTATTTCAATTGCTAAAACGGTTGGCCAATTTATTAGAATTGAGAAAGAAAATTTTTCAAATGATAAAATTGAAATAAAAGGTATTAATGATTTGGTAAGTTATGTTGATAAAACTTCTGAGAAAAAAATTGTTACAGCTTTAAATGACATATTTCCTGAAGCAGGTTTTATTGTTGAAGAAAATACCCGTTCCGAAAAAAAAAATTACAATTGGATTGTTGACCCTCTAGACGGAACTACCAATTTTATTCATGGCATACCAAGTTATGCCATTAGTATTGCTTTAGAATATAATGGCGAAATTATTTTAGGAGTAGTTTATGAAGTGAGCCGAAATGAATGCTTTTATGCTATAAAAAACGGCGGCGCATTTTTAAATGAAATTCCTATTAAGGTTACAAAAACCCAAAATCTAAAAGATAGCCTAATAGCTACTGGATTTCCTGTTTATAATTTCGAACGCTTACAACCTTTCTTTAAAACTTTAGAGTATTTACTGCGAAATACACATGGAGTTAGACGTATTGGTGCTGCTGCTGTTGATTTATGTTATGTAGCTTGTGGACGAGTAGACGCTTTTTTTGAATATAATTTACAACCTTGGGATGTTGCTGCTGGTGCATTAATAGTTAGCGAAGCTGGTGGAATAGTAACTGATTTTAAAAATGAACAAAACTGGTTATTTGGTAAAGAAGTTATTGCGAGTAATATTTTAATTTATAATAACTTTGCACCTATTGTAAAAAATAATTTTAATGTTTAATTTCAGATAGTGGATAATTTAAACAATCATATTGCTAATCTTCGTGAAGATTTTACAAAAGGAACTTTAAACGAAAGTGATTTAAACAAATTACCCGATTTACAATTTAAAACTTGGATGCAACAAGCAGTAGATGGAAAAATAATGGAACCCCAAGCATTTAATTTAGCAACTGTTAATAAGGATAATAAACCTGCAGGCAGAATTGTTTATTTAAGAGACTTTAGTAATAATCAATTTTATTTTTATACTAATTTTAATTCACGTAAAGGCTCGGAGATTGGGCAAAATAATTACGTTAGCGCTTGTTTTTTTTATCCAGAATTAGAGCGACAAATAAGAATTGAAGGTACAGTTCAAAAAGCCAACGATGACTCGAGCGATGATTATTTTAATAACCGACCGCGCCAAAGCCAAATAGGCGCTTGGAGTTCGCCTCAAAGTAAAATAATTACTAATAGAGATGAGTTAGACAATTATATTTTGCAAAACGAAAAAAAATTTGAAAACAAACCGGTAACGCGTCCAGAGTTTTGGGGAGGATACATAATTACTGCTACCTATTACGAATTTTGGCAAGGTCGTAAAAATCGCCTACACGACCGTATTTGTTACGAATTAAAAAATAATAATTGGAATATTTTTAGATTAGCGCCTTAATTTCAAACTCACCCTTTTTTACTATCTTTGCAGCCTTATGCCAAATATTGTTGCAATTGTAGGAAGACCGAACGTAGGGAAATCAACCCTATTTAACCGTATTACTGAAACCCGTGAAGCTATAACTGATGAGGTTGCTGGCGTTACGCGTGACCGCCACTACGGTAAAGCCGAATGGCAAGGTGTTGAATTTAGTTTAATTGATACTGGAGGTTATATTAATGGCAGCGATGATATTTTTGAAGGCGAAATTCGGAAGCAAGTTAAAATTGCTATTGATGAGTGCACCGTTGTATTATTTGTAGTAGATGTAAATGAAGGAATAACTGAGTACGATAAAGAAATTGCAAACCTTATTCGTAAAAGCAAAAAAAAGGTAGTTGTTATTGCTAATAAAGTAGATACACACGACCGCAACGCGTATGCTGCTGAATTTTATAAATTTGGGTTAGGCGAAATATTTTCAGTTAGCGCAGCTACAGGCAGCGGAACTGGGGAGATGCTGGATGCCTTAACCGCTTTACTTCCAAAAGACGAAGGGGCTTTAAATAATGTTGATATCCCAAAAATTGCAATTGTTGGAAGACCAAATGTAGGTAAATCTTCGCTTACAAATGCATTATTAGGCGAAGAGCGAACTATTGTTACAGATGTGGCAGGAACTACAAGAGATACTATTAATACACGCTATACAAAATACGGCCACGATTTTTGGCTAATTGATACTGCTGGGATGCGCCGTAAAGCTAGAGTGCATGAGGATTTGGAATTTTATAGCGTAATGCGAACCATTAGGGCTTTAGAAACTTGCGATGTTTGTTTATTAATGATTGATGCTGAAAATGGTATTGAAGCGCAAGATTTAAGCATTTTAAGTTTGGTTGAAAAAAATCGTAAGGGTCTTGCTATTATTGTAAATAAATGGGATTTAATTGAAAAAGATACTAAGACTGCAAAAGCTTACGAAGAAAAAATAAGAGAACGCATTGCCCCATTTAGAGATATACCAATTGTGTTTACTTCTGTTACTGAGAAACAACGTATTATGAAGGCAGTTGAAATTGCGATGTATGTTTATGAAAATAAAACCAAACATATCCCTACCCGCAAACTAAACGACTTTTTATTGCCATTAATTGAGAGCCATCCACCGCCTGCTAATAAAGGCAAGGAGGTTAAAATAAAATATGTTACGCAATTAAAAGGCGAAGCTTTATTTATTTTTTATTGCAACCTGCCACAGTATGTACAAGAAAATTACAAACGTTTTTTAGAAAATAAAATTCGTGAAGAATACGATTTTTGCGGCGTACCCATTGTTGTAAGTATTAGAAAAAAGGTGTAATTCATAAAAAAGCCTGAATATTTTATCAGGCTTTTTTATTGTAAAATTTAAAATCAATTAGTTAATTATTCTTAAAAAAGTCGTCGTAGCTAACTTCTTTTATTTCTAGCGTGCATTTTTGTTTAATTAGCTCAATTACTTTTTTACTGTAAATATTTTCAAATATTTTTTGAGCTTCTTTTTCTTTGTTTAATAAATCTTTAGCAATTTTAATTACTTCGTCTTCATTCGGCACCTGTCCGTATTTTTGAAACTCACCTCTAACAAATAATTTTGCTTCTTCATTAGCCTCAATGGCATCTACTTTAATATCGTTATCTTTAATTAATTTATTTTCAATTAAACGCCATTGCATTGCTTTAGTATAATTCGGATAATCTTTTTCTAACTCTTCTAGCGTTAAGGGTTTTTCATTCACCATCATTAACCAGCGTTTTAAAAAAGCATCAGGCAATTGTAAATTTAATTTAGTAATTAAATTATTTTCTACTTCTGTTTTTAAAAAACGGTCAGCATCGGCATTAAACATTAGGCCTAATTCGTTGCGTATTTTGTTTTTAAATTCCTCTTCGTTAGTCACTATGCCTTCGCCGTAAACTTTATCAAATAATTCTTGGTTTAGTTCGGCATCTTCCAAGCGCGCTATGTTTTTTACGGTTAATTGCAACGTGCAATCAATAGTCTCAGCAAGTTCTTTTTCAATTCCAAGACTCACGCTTTTATCAACCGCTGTTTCATAAAGCTCGTTAATATTAATAGTAATTTTATCTTCTTTTTTAATACCTAAAATTTTTGCTTTTGCTGTTTCATTTGTTAATCTTTCGAAACTAATACTACTGCTTTTGTATATACCGCCTGGTTTTATTGCGCCTGTTTCGTCTAATTCATTAATGTCAACAAAAACAACATCTTTTTCTCCAGCCACATCAGGATTAACTGGCTTGCCATAATTACGGCGTACATCTTTAATATATTTATCAATTAACGCATCGTCAATTTTTACAGTTTTAAAAGTAAAAGTGTGTTTATCATCTAATGAAATGTTAAAGTTTGGGGCTAATCCAATTTGGTAGGTAAATTCAAAATCTTTTTGTTTTTCAAAATCAATAGGCGTTTGTTCCTTAGGCAATGGGTTTCCTAAAATTTCTATTTTATTTTCTTCAATGTATTTGTAAATTGTATCTTGTAGTAATTTGTTTACTTCATCAATTAATATTTGCGTGCCATGTTGCTTTTTTATTAAACCAATAGGTACTTTACCTGGTCTAAAACCAGGCATGCTTGCCTGGCGTTGTACTTTTTTAATGGCTTCGTTTACTCGTGCATCATAATCTATAGGCGTTAAAGCAATTTTTATTTCTGCATTTGAGCTATCAATATCGTGTTTTATTATGTTCATTTTTTAATAAATTTTGGAGGGCAAAAATACAAATTTTTAATCAAACTACATAAAGTTCAAAATAAGGCTTTATATAATATTTATTTTTTGTTTAAATTTAGCTATTCTCAAGTAAGCTGTTAATTTTTTTGTAAATAGATTATAACGTAAATTTAACAAACTATTTTTTGTGGAATATAAAAAATTAAAAGTATTTATTATTGGGCCGGCTTACCCATTAAGAGGCGGACCCGCAAAGTTTAACGAAAATTTATGCGAAGAGTTAATTAAAGCCGGACATGATGCCCAATTAATATCTTACTCCTTGCAATACCCAAATTTTTTATTTCCAGGCTCAAGCCAGTTTGAAACCAATAGTAAAGCGCCTAACCATTTAAAAATTCATACATTAATTAATACGGTTAATCCGTTTAACTGGTTTAAAGTGGCATATTTTATTAAAATACAAAAGCCCGATTTTATTTTATTTAGATTTTGGTTACCTTTTTTTGGACCCAGTTTAGGAACTATTGCAAAGCTTGTAAAATCAAAAACAAAAGTATTAGCACTTACCGATAATATTATTCCGCACGAAAAACGTTTTGGCGACAAAGCTTTTACAAATTACTTTGTGAAAAATTGCGATGGTTTTATTGCCATGAGTAAAACAGTTTTAAGCGATATTTCAAAATTTACATCCAATATAAATAAAGTATATAGTCCACACCCTATGTACGAAACTTATGGCGAAATTGTGACACAAAATGAAGCGCGCGCGAAATTAAATTTGAATAAAGAAGATAAAATAATTTTATTTTTTGGTTTAATTAGGCACTACAAAGGTTTAGATATTTTATTAGAAGCAATGGCAAACGATAACATAAAAAAGCAAAATATTAAACTGCTAATTGCTGGCGAATTTTATGAAAACAAAAAACCTTATTTAGAATTAATTGCAAAACACAACTTACAAAATATTATTATTTTGCACGATAAATTTATAGCAAACGAGGATATACGCTATTATTTTTGTGCGAGCAATTTAGTAGCACAAACTTATAGAAAAGCTACCAATAGTGGCGTAACTATGATTGGCTATTATTATGAAAAGCCAATGTTGGTAACTAACGTAGGAGGCTTAGCCGAAATTGTACCTAACGATAAATGTGGTTACGTAGTTGAAAATAATATAGAAAAGATTTCAGAAAAAATTAACGATTATTTTGTAAATAATAGAGAAACATTGTTTACCCAAAACGTAAAATTAGAAAAGAAAAAATACGAATGGGATAGCTTTATAAAAGTGTTATTAGAATTGTATGCGAAAGTTTAAAGATAGTTTTACTTTATTCCACTGTATAATTTGCTTATAATATCTTTGGTTTCGGTAATTAATTTTAAGTCCGCTGCATTGGTATTAGCGGCTTTTGCAGTTTTTTCTTTTTGTTCCCAAACATTCATTAAATCTTTTAAACTTTTTTGTGCGCCAAATTTTGTGTATTTACTTCCTGCTTTTGCAATGCTTTCAAAATCTTGTGCCGAAACAATTGCCGAAACAGAATTATTACATCGCTTAGCGCATTTAGCATAATAACTGCAGAAGCTTATCATTTCAAAGCCATTTACATTTTTCATATTGGCTCTAAAAAAACCTATTTGGTCATCACTGCCATAGTTTGCATATAATTCGGCAATGCTAAATATCACGTCGCCGCCACTTTCGTTTTCAAAAGGTTTAGCTTTTTGCATAGCTAGTTTTGTATCGGTTTTAGCAAAGCCATCAAGCGCTTCAGCACAAATAGCGTAGCTAGTTTCGTTAATAGCTTTTTCGTTAAGGGCTTTAACATCTGCATCATTCATAAATTTTAAATTTAAAACCTTTAATGCTTTGGCACGCACCAATGTTTTTTTATCTTTATTATAAATGTTTACTAAAGTTAATTTTATATCTTGTAATTTATCTTCAGTAACTTTTTCTAATTGCGAAATACAGTGATTTCTAATATTAAAATAAACATCATTTTCAGCCGCCCACTTTATAGTTATGAAAGCATTGGCATTACTTAAATTTTTTTCAAGTTCTTTTATCGCTTCAAACCTATCTTCAAACAAAGGGGCATTTTTATATTGAAAAACATATTCATCAATCGATTTCGGATAGTCTAAATCGCACAGCAATTGGCGCTCGGCGTCAAAATTTACTAATTGTGGTAAGCCAGTTGTTTTTATTACAAAATTTTGTTTTTGTTCAGTAACTACAATTCGTGTGCGTTCGGCTTTACCATTCACGTATAAATCTATATCAATTGGCATTGTATAAAGTGGCACGTTTTTAAAATCTTGATATTGTTCAATTGTTAATTCAACCGTATTAGCCGAAGAATTATAGGTGTGCCTAAATTTAATTTTAGGACGACCTTTATTTAAAAACCATTGGTTAAAAAACCAGTTTAAATCCTTACCAGTAGTTTGCTCAAAAGCTAAACGTAATTGGTGAATTTCGCCTGTTTTAAACTTATTAGTTTCTAAATAATTTTTTAATGAAGCATAAAAAGCATCATCTCCTACGGCCTTGCGAAGCATGTGTAACACTTGTCCGCCTTTGTTGTAGCTAAATCCATCAAACATATCTTCGCGATTTTGATAATTAAAGCGAATTAAATTTACCTCTTTATCACTACCTAAATACCCTTTTTTACTTTGATAATGATGGTAGTCGGCAGCATCACGTCCAAATTTATATTCTTCCCACATATATTCGCCATAGGTTGCAAAACTTTCGTTTAAGGGTAGGTTACTCCAACTTTCGCTGGTAACGAGGTCGCCAAACCATTGGTGAAATAATTCATGGCAAATTATTGAATTTCCTTTTTTATAATCAATCATTTCGCGAGTAGTTTGATAAACACTAAAATCGCCATGAAGTGTAGCACTTGTATTTTCCATAGCACCGCTTACATAATCTCGCACAACAATTTGAGAGTATTTAGGCCAAGGGTAGGGCACGCCGAGTATTTTAGAATAAAATTCAATCATCTCTTTTGTATCGCCAAATATGGCTTTGGCGTGAGGTTCAAACTCTTTCTCAACATAATAACTAATTTCTTTGCCGTTCCAGGCTTCGTCAATTACTTTTTTAAATCTACCAACTGCCATCATAGCAAGATATGGCGAGTGAGGTTGGTCTAACTTCCAATGGTCGGTGCGTGTGCTATCGTTATGTTTTTTACTATCAACCAGCAAACCGTTAGAAAGAGTTGTAAATTGATTTTCAACCGTCATAAAAATTTCCTGTGTCATTTTTTGATTTGGGCTATCAATAGTAGGAAACCAAGCAGAGTTAGATTGCGTTTCGCCTTGAGTCCAAATTTGTGGCATTTTGTAAGGGTCTAAACCAGCTGGGTTAATAAAATACAAGCCTTTATCGCTATTAATAGCAGCACTTCCGCCAGCTTTTAACTCGTTTGGTTTAGAAACGTAATCAATATACAAAGTAAACTGATTTTGGAAAGTATATATTTTATCTAAGTTAATTTTTAGTGAATCGTTTTCGTAATTATATTTTAAAGGTATTTTTTTAGAATCGTTTAGTAATGAAATTTCTTTAATTTCTAAACCTCTTGCATCCAAATACAAAAGGTTAGAAGGATAAAAATGTGGTTTTAATTGAATGGTAGCTTTGCCATTCATATAAGAGTGCGTCCAGTCAAAATTTACATCTAAACGTGTATGAACAATATCAAAACTAATAGGGTTAGAAGCTTGATAGATTTGTTTTTTAGGGAATTCGATGGCGGAAACATTAATAGTATCTAACAAAATATTTACCTCGTTTGCAGTAGAATTTGTTTTTGTAGATTTTTTAGAACTTTTACATGCTACAGCAAATAAAAATATGCTTAACACAAAAACTGATAATTTTGAAAACATAATTAAAATTTAGACTGTAAAAATGCCATTAATTTACCGAACAGCAAAAAATTAACTTCTTTTTTGTGTAAGTGGATAAATTGGCTGATGAGTTGTAATTTTATTTTCGAAAAATTTGTAACGTTGGGGGTATAATTTAGTATTTTGATTTATCTATTTATAATCCTATTTTAGAAAAGTTATATACTTTAGATTAGGGTATGATAAATTTAATCAATAACTAATTTTCGCGAAAAAAGAATTTTATTTTTTTCTAAAATATTAAAAGTGTAAATGCCTTTCCTTAATTCGCTAATATTTATTTGTGTACTTTTTTGATTAGTTTTTTGGCTTTGAACTATTTTGCCCTCGGTATTATAAATCATAAGTTTGTAGAGCGTTTCGGGCTGTTTATCAAACAGTAAAGTACATTTTTGTTTTGTTGGATTTGGAAATAAGATAGCAGCAATTTTATTCTTTAAGTTTTTATAAATCCCAATTGCAAATACCGAAGTTGTATCAGTCGAATTTCCAAAGGTATATTCCCCTAATTTTAATGTGTCTATTTCAATAGAGCCGTTTCGCAAACCACTACTTACTTTTTTAAATGGCGTAATTATTTTCCAATCATCGTTTGCATTTGCTCTATAAAATAATCTTATACTATCACCATTTACTATGGTTAAAAGGGTATCCATATAACCATTAGTTGTTTGAGATTTATTACCATCGTAATAAAGTTTGAGTTTAGAAACAAAACCTTGGGATAAAATTCCTTCTACTTTCCAAAAACGTTGATTTGATAATTTATTGTTTTGCGGATTACTTTTAAATGCATCGGGTTTTACATAAATATGCACTACTTTTATTAAACTTGAATCTATGCCCTTATTTAAAATAGTTAATTGCGCCCTGCCTAGGCTGTAATAATTATTTCCTATTACTTTTATAGTTTTAACTTCGCTTTAAGTGGCATCACCAATCTTATTATCGTAATTTAGAGCGCAATACGCAGCATTATATGCAATGTTAAAAGTAAAAGTTGACGCTGCGCCAGTAATTATTACTTTTTTAATTATGCGCGTCCAATCAGGTTTAAAAAAACTTAATTCTAAAGGTGTATTTGAATGTAAAGTTGTTGCCCCATAAATTTTTTGTTTTATTGATACAATTGCATTGTAGTTATTGGTACTTAACTGTATATATTTAACACTATCAATTGCAAAGTGCGACCAGCCCTCACTTAACACCCAGTTATTAAAAAAATCGGTAAGATTTTGTCCACTACTAGTTCGAAGTAAATTTCTAAATTCAATACTATTTAAACTTTTTAAAGAATTATTTAGCATTGTATATTTACAGCCATTAAAAAAGGCTGAATCCCCCATATAACCGCGTAAAGTGTGCGCAACATCGGCACCTTTTTTGTAAACATGGTCGCCATAAGTTAAATTATGGGGTATGCCCGAAATGGCTCTAAAACCACCTTCTTTTTTATGTAAAAATTGTAATAGTTTATCGTGCTCGCTTTTGTATTTTGCTAAATAGCTTGGTTTTCCATATTGCCATTCGGTAAATAAATAACTGCTATAGGTTGCCATACCCTCGTTAATCCACATATCTTCGGCAGTTTCGCAAGTAATTAAATCTCCCCACCAATGATGAGATAATTCGTATGCCATTAATTCGGCTTCGTAAGCTAAATTTCCTGCAACTGCCCTTGGGTAGGCAATGTTAGTTGCATGTTCCATCGCTCCGCTATTAAAAGGCACTAAACAATAGCCAACCCTGTTCCAGTAATAGGGTCCAAAATAATTTTCGAAACCATTTATGCAACTTTTTAAATTTACAAAGCCAATTTTCATAGCATTAGTATCTGTTGCAACGCCTACTAATGTTATAGGCTTAATACCATTTAACGCATTAACTGTCCAGTTTACTTGACGGTAATTGGCAACTGCAACACTTGCCAAATAGGTTGGTATTTCATCACTTAACACCCACTTCCGAGTGCGTTTATTTGCAATAACAATATCAGAAATTAATTGCCCATCGCAATAAGCACGACGAATAGAATCGTTGGTAATATTAAATTCATATTTACTTCGTTCAACAAAATTATCAAAACAAGGAAACCATACTCTACCATAATTATGCGGTTTAGCAGCGAAATCTACACCTAAGTTATATGCATACTGAGCGCTACTATTGTCAAAATAAAAACCACCCCAACCGCTGGCATCACCTTGTGGTTGACCGTGGTAATAAACAGTAATAACTGAAGTATCGCTTATGTTTTTTTGAGATAAAAAATTTACCTTTAAAATAGTATCATTATAACTATAAGTTAAGTTTGATGTGTTTTCTTTAACAGAATCAATAATTAATTTTAATAAATCGAAACGAATAAATGTGAGATTATTAATTTTTGGCGCAAATTTAATTTTTGTATTACCTAAAATTAATTTTGTGGTAAAATTCCCAATTTCTAAATTAATAGTATATTTTAAAATATTAAATGTGTCGCTTCTTAAATTTTCGGCGTTGTAATAAATGGGCGTTAATGGTTGCGAATTTTTTCCGTTCTGACAAGAATAATTTTGAGCAGTTATTTGCTTTTGATTAAAAAAACAATAAAAAAAAGGTAATATATTTTTTTCACATTTACAAGTTCTTTTATAATAAAAATACTTAAAATTATTGAATTTTTCAAATTTAAAACCTTTTATAATTATTTAAATAAAATAGAATAATATATTTTAATAAAATTATGAATTGCGTTTTAATTCGCACATATAAAATCCATCATAACCTTGCGAAGGCAAAATTGTAGTATCGTTAATAAACTCAAAGTTTGAATTTATTTTTAAAAATATATCTATTTGTTGCTTATTTTCTGAAGGTAAAATGCTACAAGTGCTATATATTAAGCTACCCCCTACTTTTAGCATAGTACTATAATCGCTAATAATTTTTTGTTGTAAAAGTTTTGTGCGTTCAATAGTTTCTAAATTTAATTTCCATTTGGCATCGGGGTTACGTTTAATAACGCCTAAACCGCTGCAAGGCACATCTAGCAAAATTTTGTCGGCTTTATTTTCTAAACGCTTTATGGTTTTTGAATCTTCAATTACACGCGTTTCAATATTAAAAGCACCTGCACGTTTGGCACGTTTTTTTAATTCTTCTAATTTCCAATCCTCCACATCTAAACTAATAATTTTACCTTTATTTTGCATTAATGCAGCTAATTGTAAACTTTTTCCGCCCGCACCTGCGCAAGCATCTATTATTAAATCGGTTGATTTTGGATTTACAAAATTACCAATTTGTTGCGAGCCTGCATCTTGCACTTCAAACCACCCCTCAGTAAAATATTTATTTTTAAATATATTTTCTCGTTTTACAAGCTGCAGGGCGTTAGTAACATTTTCTATTATTATAGTTTCAATTTTATCATATAAAAGCGCTTCCTTTAGTTTTTGTGCTGTAGTTTTTAAAGTATTTACTCTTAGCACTACTTCGGCTTGGAAGTTCATTGCAATGGCTTCTTGTTGCCAAGTTTCTTTGCCTAATTCGCTTTCGCCTAATTGCCATAACCAGTCGGGGTACGATTGGTAAATAGGTAATTGCGATTTTAATCGCTCTTTTTGTTTTAAAATAAATATCGCATCAACATGCTGAAACTCCTGCCAAGTGGGTAATTCAATTTCCTTTATAATTAACCAAACTGCTGTTATAAACCAAAAGTTTTTTGGTGATTGGGCTAATTCTGCATACAAACGATAATTACGTACAATGTCGTAAACGGCTTCAGCAACAAAACGTCTATCTCTACTTCCCCATTTAGGATTTTGTTTAAATAATTTTTCTAATGCTTTATCGGCATATTTATTTTTTACAAAAATATCCGTAAGAGTTTCGGCTATAGAATTAACAAGATTTTTATAAAGTTTCACAGATATTTTTTTAATCTACATAGATACACAGAATTTTAAAGTTAGAGTAACTTTTTTAATTTGATTTTAATATTCTTAATTCATTAGGTAAATAATTATTTATTCTATTTTGTAAAATTTTAGCCCAACCTAAACCATAATTTTTATATGTAATTAATTGTAGGCCTATTTTATCAAGGCCATCATTAGCACCGTCAAATAATTCTTTACGTAAAAAGCGCAACGCGTTTTCTTTATCGAGTTCTAATTTATTTACTGAGATTTTTAAATAATTGCACCAAGCTAATTCTTGATTTGGGATCAAATCCTGACCTTTAATTTCGCCAACACAAACGCCTGCTTTTTTAAAATAAAATTGTTTTTCAAAATTGTTTAAAAAAGTTAAAGCTGCATTATTTAAAAAATGAAACTGATTATTTTTTTTTACGAATTGATGTTTTACTTTTTCCAAATAATTTTCTAGAATAACAGATTCATTTTTATTTAAGATATTATTTTTAACTTTTGAAACTCTATAAGTATTATTTTCAGAATTTTGCTTTTGCAATACCGCGCAAAAAAACCCTTCGCTTTTTGTTAAATGAGGATAGAAGCGATAACCAGCGTCGGTTTCAACAATTTCCCATTCCTTATTTATTGGTATAGAAATATACTTTAAATCAAATTCTGTTGTTAACCAGTTAATTATGTTTTCATTTTCTTCAATTGAATAGGAGCAAGTGCTGTAAATTAAAAATCCGTTTACTTTTAAAGAAGGAATAATTTCACTCAAAATATTTTTTTGTCTGTTGCTACACTTTGCAACATTATCCGTGCTCCATTCGTTAATAGCTTCGGGTTGTTTGCGAAACAATCCGCTACCACTGCAAGGGGCATCTACAAGTATAGTATCAAAATAATTATGTAATCCCGTAAACTTTGAAGGATCGTTATTTGTTACAACTGTATTACAAGTACCCCATTTACTAAGATTTTGACATAAAATATCTGCTCGAGATTTTATAAATTCATTTGCTACCAATAAACTATTTGCGTTTAATAAAGAATTTATCAAGGTGCTTTTGCCACCAGGAGCAGCGCACAAATCCAGTACTTTTAAATCGTTTTCAAAATTTAAAACACTTTTTAAAATATGTTCTAAAAACAAACTACCTGCTTCCTGCACATAATAACAACCTGCATGAAATAAAGGATCTAATGTAAATGAAGGGCGATTATTTAAATAAAAACTTTCCTCATTCCAAAGTACTTTATCATTTACCTCAACATCCAATTCAGCAGTTTTGAAAGGATTTAAACGAATAGATGTGATTTTGTTTTCGGAATTGTGTGCGTTAATAAAAGCTTCTTCGTTAAAATTTGGTAATTTATTTAATTCAACAATAAGTTGTGATGGGAGGCTTCTCATTTAACAAATTTAATAATAGTTTTGAGGTTTATAAAAACTGCTTGTGGCATTTGAAAAAATTACTTTATATTTTATTATTTTTTTCCCTAATAATTTTTCTGCAAAATTGTTTTTTAAACAAATACATTTATACTGATAAGGAATTAAAGGAACATTACAAAACCTTAAGCTTTTCGCCGGAATATAGAAACCAAACATTTTTAGATAAAAAAATTCATTATGCTGTAATTAATAAAAACGATTCGCTTCCCTTGTTAGTATTTATTCATGGTGCGCCAGGGGCTTGGTACGGCTATATAAATTTAATGGACGATACTGTTTTACAAAAAAAATTTAAATTAATTTCGGTTGATAGATTGGGCTATGGAAAATCTAATTACGGTAAGGCGTTTTTATCTACACAAATGCAAGCACTTTCCATTAAAAAAATTATTGAATCAGAAAATAAGTCTAATAAAAAGGTAGTTTTAATGGGCCGTTCTTATGGGGCTCCTATAGCTGCTTGGTTGGCAATAAATTATCCGCAATTGGTAAAAGAATTAATTATGATTTCGCCTGTTATCGACCCTGAAAAAGAAAAGTTTTTTTGGTTTAGTGCAATTGGTAAATTGAAATTCATACAGTTGTTTTTACCTAAAATGTTAAACGTTGCCACAAAAGAAAAATATGCCCATCAGCAGGAAATGGAACAACTATTGCCAAAATGGAAAAAGCTTTATGTTAATACTATTGTTATTAGCGGCGAAAGTGACTGGGTAGCTGATACTGCTAATTTTACATTTGCAAAACGTTATTTGTTAAATTGCTCTACTAACTTTATTAAATTAAAAAATACAGGGCATTTGGTAACGTACGAACAGCCTGAATTGATAAGAGATTTACTTCTAAAAATAAATTAAACACTATTTAACGTTTAAGATTTTCAAAATCTATTTTCTTGTACTATATTTATATAATTGAAAGTTAAAATTATTATAATTACTTTATCCTTATTTTTGTTAGCCAACAATGTGCTTTTTGCATACTCTTATTTATTTGATGTCTCAAACACCGCTCAAAGAGTATCTGTTTGTAAAGATGATAAAGAGTCTTGTTGTTACGAAGATGAAGATGGTTCTAAATCTTGTTGTAAAAAAGATAATTGTTGTACAACGATACCAAATTCTTTACATTTTTCTATTTCAATAATTATCGGAGAAGGATTTAAAGCACATACTAGTTTAGCGGTAGAAACCACATTAAATAATGTAAATTTTTCAAATCTTAGTTCATCAACTTTATCAGATGGATTTTTGAATACTTTATATAAGCCACCAGCAACCTAAATTTAATTCCCTACCTACTTAATATCTTCATTGTCTTCTTTTTTTTGAAGTTAATGTGCTATTAATTAAATCAAATATTAACAATAAAAACTCAAAATCATGAAAAATATAATTTTAGCAGTAATCTGCTTTTTAAGCTTAAACTTTAAAGCTCAAGACCGACCAACATGTTGTAACGATAAATGCAGTAAAGAATGCATTGAAACGTGTAAAAAAAATAAATGCACCTCAGATAAAGAATGCTTAAAAAACTGTGGTACAAAAAATTGCTATGGTGCTACCTGTAGCAAAAAAGCAAGCAAATGTTGTGCTGATACCAAAACTTGCAAAAAAAATTGCGCTGCAGGTAAATGTGATGATTTATGCAAAGCAACTTGCGAAAAAGAGGGTAAAAGTTGTTGCAAAAAATAATTAGTTTAAACAAAAGCCCTGCTTAATTTTAAGCGGGGCTTTTTTATTGATTAAAGATTTTTAATTATTTCTGAATGATTATTTTTTCGCTTACAATTTTATTTTTACTTCTAATACTTAAAAAATAAACGCCGTTATTTAAGCCACTTAAATCTATACTTTTAGGAACTATTGTGTTGTAATCATTCTGAATAAAAACGCATTTCCCTAAAACATCAATTATTTTAATTTCGTAGTTACTAAGCTGGTTTTGTGTTTCTAAATAAACTAAGCCAGTACTTGGATTTGGATATATTTTAAAATTAAAATTAGTAATATTATTTTCTCTAACATTAATAATTTCTGGGTTTGCAGTTAATTTTTTTTGTGATACATTTAATATTGCTCTAGCAAATTTATTAATGTTATACTCGGCCACAAAACCTATAATGTAAATATTATCGGCTATATATTTACTTACTCCTGTTATTACTGTTGGCAAAGTTAGCGTATATGTTTTTTGGTACGATTGCCCTTGGGTACCGCCTGTTGTTGGTATGGCTCCAATTATACCAAATGAGTTGTCGAATGAATGTATTAATGTGTTTTGATGTTTGTATTGCCATGGTTTTAAAACATAATTATTAAAAGAACTTGAAAAATATCCTAGATTATAATAAGGAGACCAAGGCGCATTAAAATAATTATTTATTTGGTTAAAGCCATTTACAGTGGTATCACTATTGTTACCTGAAACATTATTTTCTGTTAAATAAGCATTTAATCTATAATCGCCTTTTACTTCGCCAACAAAATCGGCTTTTACTGTGAAGGTTAATGTATTTGAAGAAGAGTTATAAATTTTATTTATTATACTAACGCTTGCTGGTGTAATAGTTGTAAATTGTTTAGTAATTCTGTTTTTATAGTAAGGATAGGTAAGTGATATCGAAGCTAAACTATCATCAAAAGTTCTATTAATTAATGAAGTTGCAAACTCTTTTTTATACGAGTTTATTAAACCAACTGCTGTAATACTCTCTAAAGAATCAGCATCATGAACATTTACAGCAATAATTGTACTGTCGTTTTTTAAAGCCAATAATTTATTTTGCGCTTCACAGCTTTCGCCATCGTAAGCTCCAACATATTGTTCTACCAACACATTTTTGTTGGGCGATATTGATTGAATGGTAATGTTTGCCCTTAATGTATCGTTGGCTTTTGTTTGGTCGGTTTGCCCATTAACAATACTTATCCAACATTTTACAGGATATAAACCTGCTGTTGAAATGGAGTACGGCAAGCTAAATGTAAAGGCGTTAGTTTCGCGATAAGATAAGGGGTTTGTAAGTGCTATTGTTTGAGTTTGTGTAGATGATGTGCCAATTTTATAATTTAAGGTAATTGCATTAATAGCCATTGCGCCATTATTAGTATAGCTTAATCCAATTGTTTTTAGAGAGTTGGTTAGAACATATTTATCGGTTTTTAAATTACTTAATCCTAAATCTAAACTATAAGTTGTTGTAACAACTTGAATGTCGTCAATCCATAATTGGTATTTGTTGGTAGAATAATTTTTAAAAGCAAAACGTAAACTTTGTCCAGCAAAAGGCGTAATATTTATTGAGCGGCGTGTCCAAGTACTATTTTCGCCCCCTGAAGCGGTGCTATAACTGGCAATGGTAAATAGTCTATCGCCTAAGGTAAAATCAGTACTTGTTAAAGTACCTGTTTTTGTTGTGCCATATACTTCGTAAGCATCTGCATTACTTGGATCGGGGCTTTTTGCAAACCAAGTTAATACGGTATTTGGTGTAATTGTTGAAATTTGTGGGGTAACCAGCCAACGATTGGCAGCAATTGTTATAGTATCAAACCAACTTGTACTTACAAAAAAGGTATCATTATCTTGGGCATTATATGCTATAGCCCAGCCTTTGTTTTTTAAAGAAGAAACATTAAAGGGTTTGTTGGGATTAAAAGCAGAGCCTACATTATTATTACGCCCATCTTCAATAGTTGTAAAAGGCGTAGGTATTGTTGTATATTGTGTTAAAGCACTACCTGATGAAAAGCTTTGTAAGGTTAAATTACCTGCACTGTTACTAAAAATTACCTGAGCATAATTAGTTTGTAAAAAAAATATGGTAATTAGTATTAAATAATATTTTTTCATTTTATTTATAAACCTTCAAGAGCTTTAAACCCCTGAAGGGTAATTGAATTTTAGTTAATAATTGGCTTAGATACTGGCATTACGCTTACCGAAGGAACTTGACCCAACATTTGAGGTGTAATCATTGGTAAAGCTTTTTTAACTTCGGCATAATTTGGATTAAGCTGTAAAGCACGTTCCCAACATTGCTTAGCTTGTAAAAACTTTTGACGGTTAAAGTAAGCACCACCTAAATTGTACCAAGCTTCGGGGTTGGTAGGATCTAAAATTGTACACTTGTTATACTCATAAGCAGCACTATCCATTTTACCACGATTAAAATAGTTTGCACCACGATTTTTTAAATCGTTGTAATACACAGTATAATAATTGCGTAAATATGGATTATTAGGATAAAGACGCTCTGCATTTTTCCAGTAATAAAGTGCTTCAAAATCTTTGCGAAGTTTAAAGTGCGCCAAACCTAAATTTAAATACCCGTTTACGTAGCGAGGGTGTAATTCAACAGCATGTTTTAAAAAGCCAATTCCTTTATAAAGTGCAGCCTCACGCTTATCTCTATATCCACCTTTTTTTACTTCTTCATCGGTAATTTTTAAAGTGCCATTATAATCATTATAACGTGTACTATCTTGCCCTTTTACTTGAATACCAGTTACCTCTTTGGTATCAGCTAAATCAACCCAACGCGCTCCTGCATTTCCTAATACCAATACCGAATTTGGCATGGTATTTACATCTTTTAAAAACAGGGTAACGTCGTTTTTCCAATCAAAGTTACGCTCCCATGTTTTACAGCCAAACAAAAACCCAATTACTAAAACAATGCCCCATAAAGCTACTTTTCGCACATTAATAGTAATGGTTGAGAGCTTTTCGAAAGCTTGCAAAATAAGCCATGCCGCCGCAATACAAAAACCAATATTGGAGTGAAAGATAAGTCTTTCGCCCATTGTTGCACCAATATCCATTAACACGTTACCAATTAGTAAAGCAAAAACAATATAAGTCATAATAGCAAAACCAAGTATGTGTTTTTTTAGTGTTAACTTAATACCTGCATATACCATTCCAATGTGTATAATTAGTGATGCTATAAAATCCCAACTACCAAAGTGGCGGTAAATAATTGTGTTGTACGAATAGTCGGACGATAATGTTTTAGGAAACGTTTGTAATATTAAATATTTTAATAATACGTAAGCTTTGGTGCAAAATCGCTCTTCGCCTGTTGCTAATAAATAAGGATTGTTTAAAATTTCGGTATCGGGTACGCCAGGTTTTAATTTAACCGCTAATAAACGCATTGCTAAATAAAACAGCATAATAAAATAAAACCAAGCCATTAGGGTATGAAAATTTTTCTTTTTATTGGCTCCCATCATATAAATACCAACCCCAATATAAACAAACGGGAATAACCAGAATGCTTTAATTGGCTTAGCACCTGGGGCAGCGTGCATATCAAAACTACGTTTCATATACAGCATTAAAAAAGCGCAGGCAACAAAAGCTAAACCAACGTAAAGGGTTGATTTAAATTCTTTAGTTTTAAAAAATGTTTTTACTTCAAAATCGTTTTCGGTAAAAGTATAAACTGCCAAAGGCACTAATATTAATAAAGTTACAGCGTATTCTTTTGAAAGTAAAGCCAATAAAAACATAACAGATGCCCAAATTAAATCGGTTCGCTTTTTGGTTTCTAAATATTTAAAGGTATAGAGGAAGGTGAGGGAGCAAAAGATAAGTGAGAAAATTTCGTCGCGACTTTTTACGTTTGCAATCGCCTCGCTATGTATGGGGTGCATTGTAAAAATTAGGGCTGCTAAAAATGCCAAATCTTGATTGGTTCTAAAAAAGCATTTACTAAACACTAAATATAAAAATACGCAACCAAGGGCAAAGGTCCAAATATTATTAAAGTGACGCAATTTTGCGCCATATACTTGGCAATCTACCTCGTTAAAAACTCCGTCAACGTTTAAATCTTCATCAAAATCGTTTTTAAAATTTTTGTTTAAATCCCAACAACTGTAGCACTCGTTCCCTTCAACAACGCCGTTTTTATTAATATCTACATAATCGTTAAATTCATAATTTGTTTCTGGTCGCCCGCAAGCCGATGTATAACTTACCTTTTCGTTATCTAATTTTCCATTTTGATTTAAATCTTGTGTTTGCATATAAAGCCCTGTTCGATAGGGCGTTATAAACTCCTGTTCAATAGCAAAACTAACTACCGAAAGTGGGCGGTAACGACCCCCAGCTAATTGGTCGGTTGCGCACATGCGGCGGTAAAAACTTTCGTAGGCATCTTTAGTTAAAATACCTGGTATGCCGCGTACACCTTTAATTACCCAATCGTTTTGATGAATAATAATACCGTCATCTAAGGCATACTCGCCATTAATAGAGGTAATATAAAACGTAAACCCAACAACTCCAACAATTATCATTGCCATTTTGTGGGTTAAAAACGTAAAGTATTTAAACTTCTGAGTTAACTCAGGAAAAGTGGGTGCCCTTAAAGATTTTTGTGCTTGCGGTTGCGCCATAAAAACGTTAATTCTTAAAAATTTATGCAAAATACAAATATAACGGCAAATAATTAATGTAAATTGCTATTTAAACCCATAAAAATTAATAAAAATAGTTAATTTGGGGCATTGATGCGAAAAAATTAAGTGCAAATAACCCTAATACCAAAGACGATTAAGATAAATTAAGATTTTTAAAACACTAACCAAATAATAAATAAATTTTTATAAAAAATAAATGTTTTTGATACAAAAAATTAAAAATTATTGGCTTTTAATTTGGGTTGGAGCTTTAATTAGTTTAAGCACGGGTTTGGCTTTTAAATTAAACTGTAAATCGTTAAGCAAAATTGCCAACCAAACATCTAAATTAATTAATGAGAAACAAAAAAATACAATTGTTGCTTTAAAAAAAATATTGCAAGATAGTTGCCGCAGTAATTATAAAAAGTATCAAAATTTATTTGAAATCGAAAAAACTGGTATTTATTTATTTAATAATGATAGTTTAGTTTTTTGGAATAATGCTCAAATTGAAGTAAAAAACGAATTAATTAAAAATAATGAAAGCGAAGGTTTTGTAAAATTAAAACAAGGTTATTTTTTATTTTTTATTGAAAACAAAAATAATAAAACAGCTTTGGCCTTATGTTTAATAAAACCAAGCTATTATTTACAAAATAATTATTTACAAAATGATTTTAGTGAGTGGTTACATATACCAAAAGAGATTAATTTAACTGATAAAAATGCACTTAAAAATAATGTAAATTTAAATAATAAACCTATATTTAGTTTAAGTGGAGAAGAGACAAATTACAACTCCAAGTTGCTTTCAAATGCGTGTACACTTATTTATTTTATAGGGATTAGTGTTTTATTTTTAGGATTGCTTTTGCTTTACAATGCAAATAAAAAATTTAATAATATTGGTTTAGTTTTATTTGTACCGCTAATTTTTAAAATATTGTTTTGGTTTAAATTACCAGTATTTTTATTAGATACTTGCTTGTTTGATGTACAATTATTTGGTAATGCACAATCAATATTAAACCCATTTTTAGGGGATGTTTTATTTAATTCGCTTGCGTTAATTTATTTATCATTTATTGTTTTTTTAACTGATGTTACTAAGTTAAATAAAGGTTTAAAATCTAGTTTTCAGATTTTTGTATTTATTTTTATAATATTAATTACACTGCAAATTAATCACAGTATAAAAAGTTTGGTTACTAACTCTACCTTATCTTTCGATTTTTTAAGCGTATTTAATATTAAAGTTTCTGCTTTAATTGGCTTGCTGGCAGCAGTATTTAATGCCATTGCTTTATTTATTTGTGTATATAAAAGCATTTTATTTTTTAATAAAGGTTTAGTTGTTAATATTTTAAAATTTAACGGTATAATTTTAGTTTGTTGTTTAATAATACAATTTTTAATTAAGCCCGACATTATTTATTTAAGCTATTGGTTATTCTTATTTAGTTTTGTTTTATTTGCTTTAATTAAAATTAATTTTGCAAAAGCTACACTGGGATTAGGTTTGCAAGTTTTGTTAATTAGTGCTATTACTGCGGGATTTTTAAATTATTATATATCAAAAAATAAAAATTTAGATTTAGATGTTTTATCTTACAAATTAAGCGAGCGACAAGACCCTAATTTACAGAGCGAATTTGCAACAATTCCTAAAAAAATTCAGAATGATGAAAAGCTAAAAATACTGATAGATTTTTTACCTAACAGTCAAAAAGAAATTGATCAATTACTTAAACAAAATTTTTTTGGTGGTTATTTTAATCGTTATAATTTAGAATTTACACTTTTTGATAAAGACTGTAAGCCTCTGTTAGAGGTAAAAGATCCACGTCTTTTAAATGAAGGATATATTGAAGATCAACTAAAATTTAAAGAAACTGATTCGCTTTCTAATAATTTATTTTTTATGGGTAACTATAAGTTAAATTCACGTTATGTTGCGAAGGTAGAACTCAACACAAAAAAGTTATACATTCAGTTGGAACCTAAACAGTTTGAAGAGTTGGGAAGTTTTCCAGATTTGTTCTTAGATCAATCGCAACAAAAACAACAAAAACTAATTAACTTTAGTTACGCCGTTTACCGCTCAGGGCTAAACACCAGTCGCTATGGCGATTACAATTATCCTTTTTTTATAAGTGATTCTCTAAGTTTAACAAATTCAAATCCAAATTTTGTACATCATTATTTTACACATGATGATGGAGCCACTGACGTAATCATTAGCGAAAAAGTAAAAAGTTGGAATTATTTTTTTACTTATAATTCTTATTTATTTTTATTTTTTTCGGTAGTAACCTATCTATGCTATTTTATTTATGCATTAATGTTTACTAATCGTTTTACTTCGGCATCATTAACGCGACGTATTCAGAGTATTGTTATTGTGCTGCTATTATTAGCTATGAGTGCTGTTGGCTTAACCAGCGGTAGATTGGTAACTAATCAATTTGAAAACGATAATAAAAAACAATTGCAAGAAAAAACATTAACCATCATCACTGAGTTAGAAACACAATTTAAAGCGCAAGAATTATTTTCGAGTGAACAAAAAGAATTAGTTAATTTAAAATTAAAAGAATACGCGCATTTATTTAATACCGATATAAGTTTATTTAATAAAAACGGAAAGTTATTTAATACCAGTCAAGCACGTTTATACGATTTTGGTTTGGCTTCAACATTAGCTAACCCGCAAGCCTTTGAGCAACTTTCGACAAATCAATCATCAGGTATTTGTGTAAATGAAAAGGCTGGCAATTTAAATTATTTATCATTTTACACACCTTTGTTTGATAATAAAAAACAATTAGTCGGCCTAATTAACTTACCTTATTTTGCTAAAACAAGCGATTTAGCAAACGAACTATCGGGCATTATTAGCGCCTTAATTAATGTATATGTAATTTTATTTGTAGTTAGTATTTTAGCAGGATTAATATTAGCAAGTTATATTACTCAGCCTCTTCGACTTATTAAACAACAAATTGCCAATATAACGTTAGGAAAACAAAACGAAAAAATTACATGGCAAAGTAATGATGAAATAGGAAAGTTGGTAAACGAATACAATCAAATGCTTATTAAGTTAGAAGAAAGCGCTAGCCTTTTAGCAAAAAGCGAGCGCGAAAGTGCTTGGCGAGAAATGGCAAAACAAGTAGCGCACGAAATTAAAAACCCATTAACGCCAATGAAATTAAACTTACAATATTTACAGCATTTAATGAAAAATAATTCTGATGATTTTTATTTAAAGTTTGAAAAAGCTAGTGCTAGTATTATTGAACAAATAGATACTTTAGCCAATATTGCCAATGAGTTTAGTAATTTTGCAAAATTACCTAGTACGCAATTACAAACCATTAATTTGGTGGAGATAATTAATTCTGCCGTTTTAATTTTTGAAAACTACAAAGATATTTGTATAAATAATACCATTAGCGAAACAGAATTATTCGCTAAAGGTGATAAAGACCAAGCATTGCGCGCATTTAACAATGTTTTAAAAAATGCAGTACAAGCTTTAACAGATACTCAAAATGCAAAAATAAATATAGAAGTTACTGAAAAAGAAAATAAATTAATTATTTTAATTTCCGATAATGGTTGCGGCATAGCCGAGGATTTAATAGCAAAAATATTTACTCCTAATTTTACAACAAAATCAAATGGCAGTGGCTTAGGCTTAGCAATGGTAAAAAGCAGTATGCAAAGTTTTGGCGGTAATGTTTGGTTTAAATCTGAAGTGAATATTGGAACTACTTTTTATTTAGAATTTTTAAAAATTTAGAAACAGTACTTTTACTGTTCCACTAATTTTCGCGCTTCGTTTAAATCCATTCGCTCGCCATTATTTAAAGCAATAACAAAGCAATCTTTAAAACCTTGCTGACGTAATAAATTTTGGTGGTTAATTGCGTCTTTTATATTTTCAAAGTTACCCGAAGTATATTTTAAAATCGATTTTATTTTATAAAAACTACCTTCAATAATATCTTTAAATTTTTCTTGTTTTAAATTTAAGGTTACATCACTACTTGCAAATTGTACTTTAAAAACTATTTTATCTTGATTTTTTGCGGTTTCATATTTTTTTAATTCTGCTTTTGCTGTAGCAATAGAATCCATTCTATATTTATAGCGCTTTGTTATTTGTGCAGCAGTAATGGTTTTTAAAAGCGAATCTGTTTTATATTTTATTTCATTATTTTTGCTACTTGCATTTGATTTATTTACATCATTTACACTGTCTACCTTTGATTTTATATTTCTTGTAGAGTCTTTTTTTACTTCTTCTATTTTTTTACTTTCGTTAATTATTTTAGTTTCTTTAAACTCTTTGGTTTTTATCGAATCTCTTTTTATAATGTTTTGGGTTTTATCGTTTTTTGTTTCTTCTGTCCCTTTAGTCTCTTTTTTCTGTTCATCTTCGTCTTCCTCGTCAGGATCTTTAGTTCTATGCCCCGGAATATTTCCCGCCTTAACGTTTTCATTTTCTAAAGGTGTTTGGTTTTCAATATCGTCATCATATTCTTTTTTAGTTCCTTCCACTTCATCTTTGTATTTTCTAAAACCTCTAAAAATCGATTTCGCTAAATAATCTTGCCCTTCTTTACTCCCTAAAAATTGTTCTTCTAGAGGATTTGTTAAATATCCAATTTCGGTTAAAATACTTGGCATTGCTGTTCGCCAAAGCACCCAAATACTTTGCCGATGCACGCCCTTATCAATTCGACCTGCTTTTTTTGTATACTCATCTTGTATTTTTACCGCCAAATTTGCACTTTGAATAACGTAGGCGCTAGTGTAATTGCTCATTATAATATAGCTTTCAGGGCTATCGGGGTCAAATCCCTCATATTTTTTTTCGTAATCATCTTCTAAAAAAATAGCTGAGTTTTCGCGGGTTGCAACTTTCATTTTACCCTCTTCGTTTTTTAAACCCATTACATAGGTTTCTGTGCCAAAGGGTTCTGGATTAGGTTTTTCAACCACTATTAATTTTCCCTTTTTATTTTTATATGTTTTTATATGTTTTTTGCCTGTTTTGGGGTCCTTAATATAAACCGGTTTTCCAGCAGCATTGCAATGTATTGAAATAAATAAATCGGCTTTTGCTTTATTAGCAATTTGTGCACGGTCTTCTAATTCTACAAACACGTCTGTTGTGCGCGTATAAATTACTTTAATGTCTTTATAATGTTCTTCAATAAGTTTACCCAATTTTAAAGCAACAGCTAATGATATATCTTTTTCTTTACTTATAGCGCCATTGCAGCCAGGGTCTTTTCCGCCATGCCCAGCATCAATTACTATGGTTTTAATTGTACCACTTTTTCCTTTTTTAAAGTATACAAACGATGTTACCAATAAAATTGTGGTAGCTAAAACACCTAAATATTTTAATTTTTTAACCATTAAGCATTACAAAATCGTTTACAATACCTATAAGTATTGTATTTTTGATTTTGCATATAAAATTATACCATAGCGTTTGATAAAACAGCCATATAGTAAAGTAGTTTTCTTCTTTGTAATGTTAATATCTTTAAAGGTTACAAAGGTTATTGCTCAAACACAGATTAACGATACTGTTAAAAAAGTAGTGGTTGATACCCTAAACACTAATAATAACGACGAAACTCTTGAAGAAACTATTAATTACAGTGCCGAAGACAGCGTAGTTTTTTTAGCATCAATTAACAAAGTAATGTTATATGGTAAAGCAAAAGTAGTGTATGTAAATATGAATTTAGATGCAGAGTTTATTGAGATTGATTACACTAAAAATTTAGTAACCGCTTACGGTAAAAAAGATAGTTTGGGCAAAAACATTGGTACACCTAATTTTAAAGACGGCGAACAAACCATGAACGCCGAAAAAATAATGTATAATTTAAAAACAAAAAAAGGTAAAATTTTTAATGCTTTTACTAAGCAGGGCGAATTATTAGTGTTTGGTGAACAGATAAAAAAAGATAGTAGCAATGTAGTATATTTAAAAAATATGAAATGTTTGCCTTGTCAAGATGAAGATGCGCGTACGGCATTTAGATCAAATAAAGCAAAAATTATACCTAACGATAAAATTATTACAGGCCCAATGTATTTAGAGATTGGCGGAGTACCAACACCCTTAGGCTTACCTTTTGGCTACTTTCCTAATACTAAAAAACAACACAATGGTATTTTGTTACCCACATTTGGTAACTCGCCAACACAGGGATATAATTTACGAAATGGGGGTTTTTATTGGGGAATAAACGATAAAACTGATATGGTTATTAATGGCGATATTTTTACTAACGGAACTTATGCTATTAGAACTGCAAATAATTATAATGTCTTGTACAAAGCGTCGGGCGCAGTAAATTTAGAATACAACAGCATTAATATTGGCGATAGGGATATACCTAATTTGTATAGTCAGCAAAAGGGTTATAGGGTTAGATGGTTGCACGCCCAAGATAATAAAAATAACCCAACGATTAGATTTAGTGCCAATGTTGATTATTCAAAAAATCAAAACTTTAATCGTTTGTTAACTCAAAATTCTGCCGAATTTTTACAAAATAGCTTTAACTCAAATATTGTTTTTTCAAAAACATTTAAGTTAAGTGCACTCAGTTTAAATGCTTCTCACAGTCAAAATTATAATTCACAATCAAAACAAACATTTGTTACAATTAGTTTTCCGCAATTAACTTATAATGTAAATCGTTTTTTTCCTTTTAAACGCGAAAGTGCTGCTAAACAAAATGTGTTTGATAAAATTGGTGTTAACTATTTATTTGAAGCGCGCAATACTTTAACAGGTTTTGACTCTACTATTTTTAAAGGAGATTTAGAAAAACGAATGGCATATGGTATTAAACATACTTTACCCATATCTACCAATTTTAATTTACTTAAATATATTACCGTTACACCAGCTGTAAATTTAAATGCAGTAATGTACGCTAAAAGTATTCGGCAAAGTTTTATAACAGATGTTCCCTTGAATGCAGGTAATATTAAAACCGATACAATTAACGGTTTTGTCGGCGGTTACGATGCCAATTTTACAACCGCTTTTAATACTAAAGTGTTTTTTGATTATGTATTTAAAAAAGGTAAAGTAAAACAAATTAGGCATTTATTAATTCCAACAATATCATATGTGTATCGCCCTGATTTAGGTAAAGAACAATATGGTTTTTGGAAAAGTGTACAAACAAACACAATTGGCGGCATAAATCGGTATTCTATTTTTCAAAACAATGTGTTTGGTGGCCCTGCAATTGGCGAACAAAATGCTGTAAATATAAATTTGAATAATAATATTGAAGCAAAAATTAAAAAAGTAAGCGATACAGGTGTTGTATATAATAAAGCCACCTTATTGCAAAATTTAAGTGCAAGCACGGGTTATAATTTTGCGGCAGATAGTTTAAAATTACAAAATATAACCTTAAGTGCCCGAACAGTTTTATTTAAAAATTTTGATGTTGTAGCAAGTGGCAATCTTAACCCCTATGTTTACAGCCAAGTTACAAAACAAGATATAGCAAAATACCAGTACAATGAAACAGGAAAATTAGCACGCTTAACAGCCTTAAACTTAGCCGTAAATACCAATATCAGTAGTGATAAAATTGCAGCTGCTAAAAAACTGCGCGAAGCCCCTAACCAAAGTAACGGTGCTGAAAAAGGTGTAAAAAATGATTTAGACCCAAACGCCAAATTACCATGGAATGTAGCCCTAAATTATAATTTAACATTAAGTAATTTGAATGACACAAAATTACAACCAACTCATGCCCTTAATTGCCGTGCCGATGTTATGCCTACTAAATTTTGGAAAGTAGGTGTTACAACGGGATACGATTTTACCCGCCAAAATTTAAGTTATACTAGCGTAAATATTTATCGCGATTTAAAATGTTGGGAAGCTCGAATAGATTGGGTGCCCTTTGGCGCTAATAAAAGCTATAGGGTTACGGTTAATATAAAAGCAAGTATGCTTAGTGAATTTAAAATACCAAGAAGTAGTCCGCCAATAAATAATTTATAATATTTTGGTTGTAAAAAATAAAGTTTTAAAAACGGTAAATGACTAATGATAATCTTTTTAAAAAAATCTTTTAATACTTTGCTTAGTTGCCTCGTTAATTTTTAATTCTGGAGCGTGATGTGGTTTTTTCCGGGCATCAATTATCATAGCACCCTTGCAACCCCAATGTTTGTTTTCTGTAAATTCGTTAACGCCATAAATATCGTGACTAGGGTTACTGCGGGTGTAGGTTATCCAAACATAATCGTTTAAATTTTTTGGTTGAGGTATAAATGTAAAATCATCATAAATAATAATTTGAACAATACCCTCAAAGGCATCTTTATTTTCAGCCAGCCAAGTTGCAAGGCGTTGTATTTCTATTTTGGCTGTTTTATAATCTGTAAATTTGTTTAGTTCTAAACCAATTACACCATCCATTAACCATACAGGCTTTGCAATGAAATCACAATTAAAAATTTGTTGAGGCAGTTCAGTTTTTAAGTTTCGCTTTTTATCACCGTAAGCAGCAATAATTAATTTACTACCTTCGTTAATTTCCTCGCCACTATAATCCAGTGTATCAATACTTGTTTTAGTAAGAAAGTGCAGATCTCTTGTTAAATCAACACGCTCAAATACATATTTAAAAAAATGTTTTATATCGTGGCAATTTAGTTTACCTTCTTCATCGCCACTAATAAATAAATATTTTGCTAAACTTAATTGCCCTGTGCCTAAAATATGGTTAGCTTGGGTTAATAATTCGGCAGGACGTTTGTTTTTTAAATAGGGTGTATAACGTTCGCTACCCACAGCTAATAGCAAAGGATGAACGCCAGCAGCATCAACAGCGTGAATTTCTTTAACACCAGGTATTTCGTTAGGTATGGCACTGCCACTAATTTCGTGGATGAGCGCACCAAATGCAGTATCTTCTTGTGGCGGCCTACCAACTACGGTAAATGCCCAAATAGCATTGGGTTTGGCATATACTTTATGCACACGCATTAAGGGAAAATCGTGTTTTAAACTATAGTACCCCAAATGGTCACCAAAGGGGCCTTCAGGTTTATTTTCATTTGGATAAACTTCGCCCGTTATTACAAAATCTGCATCTAACGAAATGCAATAACCATCTTTGTATGCATACTTAAAACGCTTGCCGCCTAAAGCACCTGCAAAAGTTAATTCGCTAATACCTTCGGGTAAAGGCATTACTGCTGCAAGAGAGTGACTTGGCGGCCCACCTATAAAAATAGAAACTTTTAAAGGCACATTTTTTTTATTGGTTTTTGTTTGATGCACACCAATGCCGCGGTGCAATTGGTAATGCAAGCCAATTTCTTTATTTAATATGTAATCATTGCCTGATAGTTGTATGCGGTACATGCCTACATTAGAAGCCATAACACCTGGCTTATCAATATCTTCGCTATATACTTGCGGCAATGTAACAAAAGCGCCGCCATCCATAGGCCAATGTTTTATTAGGGGCAAATCGCTAATTTGTATTTCAGTAAATCCAGCTAAAGAAAATGAACTTTTTTTTGGCAAAGCTTTTAAGGCAGCTAAACCAGTTTTAAAATATTTAAAGGGGTGTTTTAATGCATGTAGAGGATTATTTCGCAATTGAACCAATGTTTGCATAGTTTCAAAAGTATCTTTAAACATAAATTTGCTACGTTCAACAGTGCCAAATAAATTACTTACTGCTTGGAACCTTGAGCCCTTTACTTTTTCAAATAAAATAGCAGGTCCATTTTCTTCAAAATATTTTAAGTGAATGGCAGCCATTTCGAGGTTAGGATCAACCTCTTGTTTTATCCGAATTAGCTTACCATTTTTTTCAAGATCGATTATACAATCGTTTAAACTCTTGTAGCCCATATTTGCTTAACGCCTTAGTGAGGCAATTGTTTTAAAGATATGAATATAATTTTGTATTCATAAATTTTTGATAAAACTTAGGCGTTTTTGTATGAAAGCGCCAGCCAAATATAAAGTTACCCGAAATTGAAGCCGACCCAAAATTAAGTGTTTTTGGGCTATTGTAAATATTATAATCCTGTATATAACCAAATAGCATATAAAATTTTTTCAAATTAACGCCTAAAGATGCTCTACCGGTGCCACTCCACGAAACATAAGATAAATTGCGAGTTTGCATTCCTAAATTATAACTACGCCATTGTTGCTCAGGCCCTAATTTAAAATACCCACCAATAAACCATGCTTTGTAAATAACCAAGGTAGCAGCAACACCAAAATTAGCTGAGATATTAAAAGTTGAAAAGCCTTTAAAATTGGCAAAATCGTTATAAAATTTTCTATTTTGAATTGGAAAAATTGCACTATCGTTTTTTAAACTAAAATAGTTAACCGAGCCACCTAAAATAAAAGTAGCAGCGCTTTTTAATTGTCTGTAATTGCAACCAAATCCTGATTTAAACGAGTACTTTTTATTATTAGTAAAATACATAAATCGGCTCATAATGTTTGTGCTTACAAGCCCAGGTAATAAATAATAATTACCCGATTTTTTTATAGTTGAATCAAAGTTTGCAGTATTTCGATTATAGAATCCAGTAAACTTTCTATAATAGTTTTCTGATACCCAACGGTTATCCCCTACATTTAAACCAATGTTAAAAACCTTAGTATATCCTTTGCCAGCACTTTCGTTTTGTGGCTGGCTTCGAGTACCTATAGAAAAAGATATTTTATCATAATTAAAAACCAAACCACTTATTGAATTAGATTCGGCAAAATAGGCGTTTTTTGTTAGTCCTAAAGTATCCTTATTCATCAATTGTTCAAATTCATTATTAAAATTTCGATATTGTGTAAAAAAACCTAGTATTAAAACGCGTTCAAACTTTCTGTATTTTAAAGTATCCCATTTAGTCAACTTTTTTTCAAGTTTTATTTCAGTATCTAAATTATTATTGGTTTGCGATTTTAAAAACGAAAAAGTAAAAAATAATAATATAAAAATGTACTTATTCAATTAGTATTTTTTTAGATTTGTTGAAGATAAAAAAAATAATGATATGTTGTATTTATTGCAAGTAAAAGATGAACTAAAGAATATAATTCCCGATGCGGAAACTGTAGGGCAGCATTTAGCCGAAAAACAAAGTAAGTTAAGTTTGTATTTTAATAATTTTATTGAAACTCTTGAGCAATATACTCCCAAAATAATTTCGGCAATTTTAGTTTTATTAATTGGTTTGTGGCTCATAAAACGCATTTCTATTATTGCCGAAAAGGCGATGAAACGTCGCGATTTAGAAGTAAGTTTAAGCACCTTTTTAAAAAGCTTAATTGGCATAGGTTTAAAAATTATTTTAGTAGTAACTGTTGCAGGTATGATGGGTATTGGTACCGCAAGCTTTGTAACCATATTAGGTGCTGCAGGTTTGGCAGTTGGCTTAGCTTTACAAGGTTCGTTATCAAACTTTGCTGGTGGCGTTTTAATTTTAATATTTAAGCCCTTTAAAGTGGGCGATGTTATTGAGGCGCAAGGACAAACGGGTGGAGTAATTGAAATACAAATTTTTAATACTATACTTTTAACTATAGATCATAAAACAGTTATTTTGCCAAATGGCCCGCTAAGTAATGGTACTATTGTAAACATTACTCGGTTTGGAAGCATACGTATTGATATTTTGGTCAAAGTTGGTAGCGAAAATAATATTGATAAGGTAAAACAGTTAATTTTTAATGTTTTAAATGCAAATCCTAAAGTTTTAAAAACACCCGAACCAGGCGTTTTTATTGGAAACGTGCAAGATGATGCAGTAAACATACACATTAAACCTTATTGCACGCCAAACGATTCAGTATCGCTTATGAGTGAATTGTATCAACAATTTAAAGAGGTTTTTGAAAAAACTGATGTTACAGCGCCATTACCGTTGCGAAAAGTTTTATCTGTTAAAGAAGATTAAATCATCAACAAAAATTTAAGAAAATTTAATAGTACATCTAATTTTAACTATTTAACTTTTTTGATTTTAAGTACTTTGTAATTAAAGTATAAATTTATATCTTTATGCTGTATGATAGTTGTTTATCCCGTTTTTTTATGGGCTTTGTTAGCGGTTGCAATTCCAATTATTATTCATTTATTTAATTTTAAAAAGTATAAAAAAGTTTATTTTACAAATGTTCGTTTTTTAAAAGAATTACAACACCAAAGCAAGGCCAAATCACGACTTAAAGAAATTTTAGTATTAATAGCGCGTTGCTTAATTATAGCCTGTTTAGTGCTAGCATTTACACAACCGATAATTCCGTTAAGCGATAATAAATCAATAAATACCGGCTCAAAAGCAATTAGTGTATATATTGATAATTCCTTTAGCATGGAAAATATAAACAAACAAGGAGCTTTGTTTGAAATTGCAAAAAATCGAGCTAAAGAAATTATTAAAGCGTTTAACAGTATTGATAAATTTCAATTAATTACGAATGATTTTGAAGGCAAACATCAACGCTTTTTAAGTAAAGAAGATGCTTTAAGCGTTGTTGAAGAAATAAAAATATCATCTGCTGTAAGGCAATTAAGTGATGTTGTAAAACGCCAGGAAGAATTTTTGAATACATCAAATCTTCAAAACAAAAAAATTTACATAGTAACAGATGTGCAAAAATCTACTTTTAACATCGAAAATTTAAGGGCCGATACAACAATTAAAATCGCTTTCATTCCTCTGCAAGCCAATCAGGTAAATAATGTTTATATTGATAGTTGTTGGTTTGAAACACCCCTGCAACAAAAAGGTTTTATTCAAAAGCTGCATGCAACCGTTGTAAATAATGGAGCCTCAATTATTGACGCGGGCTCGGCAAAATTATTTTTAAATAATCAACAATTAGCTTTATCATCATATAGTTTAGATGCAAATTCTAAAACAGAAGTTATATTTACATTTGAATGCAAACAGAGCGGTTTTAATTATGGATCTATAAAAATTGAAGACTACCCCATTATCTTTGATGACGAACTATTTTTTACTTTTAACTCAAAAGTAAATGTTTACGTTACTTTAATTACTGGTAAAGATGCCAAAGAAAACAATTCACTCGAAACATTATTTAAAAATGACAGCTTGTTTAAGTTAAATGCTTTTACTGAACAAAGCATTGATTTTAATGCGTTTAAAACCAGCGATGTGATTTTATTAAACCAGCTATCCGACATTAGTAGTGGATTAATTTCTGAACTAATTAAATTTAGTAATCAAGGTGGTTCTATTGTTGTTGTTCCCGCTCTAGCAATAAATTTAACAAATTACAATCAAGCACTAAATGCGTTGCAATTACCAAGTTTTAATAGTATTGATACAACATCTATAAGGGTGGACAAGATAGAAATAGCCTCTAAATTTTTTACTGGGGTTTTTGACAAAATAGGTGACCGTTTAAACCTTCCGCAAATAAACACACATTATAAATTGGTAAAAACTAACGCTACTAAATTTGAACCTATTCTTCAATTACAAACCTCTGATGCCTTTTTTGGAGTTAGTTCAAATGGTAATTCCTTATTATATTTATTTACATCTCCTTTTAGTCAAAACGCTACTAATTTTAGCAAACACGCATTGTTTGTGCCAACTTTTTACCGTATTTGCTTTGGTAGTTTGAAAAGCAGCCCACTTTTTTACCAAACAAATAGTAATGTTGTTATAAGTTTAAAAAACGATTCTATACCTTCGGAACAGCCGCCACACATTAAGCAGCTAAATTCGCAATTAGATATTATTCCCGAAAAACGCATTTTAAATAACGCTATGTTTTTATACACTCGCAATCAAATTTCAGAAAAAGGGTTTTATAACGTATTAAAAAACAACGAGCCAGTTTTACCTCTGGCCTTTAATTTTTCGAGAAAAGAATCTAATTTAATATGTTACACAATGGATGAATTAACTAAATTAATTTTGGAAAAAGGCGCTAAAAACTTAAGTTTAATAGAAAATGGACAATTAGATATTTCAAAGCAAATTATGCAAAATGCCGATGGTAAAAAATTATGGAAATTATTTATACTTTTAGCTTTAGTATTTTTAGCCATTGAAATTTCACTTTTAAGACTTTTAAAATAAATGAGTATATTACTTAAACAAGTAAAAATTATCTCCCCACCAAGTTCTTTAAATGGCAAGGTTGTAGATATTTTAATTGAAAATGGAAAAATTTCTGCAATAAAAAAATCAATTTTACCAAAAGTAACAACAAAAATAATTGAGGAGAAAGATTTATGCGTTTCGGTTGGTTGGATAGACTTGCAAGTTACCAGTGGTGATCCTGGCTTTGAACACAAAGAGACATTAGCTAGTTTAATAAAATGTGCGGCAAGCGGTGGTTTTACGGGCGTTTGCTTGCATAGTTACAATAACCCAGCCTTACATTCAAAATCTCAAATAGAATACATAATAAGCAATACACAAAATAAAATAGTTAATGTTTATCCATTTGGAACTATTACTGTTGACGGTAAAGGAAAAGATATTGCCGAAATGCACGATATGACTAAATCCGGCGCTATTGCTTTTAGCGATTATAAACACGCAATTATAGATGCCGGAACAGTAATGCGCGCTTTACAATATTCTGAAAATATTGGCTCTTTTATTATTACACATTGTAATGATGAAAGTATTTCTCAAGGCGGGCAAATGAACGAAGGAGAAACATCAACCATATTGGGTTTAAAAGGTATTCCAGGCTTAGCAGAGGAATTAATGTTAGAACGCAATATCTCTGTTTTAAATTATACAGGTGGTAAATTGCATATTCCTACAATAAGCACCAGAGGAAGTGTTGAGTTAATTAAAAAAGCGAAGACTAACGGTTTGCAAATTAGCTGTGGTGTTGCCGCAGTAAATTTGTTTTTGGATGACTCTGTTTTAAAGGATTTTGAAACAAATTATAAATTAGACCCGCCATTACGCAATAAAAAAGATGTGCAAGCCCTGCGAAATGCAGTTGAAAGCGGAGTAATTGACGTAATAGTGAGCGACCATTTAGCACAAGATACAGAAAGTAAAGAATTAGAATTTGATTTAGCAGATGTTGGCATCATTAATTTACAAACGGCATTTAGTTGTGCATTAGAAGGGCTGAAAGATAAAAATATAGAATTTATTATTACTGCTTTAACATATAATCCGCGTTTAATATTAAACTTACCTCAACACCATATTGAAGAAGGAGCCGAAGCCAACTTAACCCTCTTCTCTTTAAAAGCCGAAACTACATTAACCGAAAAAACAAATTATTCCAAATCAAATAACTCGCCTTTTTTAAATAAAAAAATGTTGGGTAGGGTTGTTGGAGTAATTAATGGTAGTAGGAGTTACTTTAATTAAAATTATATTTTGAATACAAAGCCAATATTTAATTAAGTTATTTTTTGAAATTTATATGAATTATTAATGCGTTATACTTTAAATGATAACATAAATTGGCATTAACAAAAAAAACCTTTACAAACGTTATTATTGCCTATTCCAAATGATATTCCTTATTTTGAAGATGTTGATAATAGCACTAATCCAATTTTCTTATTAGGACAAACTTGTGAAGCAGTAAAAGAATTTTAAAACTAAAGTTAAGAGAATATTTGAGTTAATACTTTTAAATAAATTGAAATTATAGTTCTAAACTATTTCAAAAAAATAAAAACCGCATCATAATAACTTTTTGCAGCTAAGTAAATTCGTTGATTTGTTTTTATACCGTTTATTGTTTTATCTAATTGCATTAAAGTTTCACATTCATTTTTATTATCTTGATAAAGTGCTTCGCCATATACTAATGGAGAATTAATTAAACGGCACAAAATTAAATTACGAGCAAAAACGCCTTTGCTTTGTGTAACTAAACAATTATCTTTTAAATAATCGGCGTCAAATTGCGTTGCCAAACCAATACCCAAATTTTTATTAAAATTTAATACTGTTTGCGAAGCCAATTTTTCGCTTTGGTTTAATTGTTTGGTAAGTAACAATCGTAAAAAATGAATTTTTGTTTCGGGTTTATCAAAATTACTTTCGGTAAATGCGCCGCCAATAAAGGTCATAGTAAAATTTTTATTTGTTGCTTTTGTCCAAGGCGCATTTTTTTCATCTACATTATAATGTATAATCAATGTGGCGTGTGGGTTAAATTGATTAATAATTTTTGCACGATTGGTTAAATCAAAATCTCTAAAAAAATCCCAAAATAATTTGTAATCGTTTAGTTTAATTAATTTAGTATAGCGGTCTGAAGATAGTAAATCATTTGTTTTTAAACTGTCTAACATTCGTTGCTTATGCAATTTTATCCAAGTAGAATAAGTACAATTAAACGATGTAAAGTTATTTTGATTTCTTGTCAAAAATACAGTAGCACCTTGTTCTTCTAACATAATTTTTACTAATTGAGAAGTGTTAAATGTTAAAACACTTTCAAACAATCTAATACTATCCGCCGTATTTTTTACACTGTCTTTTGCAAAGTATAAATATTTTTGTTCAATATAAGCATCTATTAAAGTAGTTGCAAAATGCCCTGGATCAATTGCAATTCGTTGTCCCTGCAAAGGTTTTAACTTTTTTTGCTTGGGAATTTTTTTTGTATCGTCAATGTAAATGTATAAACTATCGCGCTGACGACGTGTGTATTTTTTTACTCCTTTTAATTTTAATAATTGTTCTTGTTGTTTAAATGGATTATTTTCAAAAAATTCTGCCAGCATATCCAATTCATAACTATACACAGCAAATTCTTTTTTTCCTTTCGAATCGTTAATGTAAATGGCATCAGATTCAAAAGATACTAAATTGTTTAGTGAACCTTTAAAATTTAAATAACTATCAAAACGTTGTTTACATTGCTTTATCGTTTGGGCAAATGTAAATTGAGTAAGAAAGAATATTATAAAAATGAAATATTTCAACACATTAAACTTAGTTCAATTACATATATTTTTTGTAACTTTAATATTGTGTTATTAATATAGCAATGTTAAAAGAAGAACAGATAGAAAGAATTTTAAATAAAGAAATTAAATTTCATACCTCACGTAGTGGCGGCAAGGGCGGGCAAAACGTTAATAAAGTTGAAACCAAAGTGGAATTAGAGTTTGATGTTAAAAAGAGTAGAGCTTTGTTGGCTGAAGAAAAAGCAATTATTTTAGAAAAATACCCTAATTTAATTGAAGAAACAAAAATTAAATTAATTGGTAGTAAGCACCGCACCCAATTACAAAATAAAGAAGAAGCTCAAAAAAAATTAATTTCGCTTTTGGCTAAATTATTAAAACCTAAAATTAAACGTTTAGCTACTAAACCAAGTAAAACAAGCATGTTAAAAATTGCCGAAACAAAAAAACGTACAAGTCAAATTAAACAATTACGCAAAAAAATAACTTAATTATAACAAATCATTAGCCAAATTAGCTAAAGCGCTTCGCTCGCCTTTTTCTAAAGTAATATGTGCATAAAGTGGTTGCCCTTTTACCTTTTCAATTAAATAGCTTAAACCATTACTTTGAGCATCTAAATAAGGAGTATCTATTTGGTGAATATCGCCAGTAAATACAATTTTAGTATTTTCGCCAGCACGCGTAATAATTGTTTTTACCTCGTGAGGCGTTAAGTTTTGAGCTTCATCTACAATAAAAAACACATTGCTTAAACTGCGCCCCCTAATGTACGCTAATGGACAAACTACTAATTTTTGCGATTCCACCATTTCGTTTAATTGTTTGTGCTCCTTATCTTTTTCGCTAAATTGGCTACGAATGTATTTTAAATTATCCCAAAGTGGCTCCATATAAGGGTTTAATTTAGAGTTAACATCACCAGGTAAATAGCCAATATCCTTATTACTTAATGGCACAATTGGTCGTGCTAAATATATTTGATGATAACTTCGACGTAACTCTAACGCACCAGCTAACGATAATAATGTTTTACCAGTTCCTGCCACTCCTTGTATCGATACTAGTTTAATATCAGGATTCATTATTGCATCTAAAGCAAAAGCTTGCTCAGCATTTTTTGGTATTACACCAAAAGCAGCTGTTTTTATAACACGCTTTAATGTATCATCTTCTTGATTGTAACGCGATAAAACACTCGTACTACCATTTTTTAAAATATAATAATGATTTGGTAATGATTTATGTTTTTTTAAAACATCTACTCCTTTGCAGCTACCTTGATTGTATATACTTGCTATACTTTCTTGAGAAACTTTCTGCATTTCGCTTCGACCAGTATAAAGCTCATCAATGGTTTTTATTTTACCAGTTTCATAATCTTCGGCTTGTAGGTTTAAACTTTTTGCTTTTATACGTAAGTTTATATCCTTCGTTACTAAAATTACTTTACGTCCGGGGTTTTGTTCAGCAGTATATAAAGCGGTGTTTAATATTTTATGATCTGCTTTTCTATCATCAAAAATACGTTCAGCATTAACTTTGCTCGACGTATTCATTTCAATTTTAAATTTACCACGATTAGGACCATTAATAGCGGCCCAATCTACTAAAGTGTTTTTACCGCTAAGAGTATCAATAAAACGAGTAAACTCGCGCGCTGCGAAATTTTTGGTATCGTTACCTTTTTTAAAATTGTCAAGCTCTTCTAATACTGTAATTGGAATAACCACATCATGTTCTGCAAAATTTTTAATAGCAGTGTGGTCGTAAATAATAACAGAGGTATCTAATACAAAAATTTTTTTAGCAGTATCGGTACTTGTTTTTGTTTTTTTTATAGGCATAAACAATTTTTAAAATAACGTTGGCGTAAATTTATAAATACAAAAAGTAAAATTGATAAATGATTAAAATTGATTTGAACAAAATAATGTTTATTGTAAACAATACTAAAAAGTTTAATTTATAAAAAGTCAAATTAAAATTTTATTTTTAAATATGCAAAGCCCTTTTCGCAGTAGCATCTAAGCAAGCTTCTTTCATACATTCGGTAAAGGTTGGGTGTGCATGACTCATTCGGCTAATGTCTTCTGCACTTGCTTTGTATTCCATTGCTACAACTGCTTCGGCAATCATATCAGCAGTGCGAGGACCAATCATGTGCACACCTAAAATTTCGTCAGTTATTTCGTCGGCATATACTCGCACAAACCCATCGGTATCCATGCTTGCTCTGGCTCTTCCACTTGCTTTAAATGGAAAACTACCTATTTTATATTTTCTTCCTTGTTCTTTTAGTTGTTCCTCAGTTAACCCAACAGCAGCAACTTCAGGCCAAGTATAAACCACACCCGGAATTAAATTATAATCAATATGTGGTTTTTGTCCTGCAATTTGCTCGGCAACAAAAACACCCTCTTCTTCAGCTTTATGAGCTAACATTGCACCTTTTACAACATCGCCAATAGCGTAAATATTATCTGCACTAGTTTTTAAATGGGCGTCGGTTTCAATCCTACCTCGGTTATCTAGTTTAATACCTACATTTTCTAAACCTAAACCTTCGGTATATGCTTTTCTGCCAACTGCAACCAAGCAATAATCGCCTTTAATTTCCACAGTTTCGTCTTTGGTATTAACAGCGGTAACTGTAACTTCTTTTGCATTAGCTTTTGTGCCTGTAACTTTATGTTTAAATAAAAATTCAAAGCCTAAATTCTTTTTTAATACACGTTGTAATTCTTTACTTAAAGCACCATCCATTCCCGGTATAATGCGATCCATAAATTCTATTACGGTAACTTTTGAACCTAATCGGCCATAAACACTACCTAATTCTAAACCAATAACTCCACCACCAATTAACACCATGTGTTTAGGAACTTCGGTTAACTCTAAAGCTTCGGTTGAAGTAATAATACGTTTTTTATCAATTTCAATACCTGGCAAAGATGCTGGCTTGGAGCCGGTGGCAATAATTATTTTTGCAGATTCAATTTTTTCAAGCGCACCATCATTTTTTTTTATTTGTATAGTGGTTTTGTTTTCAAACGTGCCAAAGCCAGTGTATACTGTAATTTTATTTTTTTTCATTAAAAAATTAATCCCTTCAACAGTCATTTTTACAACGCCACGTTTACGTTCAATCATTTGTTTTATATTAACTTTTGGAGCTTTAATATCGATACCATGTTCTTCAAAATGATGAACTGCATTGTAGTAATGTTCGCTGCTATCTAGCAATGCTTTGGAAGGTATACAGCCTACATTTAAACATGTACCACCTAATGAAGGATATTTTTCAATTAAAGCAGTTTTCATTCCTAATTGCGCACAGCGAATTGCAGCTACATATCCACCAGGACCACCGCCAATAATAGTAACATCAAATTTTTCCATATATATTTTTGTTTTAGAATAAGATAAATAATATGTGAATTTAAGAATTATTTAACCGAAGCGAAAAAATTGTTTTTATTATAAAAAAAGGAAATAAAAAAATTGTAACATAGAATAACTGCGAAAAATAAAAAATTAGGATAGTTTATTTGTACCTAATAACGTATTTATTTGTAATATATTATTAAATTAACATAAACTTATATCCTACCCCGCGTATTGAATGAAAAAAAACAGGCTCTTTTGGATTTTTTTCGAACCATTTTCTAAAATTTAAAATATAATTATCGATTGTTCGAGAAGATGCGTTTTCATTTACTTCCCATAATTTTTCAATAATTTCGTCGCGTGAAATAACTTTATTAACGTTGTGTGTAAGTAATTTTAATAAACCTATTTCCCGTTTAGAAATTGGTCGTTTAATGCCTGTAATATCAAGTATCTCAAAGGTTTCAAAATTTATTTCACAATTATTAAATTTAAAAACATCGTCGGTTTGCTTTTGAGTACGTTTTATTAAATTAGAAATTCGTAATAATAATTCTTCTAAATCAAAAGGCTTAGTAATGTAATCATCGGCACCTAATTTTAAACCCTCAATTTTATTTATGGTTTGATTTTTTGCGGTTAAAAATATAACTGGTGTATTTGGATTTTTTAATTTAACGTGCCTACAAATTTCAAATCCATTAACATCGGGTAACATTATATCTAATAACACTAAATGTATATTTTGCTTATTTTTATCAAAATCGGCAATGGCAGTATTTCCGGTATGTGAAACAATAGTTTTGTAGTTTTCTAATTCTAAATTTAATTTTAGAGTATTAGCTAATGTTAATTCATCTTCAATAATATGTATAGTAAACTGTTGCATTAATTAGCTATAATTTTTTAAAATTATTAACGTTTAAATTTAAAAATAACAAACATCATAAATAAAACAGGTAACGAACTAAACACCATACCTAAATAGCCTTTTGGATATTTTTCTAAATCGAAAAAATATTTTGTATTTAAATAAATATTTATGCCTGAAACTATAAATCCTAAAATAGCAATAGCAATTCCTAAAAAAATATTTTGAATGCGGTACATGCATAATGCTGCGCAAATACCTATTAATAAAGATAAATAACCAGTAATAAAATAAATGGATTTTAGCTTCATCTTAAATAAATTTTAAAAATTGAAAATTAATAAGTGAACATTTTACATTTATACCAAACATTTTCAATCATAAATGTTCAACTACCATTGTTAACTATTTTTTATTTAGCTTTAAATTGGCTATAATAAATTGCTTGTTAAACATTATTCAGCAAAATAATTCATTATTCTTCTACGCAATTTACTTGCGTACACTTGGCATTGGTAATCGGTATGGTTTTTTGTAGAATTTATGCAACGGCCGTATTGTGTAATACGATATTTCATTTCTTCGCCCAATAAATTAAATAATTCTATCGCTTCCGAAAAGTCGGCTGCATTATCTTTTATGCGTGCAAAATGGTCTTCCATGCTATCATCTAAAACAGTTTGTGGTTTTAAACCTTTACGCAAGGCCATCATGTATCTGTCTTTTACAATAAATGCCAAAGCACTCGAATTTAAAAATCGCTCTTTAATTTCGGGTGGCATATCGTAATCGTTCTCTAATTCGTAATTCCACTCATCTTTATAGCGATGTTCTAAATACAAATGTGGCGCTACAAATACATGTTTCCAATCTATTGGATATTGCCATAAATTAAAACGACGTGAATTATTTCCTAAATCAACAATATTAAATGTTTTTTTTGTAGGAAGTACGCGACTTCCACGCCCAATCATTTGATGATAAAGTGTTAACGATTTTGTTGCACGATTTAAAATAATGGTTTCTACTTCTGGCTCATCAAAACCTGTAGTTAAAATACTTACACTCGATAAAACCCCATCCTTTGTTTTACGAAACCACTCTAAGGTTTCTACACGCTCGCGTTCGCTAAACGTACTATCTAAATGCCTTACTGGGTAACCCTTCTTTTTAAAAGTTTCGTAAACTACACGGCTAGTTAAAATACCTGCATTAAAAATTAAGGTTTTTTTGCCTTTGCCTAATTCTTCGTAAGCCTCAATTAATTTGCTTTGCATTAAAGCTTGTGTATATAACATTTCGTGCGAACCTACTGTAAACTCCCCATTGTTACCTACACGTAACGAACTTAAATTTACGTCGTATGAAAACGTTTGCCCTTCGCACAAAAAGCCTTGCGAAATTAAATCGCTAATACTTTCGCCAACAATTAAACTTGCATAAGTTTGATACAACGGCAACTTTTTGTTGCTACTTAATGGCGTGGCTGTAACACCTAATATAGTTACATTTTCGAAGTAATGAAAAATTTTACGAAACGAATTGTTATGCGCCTCATCAACAATTACTAAACCAATATCTTCTAAAAATTGATCATTTTCTTGTAAGCGATTATTTAATGTTTCTACTAAGGCGGTAAAGCTTTGGTAATGGCTTTGTTGCGGTAATTCCTTTACCTCGCTATTAATTATTTTATTACTAATGCCCAATTCGTTTAGTACATCTGATGTTTGTTTTCCTAACTCAATACGGTGCGTTAAAATTAAAACTTTACGCCCAAATTGTTGAATATAACGTTTTGCAATTTCGCTAAAAATAATAGTTTTACCACCGCCTGTTGGTAATTGAAATAACAAATTGGCATTGGGTGGAAGTTCTAATAATTTATTAAAAATATTAGCAACAGCTTGTTCCTGATAAGGGTATAATTTGCGAGTTGGGGTAGCGGTAGTTGTTTCGTCAATCATAAAAAATGCAATTTGCAAATATACTGCTAAAACAGAGGATTTAAAAGATGTATTTTAATAAATTGTTAAGTTTTATGTTTTTTTATTAAAAAATAACTACCATAATATTAAACAACTATAAAGTATAGGTCGAATTCTTCCCAATATTATCAAAGTTTTTTTCAATCCAATTGTCGCAGGCTTTGTAACCTAAAGTTTTTAAATGCATTAAAAATTCCCAATTGGTATTTAGTTTACTGCTTAAGTTTAAATCGGCCAAAGCCTTATCAGCACTTAAAGAATGTAAATTTATTTTCTTCAATTTTCCATCTAAAGTAACTCCCTTTTTAACCAAGGTATTTATAAATTCTAATTGATTAATTTCTAAGGCTAACGAAGAATTAAAACTAATTTCATTAACACGGTCTTTTATATCCTCAACATTATCAGGTACTTTTGAAATATTAAACGGATTTATTTTTACTAATAAAATATCATCGGTACCTTCGGTATATTTAGTTAATGGACTTAATGGTGGGTTGCCCATGTAGCCGCCATCCCAATAAAATTCGCCATCAATTTCAACAGCATTAAATAAATTTGGCAAACAAGCACTTGCTAAAATTGCTTTTGAAGTAATTTCTCTTGGACCAAATATTTTTGCTCTACAGGTTTTTACATTCGTAGCACAAACAAATAATTTTGGTGGCGATATTTTTTGTAATTCTTCAAAGTCAATTAATTCATTTAATATTTTTTCAAGCGGATTAATTTTTAGTGGGTTAAACTGTTGTGGCGAAAGGGTTTCGGCAGTTACACTAAAAAATTTATATAAAGGCGAATAATCCATATTACCCGGACTCATCATTTTATCTAACCAAGTAGGCTGTAACATTGAGTTTTTACCTGCCTCCGAAATTTTATGCCAAAACTTTACTAAAGTGTGTTTTGCTAAATTTCGTCCACCTTTGCTTAAACCATAAACGGTGCAAACGCCATTCATAGCCCCAGCACTGGTCCCACAAATGCCATCAATTTCAATACGGGGTTCGTCTAACAATCTATCAATAACGCCCCAGCTGTATGCTCCATGAGCCCCACCACCTTGTAGTGCAAGGTCTATTTTTTTTACTGTACTCATATTAGGATAGTTTAGTTTTTTTAATTATAATAAAATCTATTTTCTTTAGTAGAAATATTTGTAATAATAATGATTATTTTTGACATATTTTGCGTTTTTAGATGTAAATAATTATTTACAAAATGGCTTACAATTTTAAAGTTTGCATCGTTTTTAATTAGCCCACTTTTTACTTTCGTGTTTTTTTCAAAATAATGAATACTATTACTAAGGGCAAGCACAAAAGTTTCGTATCCCGCCAAGCGGTTAGTTTGATGTTTTATTAAAATATCATTAAATACATTGGTTTTTGAGGCACCGTTACAGGCAATTAGCTGATAATTACTTGATGGAGGCGGAACAAATAAATTCCAGTTTTGATGAAAAAATGGATAGGTATAAAATTTAGCATAATAACTTATTTTACTTTTACTTTCAGGATTTTTTAGACAATAAAATGTTATCAAACTAAAATGAAAGAGCAGAACACTCAGTACTATACAAAAAATAATTATTTTAGTGCTATATTTAATATCTATAAATTTATACGTGATATGAGCTTTAAAGTTACATTTTTATTCGCATTTTTTTATTTCAGTCTTTTTTCTCAAACCAAATTATTAACTATACAAGATGCCGTTTTAAAAGGACGCACCAGCCTTGCCCCAAAACGATTACAAAATTTAATGTTTGTGCCAAACACAAACACTTATACTTATATAGATAATAATATAATTTACCAAAGTGATAATGGAAGCACTAAAATTATATATAAAACCACACTAAATGATTTAAATGCCTCTTTAAAATTATTAAATAGCGATACCTTATTAACTTTTCCAATTGTTACTTGGAAAAACGATATGCAATTTAGTTTTGTAACTGCAAAAAGCGAAGAGATTTTTTATTCGCCTGCTACCTTGGTTGGTATTAAAAAAGAAAAAATTGCGGTAGTGGATAATTCCGATCCATCTCCAACTTCAAACGAAGTGGCTTACTCAAAGGATAATAATCTGTACATAGCAAAAGGATCGCAAACTATTTCGGTTACAACTAACGGTTCTTATACTTTAGTTTATGGGGGTAGTGATGTACACCGAAACGAATTTGGAATTAGCAAAGGAACATTTTGGAGTACTAAAGGCGATTATTTGGCGTTTTATAAAATGGATCAAAGTGATGTGGACGATTACCCAATTGTTGATTGGACAAGCTACCCGGCACAAAACAAAAATGTAAAATACCCAATGTCAGGTAAAAAAAGTCATTATGTAAGTTTAGGCGTGTATAGTTTGCTAAATAAAAAAATAACATATTTAAAAGTAGATGGACCAAAAGACCAATACCTAACAAATGTAACTTGGAGCTTGGATGAAAAATTTATTTACATAGTTGTTTTAAATCGCGAACAAAATCATTTTAAGATAAATGAATATGATGTGCAAACTGGAAATTTTACACGCACAGTATTTGAAGAAAAAGAAGAAAAATATGTAGAACCTTTGCACCCTATACAATTTTTAAAAACAAATCCTAATCAATTTATTTGGCAAAGTCGAAGAGATGGTTTTAATCATATTTATTTATACGATTTAAAAGGCAACGTAATTAAGCAATTAACCAAAGGTAATTGGGAGGTAAAAGATGTAAATGGTTTTGATGAAAAATGCGAAAATTTGTTTTTTCATGCAAATGAACAAAGTCCTGTTAATCAAGATTTTTATTCTGTAAACATAAAAACAAATAAAATAGCACGTTTAACAACCGGAAATGGATTTCATACTTGTATTTTAAATAGTAAAAAAGAATTTTTTATAGATAATTTTTCTTCGTGTTTTATTCCGCGCGAAATAAAAATTATTCACGTTAAAACACAAAAAAGCAATATTATTTTTAATGCCGAAAATCCTATTAAAGATTATAAACTCGGCAAATGGAATTTGTTTAGCATAAAAAATAGCGAAGGCACTGATTTGTATTGCCGCTTATTTAAACCTACCGATTTTGATAGCACAAAAAAATATCCTGTTTTGGTTTATTTATACAATGGACCACATTCGCAATTAGTTACAAATACTTGGTTAGCTGGCGGTGAGTTATGGTACCAATACATGGCTCAAAAAGGTTTTATAGTTTTTACCTTAGATGGTAGAGGAACATCAAATCGTGGTAAAGATTTTGAACAGTGTATTCACAGGCAATTAGGCACTAAAGAAATGGAAGACCAGATTACTGGCGTAAATTATTTAAAAACCTTGCCTTATGTTGATGCTAGTAGAATAGGGGTGCACGGTTGGAGTTACGGAGGATTTATGACAACTAGCTTAATGACGCGTTATCCAGATGTATTTAAAGTAGGAGTGTGTGGTGGACCAGTAATTGATTGGGCTTATTATGAAATTATGTACGGTGAGCGTTATATGGATACACCGCAAGAGAACCCCGATGGCTACTCAAAAAACAATACTTTAAATTATGTAGATAAATTAAAAGGCAAATTATTAATGATACATGGCGCACAAGACCCTGTAGTGGTTTGGCAGCACAGCATGATGTATTTAAAAAAAGCGACTGAAAAAAATATACAATTGGATTATTATGTCTATCCCGGCCACGAACATAACGTGTTAGGAAAAGACAGGGCGCATTTAATGGATAAAATTTGTAATTATTTTATTCAGCATTTGTGATTTTTTACCACCTCTCAAAATCAGTAATTAATTTACGTTGCTCTTTATTACGCAAATTATAACTTGCAGTAAATTCGTGCGAAGCTGCTGTATTTCCCAAAAATTTACTCACAAATAAATCGTAATTATAGGTAAGGGTAAAAAAATTATTTCGGTAGCCCGCGCTTGCACTTAAATTACTACTTGATTTATAACCACAACCTATAATTAAATGTTTATACAGTAAAGCCGTAACATTTATATAGCTATATCTATATTTTTGTTGAGTTTGAAAACCATATAAAAAATGTATTAATGTTTTTTCGTTAATAGGTAAATTATAAGAAGCAAACATGCTTAAACGAGCAGGCAATCTAGATGAGCCAAACAAACCTATATCTGGTTGAGTTATATGAAAAACAGAAGTTCCAAAATAAAAATGTTTATAATTAATTAATAAGCCAGAACTAAAGTCAACATTTTTTTTGTTTGATGAGGGGACAGATGTGGGATTTGTCCAAATAAAATTATATCTATTGTTTATTGGGTCACCAAAATTCAACTTTGTTTTATCTAAACTTAAACTCATATAAGTAACTTGCAACGACGGAATAATTTTTAATTTATTATCTAAAAACTCAAAATGTTGGGCGTAGGTTAAATCAATTCTATTTGTTTTTAAAGTTCCTCTTGCTTGGTCGTCGGTTGAAAGCGCAAGGGCAATACCTCCTTTTATCGGTTTAATATAGGCGTCAAGACTATTATAATAAGTAACACTTGTGCCCGATAAATTTGGCATTTGGTTCATATACATCAATTGGTTTCTTAAAAATCCATTACTCCCTGCAAAACTTGGGTTTAAATAAATTAGCGATTGTTGGATGTTTGTAAATAAAGGGTCTTGCGCAAATATTTTAAAAACAAATATATTTGTAAGAATAAATATGTAATTAAATTTCATCAATTATACATATACAAAAAATATTTAATATTTGCAAACATTTAGCATTTGTTTAAACTGCAAAAACTACAACTTCTCAAAATCAGATATTAATTTACGTTGCTCTTTATTACGCAAATTAACACTTGCCGTTAGTTCGTCAGCATCATTTCCAAAATCTAAATAACGCTCGTATGTTCCTGTTATTGAAAAATAAT
>Ga0163144_10001695_pt1 | contig 51700 bp, 47 predicted proteins | sample OliLak19BULKMAT1_FD_123175 | JGI IMG/M metagenome (GOLD analysis project Ga0163144, IMG submission 123175) | Freshwater microbial mat bacterial communities from Lake Vanda, McMurdo Dry Valleys, Antarctica - Oligotrophic Lake LV.19.BULKMAT1 | ecosystem: Environmental > Aquatic > Freshwater >... | reverse complement strand
GCTGTCGGGTCCCCGGTCGATCAGGTCGCCCAGGAACACCAGTGTCCGCCCTCGGCTGTGGGTGCCATCGGGCCGGTAGCCCAGGTGGGTCAGGACGGCCTCCAGGGCCTCGATCTCGCCGTGAAGGTCGCCGATGAGGTCCAAGGAGCCTTCGGGGAGGGGGCAAGGGCTTTCCAGCTGCCGGGTTTACGCGCGTCTTGGGTGGTATTTGGGGGGCGGGCGGGGGCTTGCGGACCGGTGGGCATCGGGTAGCTCCGTCCGCATGATAACGGAACATTCTCATAAGTCAACAGGCTTCATAACCACCCAGATTGGGCGATCAGGGCGAGTGTCATTCGTTGTGTTTGCATCCTGCCCGCCCGAGCGGCGCGGCCCCCCCGCATGAGAAGGTGAGGCTTGGCGACATTCGGCCTCCCGACGCCCCCTTCCACAGCGTCGCGCTACTTAATCACGTGCTCGCGCTTGCGCGGCTGAGATCGGTGGTGGGAAGGTCGGCGCCAGGCAGCTGTTGTGCTGGAAATCGGGTACATTTTCCACGCCGTCGTGAGCGTGCTGGTGGATGGGGCGAGCCACCAAAGGGTACTTACCGGGGCCGGGCGTTTTGACTACGTGACCTGCGGGAGCAGCCGGTCGTTGGAGTCCTCATCCTCCAGGATGATGCTGTTGAGGATGGCCGTCGCTTGGTGGGGCTCACCCATGTCGTCCAAAACTTTGGCGCGAATCAGGGACACCCACCTCCACGCCTGCCGTCGTGCCCCTGCCTCAACATCCTCCGCGGTGGGTCCAGGGCCCAAGCGCAGGATCGCCAGGAACTCGTTCGGTTCCTCGATTCCGACGCCATCCGTCGCCTCGTCCGCTGCCTCCTCTTCCAGTCCACCCTCGATCCTCTCTGCCGCCTTGTCAAACCGCGCCCGCAGCTTTGCCATCTCACTGATGTTGGTGTCGAGGTGCTCTTCCTCTCCTCGGAACAGGAGTGGGGTGGCGTCAAAGTACTCGGTCTCTATCAGGCGTACGGCCGCTCGTAGCTCTAGCAAGCGCCGGTAGTGGGAAGTGGCCCCCTCCCGCCAGCTCAGCACCATGTCATGGGGGGGTCCGCCGGACTGCATGCCGAACATCGTGTAGTGGGCCATTAGGAGTGCTGTCGTCAGGTCCAGCTCCCGCTCGGATTCCGAGAGGCGGGAGGCGCATAGATTCCAAAGCTTTCCCAGGAAGAGCCCCTCGCGCTGGGCGCTCCGGATCATCTGATTCCGTGTGGCGCGGGCGATTCCCGGGCTCGTCGCGGTGACGGAGTCCTCGATGCGCGCCATGAGGCTGGGCCGGGTAATTCCGTCCACGGCCGCGGCTCGGCCGTAGTCCAGGAAGGTCTCGTGCCGGAGCCGGGATTCCCGGATGTCCAGGATGACCAGCTGCTTGGGGCTGAGGTGGCGAACAACGCGATCAAGTTTGGACTTGGCTAACATGAGACCGCTCCTTCTGCTGCGGGGGCGTGATGACGTGATCGAACGCGCTGGGGCCGTGGGGGTTGTGGGGGGGGTGCTGGCGGGTCGTGGCTTCGAGGCGGGCGATCCGTTCGGCGATGTCCCCAACCTCAAAGGCCCGGATCAGCACGCCGGCCAGGTACCCGATCGTGTTGGCGATGCGAGGGTCCAGGAAGCCCTTGCGGACCCTGTTGATGGTGTCGGAGAGCAGCGGACAGACATCACGGACATCGGCCACGGTGAGGTCGGGCAGCTCGGCCGGGAGTGCGAGCCGGGGCTGGCTGCGGCGGCGCCCACCCTCCTGTCGTCCCGCGGCCTGGGCCGCCGCTCTTTGGGGGTCGTGGAAGGTGCAGAAGGCGCCCCCGCTGTTCGGACGGGCTTTGCAGGGGGTGCCATCACGGGTCTTTGCCTCGCACCGGAGAGTCTTGATGTTCGTGTTCATGTTCGATCCAGTACGTGCTAGCAGGGGGGGTGGGGGGTCAGTGCGGAAGATGTCCCTCACGCGCACGTGCCGACGAGGCGGAGTGTGGCGCGCTTGTGGCGCAGAGTGGGCTTGGCCGCCATGGCTTGGAATGGACTATTTGGCTTCACGAGGTTCGCCTGCCAAAGGTCGCGGCGAGGATCCTGCTTGAACTGCGCCGACAACAGCCTGGGTCTGCCTGGTCAACTGGCCATAGATGTGGCGCGTGTGGCGCCACATCAGCATGGTGGTGCCGCACTCCATGCTGACGCCGCATTAGGGCGCCACATCGGCGTTCGATTCTCTCGGTCCGCCGGGCGAATCTCCCTTCGATGTGAGGTGCAGTGACTGTGTGACTGTCGTGACTCTGTTTTCCTTTGTAGCCGATTGAAGTAGGCATCAAACGGATCGCTCCCAGAGCGTAAAGCTGCGCAGCAACTGTGCCAAAGACAGTCATGACAGTCACATAGTCATGGCGCATGGGCACCCTCCGAGCGGTACAAACGCCAGACGGCGCCCCCCGCTTTCTTCCTGCTGGGATCGTGATCGAGGTAGAACCCGTCGATGACCCTGCGTCGGTAGGAGCGCAGCTTGCCGCCAACCTGTCGCGCGCTCGGGGTGTCGCCAACAGGCGTCCCTGCCAGTTCCTTGAGCGCCGCCCGAACGGGGTCAAGTTCGGGTCGATCGCCGTTGATTCCGAACACGCAAGTCACCATGTCGGCAACGACCACGCCGATGTTTTCGGGGTCGTACTGGCGCCAAGCCGTGATGAGCTGCTCGAGCACATCCCGCGAGGTGTCCGAGGACTCGGCCATCTGACGCCGCGTCTCACAAGGGTCGGGCTGGCCGATCCAGACGAGGGCACCGCGCACAACCTCTGACCAGCCGTCATAGCTTCCCATGGCCGTAAGGTCCTGGGCGGGTTTCTTGGCCTGAAGATAAGCCGCGACGATTGTCACACAAGCGGCCACAAGCCCTTGACGGTTCTGCCTGACCCAACCGACCAGATCGGGATGCCGGAATCCGCGGCGCTCTTCAGGATGTTCGTGCAATACGTCCAGCCGGCAATAAACGGTTCTGCGAGCGGTGTCGGCGCCAACCTGGACGTTGTTGCCGTTAGCGCTCCAGACCGTGTACAGCGGCAGCGTGACGAGGTCGTTGGTGCCCAGAACCCGGTCGGTCCAAGAGATCGTCGTCAGGGCTGCGTCGAGGGCGGAGTTGCCGAGTATGCCTTCGAGGTTGTCAAAGAGAACGAGCTGATCACCCGCCATCGCAATCGCCGTGATCCGCTTCCGCATTTCGGCTGGATCGGGGCAATAGGTCGATACGGGCATTGGCCGCCCCAGCACAATCTCGCCCACGATCTGTGCAAGCAGACCCTTCCCCGCCCCACGAATGTTTGCGTCCACGAGGAACAACGGTGCGGGGCCCTCGTATGCGAACCGCGCGAAGGGTGTCAACAACCATGACAGCCAGGCGGCCCGGTGTGATCCAGCTTGAAACGTGAAGTCGCACACGGCCTCCAGCAGGATGTTGACCGCCGCGAGCGCATCGCGGCGGCCCGGGGCCTTCTTGATGGACGGGAAGGTGCCGCATGGCTCGTACAGCACGTGCGTGGCCGAGTCGTATCCTGGCGTCTGCCAAACTGAACCATCGGCGCGGACGAACGGGATGTCCGAGATGCCGGCGAGCACGCGGATGCCCGGCCACGTCCCTCTCGCCTCTACCGCGGCGACCAGCCATGGCGGCGGGTGGGTAGCTACCAGCTCGCCGGAGCGGCTGTGTTTGACCAGTGAGCAGTACTTGGTGAGCCTCTCTCGGAGCGACGCCGATGGCAAACGGGCAATGGTGGCGGAGCCCTCGGGCCGGGTAACTCCGCCGTTGTGGCTCGCGTCGCGGGCCACACGCACAAGGGAGCCTCCGCGTTGATAGAGGTCAGGGTCCGCCACCAAGGCGTTGACCGCCTCGTCCCCGACGCGGTGCTCATCTATGTCGATGCGGATGTGGGGGGCTCGCGAGGCCGTTGGACCGCTCCCGCCGGTCAGACTTGCGTGCTTATAGAACTCCGTGCATGATGAGATGGCGTTGCTTATGGTCGCATTGCGATAATCCCGCCGTTCCCACTTGTCGCGATAAAGCTTGGAAGTCCGAAAGATCCGATCGATTCTGTCCGGATCCGGTCCACACCAGAATGCAAGTTGACCGCAGATCGCCTGGTCGGCGGCGCTGTCGTCGCCACCGTAAAGCGAAGTGTCCCCGTTGAACAGACGCTGGAACTTCGCGCCGTTCTTGGCGGATAGCGCCATCTTGATGAGTTCTTGATCACTGCCCTGAAAGCCGCGGCCCAACGTGAGCTTGCTCCCGGCGCGAGCAGCGGGAGGCACATAGCAACGGCAGAGTTCTTCAAGTTCGCTTTGGCGCTGTTCGACGGTGTCGGGGGCGCCCTGAATCTTCTGGCCAGTCACCGTGAAGTACCTGCCATGGTCGTAGATCTCGATCTCGCCAAAGCCGGCGACGTTCTTGGTCCTGCACCCGGATCCAGCCGGCTTGCGACCGACGATGAAGATCTTGACTCCGGTGCCGCTGGGGGAGACCTCGGTGTAGCTCCTGAACAACTCGATGATGCCTTTGGCGACAGGCGCGATAACGCCGGCCTCGTGGATGCAATCATCGAGATCGATCCCCGCGTACGGGCCATCGGCCGTAAAGACAAAGCCGACCCCGGCAATGTCCGGGTAGCCGGTCGTGGCCCCCATCGCTTCCCCGAACGTTGACCAGGTCTTGGGTCCCGTCGAGTGGGCAAGGCGTCCCGTTCTCGCGTTGACGGGGACCTTTGTCCACTTCTTGCTCTCGGCCACGTACACGTACTTCCACGCCACCCACTGAGCGAGCTCGCGGAGCTGTCCCGGGACATTGACGGGGTCGGGGATCGCCGGCTTTGGGCGGTGTGGCGCGGTCGGGTTCATAGTCCCTCCGCGTCCAGCTGGCGATCGATCGCCAGCTGCTGCTTCGCGCGGTGGACCGTGAGGAAGGGCAAAGTGGAAGTGGTTGGGCTGCTCAGGCGGTCAAAGAACCGCTGGAGTGCCTCAACGCTGGTGCACTTGGTACCGCCCACCTGGAGGGTTTCGAGGACTATGCCACGGTGGCCTCGCGTGGACCAGCGGTGCATGGTCGCGACGTGGGGGCGCTTGCCGCCGCGGCGTTTGGGCATGAGTTTCGTGGCGTCGGTGAGGCTGACGACCTGCTCGACCTGAATATTGATCATGGCGTTCCTCGCTTACTGCAGTCTGCGACCGCATGTACAAGGAAACGCTTGGTTGCACCGATTGGACACCCACCGCGAGACTATGTCTCTCGATGTCCCGGTTATGTCCGCGTTATGTTCCTACAAACGCGGCTTCTTCTGCTGCGTGATCGGCTTCGATTTCTTGGTGCGAGGCCTTCGTTTACGCAGAAAAGGCAGAAGGCGTTTGAACTCGGCCTCCGAGACCCGGCGATCGTCGCCGTAGCAGGGGAGGCGTCCATACTCAAACCATCGACGAACAGTCGCGGCGGCTACCCCCGCAATCTCCGCGGCCTGCTCCTGATTGATGAGATCCCGAGGATCCGAGAACAAGTCTTGGATGGCCTTGCTAAGCCGGCGGAGGCGATGGAGCTCGTCGACCGGTACTACTCCGTCTTTAATCGGGCATTGTTGGAGTGAGAGCAGAACCCCCTGCATCAGGTGATCAGCATAAGACACAGGGACAGCACCGTCGGGGCGAACGCGCCCACTCTTTCCAACGGCGATGTGTTCTTGCGGCGACAGAAGCTCGAGGCCAGCCTCCTCCCGTTTGCGAGAAAACGCAGCGAGTACTTCTTTGAAGTCGTCCTCTTTACCCTTCGGCAGATCTCCCGAACACACCGAGACGTCCTCGGACGCGGGCTTCGACAGCCGGACGTAGTTGGAGCGATACGCGTGGGCTACCAGGGTTCCTCCCAGAATGCCAACTGGCGCCCACAATTGCATGAGCCCATAGGGCCCCACGACGGGGCGTAGGTCGCCTGTGGGCGTCCTTTCACAAACCACCTCCGCTACCTCTGCGAAGCCGTCTAGCAGTGAGGCGGTGGCGATGGCCAGTTCAGGCACCGTAAACGTATCGGAGCGAATGACATTGTGACGCTCCTCATGGTTGCCGGTGGCGAGCTCATACGTCACGAAGCGCTCTACGAGCAACTCGCCGCTGCCTACGCGTATGAGAAACTGCTGACGGTCTTCATACCGTTCCCGCTTTATCACCTGAAGTTCCTCGTCAAGGGTGGTTCCGGATCCGGGGTTGGCGCCGAACTGTGGGCAATCGTGGTGGGTGGGCCTGGAAAGCCCGCCTCAGGAACCTTACGTTCAACTACGACTGCAGCATCGCCCGAATCCGGCCCGCATCCATGCTTCCCTCTAAATTTAGAGTCGGGCGATGCCGTTGACGACGACGTCAGTTCCATCAGTGTCGAACACAGGCCGAGCTCCCAGGTACTGATCCCGTCGAAGTATGAGTTGAACGCGGCCCAGCAGCGTGACATCGTCCGTATCCCCTGAGTTGCCATTGTCGAGACCGACTCCAAACAAGACCCCCCCAATGTCGGTGAGTATGTACCGATTGTGGAGCCGCTCGCTGCGCGGGCGCTCTTGAAGCCGGCGAACGAAAACCTGGAGGCCACGTGGAACAAACCCGGGAAGGATTCTCGCGCATTCAGCCGCGAAGAACGCAGGAGTTCCAAGTTCTGGCTTGGTCGAGGTCAGCACCATCACGCGATCGGGAGGCGATCCTGGCCGACGATCAAGCATGGCACGGAGGAAGGCTAATAGGGGATGACAGTGGCGGGGCGTCGGGCCAAAGTACGGAGCAACAAAGGCCGCCTCGCGGCAGTTGCGGAGCATTGCGGACACGACTTGGGCCATCTTTTCGGCCGTGCGCTCACAGGACACTCCCGTCACGCAGTTCCAGACTGGAGAGTCATGCAACTGTTGGGGGAGCAACACAGGTGGGCTGGTGACCTGCTCCCCATAAACCGTTCCACGCGTTATGAGAGACTACCGGGCCAGAAGGCCCAGAAGGAGTCTCTCGATGAGCGGTCCAGGGAAGCGGAAGCGGCACAGCCCCGAGCAGGTGATCGCCAAGCTGCGTGAGATCGACACGGCGTTGGCGGGGGGCGTCTCGATCGAGGACGTGGCGCGGCAGCAGGGTGTGTCGCCGGCGACCATCGGGCGCTGGCGGACGACCTACGGCGGGGCCAAGGGGCCGGAGATCAAGCGGCTCAGGGAGCTGGAGCACGAGAACGCGCGGCTGAAGATGCTGGTGGCGGACCAGGCCCTGGACATCCAGATGCTCAAGGAGTTGGACCGGGGAAACTACTGAGCCCGGCGCGGCGGCGGGCCGGCGTCGGGCGCCTGGAGGAGGCCTTCGGCGTGCCGCAGCGTCGGGCCTGCCGCGTGGCCGGGCAGCACCGCAGCGTGCAGCGGTACCGCCACAACACCGACGACCCGGAGCAGCGGCTCGTGCGCGACATACACCGTCTGGCCAAAGAGAATCCCCGTTACGGCTGCCGGCGGATCACGGTGCTGCTGCGTCGGGAGGGATGGCGGGTGAATCCCAAGCGGGTGCTGCGGCTGTGGCGGAAGGAGGGCCTGAAAGTGCCGATCAAGCAGCGGAAGAAGCGGCGTCTGGGGAACTCGGGCAACAGCGTGGTGCGGAAGCGTCCGGAGCACTCGCACCACGTGTGGACCTATGACTTCACCGAGGACCGGACCATCGACGGGCGGCGGCTCAAGTTCCTGGTGGTGCTGGATGAGTACACGCGGCGCTGCCTGGCCCTGGAGGTGGAGCGTGGCATGACATCCAAGTACGTGATCGGCGTGCTGGCGCGGCTGGTGGCGGAGCACGGTCCGCCCGAGCACCTGCGGAGCGACAACGGCCCGGAGTTCATCGCGTGCGCGATCAGGGACTGGCTGAAAGAGCGCGGCACCAGGACGCTGTACATCCGGCCCGGGGCGCCGTGGGAGAACGGGTACATGGAGTCGTTCAACGGGAAGTTCGAGGACGAGCTGCTGGGGGCCGAGCTGTTCACCAGCTTGGTGGAGGCCAAGCTGCTGGCCTCGGGCTACCGCGAGCACCACAACCACGAGCGGCCGCACTCGGCGCTGGGGTACAAGACCCCCGCCCAGTTCACGGCCGCGTGCGATCCCTCCGGCTGCGCTACGCTCCGCCGGAGGGATCGCACGCGGGGGGAAGAGTTGGTCACCCTCTCATAGGGGGTGGACCGGAAGATGGGGGCAGGTCACGGGCACCCTGCGGCCGAAGAGAAGCCGCGACACCGGTCGCGGCTGCGGTGAGGGCTGATGGTCGCTTCAGTCCCCGTCGGAGGGAGGCAGAGGACCGTCGACTGTTCTGGGTATCCGGATTAGCCTGTCGCCATCGCAACCTTCGCAGCCAGCTCCACCGACCTTTCAGCGTAGATCTGGGTCGTTTCCAGCTTGGAATGACCGAGTACGGCCCCGGCAGCGTCCAAGCCAAACTCGCGTCTTAGTTCGGTAGCGCGAGTGTGGCGGAGTTGGTTCGGCGCCCAAGATGGGATTCCCGCTTGGGTGCATGCGCGGTTGATCGCCCGGCGATAGGCAGCCTCGGTGTAGGGCCGCGGGCTGCCATCGATGCCAGTGCGCGGGGAGCGGAACACAGGGCTGCTGAGATCCGTGTGCAGGTAGCGGCGTAGGACGAGTTGTGCCCGCGGGCCGATCACCACCGTGCGGTCTTTGCCATGGTGCTCGGTCTTGTGATGCGTGGGGCGGTACACCCAGACTTTGCCGACCATCTCCAGCTCGCCCATCGTCATCGCGCAGAGTTCCCCGGGGCGCATACCCGTCAGACGCTGCACTCTCGTCATGTCGGCGACGATTGCCGGCATGTGAGGCAGGGTGCGATCAATCACCTCGTCTAACACGGGAAGCACAGGCTTGCTCTCCCGCACAGCAGTGCGGCCCCGCCGCAGGCCGTCCACCGCCAGCAGTGCCTGCCAAACGCCCGCAGCCACGTAGCCCTCCGCGACGCCCCACTTAAAGACCTGCCGTACAACGTGCGTGTAGTAATTAATCGTCCCCCGGCACAGCTTGCTGCCGCCGTCTGGCTTTCTCAACTCCACAAGCGATTGGCGGACGGTCTTCATCGCCACCGGCGTGAAGTCCGCGGCCGCGGTGTGACCGTACAACTTCCGCAGCGGGCGCAGGGCCGCGCGGATTCGCAAGAGGGTGTTGCGGCGGTAAATGGTCCCTGCGTAGGTCCAGTACGCCAAAAGCAAGTCCGAGACCAGTACGCTGGTGCCTGGCTTGCTCGAGGCTGCTGCCAGACGCCCGCGGGCGAGCCATTCGGAAATGATCCGCTCGTACTCGGCGTGGCTTTCACCGCCGCCAAAGGCCCCCAAGTAAAAATCTTTGCCGGAGAGGGTGACCACCGCCTGCCCCGACGCCTTGTGCAGGCGGTAGGACGGGATGCGCGGACGACGTGTTCCAGAAGACATAGCAGCCTCCGAACCTGAACCCGGTATGTACCGGGTTATTGGGTTCCGAAGCCGCTCTGCCCTACGTCAGGCAGGTGCACCTAAGTCCAGTGCTCGGCGTCTGATACGAAAGTGGAGGCGAAGAGACTTGAACTCTCGACCTCTTCCATGCCATGGAAGCGCTCTACCAACTGAGCTACGCCCCCGGGTTGTTGTCCGGGACAGGTTGTCGACCGGCTGGGCTTTCCCAAGCTCGGCGCGGCTGGCTGGGCCGCGGGGGGAATGGTAGTTGGGTTGGGTTGGGGGTCAAGGGTGGGGAGGGACGGCGGTACAAAGACCGTTTGGAGCGAGAACCGAACGAAGCGAGGCGTGATTATGCTACTTCTGGAAGGCTCGCGTCGTACGCGGCTCGTTACGAACAACCTTGGCGATCCGACGGACGCCCGCTTTGGACCACCGCAGCCTCCGAGGCAGCCTCAATGGTGGTTGAGGCGCGCAATGCCAAAAGTTTGTCCGCCGCGGCGATCACGTCCTTCAACTCGATCCGATCCATTCGGCAGCGTTCCTGGTGGTCGTTGGCGACCAGTTCATCCGGCAGGGTCGGGTCCGCGAGGATCAGGGCTTCCGGTCCCTCGGAGCGAGTTTCAATCGTGCTCCAGCGGTGGTCGGTCGGGCCCATGAGCGTGATGACCGGCACTCCGAATGCCGCGGCGATGAACCTTGGACCGGTGTCGTTGGTCACCATCAGGCGGCAGCGGCGGGTGATGGCCTTGAGTGAGCCCAGTGATCCGCCAAGTTGCGTGAGTTGGATGGGCTTGTGGGTGCACGCCGCGGCGAGCGTGGCTACCAGGTCGCGCTCGGCGGGTCCACCGTTGACGAGCACTGTCAGGCCGTGGCGGGATGCAAGGTAGTCAGCGACAGCGGCGAACCTGTCGGTCGGCCAACGCTTGACCTCGCTGTTTGCTCCCGGGTTCAGGATGGCCATTGGCGAGGTGGGGGGAACGTCTGCCCGCGCGAGGAGTTGGTCGGCGGCGTGTTCTTCCGCCGGGGTGGTGGCGAGCTCGATCAACCGCCCGGCCGGCACGCGGGCCTCGGGCAAGTTGGCGCTGACCTTATTGAGCGGCAGGAACCTCCTAGCGAGCGTGTAGTAGTAGTGCACGGCCGAGATCGGCTTCCACTTTCCATTGGGGAGGGTGAGGGGGCGGACTTTGTCGGTCAGAAGCAACCCGCGCGAATCGCGGTCATAGCCGATCCGGCGCGGGATGCCGGCGATGCGGGCGGTGAGCGCTGTGGAAAACGACCCCGTGAGCAGCAGCGCTGTGTCGTAGCGACGGGGCCGCAGTTTCGCGGCGACAAACTTGGGGCCCATGACGCCACTGGCCCGTTCCACGTGCAACTCATCAAAGACGTCAGAACCCGCCAGTACTTCATCGATGCCGGGTCGCACCAGGCCGCCGATGAACGCGCCGGGGAGCGCCTGGCGAATGAGCCGGAGCGTCGGAGTCGCCATCGCGACGTCCCCGACCCACTTGGGCATGATGATCAGCAGGCGCAACGGGGCGTTGGGGATGTTGGGAGCGGGCTTCATTTCGCAAGAAGGATAAGCGGGGGATCGCCGGTACGGCCGGGGCTTTGCCACTGCGGTACCACATGGAAGCCCTACCAACTCTCTTCCGCGGTTCCCCACAGCGGGCCGTCCTTGTGCTTGGCCTCGTACCAGGTCGATGTGATGCGGCGCAGTTCCGCTAGAAACCCGAGCGCGGCGAGCTTGTCGATTCCCAGGGTGAGCGTCAAGGCCGTTTCAGAGGCCTCAAGCCGATGAATGACGACGCTGGATCGTTCGGCCAGGGCCTCCGCCGCCGCGATCACCGTGCTCCGGACGCGCTCATCGGCGAGCGGGGTACCTGAGAGGGCGCGGAGGCGGACGGTGCAGGTTTCCATGGCGGAAGTCAGCGTAGCAGGTTGCCGCGTGCGTCCGCGCTTTCAATCGATGGGGTATGAACAGATGAACTCTGCAGCCGCGGCGAGGTCGGCGAAAGGCGCTCCGGTGCCGATCAGAAGGCACTTCTTGGGCGGCAGGCCCGCGGCCTTTCCGGCTTCAACATCTCGCGGGGCATCACCCACCAGCCAAGACTTGGAAAGGTCGAGTTGGTGCTCCTGTGCCGCGGCCAGGAGCATTCCCGGTGCGGGCTTTCGCCAGGAGTGCTCCCTTGTGAACTCGGGGACCACTCCATTGGGGTGGTAGGGGCAGAAGTACACGGCATGGATGAGCGATTCGCCGCCGCGGGTCGATGGATCGGTGAGGAGGGCCCGAACCCGGTCATTGACCGCCCGTACCAGGTCCAGGGTTGCGCCGCCGCGGGCGACGGTTCCCTGGTTGCTGATCACGACAAGCCGGAAACCGGCGGCCTTGAGCCGCCGGCAAGCCCCCAAGACCCCTGGGAGTAAACGCACGAGTGCGGGGTCTATCAGGTCACCGGGCGCTGCGGGGGGGCTTGGCGGCGGCAGCGAGTTGCACTCGACCAGGGTGTCGTCGCGATCAAGAAAAACGGCGGGGTGCACGGGACGAGAATAGGGGCTCGTCTTCTTCCGTGATGAGCCCATCCCAAGCCGATCAATACCCCACAGCGCGAGGCGCAGGAGCGAAGGAAGGCGAACATCAGGAATCCGGTGAAAAAGAGGTCTTCAACTCCGTTCGTCTTCATCGCGCTCTCGGCGATGATGGTCTTTGGCGGCCTGGCGTGGTTCATGCGGGACATGGAGCGTGGGGTGGTCGCGGCGGCTTTGGCCGATGCGCGCCTCAACGCGAACCCGGTGCGCCCGATCGCCGAGGTCACGCAGGCCGTCCGCTCGATGAAACTGGTGACGGTAGAGATCGACACCAAGGTCAAGGTTGAGCGGGGCGACGTCAGTTGGCGTGGGGATGTGCTGGCAAGCATCGAGGTGCCGGTCCGCATTTCGTATGGGACCGACCTTTCCAAGATTGATGTGGATGCCGTGACCTTCAGCCAGCTCCTAGGCACACCCTTGAGCTCTGGCGGGTACGTGGTCAATATCCCCGGGCCAACCCGGATCGCGACGGAGGTGTTCAACGAGGCCGACTCTGCCCTGGTTCAGACCGGGTGGCTGCGGCTGCGCAGCCGCGCGGGCGAGTATTACCTGGGCCAGGCCAGGCGCAGCGCGGCCGATGAGGCCCGCGACCTGGTGCTCCTGCCCGAGGACGCCGAGCGGGTTGATCGTGTGACCAAGGAGCAGGTGCGGGCGCTGGTGCAGTCGATTGTTGGTGACAAGGCAGAGGTGGTGGTGGTCGTTGCGGATGACAAGAAGCCATGAGCCTGCTGATGAAGGCTTGGCGCTGTAAGTGGGGCGTGGTGCGGCTGGCGGCCGCCGCGTTCATCCTGTGGGTGCTGGTGGCCGATACCGGCGCACGGCTTGCACGGGCGCAGCTCGCGGCGTTACCGGGGTTTGACTACGCGCAGGAGGTCCAGGCGCTGCGCGCCCAGGGCCGGTTTGGCGAGGCGGTGATGGTCGCCGATGCGGGTCTGGCCGACGCCGACGATCGGCAAGAGATCGAGGCCGAGCGACAGAAGACCATCGAAGAGCAATCGAGTTACCTCCGGAAGGCCGCGGCTCTGGGCATGGGAGCGATCTCGGGGCGTGCGGACTCGCTCGAAGGCCTGGTTGGTGCAGTTGCGGCAGACTTCTTCGTCGTTGGCGATGTGCGCGACCTGGTCGTCGAGGGCGGGAAGCAGATGCTCGACGGGGATTCCGATGAACTGGTGCTGCTGCTGTCGGTCGTGGGGGTGGTCACAACCGTGGCGCCCGAGGTAGATTGGGTGCCTTCGATCCTCAAGGCCGCCAAGCGAACGGGCTCAATCACCAAGCCGATGAGCGAATACCTGGTCAAGGCCATCAAGGGAAAGAAGTCCGCTGAGTTGCGGGTGGTCTTCGAAGATGCCGCGGCCCTGGCCGGGAAGGCGTCGCCCGGCGGCGCGGTCCGGCTGCTCAGGCACGCCGACGACCCGGCCGACCTTGCGACCATGGCGAGGTTTGTCGAGAAGCATCCCGGCGGCGCGTTCGCGCTGCACGTGACCGGGGGCGAGGGCCTCGACGTGGTCAAGCGGGCCGGTGCGGCGGGCGAGGCTGTGGTGATTCGCGCGGCCGCGAAGGGGCGGGCCGGGGCACGGTTTCTCCGCATGCCCGCGGCCAGGCTCCTGCTCAAGCCACACCCATTGATAGGTCTGGCGAAGGGTCTCTGGAAGGGCAACGTGGAGAAACTCATCACGAGAAGCCTGGACCGCATCGACCACGCGGCGTGGTGGGCGGTTCCTCTGGTCGCATTCTGGGTGCTGGTGGAGGTGCTGCTCCTGGCGCGCACGGTACTTGGCGGACGGGTTCCAAGTTGTGAACTTGAAGGACAACGACGCGATGTTGTGGAGGCCTGAAGGCGCGTGGCGAATCACGACACGACCGCGGCTCGAACAAACAGTTTCGGGCTTTCACCGGGCTACCGCCGCGGCGAAAACAGGACGACCACCGCGTGCGCTGCCAAGGCATGACGAGGGGGAATCGGGGCCAGGGCTTCGGTCTTACTCCAGCGCCGCCGCACCCGAGATGATCTCTGTCAGTTCGGTCGTAATCTGTGCCTGGCGGGCACGGTTGTAGACGCGCGTCAGGCGCTTGCCCATCTTCCCGGCGTTGTCGGTGGCCGACTTCATCGCCACCATCCGCGCGATGTGCTCGCTGACGATGGCGTCGTTGAAGGCCTGGAAGAGCAGGGCCCGGACCGCCGCGGGCAGCAGGACGTCCAACAGTTCGCCCGCGCTGGGGCTGAACTCGTACACCGGCACCGTGCCCTTGGCGGGCGTGGCCTCGGCGGGCTTGGTGGTCTGGAACGGGAGGAGTTGCATGGTCGTGGCGGTCTGGCGCCCGGCCGACAGGTACTTCATGTAGACGACGCGGACCTTGGAAACCTCGCCCGCGATGAACCGCTGCGTGTACTCCTCGGCCAAGGCCTGCACCGCGTCGTACGTCGGCTTATCACCGAACTGCGTGTGCTGCTTGGCGACGGGGATGCCGCTGAACTTCAGGAAGTTCACGCCCTTGCGACCCACCAGGTCGATGAGCCCAGCCTTGGCCGCGGGGTTAGACCGCATGAGCAGCATGGCGGAGCGGAGGATCGTGCCGTTGTAGGGGCCGCACAAGCCGCGGTCAGAGGTCAGGATGAGCGTGAGTTCCTTGGCCTCCTGCTTGCGGCCTTTGCCGGCGTCCAGCAAGGGGTGCGTGGCGTCACCAAGTCCCGCGGCCAACTGGCCGACCAGTTCGAACAGGGCCTCGGTATACGGCTTGCTCGCGGTGGCCGCTTGCTGGGCCTTGGCGAACTTGCTTGTGGCGATCATCTGCATCGTTTTGGTGATGCGGCGGATGTTGCCGACGGCCTTGATGCGCTTCTTGATCTCGCGGGTTTTGCCCATGGGGAGCAAGTGTAGGCGGTGCCCATTTGTGCTCGGCGAGGCCGGGTTCCTGCTCAAAAGCCAAGTTCTGATCGTGGACAGGCTTAGAGAAAAAGTCATGCAACCAAGACAAAAAGTCAAGTAGGCTTGACTTTTAGACAAGTTGTATGTACTGTCTTCCAAAGGAGGTCACCATGTCCAATCGGCCAACGACCATTCCCGTCACTGCCAACTCCGCCCTTCCACGCATGGGGCATCTCGGACTTTGGTTTGGCGGCGCGGTGATTCTGTCGTGCATTTCCAGCCTGCTCTTCCGGACCCTCAGCATGCCCTGGGGGGTCAAGTTTGTGGTCGCGTTGCTGCCCGTTCCCGCGATCATCGCGATCGCCATCTCCGTCCGGCGCCATGGAAGCAAGCTTGATGAGTTTGAACGACGCCTCCAACTCGAGGCGCTCGCGACCGCCTTCGCGGTCGCGGCGATTGCGTTCATCATTTACAACCAGTTTCAGGTCGCCAACATGCTGGGTCCGGAGGATTGGGTGTTTCCTTGGTTTGCCATCGGCGTGGGTTACTTCTATGGCTACACCTCGGCGAAGCGGCGCTACCAATGAACAACCGCCTCCGAGTCCTCCGCGCTGAGCGTGACTGGTCACAGGCCATCCTCGCCGAGCATCTGGGCGTGTCGCGCCAGACTGTGAACGCCGTCGAGACGGGCAAGTACGACCCTAGCCTGCCCCTGGCGTTCAAGATCGCCGCAGTTTTCGGCAGCACCATCGAGCAGGTTTTTCAATACGACAACGGCCGGGCCAGCGATTCTTCGCCGGCTGTCGGCCGGGAAGAGGCTTGAGTCGTTACTTCAACACCAGTCCATCCCAAGCCAAGGCCATGCCGTCGGGCAGGCTTGACTGAGTCTCTTCGTGTCCGAGGTCGTGTGACATGTGGACGAAGTAGGTGTGCTCGGCCCCCACGCGCTCGGCAATGTTCACCGCCTGGTCGAGGGTCAGGTGGGTGGGGTGGTGGCGGTGACGGAGGGCGTCGAGCACCAGGGTCTTGAGCCCGGTGAGCCTTTGCCAGGATTCGGTCGGAACGCCCGACACATCCGTGCAGTAGGCGAGGGGGAAAGCGGAACTGGCGGGCGTGCCGGGACCGGGGTCGATCCGATACCCGAGGATGGGGAGCCGGCCGTGGAGGAGGCGGATCGGCGTCACCTGCAGCCCGAAGACATCGAACTGTCCGGCGTTGCACACCGCCGCCTCTTCGATCCGGTGCGAGATCAGGGTGGCGACGAAGCTGTCGTTGACGTTGTGCTGCTTGGCGAAGATGTGCTGGTAGACGCGGACCAGGTGGTCGAGTGTGTGCGGCTCCGCGTAGATGTCGATCGGTGCCTTCTGAACGATGTTGAACCGGCGCACCTCGTCGAGCCCGAAGGTGTGGTCGACGTGGTTGTGCGTGTAAAGGATGGCGTCGCAGCGCCGCAACTTCTGGCGCAGGGCCTGGGCCCGCAGGTCGGGGCCGGAGTCGAGCAGGATGGTGCGTTCCTGCCCGGTGGGGTCAACGAACTCCACCGCCGCGGCTGTCCGCAGGCGGTTATCGCGAGGGTCAGCGCTGGTGCACACAGCGCACTCGCACCCGATCATCGGGACGCCGGCGGAGGTACCTGTTCCAAGGAACACGAAGCGCATCGGGCAACGCTAGGCCTTGTGGTGCGGGCTTCCAGCCTGCACTCTGCGGGATGGAGGGGGGTGACCGACCTCCCGCAAGATGCAGGCTGGAAGCATGCACCACAGCTTACGGCGTTGCATCGAACGAGTCGTACCGCTCGAAGTCCTTGATGTCCTTGTCGGTGGGCTTGGCCGTCTCGTAAGCGGTGCGGTACAGCGCCGACAGCATCGACGCCGCGTCGGCCAGGCGCGTTTCGATGAACTCCTTGCCCGGTGACTTGTTCATCTCGCCGGACTTCTCGAGTTCGTACAGGGGTTCGACCTGCACGAACGACCTCTCGATGTACGTCAGCACATCCTCCCACGGGTTGCCGGCGTCGATCCGGGTATTGAACTTGCACAGCGGGCGGACACCGGCGGCGTCGATGCGGTGGAGCTTGAGCACCCCGCCATCGATGTACGAGTGGATTTTCCCATCGGTCGAATACCCCTTCTCGTTGGGGCCGACCCAGCCGTGGTGGTGCTTGGTGGTGTGCAGGGGTTGAGCTGAATCGCCCACGTAGTGGCTGAGAATGCCCATGTTGTACCGGGCGTTCTGGCGCGCCATGTCCAGTTGCTGCGCCCGTGCGGGGTTATCAAGGGTCTCCAGGATTCGGATGGTGCGGAACGCGGATTGCACCTTGCCGTACTGCTCGGCAATGGAATAGGGAACAAACCCGGGCCACTCGGCGGTCTTGTCCGGATCGCGGGCCGGGTTGACCGGTCGGCCCTTGAAGTCGGCGCCCGCACGCTCACGTGCCAGGACCAACTGCTTGACGAACTCGTAGCGCAGGGGCGGCAGCCGCCGCAGCGACAGGCCGCAGGGCTCCAGGTCCTCGACGTCGATGTAGTGGTCTGGGTTGTTGAGGTGAGTGAGCTGCCCAACCTTGGTGGAGCGCCAACGGTCAGGAACCGTTGCTTGGTCCATGACCTGGACGATGCAGTCCTTGTCCTTCAGCCACGCCGGAGAATCGGGGGGCAGGCCTTCCAGGGCGAGTTGCGTGATGAGCCGGTGTCCGTAGGCATCCCAGGCCAGGCCGGGGGATGCCGAAGTACAAACGGTGATGAGGGCAAGCACGATCATGCGCGCGAGCATGGCAATCCCCACGGGTTGGATCGGTTGTTTCAAGGTACAAGGATAAGCCGCGCCGGGGCGCGGCACGGCGCGATCCCCAACGGGGTATCCTCGCCCTATGACCCAAGAATCGCCGCCGCCCCCTGTCCCGCCCGCGCTCAGGAAGCGATTCCGGGCCATCCGGCGCGTGGCCACGATCCTGCTTCTAGGGTACAGCATGTGGATGGGCACGTTGTACGCGCTCCAGGAGCGGCTCATCTTCCCCCGGGACATGACCGGCTCGGTTGTCCCCGACAAGAAGATCCCTCCGGCGGTCGAGCGGATATGGATCGCATCGTCGGAAAGCGCGGAGGGTAGCGGTGGGGGCGTTGAACGTGTTGAAGGCTGGTTTTTCAGGGCGCATCGCGGCGATGCCGCCCCGGCCCCCGCCGTCATCTTCGCGCACGGCAACGCCGAACTGATCGACCACAACGTGGAGACGGCCGAGTGGTACCTGGAGCGCGGCATCAGCGTGCTCCTGCCGGAGTACCGCGGCTACGGCCGGTCCGGCGGCCATCCATCACAGGATGGAATCCAGCAGGACATGATCGCGTTCCACGCCTGGCTGACAGCGCGCCCGGATATTGATTCAGCGCGGATCGTGTACCACGGCCGGTCCCTCGGGACGGGAATCGTGGCGCAGCTCGCCAGGGTCCACACGCCCGCCGCGCTCATCCTGGAATCTCCGTTTGCGAGCATCGCTTCCATCGCCCGGGGCTACTGCGTGCCCGCGGCCCTGCTCAAGCACCCCTACCGCACGGACAAGGTGCTCCCGATGCTCACCTGTCCGATCCTGATCCTGCACAGCAGCGATGATGAGATCATCGGCATCGACCACGGACGGCGCCTGCACAAGCTCGCGCCAGGCTCGACGCTGGTGGAGATGACCGGTTCCCACAATACGTGGATGGGAACCAAGGACGAGTATTGGGAAGCGATTGAAGAAGTGCTGCGAGAGAGCGGCGTTACCCGCTGATCGCGGGTGCCACTGGTCGGCGTCGTCCTCGACGCAGACCAGCGGGCAAGTGCATTGGACTCGTCTCTCGCCACTGATCTCCGCCGAAGACCGCGGCGATCAGTGGCATCCCCACCTTTTACCCCACGCGCTCCGCCTTCTGCTCGCGCGACATCAACTGCCCGATGGCCTCGATGGGATCGACGCCCTCAAACAGGATCGCGTGCACGGCCGTCGTGATGGGCATCTCAACACCGTGCTTGCGGGCGACGGCCATGACGCCCTTGGTGGTCTGCACCCCTTCGACTACGTACGGGATGCTGGCGAGGTACGTCTGGAGCTTCTGGCCGCGCCCCAGGGCCTCGCCGCAGGACCGGTTGCGCCCCTCGGGGCTGAAGCAGCTGGTAGCCAGGTCGCCGACGCCGGCGATGCCGAAGAAGGTGTCATGGTTGGCCCCCATGGCGATTCCCAGGCGGGTGATCTCGGCCAGGCCGCGGGCCAGCAGGGCCGACTTGGCGTTGTTGCCCGCCTGCAGGCCATCGATGATGCCCGCCGCGATGGCGATGATGTTCTTGACGGCCCCCGCCAACTCCACGCCCACGACATCGGGGTTGGTGTAGATGCGCATCCACGAGTTGCCGAACAGGCCCTGGATGTCCCGTGCAAACCCGATGTCCTCGCTGGCCGCGATCATCGCGGCCGGCAGGCACCGCGCCAGTTCGGCCGCGATGGTGGGGCCGGATAAGCACCCGATGCGCCGCGGCTTGGCGCTCGGCTCGTCGCGCCCGGTCAAGCGCAGGACATCGGAAATGACCTGGGTCGGGCGCATCATCGTCGTGTTCTCGATCCCCTTGGCGACGGAGAGGACCGCCGCGTCTTTGGGGATGTGGGGCGCCAGGCGCATCCACACATCGCGGATGAACTGGACCGGAACGGCCGAGACGATGAGCGCAGACCGCTCCACGGCCGGCGCATCTTTCAGGACGACTTCGACCTCGTGCGGAAGCGTAAATCCTTGGAGCCGCGTGCTGCGCCGGGTCTGCAGCAGCGTTCCCGCCTCATCGGCGCTGTGGCCCCAAAGCAGCACGCGAGCCGGCCGTCGCAAACTTCCCGGGCTGGCCGCTCCCTTCGCACGCTCGGCATCATGACCGGGGCCAACCTCGGTAGAAACCAGGAGCCCAGCGCACACCAGCCCCATCTGCCCCAGCCCAAGGACCGTGACAAACGGGCGCGGGTCAGGACGGGCCGCACTGCCGGAATGGGCGGGGGCGGATTGGGGCTTGGGGCTGACGGCTTCCCTGGTAGACCTGCGAGAATCGGGCATAGAAGGTCCCTGATCCGACTTGCGAATACCCACCAGAAGCCGGATCGAACTGCACCCTCTGGCGGGCCGTAATGGTAACGCATGGAGAGGTCCCCGCCTTGGGTTGGCCCGCGCCGGTAGCTGTCCTTCCGGCGGCATATCCTTTCGCCCGCCTTTCGGCGAGGCAGTCGTCCGAATCTACTCCTCCCGGTCCGATGCCGGACCGCGCCCTCTGGAAGCAGCCATGGCCCACGACCACGCCCCCCACGCCCCCCACCCGCACTCGCCCTCAACTGACTTGAATGATCCCATGCAGTGCTGCTCGCACCACGAGGTGTCGATCGAGCGCTGGATTATCTTCACCCTGATCGGGGGCGTCCTGGTGCTCACGAGCACCATTACCAGCCTGTTTGGTCTGGTGCACGAGACGGTGGCTGAACTCCCCGCGATGCTGGGGGCCCTGCTGCTGGCGATTCCGCTGTTCATCGCCGCCGTTCAGGAAATCCGAACCGCTCGCGTTTCCAGTTCCTCCCTTGCCGCGCTCGCCATTGTCGCGGCCCTTGCCATTGGTGAGTACCAGACGGCCGGTTGGCTGGCGTTCATCCTCGTCGTCTTCGGGCAGTTGGTCAGGCGCAGTGCTTCGGGGGCGCAGCGTGCCATCGAGCAGCTTGTGCACCTGACCCCCGATATTGCCCGCATCGTCAGCGGTGGTGTTGAGCAGGATGTACCCCTCGCGGCCGTCAAGGTCGGCGATGTCGTCCGCGTTCGCCCCGGCGAAAACCTCCCGGTGGACGGCAAGGTGATCACCGGCCGTTCGACCATCAACCAGGCATCGCTGACGGGTGAAGCAGTCCCCGCCGAGGTGCAACTCGGCGACCCCGTCTACGCGGGCACCACCAACCTGACGGGCGGCATCGATATCCAGGTCACCCTCGTCGGGGCCGACACTACCATCGGGCGTGTCACCCAACTCATCCGTCAGGCCGAGCAGAGCAGGACGCCGCGCCAACTCCTGATCGAGCAGGTGGCCCGGTTCTTCGTCCCCGTCGTTCTCTCGGCGGCGGCGATCGCCTGGTTCATCATGAGCCAGTCGGATGACCCGGCGACCCAGGCCCGTGCCGCCATCACGGCCGTGACGGTGCTGGTCGTGGCGTGCCCATCGGCCCTGCTGCTCTCCAGCCCCAGCGCCATGCTCGCGGCCTTCGCATCCGCCGCCCGCCTGGGAATCCTCATCAAGCAGCCCAGCTTCCTCGAAGCCGCCGGGAACGTCAACGCCGTTGTCATGGACAAGACCGGCACCATGACCACCGGCAAGTTCCAGGTCACCCGCCTGGCGCCGGCGCCGGGCGTTGAGGGTGCTGACTTGCTCGCCGCCGCCGCGAACGGCGAGCAGCACAGCAACCACCCCCTGGCCCAGTCGATCGTGACGACCGCGAGGGCCGCCCGCATCGAGCCCGATGGCTCAGATCAGTACGAAGAGATCCACGGGCGGGGCGTGCGCGCCAAGACCAGCATGGGCGAGGTCTGCGTCGGCCGCGCCAGTTGGCTGCTGGAGCTTGTCCCGGGCATCAAGGTCGACATCGCCGATGTGGAGAGCAAGATCGAGGGCATGACCGGCGTGCACGTGATGCGCAACGGCAAGTACCTGGGCGCGGTGGGCCTTGAAGACACCGTGCGCGCCAACACCCGCAGCGTGGTGCTCCGCCTGCGCGAACTGGGCATCCGCTACATCGCCATCTTTACCGGCGACCGCCTCACCGTCGCCACCCGCGTCGGCCAGGCCGTGGGGGTCGATGCCATCGAGGCCGAGTGCCTGCCCGAGGAAAAGCACGAGCAGATCAAGGGCATGGTCAAGTCCGGTTTCCGCACCATGATGGTCGGCGACGGCATCAACGACGGCCCCAGCCTTGCGGCCGCGGATGTGGGCGTGGCGATGGGTCTTTCCGGCTCGGACATCGCCGCCAACTCGGCGGGCGTGGCGCTGATGAACGACGACCTGTCGCGGGTGCCGTTCCTCATCGAGTTGTCGCGGCGCACGCGGGCGATCATCGCGCAGAACATCATCGGATCGGTCATCATCGCGCTGGTGGGGCTGATCCTGGCCTTCACCGGGACAATCACCCGCATCGGAGAACTGGCGCTGCCCCTGGCGGCGCTCTACCACTTCGCGGGGGACATCTTTGTCATCGGCAACAGTTTCCGCCTCTTCCGATTCGGCGAGAACTTCGCGGAATCCGAGAAGCCCGGCGAGGCCCCGGCGATCCGCCGGCGCGCGGCCAGCGTGCGCGGGCTGTCGGCCCAACCGGCTTGATGAGGGTCCGCTCTACAACGAACAGGATCTCACGCAGAGTCTCAGAGCTCGCAGCGAGAAAGCTCAACCGCGTGTGTGTCCCGATCCTCTGTCTGGCATTCTCTGCGTGCCCTGCGCCTCAGCGTGAAGTGGTTCAGAGCAACTTCCCCGTCAGCAGCGCGATCGCGGCGCCCAGGTAGATCAGCGTTCCCGAGGCGTCCATCAGCGTCGCCACCATGGGGGACGATGCCACCGCCGGGTCCACCCCGAAGCGCTTGAGCAGCAGTGGCAGGAGCGAGCCCAGCAGCGTCCCCCAGAGCACCACCCCGGTGATCGACAGCGCCACCGTCAGCGACAGCATGAACGGGAAACCGGTCGATGCCACGGATGTATGTGTAAAGAGCGCGGCGCACCCGAACCCCAGCGCCCCCAGCATCGTCCCCAGCAGCATCGCCGCGATGACTTCCCGCCGCACGATCCGCAGCCAGTCCTTGGGGGTGATCTCCGCCAGCGCCAGGGCGCGGGTCACCAGGGTCGCCGCCTGTGAGCCGGAGTTGCCCCCACACGAGATCACCAGGGGCATGAACAGGACCAGCACCGTCGCCGCCGCGAGGTGGGCCTGGAACGCCCCCAGCACCAGGATCGTGATGATCTGCCCGACGAACAGGACGCCCAGCCACACGCCGCGCTTGCGGAACATCTCCATGTGCCCGGTGCTGACGTAGGGCGACTCCAGGGCCCCCATGCCGCCCAGCTTCTGGATGTCCTCGGTGGCCTCCATCTGGGCCACGTCGGCGACGTCGTCGTGCGTCACGATGCCGATGAGGGCGCCGCGGCTGTCCACCACCGGCAGGGCCGTGCGGTCATACCGCGTCAGCAGCCGGACCGCCTCTTCGCGGTCCTGGTCGGCCCGCAGCGTCACAAAGCTGCGAGTCATCAGGCTCTCGATGGTCGCGTTGGGCGCTGCCAGGATGATCTGGCGCAGCCGCATGTCGTCGATCAGCCGCCCCTGGTCATCGACGACGTACAGCACGTTGATGGTCTCGGCATCCCGCCCGTACTTGCGTACATAATCGAGCGTCTGCGCCGCCGTCCAGTCCGGCTTGATCCGGATGTAGTCGGGCGTCATCAGCCGCCCGACGCTGCGCTCGTGGTAGCCCAGGATCGCCTGCGTCACCTTTCGGCTTTCGGGGCTGAGGGATGCAACCACCCGCTGGGCTACCTCTTCCGGCAACTCATCGACAATCCTCGCCAGGTCGTCCGGGCTCATCGCCTCCAGCACGCGCACCGCCTGCTCGTTCCCCAGGACGTTGATGAGTTCTTCTTGCTTCTCGGGCGCGAGGTAGGAGAAAGCCGCGGCGGCATCATCCCGCTGCAAGAACCGGAACCCCAGGGCCTCTTCGTTGGGGTCCAGGCAGGCCAGAATCTCAGCAACGTCCGCCGGGTGCAGGTGGTGTAGCGCCTCGCGCAGGTCAGAGTATTGACCCAGACGGATCAGTTCCTGGACTTCGGGCGTGAGCAACTCGGCGGTGGGGTTCATTGAACGACTTTCACTAACTCCGCGCTCCTGCGCTGGGTGACATGCGAGCGTATCATGTCTCTCGCTTGGGGACGCGACCCCCCGCACGCCTGCGCGTAAGCTCAGCCGTGCCGGATCTGCGCACCTATCCGACGTCCTTCCAGGCCCATCAGGCCGCGGCGTTCCTGCGCGGCCACGGTGTCCCGGCGGTGTCGCTGAATCAGATCAGCAGCCTTATCCGGCCCTCCTCGTCTCTTTCCATACCTGAGTGGGTAAGCAGGGCCGAGGCTGAGCGGCTTCTTGAGGAATATGAGTCGCAACTGCCAGACCTCGAACCGGGCTGGGAGTCCCAGGCGATCCCCGACCTGTCCGTACTCGATCCCCGCCTCGCGCCGCCATGTGGGGTCTGCTCCCAGCGATTACCGCTGGATCCCGCGGTGACCGCCTGCCCCAGTTGTGGCACCGCCGTCGATGTCGTCGAGCGGATCATCGAAACCCATGGCCCGGAGGCACTCGCGTCCTGCTACCCAGACTGGGTTGATGAACTTGTCGAGTCGCAGGTGATCGCGGCGCCCCTTTTCTGTCCCCAATGCGACTATCCACTTGAGGGGCTCGCGCCCGACGGTCGCTGTCCTGAATGCGGAAGTGAATACTCGAAACGGGCCATGATTGCTCGTCTTGCCGGTTTCTGAAGCCGCTTCCTCAGCCCGCAGTCTCAAACTATGGAGTTCAGCCCACCCAGCCCAAACGGCTCCTTTGTGAAGAACGGTTCCCCCGCCTTGACCCCGATCCGCGAGCCAAAGTACATATCCCCCGCGGCGATCCACCCCGGCACCCCCGCGTTGGTCGGGTTCATCAGGAACTGCGAGGCGTAGGCCTCGATCGCTCCGCGCTTGCGACCCTCGTAGCCGCTGATATCGAAGATGAAGCTGGGGTCGGGCACCCGCCGCAGGTGGGAGCAGTAGTAGTAAAAGAGCCACTTGGGGTACAGTGGCGGCCGGCCGCTATCCCCCGGCAGCGCCAGCCCGCTGAGCTTGGCGTCAAACCTCGCATCCTCGGCGATCCGGGTGACGGCGATGTGGTCCGGGTGCGCATCCTCGGGGTGGGGCACGAACAGGATCGTCGCCTGGTGCGCGCGGATGACCCCGGCTACGGCGTGGCGCGACTCGATGGAGTGAACAACCCGCCGGTTGGGGAGGTTGAGCATGAGCCGCCGTACGGGTCGGCCACCCGCGACATCCACCGGCGGCGACAAGTGCGTGAGGGCCGCAGCCGCCTCGGCCAGGCGCATCGGGCGATCACCAAAGGGCGTCGGGCACCCATCAGTCACATCCAGCAGCAGCACATCGTGGCCCTGATCGGCCAGGCGAGCGATGGTTCCGCCCATGCCCAGTTCTTGATCGTCGGGGTGGGGGCCGATGACGAGGATGTTGGCCAATGGTCTCTCCCGCTCGACGGTCTACTCGCTGACAACCACGATGAGCCCGGCAAGCTCGGCCGGCGCATCGGCCCGCGCGGTCTCGATCTGGGCTAGCACCAGTTTTTCAGGGGGTTCGGAGGCAAAGAACCCCCCGCCCCGGAACTTCGCGGAATACCGGTCGCGGAAGTCCGCGAGCGGTAGCGAAACCGACTCGCCCACCGCCAGCCCCTTGATCGGGCGCGAGTACCACATGTTTAGCCACAGGGTCGATGGACCGAAGGCCTTCGCGGTCGTGTTGGTGAACTCGAGCGTCGTCGTCCGCCGGAAGACCTGGATGTTGAGCACTTCCTTCTGCGTGATGTCCGTTGGAAATGCACGGGCATAACTCACCGGGGTGGGTGCGCTGCGGCAGCCCCCCAGCAAGTTCGTCAGTCCCAATGCCACGGTGGCCAGCGCAAGGTAGTTCTTTGTCACGGCTCTATAGTCCCCCACATGTCCTGCCAGAGCAACAACGCCACGCCCCCAGGCCCCGCCATCGCCCCCGGCAGCGAGGGCCTTGATCTCCGCCGCTTTGCCGCGGGGCTCGGCGAGCGGGGCGGCATCGACCCCCGCATCCCCGCCGTGGTCCCCGGGTTTGACGCCCCGTTCTTCCAGGCGGGCCTAGCAGGGTACTCCGATGCGGCCATGCGCATCACCGCCCGGAGGCACGGCTGCCCATTCTGCGTGACCGAGGCCCTCCTGGACCGGACCCTGCTCGCCGGCGGGCGCGGCTTTGACAAGGCCGACATGGGCGAACTGCACGACAACATCCCCGGCGGCGAAGAGGACCACCCCCTCGCCGGGCAGATCATGGGCAGCGACCCGCGCGAAATGGCCGCCGGCGCCCTCAAGATGGTCGAGCAGAAGACCCGCTCCGATAAGGAGTACCGGCTGCTGGCCTACGCAAGCGGGCACGTCCACGCGACGACGGCTGTGCCCGACACCCTATCACCGTCTCACCGTATCACCGTCTCAACCCACGAACTCCCTGCCGACGCCCGCTCATTCGAGGTGATCGACGTCAACCTGGCTTGCCCCGTCAAAAAGATCGAGCGCAAGGCCCGCGGCGGTCACTGGCTCGCCGAGCCGCAGGGGGCCATCGCTATTCTTGAGGCTGTCCGCGAGGCCGTGCCCGCCGACGTGCCGTGCGCGGTCAAGATGCGCCGCGGCTTTGACGACACCCCACAAATGGCGGCGAACTTTGAGCGGATTTTCGAGGCCGCGTACGCCATCGGGTATGCCTGGGTCACCGTCCACGCCCGCACCGTCGAGCAGAAGTATGTCGGCCCCTCGCGCTGGATCTTCCTGAAGGAACTGGTGCAGCGGCACCCCGAAAAGATCATCTTCGGCTCGGGCGACGTCTGGAACGTCGATGAGGTATTCCGGATGCTCTCGTACACCGGTGTCCACGCCGTCAGCGTCGCCCGCGGCTGCATCGGCAACCCCTGGATCTTCCGCCAGGCCCGCGAGATGATGGCGGGGCGGCCGCCCTCACCACCGACGCTCGCCGAGCAACGCGCGGCCCTCAAGATGCACTTTGACCTGTCGCTGGCCGTCACGCGCCGCTTCAAGCACGGGGAAGACGCCACCAGCAAGATGATGCGCAAGTTCGGAATTCGATTCGCGGTGCACCACCCGCGAGGCGAGGAGGTGCGTCTGCGCATGATCGCCGTGAGCAGCCTCGCGGACTGGGATGCAGTACTGGAAGAGTTTTATGCGGCAGACGCGGCGATAGCGGTTCCGCACGCCGCTATGCACTGACCTCATGTCTGCGCGTCGACAACTGGCGATCATTGGGATTCTGATCCTCCTTGGCGCAACGATTAGCCTGCCATTGGCGACGGTGTTCATCACGTCGGCACGGAGCGGAATGGCTGGTGCGCAGACTCGGATCCTCAATGGGCTCCAGGCGGCGGTCGTCCCATCGCCGGCGCCCTGTCCTGCGGCGCATGCACCGTGGCCACCGCCAGGTTCGGTTGACACAACGAAAGAGTTTGGGCAAACCCGCGTCAATGCCATCAGTGTTTTTGGTCGGGCGGAGGGAGGCAGTGGATATCAGATGACGACCGATTCGTACGGCTGGCCGCTCCACTGCCTCTCCGAATCGAACCGCTGGTGGTCGTGGGATGATCCGGTCTTGAAGACCAGCGAGCAGCCCGAGATTCCAATGCACCTGCTCTAGACCGGCACGCTGCTCAACCCGCGCTTCTTCGGCCTGAGCGTCTGGCTCTTCTTTTTCGCGCCCATTCTTGCGTGGCGACTTGTACGGGCGAGAAGCCGTCTGCGGGGGAAGCGGTGCAAGGCGTGCGGCTACCCGCTTGTGCCATCGGGGATCTGTCCGGAGCGTGGAACCCTGAACACTGCTTCTCCGGCCTGCGCGACGTAGCGAACGATCTCTGTTACGCGCGCTTGCTCTCCACCGCCGGCTGCGTCGTCGTCACCTCTTCCGGCGTTGCGACCTCCTGCGCATCGGTCGGGTAAGCCACCCGGCTATGGTACATGCTCGCCACCGTCCGCGAAACGCTTTCCACGATCGTGTGCAGGTCTTTGAGCGTCAGTTCGCAGTCGTCAAACTGCCCATCCAGCAGCCGCTTGTTGGCGACCGTCCGCACCAGCGCATCGATCCGGCTGGGAGTGGGCTCGCTCATTGACCGGGCCGTGGACTCGACGGCATCGGCGATCATCAGGATCGCCGCCTCCCGGGTCCGCGGCTTGGGGCCGGGGTAGCGGTACTCAAACTCATCGGGCACAAACGAGTCATCCGGCTCGTCCTTTCCCCGCCCGCCCGGTCCGCCCCCCCCGGTGGCCAGAGTGCGGGCCCGGTGGTAGAAAAACTCCACCAGCGTCGTCCCATGATGGGCCTCGATGAAGTGCTGCACCTTGGGCGGCAGGCGGAACTCGCGCGCCAACTCGATCCCGTCCTTCACGTGCCCGACCACGATCAGGAGCGACATCGCCGGGCTCAACTTGTCGTGCTTGTTGGGACCGCCCGACTGGTTCTCAACGAAGTACTCCGGCTTGTTCATCTTGCCCACGTCGTGATAGAGCGCCCCGACATAGGTGAGCAGGCTGTCGCCGCCGATCGCTTCCGCCGCGCCCTCGGCGATTGCCGCCACATTGAGCGAGTGGTTGTACGTTCCCGGGGCCCGCTGCTGGAGTTCCCGCAGGAGCGGCTGCTTGGGGTCGCGCAGGTCGATCAGGGTCATCCCCGTGGTGACGTTGAACGCGCGCTCCAGCAGCGGCAGCAGGAAGAGCGTAATCCCCCCGATCAGCAGCGCGCCGCCCGCCGCCAGCCCGGCGTCGATCCCGACTTCCCTCAGCACCCGGCGATAGCTCTCTTCCACCAGTGGACGCTCGATCAGGCTGAAGATCACCGTGGCCAGTCCCACGCCCAGCGCCGTCACCATCGAGGACCGGAAGAGCGTGTGGCGGTCGCGGATTTCCCGCAGCGACCACACCACGCACGCGATCCCCGTGACCATCACCGCCACCGTGCCCACGCTCTCGCGCAGCGCAATCGCCACCAGCAGCCCGTGCAGCAGCCCGTAGGCCAGCGCCGACCGGCGGTCGTACGCGATGCAGATCAACATGGAGACGAAGATCGTGGGCGTGACCGAGAGGAGTGAGCCCAGCGCCGGTGCCGCGGCCGTTCCCATGGCCGCCACCACCAGTGCCACCAGCAGGATGAGCGCCACCCCGCCCATCCTGGATGGGTTCTTGCGCACCCGCGAGCAGAACAACGCGGTGTACCCGGCCAGTGCCAGCGTGACGGCGCACGCCGCCGCCGCCAGGCTCGCCGTCCGAAGCCACCGTTGCCAGCCCTCGGCCCGGCTCGCGAAGTGCCCGAGTTCCGCCGTGAACAGATCCCACTGGGACTGCGTCAGTTCATCGCCCCGCTGGAATATCACCTGCCCCGCCGGGTTCTTGGTTCGGACGGGCTCGATGCTCTCCGCCGCCGTGTTCTGGGCCTGGGCCGTCGCGGCGGCATCGAGCGTGTAGGTCGGTCGGGCGTCAATGGTCAGACGATTCGTCACCAGGGTTCGCAGCGGGCCGACAAACCCCGAGTCGCGCGCCATCGGCTCCAGCGCCCGCGCGAGCGCGTCCTTGTCGTCAACGTTGATCACCTCGCCACGGAAGACCGGGGGTGAAAGCGCCGCGCCCTTGACCATCAACTCGATGGTCTTGTGCGAGCCCTCCTGGACGGCCCGCTGCCAGGTCTGCTGGTTCAGCATCGGCCGGCGGTGGAGCATGGTCTCCAGCAGCCGCACCTTCAGAACCCAGGCCGAGCCGGTCTGGCCATCAACCGCTTCCCCCTTGACCGCCGCCAGCAACTCCGGTGTCAGCGCAAACTGCGCGCGGATGCTGGGGGCCACATCGTCGATGGTCTGGGCTGATGACAGGGTCCGCGGCAGGTCCTCCAGTGATTGGGTGATGGCACCCAGCGTGGCCTCATCGGCGATGTAGACCCGTGGTGTCGCCTGGCGCGCCGCCTCCTTGGCCTGCGTCGTCTGGGCCCGATCTTCAAGCTCGAGGGCCATTCTGACCAGGCGCGTCTCGTCCATGATGCGCCCGACGGCCACGAGCGGCTGCTCCCGAGCCCAGACGATCACGAAACTCGTAGTGGCGGCGAACACAGCCGCGATCAGCAGCCCCATTCCCAGCCGTGGTGTGGCGAGCGACTCAAGGAGTCGAGCAGGCCATCCAACTCCAAGCCCTACGCCCGATTGGTGCCGGCGCGCTCGTACGCTTCGGCTGAGCGAGCCGGTCCGTGCGGGGGCTTTGAACATGTCCTTGGCCATCGTTGCGTGTGGCAGACTATCCGCCCTGTGCTCCAACCGTGCCCACTACCCCTGCCTGAGGGGGTAGGGCCTTGCTCACTTCTCTTCCATCGGCTTTGCGGTGGGGGTGGTTTGTAGGTTATCAGACGCTTGCACACCATTGCGCGCCGTCTGACGGCTTCCGGTGCGCCTGCCCTTTGGCGGCTCTTCGGAATCTCCGCCGTACGCATCAATCACGCGTTGGACCAGTTCGTGCCGCACCACATCCGACCGGTCAAAGCTGATCATGCCCACGCCACGGGTCCTCGACAAGCGCCGCACCCCGTCGATGAGCCCGCTTTCCGTCGGATCGGGGAGGTCGATCTGGGTCACGTCTCCCGTCACCACCATTTTGCTCCCCTGCCCCATGCGGGTGAGAAACATCTTCATTTGCCCTTTGGTTGTGTTCTGCGCTTCATCGAGGATGATGACCGCGTTGTTGAGCGTTCGTCCCCGCATGAACGCCAGTGGTGCGACTTCCACCACATCGCTCTCAATGAACCGCCGCACCGTCGCAAAGTCCATCATGTCGTTCAGCGCATCAAACAGCGGCCGAAGGTAGGGGTTCACCTTGTCACGCAGGTCCCCCGGCAGGAACCCGAGCTTTTCACCCGCCTCTACCGCCGGCCGCACCAGAACGGCGCGCCGCACCCGGTCTGACTTGAGCATGTGCACAGCCGCGGCCACCGCGAGGTAAGTCTTGCCCGTGCCCGCCGGGCCGACCGCGAACACCAGGTCGTGGTCGCGGATGGCGTCGAGGTATGCCTCCTGGTTGGCCGTGCGCGGGCGCACCAACCGCCCGGCGGCGTACACGTTCAGTGAACCATCCCAGTCGGGACGGCCGGGGATCGCGGTTTCTCCCCCAGCATCCTCCGAACTCCATCCGCGTCGGGGGCGCAAACCTTCGGCCACCGTTTCCGCGAGCAAGTTCAGAACCTGTTGCCTGTCAAGGGGTTGGTTTCGCTCCGCCGCGGCGGCCAACTGGTCAAAAACTCGTCGAACCGTGGCGACTACCGACCGCGGGCCGGTAACGAGGACGCTGCCGTTGCGGGCTGTAATGCCCACGCCCAGCGCCTCCCTGATGAGTTTGAGGTTACGCTCAGCCGAGCCAAGCACACCCACGCGCTCGGCACCTGGAGGAACTCTGATTGTGATCTCCACGCGACTCTGGCTCCACCGGTCGAAGGACCACCCCGAACCAACGTCCGATTGTAGGGACCGATGCCTCTGGAACCGGCATCGTGCCGGCTTCAATCGTATGGGTATTGATAGGTGGTGGCCGGTCGTGCTGTTGGTGTTCGTCGCCGGGTGCGGCGGGACTGGAGGGGGGACCGGCAGTGGGTGGTTTTCCGAACGCACTGTCGCGTTGGCGGACTGGAACGATGTCGATTCGGCCGTTTTGGTGGGGGCCTCCCGGGTCGAAATGGCCCTCGTCGGTGATCTGCCGGTCGCTGCCTCGAACACCGGGATGGTCCGCCGCTTCGCCCTTCAAACTGCCGGGGATGAACCGGTGACACTGACGGTCTCCCGGCAAACCGTTGATGACTCCGGCCCTGCACCGATGGAACTGTCCGCCAAAGTCGGCCGATTGGGCAGTCCCGCGCGGGAACAGGCCTTGCTCAAGGCCGTTCGCGACCGCCTCGAGCAGTTGGCGGGTGTGGACCACAGCCCTATCAAGTAGTTGGCGATGGGATGCCGGACTCGACGCACCCGGGCAACTCTACCGTCATCGTGGTCCCCTGCTTCCAGACGGATTCGACGGAGATGGCCCCACCCAGCGCTTTGACCGCGTGCTTGACGATCGCCAGGCCCAGGCCGGTGCCGCGCCGCTGGGCGACCCCGGAGCGCGCGGGATCGACCTGGAAGAACCGCTCGAAGACGCGCTGCTGGTGGCCGAAGGGAATCCCCACGCCCTGGTCAATGACCCTGATCCGCAGGGTCGCAAGCCCGGGTTCGCGGCGGCCTTCTCGCGATGGTCGGCCCTCGTCCGTCGCCTTGACCTCGGCCGTCACCCGGACTGTCGTCCCTTCGTACGCGAACTTGGTAGCGTTATCGAGCAGGTTCTTGCAGATCAGCGTGAGCAGACGCGGATCGGTTCGAAGGCGCTCGACGGCAGGGTCCAACTCGAAGGCCAGTGCCAGACTTCGTTCAGCGGCGGCCGGTCCGAGCACCTCCCGTAGCGCCGTCGTGACTTCGGAAAGCCTGACTTGCTCCACCTGCACCGGGGCCTCGGGAGACTCCAGCCTGGAAAGGTCCAGAAGGTCCCTCACCATCTCCTCCAGGCGGGTGACGTTCCCGGCGATCATCTGGGCGAGGCGGGCCCGCATCGGTGGGTCGTCCCATGCCCCATCGGCGAGTGTTTCGACCGCAGCCCGTATGGACGAAAGCGGCGTGCGCAACTCGTGGCTCGCGTTGGCGACGAAGTCGGTCTTGAGTTGAACGGCCGTCGCCAGTTCGGTGACATCCCGCAGCGTCAGAACCACCCCCCCTTCAAGCGCTCCCAAACCGGTCCGCCCCAGGAGTGGCAGGGGCGACGTTATCACTTGGTACACCCGCGCTCCATCGGGTCGCTGGATCCGCACCTGTCCCTGACGAACCCGGCCCGCGAGGGCCGCGGCGTGCTGCCCCAGCACCTCGGCCTGTGTGAACAGGTCCTCCAGGGAGGCCCCCGCAAGCGACCCGGGGCTGCGCTCAAAGAACTCTTCCGCGGCCCGGTTGCACAGCACGACCGCGCCGGCCGCATCGGTGGCGATGACCGGGCTGACGGTCGCATCAAAGACTGCCGTCAGGTTCACGAGGTCCTTCGCAAGACCGCCGATACGCCCGTTCGTGACGCTCCGCAGACGGCCAAGCTCCGTGGTCGCGGTTACGAGGGGATCACCCTCCTGGGCACTTTGAACGCTTTGGATCGGCTGTCCCAAGGCCCCGGCAAGTGCCTCGATCGAACCCTGCAACTCCCGCAGCAGCAGGGCCCGCCGGTAGTAAGTGCGCCCCACCAGGATCGAGCCCAGCGTTGCGAGAGCGAAGACCCCCGCCGCGACGCCGGGGGCTGATCCAGTGGCGAACAGCCAGACGACCGCACTCAACGCCGGCACCCAGACCGCCAGGTGCAGGCCAACGTTGTGCGAGTTGAGTCTTCGACTTGAAGAATGGCGCCGCGGCATCAACCGAATCCTAACGCCCGAGACGTTCGCAACGAGCACCGAATGTTGTAAGGAGTCTTCGCGTTTCTCAACGCTCGCCGCAGGGCTTGCTCCGCTCACTTCGTCCGCGTCTTGAGCTGAACGCCTGCTGCGCGGCAAACCCTACTCGGCGCCCGCGAAGGTCTCCGTGTCTGCATCGTCCGATTCGGGGGTCGCCCGGTATCCCACCCCCCGAACGGTTTTTATCATCCCGGCACGCGCACCCAGTTTTCTGCGGATCGCCGTCATGTGTACATCGATGGTGCGCTCGGTGACCGTGACGCCGGGCCCCATCGCCCGGGCCATCAGGGAACTGCGCGACAAGACTCGTTCGCTGGTCTGCACCAGGGCGCTGAGAAGGCGGAACTCGGTGAGTGTGAGCTTCATCAACTCCCCATCCACAAATGCCTCGTGCGTTTCAACATTGATCTCGACCCCGCCGAGTGAGACCAGACGGGCGGAATCCCCCGAGCGGCTGGTTCGGCGCAGGACCGCCTCAACCCGGGCCAGCAGCACCTTCATCGAGAACGGCTTGGAGATGTAGTCGTCCGCGCCCACGGTTAATCCCACGATCTCGTCAACCTCTTCGCCTTTGGCGGTCAACATCACGATCGGGGTCGCCGCCGTCAATGGGTTTGACCGGATGCGACTGGCGACCTCTGTTCCGGACAACTCGGGCAGCATGACATCCAGGAGCACCAGGTCGGGAAGGCCGGTGGCTAAGACCTCGAGGGCCTGCCGGCCGCTGTGAGCCACGGAGGTGCGATACCCGACTCTCCGCAGGTTGTACACAAGTAGCTCTGCCAGGTCCTTCTCATCATCGACGACCAAAACGTGCTTGGGTGGTGTCATGGCTTGGTACCTAAGTAGTTCTTTCGCAATGATTTACAGAATGATCAACAGGCGTACAACCATCATCTACGACTGAGGTTAAGGTCAACTCAATGCCTTTGCCATCAGCGCGGCGTTCGGATTTGATTAAACCTTGCACCACCCCCTAAATAGGTAAGAAAAAGCAAAACTCTTGGGGGAAGGTTGAGATGGTCGAAAAAAACACATCGACGTTTGCGTTCGCTAATCGTCGCGGGTATAGTCCGGCCCATCCGACTGGACGGCGGGGCGGAGGGTCGATATCGTGGCCCCCCTCTGAGCAAGGGTTCCCAGCGATCGTGCAAGGCTCAGTTCTAGTTCGGTCTTTCGCATGGAAGAGTTCATCCCGGTTCGTGCAACTTGATTGAAGACGGTGTTGGACGAATGGCCGGGTGACATTGGGGGGTTTGTATTCTTGAGTATCGGGGACGACTGCGTAGTCGGTCCCTCAGTTGGGGTTTCCCTTCCGGCCCGTACGCGGCAGGGTCCCGGGTGACAGGTTCACCTAGAGCAGTGTTCAAGATGGTTTCTCGTACGAAGGAGTCGATTAGATGAGTCAGACCAGAATGCTTGTGTTGGTGGCGGGCGCTGCTCTGAGCACCGGGGCGCAGGCTTGGGCTCAGAACGCGAATCTTGATCAGGACCGGGCCCACGCCGCTGAACTGCTGGCAGACGCCAGCACCCGTACCAGCCTCTTGGCGAACAACGCCGAGGCGGGTTACGACGGCATGTTCAACATGGCCGACGGCACCGGCAACAATCGCCTGAACGTGGGGGGAACCTCGCAGACCAGGTACAACGTCAGCATGCGCGACGACATGGGCTCTGACGGCGAGGGCACCATCGGGGACAACGACTTCACCTCCGGTTTCAACCAGCCCACCACGCGCCTCCGGTTCTGGGGGAACGTGTGGGACAAGGCCCTATCGTTCAAGGTCCAGGGGAACTTCGGTGACTCTGGGGACAACAGCGGTTTCGGCCTTGAGGACGCCTGGGGCAAGTACGCTTGGGAGGGTACCTGGGTCCGCTGGGGTCAGTTCAAGCTCCCGTTGATCCGCGAGAGCCTGGTTGACAACGAGTACCAGCTCGCCATGGACCGCTCCGTGACCAGCATGTTCTTCGACCAGGGTTACAGCCAGGGCATCGAGTTCGGCTACGAGGCCGATGCGTTCCGCATCAACGGCGCGTTCTCCGACGGGCTGGGTACCGCGAACACCGACTTCAACAGCAGCTCCGAGTCCGACTGGGCCTTTACTGCTCGCGCCGAGTTCAAGGCCATGGGCGCCGACTGGAGCCGCTTCGATGATCTGACCTCTTGGCGTTCTGCTCCCGATCAGGCGCTGCTCATCGGCGGCGCTCTCCACTACCAGACCGGCGGCGAGACCGGCTACACCAACGATGTCGACGGCTACGTCGCAACGGTTGATGTCAGCTTTGAGGGTCAGGGTTGGAACGTGATGGGCGCCGGTTACATGAGCAGCTTCGAGGTTGGCGGTGGCGAGGCCACCGACACCTTCGGCGTCGTTATCCAGGGCGGCATCTTCGTCACCGACCAGGTTGAACTCTTCGGGCGCGGCGATGTCACCATGTTCGAAGAGGGTGCCAGCGGCGGCGTAGACGATGATGTGTACTTTGTTGCGGCCGGCATGAACTACTACGTCTCTCCCGAGAGCCACGCGGTGAAGCTCACCGCTCAGGTTGGCTATGCCCTGGACGATACGAGTGGCTTGGGCTTTGGCGCTGAAGGCAGCGGTTCGACCCGCAACGGGTTCCTCGGCGACTCCGAGGGCGGCGAAATCGCGGTGCAGGTCCAGATGCAGGTCGTGTTCTAAGCCACACCGCTCCTGACTTGGGATCTAAAACCATCAACCGGCCGCCCCATCGAGGGTCGGCCGGTTTTTTCGTTGGGTGTCTTGAATGGCCCCTTTGGAGCCACCCGAAGGGGTCAACCCGGACGGCTACATCCGCTCCAGCGTCGGGATTCCCAGCACGCGCAGGCCGTCCTCGAGCACCCGGGCCGTGAGCGCGCACAGCCGAAGCAAGCCCGCCCGCACCGCGGGCTCCGCCTCGAGAATCCGCGGGCCCTGGTCGTAGAACACGCTGAACGCGCCCGCCACATCGAAGAGGTACTGGCACAGCCGGTGTGGTTCAAGGGATTCCGCCACGGACTTCACCACCCCCGGGTAGCGCAGCAACACCAGCGCCAGCGACTTCTCCGCGGGGTCCGCAACACGGTGGCGGGCCTCCCGCCAGCCGGCATCGAGCGAGCGTTCCTGGGCCTTACGGAAGATGCTCTTGATCCGCACCAGCGCGTACAGCAGGTACGGGCCGGTGTTGCCCTCAAATGCCAGCATCCGGTCGAAACTAAAGGAATAGTCCTTTACGCGGTCGTTGGCCAGGTCCGCATACTTGAGCGCCGCCGTTCCCACCGCCTCGGCGATCACGCCGAACTCGGCCTCGGACAAGTCCGGGCTGCGAGCCCGCACCGCGGCTCCGGCCCGCACCACCGTCTCCTCGATCAGGTCCGCGAGTTTGATGTTCTCTCCCGTGCGGGTCTTCAGCGGCCGGCCGTTCTCGCCCAGCACCGAACCAAACGCCGCGTGCTGGAACACGGCCAGGCGGCCCGTCGCGGGGTTGGTGGCATACCCAGCCCGGCGGCCGGCCACGAATATCTGCCGCAGGTGCAGGCTCTGGCGCGAGTCAATCGCGTAGACCAGCCGGTCCGCCTTGAACCGCTGGACCCGCCGGCGGATAGCGGCGATGTCGGTTGTGGCGTACAGGTAGCCGCCGTCGCGCTTGCGGATCAGGCACGGCTCTTTGATCGGGTCCAGCGGCGCCACGAGATCTGGATCATCCAGGCGGATGACCAGGGCGCCCTCCGAGACCTCGGCGATGCCGCGGGCTTCGAGCTCGGCCACCATCGGGGCCAGTTCATCGGCGTAACTGGACTCGCCCGCGCTGTGCTCGGCCGTGACGTTCACGTGCAGGCGAGCGCAGGCCGCGAGGCACACCTCCATCGTTACTTCGTAGATCCGCTTCCACACCGCGTACGTCGCCGGCTCCTTGGCCTGGAGCCTGACCAGCGTCTGGCGGGCTTCGAGGAACGCCTCGGTGGCTCCCGCCACCTGCTCCTCGAGCTCGGCCAGCGCTTTGGGTCCAAGCCCGTAGCGGTGCACGGCCTCCAGCCCCGGCGCATCGCGCTGGCACTCGGCCCGCGCGAGCTTGTAGGCCGCATCGAGCTGGTCAAGGGTGAGGGCGTCCAGGTCAACCTCCCCGGCCGCGGCCTGCTTCATCAGGCGGGCCGTCACCATCGCGATGGGCAGGCCCCAGTCGCCGACATGGTTCTGCCGCACAACCTTGTGTCCCAGCCGCTCGTAGGCCCGCGCCACCGCATCACCGATGATCGGGGACCGCAGGTGCCCCACGTGCATCTGCTTGGCCAGGTTGACACCCATCAGGTCAACCACCACCGTTTCGAGCGGCGTTGCCGGTTCGATGCCCAACGCGGGAGTGTCCAGGGCTTGCAGCAGCCCCGCGAGCATCTCCGAGCGCAGGCGTATATTGATGAATCCAGGTCCTGCAATGGACGCGGGTGTCAGCGGCTCTGCCACATCGCCGACGTCCGTGGCCGCGACGATCCCGGCCGCGACGTCGCGCGGGTTCATCTTGAGCAACTTGGCCAGGGGCATGGCCGCGTTGGATTGAAAGTCGCCCAGTTCCACCTGCTTGCTGGGCGTGATGATCGGGTCGATGTCTCCCGTGAGGGTCGGGAACGCGGCGCGAATGCCGGCGCGGAACCGCTCGGCCAGGACCTGAACCGGGTCGTGGGAGTGGGCGAGGCTAGATGTTGAGGGCGCTTGGGGCATGGGCCGGATCGTAAGCCCGTGCCGGGGCCACGATCCGTCCCTGTTACGGTCCCGGGACCGCCGTAGGTTGTGGACCGTTCCACCGCTCCAGCACCCGCGCGAGGTTGTCCGCAAAGTCGATCATGGGGGTGCTGGGTGTGTGCGACAGCGGGTCGTCGATGACGGCCATACGGCCCGCCCGAGCGGCGGGGATATCCAGCCCGGTGAACTTTGACAGCGGGCTCCCGGCCTGTCCTTCTGAATCATCCTTTGTTCGCGGCAACACCAGCACCACCGCGTCGGGCGCAAGCCGGACGATGTCCTCGTAGTCCAGTTCGATGTACGCACTCCCCTGTGCAATCGCCGGTACCCCGCCGATGCGACGCAAGATGTCGTCGTGACATGAGCCCGGGCCCAGGGCGCTGGGCGGGCTGACCGACGCCAGCAGCAGCACCCGCCCGACCGGCCCAAAGCCCTTGCCCCGCACCGACCAGGCCCGATCCATGCGTGCCAGCAGGTCCTTTCCGAGTTCACCGCCCGCAGTCTCTCCCAGCATGGCGTCCAGTTCCTTGGTGCTGGCGATGATGTCGTTCAGGCTCAGAAGGCGTGAGTCGTGGAGCTTCCAGCCGTTCGCTTGGGCGAGTTCCGCCAGGCGGGGCGGGAGCGTGCGCGAACCCCACTGGGTCAGAACGTGCGTGGGGCGGGCCGTGAGCAACGCCTCGTAGTCAATCCCCGCCTGGTCGCCGCACACCGCGATACGCTGGTCGAGCACCCGGTCCCAGGCGTGCCGCCCGACGATGTCGCCCTCGTGGCCCAGGCCCTTGACGATGAGGGCCACGGCCGGGCTGAGCACGGCGATCCGCTGCCCGCCGGTCGCCGCCGGGGCGCGCTCGCGGCAGCCGTGCAGCTGCCACAGGCACAGGGCCGCCAGCAGCAGGCTCAGGAGCCGCGCACTGACATTCTCATTCGCCCGTGCGGCCACTTAAAAACACTCCAATCACCTCGTCGCGCAGTTGCTTCAACTGCGCGGCATCATACAGGGGGAACGGCCAGGCCCGGTCAAACGCGACCCCGGCCTCCGCGCGCCGCGCGCGCAACGCCGCGGCCTCATCATCGAGCGTCCGCAGGGCAGCGCTGTGCCGCCGGCGCACCGATTCGAGCAGGTGGTGCAGTTCAAGGTAGAGCGGGCGCGGGTGGTGCCCTGCCTCCCTGGCCCGGGCGATGTTCAGCACCAGCAACCGCTTCTCTTCGGCGGCGGTGGTATCGCCAAGCACCGCCGGGTCGTGGCGGGCGCTGTGGGCGAGCCAGGCGGCGCGGGCGATGGTCTGCGGCGAGGGCGCGGGATCTCCAGAGAATCGCAGCAGGCGGGTTGCGGTGGCGACCGCTGTTGGAGCGAGAGCAACACCCGGCTGCCACGCCGCCATCCAGTGCTCGGTGACCTGGTCGTACACCGCCCCGCCAAGCCCGTGGATGAACAAGTCGCAGGCACCGGCGCGGAGCAGGGCGGTCATGAGCAGCGCCCGCGGCGCGAGTTGTTCACGGGGGATGTCCGCCAGACCTTCGGCAAAGATGCGCCTTCGGGCATGCCCGGCCTGCACCCTCCAGAGCGGCAGTTCACACCGGCCCGCGGCGACCTCAAGCGGTCGGATGCGTGCGTGAGGATGAGCCGCGACTGCGCCGTTGTACGCACTGGCGCACGTGCCTGGGTCTTCTCGCATTCGCTGCACCCAGGCCGCGAACAGATCGGTCGTGTTGAGGCGGGTGGCGAAGAGCAGCAATGGAGAGTGGGCGGGCGCGGGGGCAGTGATGTCTCGCAACGCCGCCCACACGGCCGCGCCCACCTGCTCCGCCGCGCTGGTGCCCTTCGCCTCATCGTGCAAGAGGAATGCGATCCTGCGGATGCCGCCGGCAACGCCTTCGGTCGCGGGTTGCAGTTCGCGCACGAGTAGGTCCAGATCGCGGGGCGGGCTGAGGGGCGCAAGGTGCGCAGTGGGCACTTCAGGGAGAGGCCCCCCGGCACTTCCAATCGGGACGTGCCATGTCCCGCGGACAAGCCCAGCGCTGGCGGCTCGCTTGGGGTATCGGATCGTCGCAGGGTCGTTCGTGTCCTGGTCAACAACAACCCAGGCGGCGCGAGCATCGGGCACCAGTTCAGCGGCGGCCATCATCGCGAAGTACTTGGCGAGAATCCCGGGGTGCCAGAACTCGGCCTGGTGGCCGCTCATCACGATGGGGTCGATCGTTCCGAGCCCAAGCTGCTCGCGGATTCGTCGCTGATCCGCGGTCGCCGGGGTGCAGCGCGAGAGCGCCCGCACCCAGACCGCGGGCGGCGGTTCGATGGTGAGCGATTCTGAGATTCCTGGCGCGCTCACCGATCGCGGCGCCCGGGCCTGTCGCGGCCCTGGTCCCTCCGCGCGGATTCTCGGCTCCACGTGCCGCGGCAGGACTGGTCGTCGCGCGGCGTTGGGGCCTCTCCGGCGCCCTTGCAGCACTCAGCGTGAGCACCATCGATCAGGCCGGCGAAGGCGACCTTGGGAAGGTATTCGGCGCGACGGAGGATCTCGCGGTGCAGGACCGTCCGGTAGTGGGCCAGCCGGACCTGGGCATCATCGAGCAGGGCGCCAAAGGTGCGGTTGGGGTCGTTGTAAATGAGCTTCACCGGAAGCTCGCAGACGCGCAGGCCCGCCGCGGCGGCCTGCACCCAGAACTGCATCGGGAAGGCGTACCCGTTGACAGATGGGCGGAGTTTCCGCAGCGAACTGACGCGGTAGGCTTTGAACCCGCAGAAACTGTCGGTGAGCAGCGTGCCGAAGGCCGAGGAGAGGCGGCAGTTCAGTTCGGCGGTGATAGCGGCATTGATGGCGCGGCGCTCGGGGGGTGGGCGGTCCTGGCCTGTGGCCGGGAGGAGGTAACGGGAGCCGCTGATGATGTCGGACCCACCGGCGGCGGCCGCTTCAACGAATGACGGGATGGCGGCGGGCTCGTGCTGCTCATCGCAATCCATGGTGATGAGCCAGTCGTACTTCTCGTAAATGGCGAAGCGGAAGGCATCCCGCAGGGAACGACCGTAGCCCTTGTTGGCGGCGTGGCGGATGAGGTCGACCGGGAACTCGGTCAGGATGCGGGCGGTTTCATCGGTCGAGCCGTCGTCTATCACCAGGACATGACGGGCCTGGGCCAGGACCCGCTCAAGGACGAGGCGCACGTGGGAGTGCTCGTTGAAAACGGGGATGGCGACGAGAGTTCGCACGGACATGCAAGGAGGATAGCCCGGGGGCATGGCGGCAGGGCTGGGAGTTCCACCGGGGTTACACCCGCCCCGGAGCCGGGCGAAGTGGGCCGATTAGTCCGCCGGCTCGGCGTTCTCGGCAAACTGGTAAGGGGCCAGGACCCCCGCGGGAAACTTGGTCCTCGTCAGCGAGGTGTACGCCGCGAAGCCAAAGGGCTCGCTGATGTCGCCGTCGGTTGAATCGTTGCGGGTCGCGTCCTTGAGGCGTTCGATGAGGTCGGCATTGAGCGAGTGGAAGCCCTGAATTTCGTGGAGGGGAAGGGTGAAGACCTCTCCCCCGGGGGTCTGAATCTGGAAGACGGTGCACTCGACCGCGCTGGAAAGACAACGATCGGCCAGGGTGCTTGCGATCCCGCAGGCGAAGAGCGGCGATACGGCGGCAATGGGGATGCGCTGGCCCAGCCGGGTGACGACCGCGAGCCGTCCGTCAAACAGGTCGGCGTCCACGGGCGCGCCGGTGGCATCCACCACGCCGGGGAGGCCCGACTGCTTCCCGGAGATCATCGCGAGGGAACTGAGCATCTCGCGCATGACGTTCTGCCAGAAGAGGGAGCGCATGAGCGCGACGGCGCGCAGCGAGGCCGCGTCGGTGCCCGTGTGCCCGCGTTGGTCTTTGAGGTTGGTGCTGGGATCAGTCATCGCGCTCTTGATCGTACGAGCAGGACGGGCCGTCAGTCGGGGATCGTCTCATATTGGCGTATGGTGGATTCAAACCGTGAGAGACGGTCGCGCCGGGATTGGATAAGGGTCCGCCATCGGGCGGCGTACGCACCCGCCGAGCCAGCCGTGCTGGTCTGGCCGGGGGCAGCGCGCCGGAGGAGTTCGGGGTAGTCGGCGAGGAGTTGCTCGAGACGGGCGAGTGTGGACTGGGCGACGGCAGCCGCGCGGGCGGCGATGATTGCCTGCTGCCGGTATCGCGATGGTGCGATCGACGCCTCGCGCGGGAGCGGGAGTGACAGGGAGTTGTCGACTTCGATGAGCCTGGACTCTGCCTCGTCGAGCATCGCGATGGCGCGCTGCATGGACGATTCGAGCCCGCTGGCGTGCGTACGCTGGACCCGGGCTGCGGTGCGGACCCCGGCCTTGCGGGCCGCGCTCATCCACGATGTCGCTTCGGTGGCGAGGCGAAGATCAAGCACGGCCTTGAACGGGAGTTCCAGGGTCAGGGTGCCCTCGCGGTCGAATACGAGTGCCAGATCAGGGGGCTTGGATGGTGTGGCGGGCGGCTCGGTGATAATGGTGGGAGAGCCGGTGGAATAGGTCATCCAACTTGGAGAGGTGGGGGAAGTAATGACCTGTTCGGCATGCGCGGGAACGCCGCGGGCGCGGAGGCGGCGTGCAAGCCAGTCCTGCGTCTCGGTCGTGATGGCGTCCCAGGGCGTGTCGCCGGGCGCGAGATCGGTCAGGGTGACGCCCGGGGTGGAGCGGATCGTGGTGCCGGGCGCAATGAAGCAGGCGTTGGTGAGGAGGGCGAGGGTGAGTTGACCGGGGCCGACCTGGCGGTCTCTGGGGTCGGCGATGTAGCCGCACATGGGGAGCGTGGATTCGCGGAGCGCGATGGCCATCCGCCAGATCAAGTCCAGGCGCGAGTCGTTTCCGCTCAGTTCCAGGACCACCAGGGGCGCGTCGAGCGCTTTGGCCTCATCCAGAGAAGCCTGAATGTCGGCGACGACTTTGGCGCAGTCGATGGGCCCTGCGACATGAAGGTGAAAGATCGGGCCGGACCGCCGGGGTGTCGGGGGTTCACCCGGTGCAGGGGGTGGTTGTCGAGCGAGTGAGGCCGTCGCAGCCATGGCCGCGATGGCGATGCAGCACACGAGCACAATGGCGCTCGGCGCACCGGGTTCGTGGTGTCGTCCTGATTCAGGTGTTTTCGCGGTGGGCCACATGGGTAGTACCGTCGCGGCGTCTCTCGTGCGTGAGCGTAGCGAGGCTCAGCGCGGGCGGAGCAAGCTGCGGCCAAACTCACCCGGCTCAAAGGCGTGGACTTCTTCCATCAGGACGGTGAACGCGGCCAAGGAACCGGCCTTGAGACTCGAGTGCGCCGGGACACGGGCGACCAGGTGCGGGTGCTTTGGTGTGTTGCAGTAGACATCCATGGAGTCGCCCAGGGGCTCGACGACGCGCACGGGGAGTTTCATGAACGCCGTGCCTTGCGGCGCGCGCGCAACATCAACCTCGCGGAGGGCCGAGGGCCGGATCCCCAAGGTGATCGGCTTGCCGGCGAACTCGGCCAGGGCATCGCGCTGGCGGGGGGTGAGCGGGAGGAGATAACGGTGGCCATCCGCGTCGTTCGAGCCCTCGTCGAATGCGAGGCCACCGGGCCCCTGGACCAGTGTCCCATCGAGGAAGTTCATGGGGGGAGTGCCGACGAAGCCGGCGACGAAGCGGTTGGCGGGGTCCTTGTAAACGTCCAGAGGGGTCCCGGCCTGTTGTATGAGCCCCTTGCTCATGACGACGATGCGGTCCCCGAGGGTCATGGCTTCTTCCTGATCGTGCGTGACGTATATGGAAGTCGTCTTGAGGCGCTGGTGCAGCGCCTTGAGTTCAGCCCGGGTGGTGACGCGAAGCTTGGCATCCAGGTTGGAGAGCGGCTCGTCAAAGAGGAAGGCCTTGGGCTCCCGGACGATGGCGCGACCCACCGCGACGCGCTGCCGCTGGCCGCCCGAGAGTTGCTTGGGCTTCCGGTCCAGGAGTTCGCCGATGCCCAGGATGCGCGCGGCCTCCGCAACCCGCTTGTCGATCTCGGCCCGGGGGAGGCCGCGGAGCTTGAGGGCGAAGGCCATGTTCTTGTAGACCGTCATGTGGGGGTAGAGGGCGTAGTTCTGGAAGACCATCGCGATGTCGCGGTCCTTGGGGGCCACATCGTTGACGGAGCGACCTCCGATGGCGATCGTGCCGTCCGTGATGTCCTCCAGGCCGGCGATCATCCGCAGGACCGTGGACTTGCCGCACCCGGACGGGCCGACGAGCACCAGGAACTCGCCGTCGGCGATGTCGAGCGAAAACTCGTGCACCGCCTCGAACCCACCGGTGTAGACCTTGCGGACTTTGCTCAGCGTGACTTGGGCCATGTGACTCCCTGGCAGTTCTAGCGATCGATGCGACCGTCCATGGAGGAGCCTAACCGCTTTGGCGGATAACCGCCAAGGCAACCAGCTGTTTTTCATCTGGGCCGCATCCGGGCTTTCCCAGTCGGAACAGGCCTCACCGCTTCGCACCCGCGCCGTTTATTGGTCCGTCCTGGGCTCAGGAAGCGTCTGGACCCGTCGATGGACCCTTTGTGCCTGAGCAGCGGAGGATAGTTATGGGTCCGTCTGAAAAAGCGTTCGGTCAAGTCAAGTCAATCCTGGGCAAGCTGGATCGCTCCATCGATCAGCTCCGCCAGCAGCGGACGACCCCAATCCCGGCGGTCAACGCCGCGGTTTTGCCGATCCACCAGGAACCCCCCAAGACCCTGCACGCAGCGCCGATACCGCCCGCGCGGCCTTCCAACAGCGCGTTCGGGCGGGCGACCCCGATCCGGCCGTCGTAGCCGCCGCGCGGCGTGCCGGGCGTTACACACGCTCGGCGTAAGCCGCGAACGACGCTCTGAACGGCTTGGTCTCAAGGCCCAGGTCCGCCTTGGCCTTGTCGAGGGACGCGGTGGAGTCTTCCGCGCCCATGCGTGCCATGCCGGCATCGAAGGGCAGCGCTTGTCCAACCCCAAGGTGGCCCGCCATGATCGCAGCGACGGCAGCCACGTTGGCGGGGATGCCCCAGGGCTCCAGGTTGTGGCTGGCGGTAGGGATGTTGTCCCGCACACAGCGCAGTAACTGCGGCCAAGTCAGAGCCTCCGGCCCGGCGAGGTTGTACACCTCTCCAATAGCGCCCGGGTTTTCGACGGCGAGCGCGTAGGCCTCCGCAACATCCTCAACAGCAACCGGCTGGACGACCGGATCGATCCTGCTGACCGAACCAAGGGGAACCCGGTAGTCTTCCACACCGCGCGTGAAGTACGGAAGGAAGAGGTAGGGGGCCGCCTGGCCCGTGACCCAGCCCTTCATGTTCTGAACGAACTCCCCATCGGGCCCGTGTATGAGGCTGGGGCGGAAGATGGTCCAATCGAGGCTGCTCAGCCGGACGATCTGCTCGGCCTCGAACTTGGTGCGTTGGTACTCGGAAACACCGACATCGCGCACGCCCAGGGCTGACATCTGAAGGAAGCGATTGACGCCCACGGCCTCGCAACGGGTAACGAGCACGCGGGTGGCGTCGACATGAATGCGCTGGAACGTCTGCGGCTTGCCGTGGCTTGAGATGCTCCGCGTCTCGCGGATGATTCCCACCAGATTGATGCAGGCGTCGGCCCCGTCGAGCAGGGCGTCCACACGGTCCGGGTCGTTGACGTCGCCGCGGACGAGCGTGAGGGACCCGGTCTTCGGCGTGGGAAGGACGCGCCGAGCCTTTTCGTGGTCCCAGATGAGGGCACGGACGCTGTGGCCGCGCTGCATGAGGGCGCGGGTGACGTAGCGGCCGACAAAGCCGGAGGCGCCGGTGACTGCGATGGTCAGTGGGTTGGTCATGGTGGGGAGTGGGGTGAGGCGGTGGGTGGGAATGGGCCCGGCGGGCCCGGGGGCAGGGCGGGGAGGACCAACGGTAGGGTATGAGGGGGTCGCCCGGCATGGGCCTCGGTTGTTTAGGATGGGTGCATGGCACTGGCGGTACAACAAGTGCAGTTTGGCTTTGGCGCGAGGTCCGTGTTGCGGGGCGTTACCTGCGCCTTCCCGGCCGGCACGGTGACGGGGATCATCGGCCCAAACGGGGCCGGCAAAACCACACTGTTGCGGCTGATGCTTGGCGTGCTCGAACCCGCGGCAGGCAGGGTGGAGTGGGACGGGCGCGACGTCACGAGCGTGCCTCGCCAGGAGCGGGCCGCGGGGTTGGCCTATATCCCACAACGAAGCTCGGTCGCGTTCCCTTTCTCCGTGCGGGAGGTTGTTCGACTTGGACGGTACATGGCCCGGCGCGGCGAGAACGTGGCGGCCGTAGGGGCGGCGCTGGAGCGGGTGGACATTGCCGACCGGGCCGATGAGCCCTTCGGCGTGCTGAGCGCAGGTCAGCAGCAGCGGGTAACGGTCGCGCGGGCGCTGGCCCAGCTTGGCGTCGGAATCAAGGGCGAGTCCCGTGGCGGCAACCCTCGACCCAGGGTCTTACTGGCCGATGAACCGGTCTCGGCAATGGACCCCAGCCATTCGCTGGCGACGCTGGATCTCTTCGCCACGCTCGCGGCTGAGGGGTTGTGCGTCGTGGTCGTGCTGCACGACCTGAACATGCTCCTGCGGTATGTGCAGCGGGTGGTGGTGCTCACCGCGGATGGGGTGGTCGCGGCCGAAGGGAGCACGGCCGAGGTGGTGACTCCCGCACGCCTCTCCCAGGTGTTTGGGGTGGGGTTCAGGTCGCTGGTGGACCCGCACGAACCCTCGCGGGTGGCGGCGCTGATCCCGCAGCGTTCGACCTGATAGCAGGTTTGTCGGTACAGGCTCCTCCGGTAGGCGGGGCCTGTCTGACAACGGCACGACCGGCGGCCGTACAATGGGCCGATGAACCTCATCCAGTTCCTCAGGAAAATCCCCACCGAAGTCATCACGATCTTCCTGATCTTTGGGCTGCCGGTGATCGGACGGATCCTGAAAAAACTGGCCGATCAGGCCAAGTTGCGGCGCCAAGCCCTGCAGCGCGAGCGCGATGAGTTGGAGCGGCTGCGAACGGGACGGGCCCCGCAGCACGAAGCCTCGGCAACGGCCCGGGCGGCGCAGGTGTCCGGCGCTTCCGCCCGCGCCACGTTGGAAGAAATGGCCGCCAAGCGGCGGGCCCAGATCGAGCAGATGCGCGCCCAAGGCCAGGGGCGCCCGGGGCCGATGGTTCCGCCCATCCGCCCCCAGCCCGTGCCCCGGACCACGACCCCACCAATGAGCCAACCCACGGTGGCGACAACGACGGTCCACTTGCCCGGGGGTGTGATATTAGAAGTACCTATTTCCACGAAGCAGGCCCCGGCCCAGGCGCGCCAGCCTGGGCCGCAGCGGTCCCGGCCCGCCGGGACCACCACGAGTGGGGCCAGGGCGCAGGCGCCCCAACAGCGGCGCCCGCAGCCCAAGGCCGACATGACGTCGGATCAATACGACAAGGAACGCGCCCGGCAGGTCAAGGTGCACAAAGCCGCGGCGATCGAGCAGTCGCAGCGGCAGGAAGAGCAGAGCGATGAGGATCGTCGCCGGCGGCTGGCGGCGGCCAACGTCGAAGAAGCCGCGCCGGCGCCAGCGCCGAAGCGCAAGGTTGATAGCAGCGTGATCCGCGGGAGTGGGGCCGGCCTGCTGGGGATCGCTATGACGCGCGGCGACTGGCGGCGGGCGTTCATCATGCAGGAGGTGCTGGGCACGCCGGTGGGGTTGCGACAAAGCGGCCAGGGCGGGTTTCCCAGGTGACGAGGAGTGCTGCGTTGACGAAGCTGGTGAGCATCGCGGCCGCCGCGGTGTGGGCGGCCTGCGTGGTGGTGCTGTCCGGCTGCGAGATCGGCGACGTGCGCCCTGGGGCCAAAAGTGTTCTTGAAGTCTTTACGCCGCCGACCCCGGAGGAAGCGGTCCGCATGGCGATCGACAAGTACGACCCCGACAAGCGGTACCGTGGCACTCTGCTGCTGGCCAACGCGCCCTTCGGCGGTGAAGCCCCCTACTTGCGGCTCTTCGTCGAGAACTCGCAGGATGAGGACCCGGGGGTGCGGGCGGCGGCGCTGCGCGGCCTTGGGCAGCACGGTTCGCCGGCGGATGTGCCGCTGATCGTGGAGAGGATGAAGGACACCGACCCCGGGGTGAGGACCGAGGCCGCGCGGGCGTTGCAGCGTGTGCACAACCTGGTCGCGGTGGACTCGCTGCTGCGGGCCATTGCCCAGGACAAGGATGGCACTCCGCTGGAACCCGAGGCGGAGGTTCGGCAGGAGGCGGCCAACGCGCTGGGGCAATACGCGGAGAACCGGGTGGTGGAGGGCCTGATCGCCGCCCTGGCGGACGACACACTGGCGGTGAACCGCGCGACCCAGGATTCGCTGCGCACCCTGACCGGGCAGGACTTCGGTTTTGACCGCGCGGGCTGGCAGCGTTGGTACCGCGGGGCGAACAACCTGTTCGCGGCCCAGAGCGTGTATGTATACCCGGTCTTCCACCGCGACAGATCGCTGCTGGAGCGACTCCCGTTTGTTTCTGGCCCGCCCAACGAGCAGGCGAGCACGCCCGCCGGCCTGCAGCCCGGGGCGCCCTAGCAAACCAGGGCGGTGTTCAGAAGAACCCTCTACGAGCCACCCGGAAGGGCCGATAGCGTTGGCATGGTCATGCCGCGCGCGTGCCGGGCCGTTGGTCAAGGGGGGTGCCTGTCGTGAGGGCGATCCGCTTTGATGGTCGCGCGCCGCTTCTGGACCTCGCGTGCCCGGAGCCTTTGCCCAAGCCGGGCGAGGCGTTGATCCGTCCGGCGCGGGTGGGCATCGGCGCGCCCGACCGGGCCGTGATCGCCGGGGCGGTGGGGTTCACCGGCATCTTGGGACATGAGTTTGTGGGCGTGGTTGAGCGGGTGCATGGCGCGCCGGGCAAGGACGACCAGAAGAAGTGGGAGGGCAAGCGCATCGTCGGCGGGGTGCACATCGTCTGCGGGCGGTGCGACCTGTGCCGCGGCGGGCTCTCGACGCACTGCCAGGCGCGGGCCGTGCTGGGCCTGCACCTGCGCGACGGCTGCCTTGCGGAGCGGTTCACGCTGCCGGTGGCGAACCTGGTGGAAGTTCCCAGGGGCGTGGACGATGACGCGGCGGTGTTTGCCCAGCCGCTGGCGGCGGTGCTGCACGCGGCACACATGATCCGCATTGAGGGCAAGCCCTACGTCACCATCCTGGGTGACGGCCCCCTGGGGCTGCTGGCGGCGCAGGTGATGACGCGCCTGAACGCATCGGTGCGGGTGCTGGGCAAGCACGCGGAGAAGTACACCCTGTGCGAGAAGTGGGGCATCAAGCACCGGCACATCGATGAGTGCGGGCGGAGGCAGGACCAGGACATCGTGGTGGACTGCACGGGCGCGCCGCCGGGGCTGGAGTTGGCGATGCAGATGGTCCGGCCACGGGGGAAGATCATCGTAATGACGGCCCCCGCGCCGGTGCCGATGGCGGGGATGAGGGCGCTGCCATCGACGATCGACCTGTCGCCGATGGTCGTCAACGAGTTGGAAGTGATCGGCGCCCGGTGCGGGAGCCTGGCGGATGCGGTTGGGGCCCTGGCCCGCCGCGAGGTGGATGTGCTGAGCCTGATATCCAGGCGGTTCAAGCTCGCGGACGGGGTGCGGGCCCTGGGCGCGGCGGCGGAGGCGGGTGTGCTGCGGGTGGTGGTGGAGGTGTGAAAGGCGCGGCGGGGGAAGCCGAATAAGTTCGGCGATGAGATACTTGCTTGCCATCCTGTTGCCCCCGGTGGGAGTGCTGCTCTGTGGGAAGCCCGTCCAGGCGCTGCTCAATCTGGTGCTGACGCTGTGCCTGTGGATACCCGGGGTGATTCACGCGGTCCTGGTCGTGAACGGGTATTACGAGGACCAGCGCGCGGAGCGGGTGATCGAAGCCATCCGGCAGCCGGCGCGGGCGTGCTGAAGGCCGACCGACGCCTTCCGTAAGTTGCTCGCTGCACGAACCCACCCCTGGCCCCTCCCTCTGGGAAGGGAAGCGGGGGCATCACCACAGCATGCGGACGCGGATGGTTTCCGGAATGGCCTTGAGCCCCTCGAGGACCGCCTCGCCGTCGGTGGGGTCTACATCGAGCACGACGTAGCCGACATCCTCGCTGGTGCGCAGGTACTCGGAAGAGATGTTCGCGCCCAGCCTGGCGATGATCGCGTGCATCTTGCTCAGCACGCCGGGCACGTTGCGATGAAAGTGCAGGATGCGGTGGGGGCGCGGGCGGGGGTCGCCGGGGCGGTCGTCGTCATCGGCCGAGCCGGGGGCGACCTGGGCCTGGAGCTCGACCTCGGGGACGTTGACCGCGCCGGTAGTCGAGCCGATGTTGATGAACTTGGTGAGTTTCGTGCAAACATCGTCGGCGATGGTTTCCTGCGCCTCCTCGGTGCTGCCGCCGACGTGCGGGGTCAGGATGACGTTGGGGAGGCCTCGCAGCGGGCTCTCGAAGGATTGGCCCCTGCCGGCGGGCTCATCGGGGAAGACATCCAGCGCTGCGCCGGCGAGGTGACCGGTGCGGATGGCTTCCGCGAGCGCGGCGATATCCACGACGCTGCCGCGTGAGTTGTTGATGAGATAGGCGCCGGGCTTCATCCTCTTGATCTGCGCGGCACCGATCATGTTGTGCGTGGCGGGCGTGGCGGGGACGTGCAGGGTGACAACGTCGCTCTCCTTCAGGAGTTCGGCGAGGGTTTTCACCGGGCGGGCGTTGCCCAGTTGCATCTTGGCGGCGATGTCGTAGTACAGGATGCGCATGCCGAAGGCTTCGGCCAAAACCGAGACCTGGGAGCCGATGTGGCCGTAGCCGACAATGCCCAGGGTGCGGCCGCGGACTTCGTGGGCTCCCGCGGCGGACTTATCCCAGAGCCCCGCGTGCATCTGCACCGCTTTGTCGGTGAGGCGGCGGTAAAGGGCGACGACTTCGGCGATGGTGAGTTCGGCGACGCTGCGGGTGTTGGAGAAGGGCGAGTTGAAAACGGGGACGCCGCGCAGGCGGGCGTTTGCGAGGTCCACCTGGTTGGTTCCGATGCAGAAGCAGCCGACGGCGAGCAGGCGCGGGGCGGCGGCAAGGATGTCGGCGGTGAGATCGGTCTTGGACCGGATACCGATGATGTGGGCATCGGCGGCGAGTTTCTTGAGTTTGGCGCCATCGGCGGAGGCGGCGTGGGCTTCGACCTGAAACCCCTCAGCGCGGAGCAGTGTGGCGCCGGTGGGGTGCACGCCCTCGAGGAGCACGGCTTTGATTTTGGCTTTGGGGTAGGAGGTTTTCATGGTGAGTGGGAAGAGTTTACCGGCGAGACAGGTGGACACAGACGCGACCGCCGGGGAGCACGGGTGCGGCGGGCGACAGTAGCGCGGGGGCGGGATTGGCAAGTGGGAGGTGGACGTGGGGAGTCGGAACGGGGAACGGGAAGTCGTGAGTCCCCAATAGGGAGTCCAAAGTCCAATGTGGAAAGTGCTGAGTCCGGAGGGAGACGTCCTGAGTCAGGAGTGATCGAGTGCGGGTCGGAGGTTGGTTCGGATCGAAGCGGAGGCGACTGGGTGCCGGCGCTTCTTGGATAGGTGAACCGATGGCCAACCTACGCACAACGCACCGACCGCCAGAGCGGAATGCCATTCAGTTAGCCACTCTTGGCCGTCAAGCAGGCTTCGATGAGTTGTTTTCGGGGCGTGTGCATCACTCTGAAGCACTGGTCTCCGTACT